>ENA-OPVH01000505-OPVH01000505.1-human-gut-metagenome-genome-assembly--contig:-NODE-505-length-25618-cov-1.768220_pt1 | contig 25618 bp, 14 predicted proteins | sample MGYA00241494_ERZ501980 | MGnify/ENA primary metagenome ERZ501980 (study PRJEB25962, sample SAMEA1964914) | human gut metagenome | biome: human gut; feature: human-associated habitat; material: faeces... | reverse complement strand
AGAGCGTGGAGCATCTCTGCTCTAAGTGCAGCGCTTATGCGGCAGAATGGGCGCCCACGGCTGAGAAATTAATGGAGGCTGATCCAAAACAGGAGAAAAACCCAAGAGGAATCTTACCGGGCGAGGAGTAGATACGGCAGGTGCCGTGAAAAATCACTTGCGAATCTGGCATTTTGTGATATTATGTAAACAACAGAAAGGATATTACAAATGCCAAATTTTACGAAACGAGCGATCATAGATTCCTTTGTGAAGCTTTTAAACGAACGTCCTCTCTCAAAAATCACGGTAAAGGATATCGTGGAAGACTGCGGCATCAACCGCAACTCCTTCTACTACCATTTCCAGGACATTCCGAATCTGCTGAACGAGGTCACGATTGAACAGACAAATAAAATATGCACCTTCTCCGAGGGCGAAACTCTGGCTGAAGGCATCGAAACCATGCTGAAATATGTAGTAGAGAACAAAAAAGCTATCTACCATATCTGGAGTTCGTCTAATAAAGCTTCCTATGAACTCCAGCTTATGAAAATGTGCGAATATATCACCAGGAAATACATCACATTTTTTCAATATGAAACGTCTATGGAACCTGAGGATAAAGAGCTGATCATCAGTTTTATGAAATGTGCTCTTTTCGGACAGCTCACGGACTGGCTGTGCCATAAAATGTCCTACGATATCGCAGCCTGCAGCAGACGGCTGTGCCAGATTTTCGAGGGATGCATTGATGTGGCTGTCCAAAACAGCATAAAAATTCCTAAGAGTACCTAATAACAGGCAACGCATTGAACGCGTTGCCTGTTATTATATCTTTTACTCGTACAATTTTCCTGTGCTGTCTAATAAGAAGTAAGTCTGCACGTTATTCGTATCTTTAAATTTCGAACGGATAGTAATTACCGCACTGGATGTAATATCCTGTTCCGTCGTGATGACCAGAGACTTCGTATTACCCGAAGCCATCTCTACCGATGCGATATCTACCTTATTGCCATTTACAGTCACTTCATAGAAATCCTTTAATGTTGCAAGAGAGTAATTCAGGTTCTTGGTAAAGGTCACTGTAATTGTCCTTCTGCTTGTATTTACAACCGGATCACCCGCCAATTCAAACACATCATTATCATCCGTGAAAGTAAGTTTCAGAGTTTCTGTCTTTGTCTGGTTCGCCAGGTTTGCAGCCATTGTATATTTCGCCGCCGCTGCCGGTTTCGGTATTCTGACTGCCACCAGCCCGTTTTCATCCGTCCTGGGTGCCGCAAGCAGAGTTGATGAATCCACCACCTCATTACTGTTGGAATCATCCGTAACAAGATAAGCAACTTCTACACCTTCTGTTGGATTTCCATAATCATCCAACACCTGAATATAAGCCTCTACATAATCATTCGTTGACGTATAATACCTGTTATGAATGCTGTACTTCTCGCCAACGCTTCCCGATGGCTTCAGTATACTCAGATTCTGCCCGTTGGTTACCCAGTTGATCGGGATCTCCAGATCCGCGCCTGCATTGATATCCCCTTCGCCGACGCTCTCGTACTGAATAACTACTTCTTTTTCTTCACCATCTGCATCTATAACGGTTTCAACAACTGTGATCACGCTCTTCCTGTCGGAATTCTCAAAGCCTGTAATATGCGCCCGTGTGACAGTTCCTCCTACTTGTGTGCTCCTCTGTGAACAAATACCATTACCAAGCGTCGTCAGATTCGGATTAATGCCGCTTGAAGATGAGGATGTCATTTCAATCGCAATATTTGAGATATCTGCAACTATAACCGGATTTTCATGAAGCTCCGGAGCGGAAAGCTTTCCGCTTACCTTTGTTCCTATGATCCATGTGTTTCCAACTTTGTACTGATTTTCTGTCGTCGTCAGCGTGCTGGCTTCGCCTGCCGTCTCATAGATTCTTGCATTTTCCCCTACATCTACCTGGTAATAGATACCCGGGCTTACCCAATGGACTGCCGCATGTTTTGTCGTAACGGTCTTTCCCGCTACGGACAGCGTCACACGATATCTGTCGGCATCTCCAACATTCGCATATATGTCCTCCAGGTCTGCCGCCGTCGCAGATGTAAGTGTCAGATAGGACTGGCCTTTCGAATCTGTCGTACCAATCTTGGTGTTATCCTTATTCTGGTCAACCACAGCATTAACTCCATCTGCACCAGCCCAGGTTACATTCACATTCTGTGCAATATTTCCGTTTACATCCTTAACTGTTGCCACCAGATTTACACTCTGCCCTGACAGTGCAAAGAAATCCTCCGGCTCATAATACTCATCTGCCGGGATGTTTGACCACTGGACATAAGAACTTATCGTATACTGCAGATCTTTATTGTCAAATGCGTTGATCGTCGCCTGGACACGGACATATCCTGCTTTTTCAGAATCAATATGAGCTCTTCCGTTTTGGATTCTTGTGGTGTAATCCTTCTTTGTCAACTCCCGTGCCTGCTCTACGCTGGCTTTGAATCCATAACCCTTATTGCCCGGCAGCAGCTCATTTGCATTATTCAGCGGCGCATAAGTGGGATACAGATAATAATCTCCCTCTGTACCATCCGCCAGATATTCTCTGATAATAGCATTTCCAGTATCCGGGAACGCCGGCATCACATATTTGTAGGTTGAATTTGCATTATAGAAACTGCCAAGGTAGCTTCTTGCCTCGGTTGCTGACAATTCAACCTCCGCGGTGTAATCGTTTTTGCCTGTAAAGCTCCATTCCACGCAGTTCGTAAGCCTTTCTACTTCAAACGGCTTCTCCTCCTGGTTCTTATAAGGCCCTTCCACTTTATTCAAAATAAATCCGATATTATTATCTTCATTGACCTGACCTGCAGATTCAATAAAAATCTTCAAATCAATCTGCTTCTCTCCTGACGTCGTATCATTAAATACCGTATTATTAATCTGTATCGCTTTTCCAGCAGAATTTTCCGTAATCGTTGTGTCTGATGTGATGATCTGCTGAATCAGATTGTCATCCCCATCGACCAGCGGGATATTTGTCCCTGCCTCATAAGCTCGAACCACAATCCTTGAGTAATCTGACAATTTCAGCCGATCAAATGTAAGGGTCAGATACTCCAGACCACCCGGAACATTCCTGAGCGTATAGGCATCTTCTTCTCCGGCATATACATTGTATTCGCTGCGCTCCTCATTGATATTGTCAACGACAAAATTATCAGAATCTTCCTTCCCCTGTACCGTTGGCAGCATCAGAAGCGGCGCCGCGTCCAAAACTACCTCATGATCTCCATTTGCCACCGCCGCGGAACTTACTTTCTGGTCAATGACATACTGTGAAGTAAGCCCGTCTTTATTAGAGGTAACGCATGTAGAATATAAACTGTCCGCAGGATCTATGCTTTTCAGTGCAGGATCAAACTGGTTATCGACTGCCAGTGCATAAGAGGAGAAAATAGTCTCCGTCCATACCTGTACAAAAGAAAGCGAAATTGTATCTTCCAAATTTGCGCCTCCTGTCGTCGCTTTCAGGTTAAAGCTTGCATATGCTCCGTCACTTGAAGAAGTATATCTGGCATTTCTGGTGACACCTGATTTCAGCCTGACATAAACCGTTCCCATTCCATTGGAATTTAAATCAATATCTTCTTTTGACAATTCGTAGATACTATTATATCCGGCAACATCCTCCAGCTCGAAGTGAACGGTATCATCTCCGACCGGCACTCCGTCCTTTGTCACCTTAACGTTAATTTTGGCCTGTGTGCCTGCAAGTACTGTGTTGGGATAACCTGAAATGCTATTGCTCACTGTCATATCAATGCCGTCAACGTCCTGGCTGGAATCTCTGGTTACCGTGATCGCAGCAGTTGCGACAAAACCGCCATCTTTCGTTTTTACCGTAATCACAGCCGAACCTTCTTTAATTCCTGTCACAATGCCGTTGCCGCTTACCGTAGCAACAGATGTGTCAGAGGATTCCCATTCAACGGTCTGGATCGTCGCATTTGCCGGAATTACCGCAGCCACCAGGGAAATCGTATTGCCCTCCGTTACGGATGCTGATTCCGGTGTCACCCTAACGCCTGTCGCCGGAACAGCCGTAACCGTAATGGTAACCCATCCGGACACTCCGTTGGCTGCCGTACCGGTAATAACCGTACTGCCTGCGCTTATACCGGTTACCATGCCATCTGCGCTCACTACGGCTACAGATGTATCACTGGAAGTCCAGGATATCTTTGTCTGTGCCGCCGCAGGCGTAAGATTTGCCGTCACTTTTGTCGAAACGCCCACTGGAAGACTGGTACGTGCTGCTGTCACATCTACTCTGGTGACTGCGCCCGGGTTTGCCGGCGGAGTTACCGGACCACCCGGATTCTGGTTTTCCCCTTTCTTTGTCACCTTAACTTTAACCCAGGTTTTCTTTTTCTTTCCATTCTTTCCTGTAACCGTAACGGTAATTTTCGCTGTACCTTTCTTTTTTGCGGTTATCTTACCTTTCTTTGTCACAGTTACTACTTTTTTGTTGCTGGTTTTGTACTGAATTGATTTCTTTGCTGATTTCGGTTTTGCCGTAACCTTCAAAGAAGCCTTCTTTCCCTGAGCAAGCGTGTAAGTCTTCTTTGTAACATTTTCCTTACCGATTTTAATATTCACTGACTTAACTGCTTTCGAATCAGCCGCTTCCACAGTGATTCCCGCAGGAAGCGCTATAGGAAACACTAATGTAAGTACAAGCATCCATATAAAAATGCTTTTTAGCTTATGTGCTTTTTTCATTTCTTCTTTTCCTCCGTTCTTTACGATTTGCAGACTGCCTTTCTCAAATGATTCTGACTATACTCTGCTCTCTCTTATATATTTTGCACCTCCAATCTAAGAGTATATATTATTTGTTTCATAAAGCAGACTTTTTGAAACAACCTGTGATATAATGTTTTTATTAGTTAAAGGGGATATTTTTTCTCTAAAATCGTCATTTATTTGGCGTTTCAAAAAGTCTACTATTTGAAACCAAAATACGGAAGAATCTTATTCTGTCAAAAAATCTTTCCCTATTACATGTTTTGCGCGCCAGCGGCATCTTCCATACGCATCTGTGCATCCCTGCGGAGCGTTTTCATATCATAGGGAACAAAATTTCCTATGATATAAAAAACAGACCTATGCGAACATATTCGCACGGTCTGTTCTTTGCTTATTATGCATATCCAAAATTTTTACAGATTCGTATACCCCATCAAAGATCGATCCACGGCCTTCGCCGCCTCTCTTCCTTCCCGGATTGCCCATACCACCAGAGACTGTCCCCTGTGCATGTCGCCCGCCGTAAAGACATTCGGCACGGAGGTCTGGTAATCGCCGGGCGCCGTCTTGACATTTGTCCTGCCGTCCAGCTCCACCTGAAAGGCATCCGTCACATATTTCTGGGAGCCGAGGAAGCCTGCCGCGATGAGAACCAGATCTACATCCACCACATACTCGCTTCCCTCGATGGGAACCATCATCATGCGGCCCGTCTTCTCATCCTTCTTTCCCTGAAGCTTTACGAGCTTTGCCTGGCATACCTCGCCCTTTTTATTTTTGATAAACTCAGAAACTGTGGTCTGGTACACGCGGGGATCATGCCCGAATACGGCGATGGCCTCCTCCTGGCCGTAATCCGTCTTGCAGACTCTCGGCCACTCCGGCCACGGGTTGTTTGCCGTTCGGGTATCCGGCGCCTTCGGCATCATTTCAAGCTGGAGCACAGAAGCCGCACCCAGACGAATGGAGGTTCCTACACAGTCATTTCCTGTGTCGCCGCCGCCGATGACCATGACCTTCTTCCCCTTCGCCGGAATGAATTTATTATCCGCAAAATTGCTGTCCAACAGACTCTTGGTGGTGGCTGTCAGAAAATCTACCGCAAAGTAGATCCCGGATGCCTCCCTGCCCGGAACCTTGATGTCCCTCGGATTGGAAGCGCCGCAGGCCAAAACGACTCTGTCGTACTCTTTCAAAAGTTTTGCCGCCTTGATGTCCTCACCCACGTTTGCATTCGTGACAAACTCGATTCCCTCCGCTTCCATGAGCGCCACACGGCGGTCGATGACCTCCTTCTCCAGCTTCATATTCGGGATGCCGTAGCGCAGAAGACCGCCGATCCTGTCTCTTCTCTCAAAGACCGTGACCTTGTGTCCTCTGGAATTGAGCTGCATGGCGGCTGCCAGCCCGGAAGGACCGCTGCCTACTACAGCCACCTTCTTTCCGGTGCGCACCTTGGGCGGATTGGGTGTAACGAGCCCCTTCGCAAAAGCATTTTCGATGATTGCGTGCTCATTTGCTTTCGTTGCAACCGGGTCCCCGTTCAGGTTGCAGGTACATGCCGCCTCACAGAGTGCCGGGCATACCCGGGAGGTAAACTCCGGAAAACAGTTTGTCTTCATCAGGCGCCTGTAAGCGATCTCCCATTTTCCATTGTAAACCAGGTCATTCCACTCCGGAACCAGGTTGTTCAGCGGACAGCCGGAAGCCATGCCGCTTATGATCTGACCGTACTGGCAGAACGGTACGCCGCAGGCCATACATCTGGCTCCCTGAAGTCTCTGCTTTTCCAGAGACAGAGGTACGTGAAATTCTTTGAAATTCCGGATTCTCTGCTTCGGCGGGATAGTTTCGCTATTCTGTCTCTCATAATCTAAAAATCCTGTTGGTTTTCCCATGCTTCTCCCCTCCTATCCTCTCTGGTTCGCATAAAATGCTTCAATCTGTGCCTGCTCGCTGCTGAGTCCTTTTTCCTCCATCTGGACGATAGCCATCAGCATACGGTTGTAATCATGCGGAATGATCTTCTTGAATTTCGGCAGATACTCCCCGAAGTTTTCCAGGACTTCTTTTCCCTTTGCGGAATTTGTATATGCCACATGATCCTTGATCATCTCTTTCAGTTCCAGAACATCGTATTTATTTGTCAGCTTATCGATGGAAACCATCTGCTTATTTACCTTCGTGTAGAGGTCATTGTCCTCATCCAGCACATAGGCGATGCCGCCGCTCATACCTGCCGCAAAGTTTTTGCCTGTCTTTCCAAGAACTACCGCACGGCCGCCCGTCATGTACTCACATCCGTGGTCGCCTACGCCCTCTACGACTGCGATTGCTCCGGAGTTACGCACACAGAAGCGCTCTCCCGCCACACCGTTGATATAGGCTTTTCCGCTGGTCGCCCCGTACAGCGCCACGTTTCCGATGATGATATTCTCATCCGTCTTGTATTTGATGCCTTTCGGCGGATAGACGATCAGCTTGCCGCCGGAAAGTCCTTTTCCGAAATAGTCATTGCTGTCGCCTACCAGCTCCAGCGTAAGCCCCTTAGGGATAAAGGCTCCGAAGCTCTGTCCTCCGGCTCCGTTACATTTCACGGTGTAGGTGTCCTCCTCCAGCGTATCGCCGTACATTCTGGTGATCTCCGAACCGAAGATCGTACCAAAGGCCCTGTCGGTGTTGCTGACATCCACCTCAATGCTCCGTTTCTGCTTTTTCTCCAGCGCACCTTTCAGCTTCTTCATCAGCAGCCGCTCGTCCGCCGTCTTTTCAAGCTGGAAATCATAAACCTGTGCCGGGTCGAAAGTTACTTTATGTTCCAGGGCAGAATACGGGTTGTCCAGGATCGCGCTCAGATCCACTCTGTTTCCATGAATCTTCTCGATCTTATCCTTTCTTTTCAGCAGATCGGTGCGTCCCACCAGCTCATCTACGGTGCGGACACCCAGCTTCGCCATATATTCTCTCAGCTCCTCTGCGATGAAGCGCATGAAATTGATGACATACTCCGGTTTTCCCCGGAAACGCTTGCGAAGCTCCGGATTCTGTGTGGCTACGCCCACCGGACAGGTATCCAGGTTGCAGACTCTCATCATGACACATCCCATCGTAACCAGCGGAGCTGTGGCAAATCCAAATTCCTCAGCGCCCAGCATGGCTGCGATCGCCACGTCACGTCCGCTCATCAGTTTGCCGTCCGTCTCGATGCGCACTTTGTTTCTCAGGCCGTTCATGATCAGCGTCTGATGCGTTTCGGCAAGTCCCAGCTCCCAGGGAAGTCCCGCATTATGGATGGAACTCCTCGGCGCTGCTCCCGTACCGCCGTCATAGCCGGAGATCAGAATGACCTGCGCTCCTGCCTTTGCCACGCCTGCCGCTACGGTTCCCACGCCCGCCTCAGATACCAGCTTGACAGAGATCCTTGCCTTTTTATTTGAGTTTTTCAAGTCGTAGATCAACTGTGCCAGATCCTCGATCGAGTAAATATCATGATGCGGCGGCGGAGAGATCAGACCAACGCCCGGTGTGGAATGTCTCGTCTTTGCGATCCACGGATATACTTTTCCGGACGGAAGGTGACCGCCCTCGCCGGGCTTCGCTCCCTGTGCCATCTTAATCTGAATCTCCTGTGCGCTCACCAGATATCTGGAGGTCACGCCGAAACGCCCGGAAGCCACCTGCTTGATGGCGGAACAACGGTTCAGCCCGTCCGGTCCTGGTGTCAGACGCTCCAGGCTCTCACCGCCCTCGCCGCTGTTTGACTTGCCGTGAAGCTTGTTCATGGCGATCGCCAGTGTCTCATGAGCCTCCTGTGAGATGGAACCGTAGGACATGGCGCCCGTCTTAAACCTGGTCACAATGGAATCCACGCTTTCCACTTCCTCCAGCGGAACGCCCTCCTTCGGATAATTGAAATCCATCAGGCTGCGCAGATACCCCGATTTCTCCTGGTCTACCATCTGGGTATACTGCTTAAACATCTGATAGTCTCCCCGTTTGGTGGACTGCTGCAGCATGTGGATCGTCTGCGGATTGTAGCGGTGGTCTTCTCCGGCGCTTCTCATCTTATGCCGTCCCACGCTGTCCAGCGTCAGATCGGCGTTCAGTCCCAGAGGATCAAAGGCTTCTGTATGGAGGTCGTCGGACTCCTTTGCAATGTCATCCAGCGTGATTCCTCCTACACGGCTGACGGTATTTGTAAAATATTTATCGATCACATCGGAAGCGATACCGATCGCCTCAAAAATCTGGGATCCCTGGTAGGACTGGATCGTGGAGATTCCCATCTTGGAGGCAATCTTTACGATGCCGTGAAGCACGGCTGCATTGTAATCATTCACTGCCGCATAATAGTCTTTATCCAGCATCCCGCAGTTTACCTGCTGGCGGATCGTCTCCAGCGCCAGATACGGATTGATCGCACAGGCACCGTAGCCTAAAAGCGTAGCAAAATGATGCACCTCTCTCGGCTCGCCGGACTCCAGCACAATGGCAAGGGAAGTTCTCTTCTTCGTCTTTACCAGATGCTGGTGCACGGCGGAAACAGCCAGAAGCGACGGGATCGGCACATGGTTCTCATCTACGCCCCTGTCCGTCAGGATCAGGATATTCGCACCGTCCCTGTGCGCCCTGTCCACTTCCACGAACAGGTGGTCAATGGCTTTTTCCAGTTTTGTATTTTTATAGTAGGTGATCGGTACTTCGGCAACCTTAAAGCCGTCCACCTTCATATTTTTAATTTTCAGCATATCCGTATTCGTCAGGATCGGATGCTCGATCTTCAGAACCTGACAGTTGATCGGCTGCTCATTCAGCAGGGTTCCGTCCTTGCCCACATATACGGTGGTGGAGGTCACGACCTCCTCGCGGATCGCGTCGATGGGCGGATTCGTTACCTGTGCGAACAACTGCTTGAAGTAGTTGAACAGCGGCTGATGCTCATCAGAAAGTACAGCCAGCGGCGTGTCAATACCCATAGCGCTGATTCCCTCGGAGCCGTTTAACGCCATGTTCCGGATGGAAGTGCGGTACTCCTCATAGGTATAGCCAAAGGCTTTCTGCAGCCTCGCCAGTTCCTCGTCACTGTATTCCTGCACGCGGATATTCGGGATCTTCAGATCCGCCAGCTTTACCAGATAACGGTCCAGCCACTCGCCGTAAGGCTGGCTCACCGCATATTTTTCTTTCAGCTCGTCGTCATCGATGACACGTCCCTGAATGGTGTCTACCAGAAGCATTTTTCCCGGATGCAGCCGTTCCTTCTGGACGATCTTCGTGGGATTGATATCCAGCACGCCCACCTCGGAAGAAAGGATCAGGTATCCGTCATCCGTGATATAATATCTGGAAGGCCGCAGCCCGTTTCTGTCCAGAACGGCGCCGATCAGGTCCCCGTCGCTGAATACAATCGATGCCGGACCGTCCCACGGCTCCATCATGGTCGCATAATACTGATAAAAATCCTTTTTCTCCTGATTCATGGTGCCGTTGTTCGCCCACGGTTCCGGGATGGTGATCATCACAGCCAGCGGCAGATCCATGCCGCTCATCATCAGAAATTCCAGCGTGTTATCCAGCATGGCGGAATCGGAGCCCGCCGTATTTACTACCGGAAGTACCTTGTGAAGCTCCCGGTTGAAGTATTCGCTGGACATGGTCTCCTCTCTTGCCAGCATCTTGTCGGCATTTCCCCGGATGGTGTTGATCTCGCCGTTGTGTACGATCAGCCTGTTGGGATGCGCCCGCTCCCAGCTCGGATTTGTGTTGGTGCTGAATCTGGAATGTACCGTAGCGATGGCTGATTCATACTCCGGACTTTGCAGATCCTTAAAGAAGGTGCGGAGCTGTCCCACCAGGAACATTCCCTTATATACGATGGTACGGCTGGACAGGGATGCCACATAGGTATCCTCTACGCTCTGCTCAAAGACACGGCGCACCACATACAGCTTCCGGTCAAAATCCAGTCCTTTTTCCACATCCTTCGGTTTCTTTACGAAGCCCTGCATGATGCACGGCATCTTCTCCAGCGCCTTATGCCCCAGCACAGCCGGAACAGTAGGAACCTCCCTCCATCCCAGAAACTCCAGCCCTTCTTTCTCCACGATGATCTCAAACATCTTCTTTGCCTGATTTCTCTTCAGCTCATCCTGCGGGAAGAAGAACATACCGATTCCATATTCTCTCTCAGAACCTAAAAAGATGCCGAGGGATTTACAGGTTTTGGAGAAGAACTTGTGTGAAATCTGTAACAGAATTCCTACACCGTCACCTGTTTTTCCTTCGGCATCTTTGCCAGCTCTATGTTCTAGGTTTTCTACAATTCGCAGCGCATTTTCAACGGTCTCATGGGTTTTAATCCCCTTGATGTTGACGACTGCACCAATCCCGCAGTTATCATGCTCAAATTCCGGCCGATATAAACCGGGGCTCTGAGCCTGCGGCGCTTTCTTTCGCATATCCATACGCCCAACCCTCTCTATTCATTTAATATTTGGTTGTTACTATACACCCATTTTTCCGGATTGTAAAGAATAAATTTTTCTATTATTGTCAGATTATTTGTAAATATGTCATTTTCTTATTTTTTAACTGTCTATTTCTGTTGTTTATTCTTTATTTCCCTTTTATACACATAATTTCACACAGGAATCCGGCAAGAATACAGATATTACCATGTACATCCGACCGGACAGCCATGCTCACATAGATCCCAAACGGCGCCGTATGCTACCATACATGCAAAATCACCGTACTCAGGTTCACCGCCATATGAAACACCACCGGAACCGTCAGCGACTTCCATTTTTCATACGCCAGCAGCATCACGAGAGCCATCGGAAATGCAAAAAGGATCTGCACCATGTTTCCATGATAGAGAGCAAACACCGCTGCCGCCAAAAGGATCGATATCTTCACAGGAAAATATTTTTTCATTCGCTGATAGACAAGCCCCCGAAACAGCAGCTCTTCCATCAGCGGCACCAGAATCCCAAGTCCGATCAGTTGTGTCAGAAAGCCGCTTCCCAGCAGCCCCTCCTGGGCGGCATTTGAAAAATGCTCTGTTACCGCAAAGCTGTTCATCACGGCTGACAAAAGCTGATTCAGGATCACTCCGCCCACTGCCATCAGCGGATACACCCACCAGGGGACGGAAACCTTTTCTGACGGCTGCCCTTTTCTGTCATCACGGTACAACAGGAGCAAAACCGGCAATGTGACCGCCGCGGCAGCCGTGGTCAGAAATGCCGGATCCACACGGTTTCCCAGCAGCAGCACCATAACATTTGAAACGATGATATGTATCAATAGCGGAACCGTCACGTCCCAAATCCCATAAAGCATGAATTATCCTCCTTTTTTGCCATCGGAAACTGTTTGACAGGTTTTTCTTTCCGGACTATACTACAGACATCAAATGATGTTGGGGTCAGAAGATGCCTGACAAATGACTGAGACTACGAAAGGATTGTTTCGATTTTCCTATGGATAAAAAAGATAAAAAAGCGTTGGTCCTCACCGCGCTCGTGCTGTTTCTTCTGTGTATTTCCGCCGCGGCGCTCTATTTCCAGAACAGGGACTCCGGCGCTGCCAGAACCGCCTCCATCTACCAGGATGGAGAACTTCTTTGCACGATCGACCTGTCCCATGTGGCACAGCCCTACACCTTCACCATCGAGGCTCCCGGCGGCGGCTATAATACCGTCCGGGTAGAACCGGGCAAAATCGGCATCTCCGAAGCAGACTGCCCGTACAAAATCTGCCAGAAGACGGGAATGATCGATACCAGTTCTTACCCTATAAGCTGCCTTCCTCATAAACTGCTGATCAAAATTTCTTCTGCCGACGGCGACCTGGACGCCGTGGCACAGTAATAGGCTGATATTTCAATTAAATAAGGAGGTCCCAATGAAAACCAGACGCATGACGCTCCTGGCCATGTACACCACCATAGCCCTCACGATCTTTCTCGTAGAATCTCTGCTGCCCACCCTGACGCCGGTTCCCGGCATCAAACTGGGGCTGGCAAATATCGTCACGCTCTGGCTGCTGATCTATGCTTCCCCGAAAGATGCGTTTCTCGTGCTGCTGATGCGTATCTTCATCACCAGCATTCTGGCAGGACAGATGATGTCTTTCGCCTACAGTCTCTGCGGCGGCATTCTCTGCTTCCTCGCCATGACAGCGCTTTACCGCTTTCTGGGCAGAAAATACATCGTATTTGTCAGCATCATCGGCGCCCTGTTCCACAACCTGGGACAGATCGTAATTGCTGTCATCGTTCTGCAGTCATTCAGCATCCTTTCTTATCTTCCGGTACTGACCATCAGCGGCATCCTTGCCGGAACCTTTACGGGACTGTGCGCCCTTTTCACCTCCGGAAAACTCAGAAAGGATCAGGTGTGGCCCCTGTAACTCTTTCCTCCTGTGTCAGCTCATTTTCTTTCAGCCATCCCTCAATCCTGGGCTGTATGGTATTCTCCACCAGAAGCTCCGGCAGGGAGATCCCGCCAAATTCCATCAGATTCTTCAGCAGGATTTTTTCCGACGCCGCTTTCATGATACCCTCCAGCCCTTCCATGATCAGATCTTTCCCCGGTCTCTCATCAAAATACACCGTAACCCGGTCCTCCCGCGTAAAAACGCATTTGATCATTCTTCTCGCCGCTTCCTCCAGGAATGCAATATCCAGTTTCAGCACCAGCTTTCCCTCTTCATTCCGGGCGAATTCTCCTCTGACCGCTATCAGGTAGCTTTCTCCATGAACCAGGATTTCCGAGACTGCCGCCCTCTGAAAGCCGATCTCAATCTTCAGCAGCTCGTCTCCCTCCCACAGAAGCAGCCAGTTTTTCTGCCCCTCTCTTCGGAAACCGATCTGCCGGATCCCATCCGTAAAATTGTTGTGAAAGACCTGCATGATCAGCGGGAATATCCCTGCCTGCCGGACCCCCAGAATGAAATCCTTCCCATCCAGAAAGTCCATCTGCCGTTCTGCCGTTCTCCTGATCCGGCGGCCTCTTTCCTGTTTCCCCTGTCTTTTCCAGCCGCCGTGCAGAAGCTCCGGCCGTCTTGTACCGCCCGATGCCAGCCGCCGTTCCACCTCGGCCAGATGACGCCATCCCACCGGATCCGGCGGCAGTACATCCGCGGGCATATACTCCTCATAAACCGGTTCATGCTCCTCTGTCACGCCAATCTTCTGTCTCTCAAAATACTTCCGCACCAGATTCATCAGCACACAGTTTTGAAAAAGCTCATTGCTTGCAGCGTTCAGCACCAGCACCATCTGAAGATCGGGATAGACCACCACATTCTGCCCCAGCATCCCGTTAAAGTTAAAGCTGTCCTTTCTGCCGCCACGCCAGATCTGATAACCGTATCCGTACTGTCCCATCTCCGGGGGCGTATCCATCTGCTTTGCCACCGACCGCTCCACCCATTCCTTAGGAATAATCTGCTGTCCTTTCCATCTGCCGCCGTCCAGATAGAGCTGTCCCAGCTTTGCCGCATCCTCCTGGCATAGAAAGAGTCCCCAGCCGCCCTTCGTGATACCCTGCGGACAGCTCTCCCAGAAAAATTTCCGAATGCCCAGCGGTTCAAACAGCCGCGGCGTCAGATACTCCACCAGCGTCTCCCCGGTCAGCTCCGTGACAATGGCAGACAGCATATAGCTGTTCATGCTGTTATATTCGAACCGCTCCCCCGGCGTCCCGCTCACCGATGAATCCAGAAAAAATTTTACCCAGTCGTCTCCCGAAACGATGCCCAGCTCATTAAAAACGACGCCGCTGGTCATGGTCAGCAGGTGCTCTACGGTGATATTCTTCTGCCGCATATTTCCCAACAGGCTGCTCTTTGAGAAAATTTTCACGATTTTATCGTCCAGCGCCAGCTTGCCCTCCGAGATCAGAAGCCCTATGGCCATTCCCGTAATGCTTTTGCACATGGAATGCTCGATATGCCATATTCCCTTCTGATAAGGCGCAAAACTATATTCTCCGATCACATAACCGTTTCGAAGAACCATGAACCCGTGAATGTCCGTCTCCTTTGCTGCCGCCGCTTCCTGCAGAAAAGCTGCAAGATACCGTGAAGAGATTCCCTGCTCCTCCGGCGTACAGCGGCAAAAAGGCTGTTCTACCGGCTCATGCATGGCAAAGGGCGGCTTCTGCGGGGTATAGGTTACTCTGCTGAGATGTCCTGTTTTCCCCTTAATCATATCCAGGATCAATTCATATGCGGTAAGCTGTTCTTTTATCATCCTTTTCCTCCCCTGTCAGGATACTTCTGACACACGGCTGCCCAGAGCCGTTACGATTTTTTCACCTTCACTTTCGATGGAAGACCTTTTTTCTTCAGCATCGTTTTATAGGATTTATACTTGCTCTTCGGCACTTTGACCACTGCTTTTGCATGGATTCCCTTAAATGCGCCGCTTCCAACCTTGCCGCTCGTTAGCTTCGCTGTTTTCAGCGTGACAGATCTCAGTTTTTTACATCCGCTAAAAGCTGCTTTTCCTATGCTCTTCACTTTTTTTCCAACCACAGCCTTCTTCAATGCCGTACACCTGGAAAATGCCTGCGCACCGATCTGCGTCACGTTGGAACCGATCGTAACACTGGTAAGCTTTTTACATCCGGCAAAAGCCTTTTTGCTTATGGCTGTTACCTTATAGGTTTTTCCGCTTACTTTAAAGGATGCAGGAATTACTGCCGTCTTCAGGCTCTTTTTCACCGGTCCTGCCGCCTTCACCTTGCCGCTTCCCGTTACTGTATATTTTATGCTCTTGTATGTTACAGTCTTTGCTTCTGTCGTGCCCGTCTTGTCCTTGAAAAGCTGGAAATCCTTGCTCTGCTTTTGCAGACCTGCCAGATGATACGGATCGATGGAGATAAATGCAGGCGCACCATTGTCGGTCACATACCAGAGCACTCTTCCCGATGCGGTGACGATCGGCTCACAGGCAGAAAGCGCCAGAGACGTCTGGTAAATATCAGAAGCCAGCTTTCCGCTTGGATTCAGCAGCGCCATCTTTGTGACATAGGTGTTCTTCTTCGAATTATGCTCTTCCCACATCAGGAGAAACTGGTTTTCATTCAGCTTGACCAGCCTTGGCACTCCGGCTGAAACATTTCCCGATGCGCTGTATTTTGTGATCCAGTTTGTATTTTCCTTCCACTCATCCTTTGCAGAGGCGCAGACCCAGATATTGCTGTTTTTATCGGAAGTCTTCTGGATTCCGGCTCCTGACAGAATATAAGAATCCGCCGATAACTTTAATCCGCCGAGTGCAAAACCTGTGTAATTGTTTCCGGTGTTTCCCGGAATCGTTACGACTGTCCCATACTTCTCCGGATCATCCACCTTGTCCGTCAGCCGTGTAGCTGTCAGTGCGATCCCTCTGGGATAAGCATCCCCCAGATCCGCACGGTAAATATAGGTTCCATCCGTTTCAATAAGCTGCATAAAGGAATGGCTTACATATCCGCTGGATAAATTCATAACGTCTGAATAAGAATCCTGAAGCGACATATTGCTCTCCTGAATTTTAAAAATGCAGTTTGCCTGATGATGCAGCCCGTCGCTGGAAGCATACATGGTGTGGCAAGTATGAACATAAAGGTTCCCGCCTGCTTCTGTCATATCCAGCCCTCCCGCCTCGAAGGGCTCGTAAGTATTTGCTCCTTTGATCGCACAGGCACCGATCCGTTTCCAGCTTTTATCGTATTTTACGACACGGATCACTTCTACCGAATCTTTTTCTTTCGGGTTATTCTGCCCAAACACCAGGAAATTATACTGGTCCCCACTGTAATATCCGCCGAAAAGAGGAAGCTCACAGGCGAGATTCTTCTTACTTTTCAGCGTCAGAGAGCTGCTGTAGCTCTCTATGAGCACTTTAGAATCTATCAGTTCCACCCTCTCAAAGCTGCCGTCCGGCTTCTGTGTCAGATTTGCCTCTGTCACTGTCCCATAATATCCGCTGTTTCCCGGTCTGTGAATGGTTGTGGAGGAAGCGCCCTTTGTATAGGTCACAGAAAAAACATCCGCCCCGGAGCCTGCCCTTTCTTTTACCGTCACCGTAAACTGTTTCACCGCAGGAAGAGCGGGTGCCTTTACTGTAATCACTGCCGTCCCTGCCGTCCACGCATTCAGCCTTCCCCTCTCGTCTACATCGAGCACCTTGGGATTTGAGCTCTCAAAGGTATAATCCAAAAGAAAAGCGCCGCCTGCCGTGCATTTTATGACGCTGCTGTCTCCCACGTTCATCGCAGAGGGAATCTCCGCCGTAAAATCAGAGGGCGCTGTCCATGCAAAGGTTTCTACATAATAATGCCCATCCTCTTTTTCCAGGACCACGCAGGTATCCCCATACATCGCCAGATCATATACCGGATGAGATGTGACAGCCTGAATGACCTTTTTCTGCGCCGCAATATCATACTCTGTCAGAACACATTTCTCAGTTTTTATGATAAGAGAATTCCCGTTTTTCGCCAGCACGCATCTGGTTCCTGCGCTGCTGACATCCCAGTCGTTTTCATATTCCGAGTCTTCCGTGTATGCCGCAAGTTTTATTACACTCGTATCCGACACGTTAAAAGGGGATACCGACACGCTGCTGTCCAAAATATTGATGGAAGTGGACTGCTCCGTGTAATCCCTGTAATCATAGCTGTTCGAATCCACGAGGGTCAGAAGATCTCCGGAAAAGGTGCTCAAAACAGCAAGATAACGCTGGTTCAGCATGGCAACCGGGGTCGTATGTCCGAAAAATCCATACTGATACAGAATGGCAAGATTCTGGCCGGTAATGCTGACCTTATTGTTTTCATCCACATTTCCCGCCATCAAAGACGCCATACTGTGATCAAATCCCCAGTATCTCCAATTATAAGTTCCGCAATAATAGAAGTTTCCATTTACCGGGTCAAATCCATAAAACTGGCTGATGCTTTCCCCCAGACTTTTCTGATCCAGCAGTGTTCCATCCGCGGAAAAAAGATAAATTTCTTTATCTTGAGTCGTCAGATAAATCCTTCCCTTCTGATCCACTCCTATCGCATCTATAAATCCTGCCCAGTTGAGGCTGCTGTACAGACTTTCCGGCTTGATCTCGGACACAGCTCCGCTGTTCAGATCATATCTGGTAATCACGATATCATAAGAAGTCTGGTCATTTCCCTCTGATTTTGAACTGCTTTCCAGAAAATAAACGGCTTCTGCCGATGAATATGCCGTCTCAGCTCTGTCATAAGAGTACACCGTCTGGTAAGTCTTTGCCGCTATATCATAAAAAATAAGTTCATATGACTGCTGGTTGCTGTATACCTCTCCCACCGTTTTCAAAAAATAGATCCCGTTTCTCGCCTCACAGAAAATGGCTTTCTCATAGCCATTGTTCTGCGCCGCCTTGCTTCCATCCAGTTCTGTAATCTGCCTCGTATCTGCTCCCAGCGCTTCCATTTTCTCCGCACCCAGAACCAGAAGGCTCAAACACAGAACCGCTATGATCTGCCCTGCTTTTTTTACAAAATCCTTCATCATCTGTACCCTTCCCTTTCCTGCCGGACTAAATAAATCTCTTCTTTATCACCATCTGTGCAAATTCATGATTATTTTTCGTGTTGACAAACATATTGAGAATATTTTCTACTGCCTCATCAGATTTCATGCCATTCAAAGCTTTTCTCATAATGTACGCTGCATCCTGTTCCTCCCGGTTCAGCAGCAGATCTTCTCTTCTCGTCCCTGATTTCTGGATATCGATGGCCGGGAACACCCTCTTTTCTGAAAGCTTCCTGTCCAGCACAAGCTCCATGTTTCCGGTCCCCTTAAACTCCTCATACACCACATCGTCCATCTTGCTTCCCGTATCCACCAGAGCTGTCGCCAGAATAGTCAGGCTGCCGCCCTCCCGCATCTTTCTCGCTGCGCCGAAAAACCGCTTCGGCATGTGCAGGGCAGCCGGGTCCAGACCGCCGGAGAGCGTTCTGCCGCTTGGCGGAACCGTCAGATTATACGCCCTCGCCAGCCTTGTAATGCTGTCCAGAAGGATCGTCACATCCTCATGATGCTCCACCAGACGCTTCGCTCTCTCGATCACCATCTCCGATACCCTCTTATGATGCTCCGGCAGCTCATCGAAGGTAGAATAGATGACCTCCACGTTATCCCCCACGATAGCCTCCTTGATGTCCGTCACTTCCTCCGGGCGCTCATCGATCAGAAGGATGATCAGATGCATGTTTTTATCATTTCTCAGGATCGACTTTGCGATATCCTTCAGAAGCGTTGTCTTTCCTGCCTTCGGCGGAGACACGATCATGCCTCGCTGCCCCTTTCCGATCGGTGATACCATGTCCACGATCCGCATGGCGATTCCCCGCCCGTCCCGCTCCATTCGCAGGCGCTCATTCGGAAAAATCGGGGTCATATCCTCAAAATTTCTCCGTTTTGCAGCCTCTGCCGGAGTCCTGTTATTAATTGCTTTCAGATACAGCAGGGCGCTGAATTTTTCCTGCTGGGTCTTGATCCTTGTATTCCCCCTCAGGATATCTCCCGTTTTCAATCCGAACCTTCGTATTTGAGACGGTGAAACATACACATCATTGTCTCCCGGAAGGTAATTCGCACAGCGGATAAATCCATATCCATCAGGCATAACCTCCAGGATTCCCTCTGCCTGGATGCCGCTGTCAAGATCTGACAGGTCTGCGGACGGACGGTCAGCGGAACGCAGATCACTTCTCACATTCCCCGCCTGCTGCGTCCGCACTGTCTCCGGCCTGCGCTGCACTACATGCGCGCCTGCCGTTCCCTGCGTCTGTTCTGCTTCAGCCGTGCCCCGTCTCTGCGCCTGATGCACTTCTGGCATATCCTTTCTCCGCTCCACCTGCATTTCCGCCATTGCCGTCTTCTGCTCCGGCTGCATTTCTGCCGTCTGCTGCGTCTGCTCCGGATTTCCCGCTCCATCTCCTGCCTGCTTCGCATCCTCTGCAAGCATCCGCTCGATCACTTCCTTTTTTTTCAGGGCTGAAATATTTTTCATTCCCCGCGCTTTGGCCAGTTCCTTCAGAACTGTCACTGATAATGCCTCATACTTCTCTCTTGTCATACTTTCTGTAATCCTTCCTTTTCCAAATTAATTTTTCTGCGTTTTTCTTTTCGTGACTCTTAAACAAAGGGTCCGTTCATTTCTGCCTTCACAGATCTATAGGTTTATAACAGTTAAAATTTCCCGACTGTTATCTCCTTCCATAACTGCACTTATCTGAATCATCAACAAAATTCAATGGGGTTCGTGTCCGAAACGACATGATTATCATAGTTCAGCCAAGGGCTGAACTGTAACACATGATTTACTATCTGTAACATAAAGCAAACGATTCTTTATGACCTCCAGTATAACATAGTTGCGTAAAAAAAGGAAGCCCGTTTCCGGACTTCCTTTTTTACGTTCTTTGCCAGACTTTACTATTCTGCTTCTTCGGGCGTTTCCGCTGCCACGATTTCATACTGACGCAGAATAATTTTCTGGATTTTCTCTCTGGTATCGGAATTAATTGGATGCGCGATATCACGATACTCACCGTCAGATGCCTTACGGCTCGGCATTGCAATAAACAATCCCTTCTCACCTTCGATCACCTTAATATCATGTACTACAAACTCATCATCAAGCGTGATAGAAACTACCGCTTTCATCTTTCCTTCTTTTGCAACCTTGCGCACTCTCACATCCGTGATTTTCATACTCTGTGCCCCTTTCAAAATTGTCGTTTCTTATAGTTTACCCTTCCACAGAACGGCAACCTTTCCCTGATAATATATTAATTACAGTACGTATCTCTCGTTTTTCTCTATAACGATCTTGATTCCATCTTCACCGACATGATGTGAATTTGCGCGAATCGTATCACGGCTCTCCACGATACAGTTCTCGATATAGGTGTTGTCACCCAGATAAACATCATTCATAATGATGGAATTCTTGATCACGCAGTTTTCACCGACAAAAACAGTCTTAAACAGTACGGAATTCTCCACGCGTCCATTAATGATACATCCGCTGGATATCAGGCTGTTTTTCACTTCCGAACCCGGATTATATTTTGCAGGCGGAAGGTCATCGACCTTAGAATAAATATCCGGATACTGGCGGAAGAAATAATTTCTTACTTCCGGTTTGAGGAAATCCATATTTGTCTGATAATAGGAATCCACTGTCGCAATGTTGCTCCAATAATCTTTGATCTTATATCCGTAAATTCTCTTGAGGTTCTTATAGCGGATCAGGATATCTCTTACAAAATCATATCTGTCTTCCTGCGCACAGCGCTCAACCAGCTCGATCAACTGTCTTCTGCGGATGACATAGATACCTGTTGAAATCGTATTGGAAGTAGAAACCATCGGCTTCTCATCAAACTCTTCAATTCTGCTGTCCTCATTCATTCTGACAAGGCCGAATCTCGTCACGTCCATTGTCGGCGGCATTTCCTTACATACTACGGTGATATCCGCCTTCTTCTCGATGTGATACTCCAGAACTTTGTTGTAGTCCAGCTTATATACGCAGTCGCCGGATGCAATGATCACATACGGCTCATGGCTCTTTTTCAGAAAATCGAGATTCTGGTAAATGGCATCCGCCGTTCCCCTGTACCATGCGCTGTTGTCAGCAGTGATCGTGGGAGTGAATACGAAAAGTCCTCCCTGTTTTCTTCCGAAATTCCACCACTTTGAGGAGCTTAAATGCTCATTTAAGGAGCGGGAATTATACTGTGTCAGTACAGCAACCTTCTGTACGGAAGAATTACTCATGTTACTGAGTGCAAAGTCGATGGCACGGTAGCTTCCTGCCACCGGCATTGCTGAAATTGCACGTTTATTTGAAAGTTCTTTCATGCGGTGACTGTTACCACCTGCCAAAATTATTCCTACTGCTCTCATAGTGCCTCACCTGCCTTAATTAATGTCTCGCCGCTTTCCAGGATGCCGTCAGGATAATCCTCTGCTGTAGTTACGCCTGAAATCGCCGTATTCTTTCCGATCTTTACATTATCCGGAACCACGGAGTTCTCTCCAATAGTAACCAGACCGAAGGAGTACACGTTTGGTTTCACTTTATTTGGTACGTCTTCTCCTATGCCAAGCTCCACATTCTTGCCGATCACAGTATTCTCGGCAATGATCGCCCGGTTCATCATAACGTTCTCTCCAACCGTAACGCCACGCATAATGATGGAATCGCGGACCACAGCACCTTTTTCAATGGTAACTCCGGCTCCGATGACAGAGTTGTGGACTTCACCGTAAATCTCGCTTCCATCTCCGATAATACATTTATTAATGACTGCATTTTCTGCCACATACTGAGGCGGAATAATCTCATTGCTCGTATAGATCTTCCAGAATTCTTCATACAGGTTAAACTCCGGAATGATATCGATCAGCTCCATATTGGCTTCCCAATAAGAGCCGAGCGTTCCTACATCCTTCCAGTAGCCATTGTACTCATATGCCACCAGCTTTTCGCCTTTTTCGTGGCAGTACGGAATAACATGCTTTCCGAAGTCACAATTGCTCTGGTCTTTTAACGTCACCAGCGCCTCTCTTAATGCCGGCCATGAGAAGATATAAATACCCATGGATGCCAGGTTGCTCTTCGGATGCTCCGGTTTCTCCTGAAACTCTGTGATCTGATTGTTGTCATCTGTTACTACAACGCCGAATCTGCTGGCCTCCTCCATCGGTACAGGCATAACTGCGATACTTACGTCTGCGTTGCTCGCCTTATGGAACTCCAGCATTACCTCATAATCCATCTTGTAGATGTGGTCTCCGGAGAGGATCAGTACATACTCCGGATTGTAAAGCTCCATATAAGTCAGGTTCTGGTAAATGGCATTTGCTGTTCCTGTATACCAGTCACTGTTTGAGCTTTTCTCGTAGGGCGGAAGGATGGAAACACCGCCGATATTCTTGTCCAAATCCCACGGAATACCGATTCCAATATGCGTATTTAACCGTAGCGGCTGATACTGCGTCAGGACTCCGACGGTATCTACGCCTGAATTTATGCAATTACTCAGTGGAAAATCGATAATACGGTATTTGCCGCCAAATGCTACAGCCGGTTTTGCCACCTTTGATGTGAGCACCCCAAGCCTGCTGCCCTGTCCGCCTGCCAGCAGCATGGCAATCATTTCTTTTTTAATCACGCTATCACCTCTTGTAGTATTTTTTTTGATTCTGATGTTTTCCATTATACCACACTTTCTTTTTATTGTGAACATATTTTACAAAATTTTGAATATTTTAGGAAGCTTTTTATAACATTTACCAAAGCAACCGGTCTTATTTCTCTATTTTCTGACTCCTTTTTTAGTAATAATTCATATTTACACATATCTCCCCAAAATCTTTTTGTCTATTTTTCTTATTTTTTCTCCTATTTTCTCCAAATCTCCCGCATCCTTTTTCATGTCTTTCCATTGCTGTCCGCTCTGACGACGCTGATGACTGACCACGCGCCGTATGAAAAAAAATATGGAAATAAGGAACAGTTGTGATATAATAAGAAAAATGTATCTGTAAAATACGGGACAGATATGAAAAACTTTTCATCAAAAGGAGCGTACACTATGTATCAGATAGATTTCACAAAACCTATCCATATCCATTTCATCGGGATCGGCGGCATCAGCATGAGCGGTCTGGCTTCTATTCTGCTGGATCAGCATTTTCAGATTTCCGGCTCTGACGCAAAGGAGTCTCCGCTGACAAAATGGATGGAGGAGGAAGGAGCATCCGTATCCTACGGGCAGCGCGCCTCAAACATCACGGATGGCACGGATCTGGTAGTCTACACAGCGGCTATCCACCCGGACAATCCCGAATATGCCGAGGCTGTCAGAAGAAACATTCCTCTGATGAGCCGGGCCGAGCTTCTGGGACAGCTTATGAAGAACTATAAGACGCCCATCGCCGTTTCGGGCACTCACGGCAAAACCACCGTCACTTCCATGTGCTCTCACATCCTGCTGGCAGCCGAAAAAAATCCCACGATCTCCGTAGGCGGTATCCTGAAAGCGATTCACGGCAATATCCGTGTGGGAGGTCATGAGACCTTTATCACGGAAGCCTGCGAATACACGAACAGCTTTCTTCATTTTTATCCGAAAATCAGTCTGATTTTAAATATTGATGCGGATCACCTGGACTTTTTCAAAGATCTGGATGACATCCGCCATTCTTTCCGCCTGTTTGCGGAAAGGCTTCCTGAGGACGGCACGCTTATTATCTGCCGTGAAATTGAAAATTATGAGGAGATCACTCATGATCTTCCCTGCCAGGTCCTCACCTACGGTGAAGGCGGTGATTACCAGGCCCGGAACATCTCTTATAATAGCACAGGATACGGCGCTTTTGACCTGGTAAAGCATGGAAATACGATCGGTCATTTCCAGCTCTCTGTTCCCGGTTCCCACAATGTTTCCAATGCCCTGGCCGCTCTTGCGATGGCGGATCTCCTGCAGATCCCTGTGGATGTCATGCAGAAGGGTCTGCTGGAATTTGGCGGCACAGACCGGCGCTTTGAGAAAAAAGGTGAGATCGGCGGGGTGTCACTATAATTGACGACTATGCCCACCATCCCACAGAGATCCGCGCCACCTTGAATGCAGCAAAAAATTATCCGCACAAAACCACCTGGTGCGTATTCCAGCCTCATACCTACACGAGAACGAAAGCGCTGATGGACGACTTTGCAAAAGCTCTCTGCCTGGCTGACAAAGTGGTGCTGGCTGACATCTACGCAGCCCGCGAGACAGATAACCTGGGTGTCAATTCCGGGATGCTGGCAGAAAAGGTCAGAGAAAACGGCGGGGATGCCTGCTATCTTCCTTCCTTCGATTCCATTGAAAACTATCTGCTGGAAAACTGCGAACCAGGGGATCTGCTGATTACCATGGGGGCCGGCGATGTCGTAAAGATCGGGGAACATCTGCTTGGAAAATAAAAAAGGCCGCGGCGCTTAAATTGCTCCGCGGTTTTTTCTCTTTTCGACACTTATTCACATTATCCACATTTTTATACACAATTTTCTCTGCTCTGTCTGTGGATTTTTTTGTGGAAATTTCTGTTTACATAAGTTTTCCACATAATTTTTTATTTTGCGTTTTTTCTTTTATTTTCGGGCATTTTTTAAGTTGCTATAAAAACTTACCCACAAAGTTATCCACATTATCCACAAAATTCACCGGACGGTATTCACCCTCACGCCGGACAGCTCTCCACACCTGACTGCATCCGGCTGAGGATACAATGCACCCCACTATTTCCCGCTTATTTTGCAGTTCTCTTTTTTTCGAAATTATGCTATACTCTCCATAAGTCAGACTCTCCGCGCAGCATGCTGCTTTCACATACAGATATTGGTCTTCGGGTCTGCCGCTTTTGGAGTCGCCTCCTCGCGGCAGCCGCCTGGCTCATTGCTTGCGGGTATTAACAGAAAGAAACAGGTGAACACATTGAACGAAATTTCTTTACATACAAACATCGACACAGGGATCACAAGTGTCTCAAACGATTTTATCGACCATTATCTTCCCCGCGCAAACGGCGAATATGTGAAGCTTTATCTCTACCTGCTCCGCATGGTCTCCGCCGGAAGGGATATTTCTCTCGGTGAGATCGCTGACACTCTGGAGCACACGGAAAAGGATATCCACCGGGCGCTCTCCTATTGGAAAAAGGAAGGGCTTTTACAACTCTCCTTCCTGGAGGACGGCTCACTTTCCGGCATCTGCTT
>ENA-OPVH01000501-OPVH01000501.1-human-gut-metagenome-genome-assembly--contig:-NODE-501-length-25845-cov-2.240597_pt1 | contig 25845 bp, 14 predicted proteins | sample MGYA00241494_ERZ501980 | MGnify/ENA primary metagenome ERZ501980 (study PRJEB25962, sample SAMEA1964914) | human gut metagenome | biome: human gut; feature: human-associated habitat; material: faeces... | reverse complement strand
TTCTCATGTCCAAGAAATGGGAGGCAGTTCACTTGCACCGGGGAGGGCTTTTGCGTGACCTGGTGCACGCGACCCGGCATTCGCCCTATCCCAGCTCCTGCATGCGGCGGTAGATTTCGCAGATGCCCTTGATGGTGAGCTGTCCGTCGACCACGTCGAAGGCATCGGTCGAATCGGCGACGATGCCGGCGAGACCGCCCGTGGCGATAACGGTGACATCCTCGCGGCCCAGCTCGCGCTTCATGCGCGCAACCAGGCCCTCCGCCACGGCGCCGACCTTGATGCATTCCTCGGTGTCGCGGCCGATGGCGTGCTCGGGCGCCTCGAGCGGCACGCTGGCGAGCTTGGCGGCACGGGCGGCAAGCGCGTCCATGGAGATGCGGATGCCCGGCGCGATCGCTCCGCCAATGTAATAGCCGTCCTCGTCGATGACGTCGATATTGGTCGCGGTGCCAAAGTCCACCACGATCGCCGGCGCACCGTAGAAGGTCTCTGCCGCAACGGCGTTGGCGACGCGATCGGCACCTACGGCCTGGGGACGCGCCGCGCGCAGCTTGGTCACCGCGGCCGTCTGCGGCCCAATGACGATGGCGTCCGCGGCAATGCGGTCGGCCACGGCGTGCCATTCGCGCGAGAGCTGCGGCACCACGCCGGCAAAGGCGATCGCGTCGACCGCGTCGAGCGAAAGGCCGTACATCTTAAAGAAACCCATCAGGCGCACATGGATCTCGTCGGCGGTATAGGAGCGGTCGGTGGGCATGCGCCACGACTGCACCAGCTCGTTTCCGTCAAACAGACCCATGGCCGTCTGCGTGTTTCCCATATCGATAGCGAGCAGCATGTCTACTCCCAGTGTTGGCATAAAAGGACGCGCACCATTGTATACGTGCCGTCGACGGCGCTCGGCTGCGATTCGTTTACGGTGATGCGGACTGAGGGGTTTAAATATGAAGGAATTATGCTCTACGAGATTTTCCTTGCCGTTTACCGAACTCCCACGTAATATTCTTTCTTGCGCACATGAGGCGCCCAGACATTGCGGGGTGGAGCAGTCTGGTAGCTCGCCGGGCTCATAACCCGGAGGTCGTAGGTTCAAATCCTGCCCCCGCGACCAAGAACTTGCAGCTCGTCGGTCAAGCCGGCGAGCTTTTTTGTTATTCCGGGACCGTGTTTTCGGTCCAATTTTCGGCCTCTCAAACAGAATCTCGATTTGTAACATCTAGACCCGATTTGGGCGGCTAGGTGTTACAGATCGAGATATACCGGCGGTTTGGGCCGCGTTTGTCTAAATCTGTAACACGAGGGACGGATTTTGCCGGGCAGCTGTTACAGATTGAGATTTTCTAGCAGGCGGGTCCCGTTTGTCTTGATCCGTAACATCTGGGGCCCATTTTGCCGAGTAGCTGTTACAGATCTAGATCTTTCGGCAGGCTAGATTGGTTTGTCTCGATCTGTAACAGGTGGGGGTCAAAAGTTGGCCTAGCTGTTACAGATCTAGATTGTTGAGGATGGGTTGAGAGGAACGTCTTGATCTGTAACAGCAAGACCCGGTTTTTGCCGAGTAACTGTTACAGATTGAGACAAACCGACGGGCCGCCCCGCCCCATCCACCTGCCGTCACCTGATATTCGCCGATTTTCGTTGTGCCGCTGTGCCCCCATGCCATATCCTCTAGACAACTACGCGGCATCATCGCCGCCGCGCCTACAAGAGAGGAATGTCCATGACCGCACCTGCATCCAAGCTGCTCCAGCCCATTACGGTTGGCCCCCTTGAGCTCAAGAACCGCATTATGTTCCCGCCGCTGACCACCGGCTACGAGGAGCGCGACGGTTCCATTGGCGAGCGCAGCCTGGCTTTTTACGAGCGCCTGGCCCGTGGCGGCGTGAGCTACATCGTCATCGGCGACGTCGCTCCCGTTATGACCGCGAGCCCCACGCCCAAGCTGGCGACCGACGCCCAGATCCCCACGTTTAAGGCCCTGGCCGACGCCGTCCACAAGCACGGTGCCAAGGTTGCGCTGCAGCTGTTCCACCCCGAGTACGACGTGCCCGGCGTCGGCCGCATGGTCATGGGATCCATGGCCGCCGCCAAGGCCGCGCAGGAGGCCAAGGCCGCCGGTGACGAGGAGACCTTTGCCGCCAAGATGGCCGAGTCCAACGAGATCCGCAAGCAGGCTTACGCCAAGCTGCACCACGACATGCAGCACTTTGTGAACGAGGCGAGCGTAGAGCAGCTCACCCAGATCAAGGAGGCCATCGCCGCCTCGGCCGCTCGTGCGCAGCAGGCCGGCATCGACGCCATCGAGGTCCACGGCGACCGCTTGGTGGGCTCGCTGTGCTCGGCCATCCTCAACAAGCGCACCGACGAGTACGGCGGCACGCTTGCAAACCGTACCGCGTTCGCTACGCGCTCGAGGTCGTCGCTGCCATTAAGGAAGCCGCGCCGCAGCTGATGGTGGAGTACAAGCTCCCCGTGATTATGGAGAACCCCGACGGCACGCCGCGCGGCAAGGGTGGCCTGCAGCCCGACGAGGCCTGCGAGTTTGCCAAGCTGCTCGAGGGCGCGGGTATCGATATGATCCAGGTCGCGCAGGCCAACCACACCGGCAACATGGGCGACACCATTCCGCCCATGGGCGCCATGCCCTACAACTGGACGCTGCCCGTGGCTGAGCGCGTCAAGGCCCTGGTCTCCGTGCCGGTGGCAACCGTCGGCCGCGTGGTCTCGGTCGAGGCGGGCGAGAAGATCCTGGAAGACGGCTCGGCCGACATCATCGCCTACGGCCGCTCGCTCATGTGCGACCCCGACATTGCGCTGAAGGCCGCCACGGGTGAGCCCATCCGCGAGTGCCTCAACTGCAACAAGGGCTGCGTCGACGCGATTCAAAACCGCAAGTACATCTCGTGCGTGCTCAACGCCGAGAACGGTGACGAGGCGACCATCGACATCAAGCCGGGCGAGGGCGACAAGAAGGTCGCCGTGGTGGGCGGCGGCATCGCCGGCCTGGAGGCCGCACGCGTGGCGGCCAAGCGCGGCTACGATGTGACCGTCTACGAGGCGAGCGATCACTTGGGCGGCCAGATTGTGCTGGCGGCCGCGCCTCCGCGCAAGGACGAGATCATGCGCTCGGTCGAGTATTACGAGAAGATTCTGCCCGGCCTGGGCGTGAAGGTCGAGCTCAACCATGCCGCTACCGCTGAGGACCTCAACGCCGCCGACGCCGCGATTGTGGCTGTGGGCGCGCACGACGTGGTCATCCCCGTTCCGGGCGCCGACTCGGAGAAGGTCGTCTCGAGCTGGGACGTGCTGGCCGGCAAGGTGGAGCTTACGGGCCGCGTCGCCGTCATTGGCGGTGGCCTGGTGGGCACCGAGACTGCCGAGTACCTGCTGCAGCACGGCTGCGAGGTAGCGATCGTGGAGATGCTCGACAAGATTGCCGCGGGCGAGTCCGAGACCATTCTGCCGCTGATTATGAGCGACTTTGCCGAGCACAACGTGGAGCAGCACGTAAAGACCCGCCTGACCGCCATTACCGACGAGGGCGTGGAGGCCATTCGTACCGCCGAGGACGGCGCCGAGGAGCCGGTGAAGATCGCCTGCGATTACGTGGTGATGGCCGTGGGTTCCAAGGCCAACGCGTTTGACCTGGACGGCGTGACGGTGCCCGTGACCTGCGTGGGCGACTGCTCGGGCGAGCGTACCGCCGACATTGCGAGCGCCATTCGCACGGCGTATCACGCGGCCAACGAGCTGTAGCCGAGAAAGCCATCGCGTATTGAGTGGACGGGGAGTGCCGTATCGGTGCTCCCCGTCTTTTTGCCAATAAGAGATGCCCCTGACCAGCGGGTTCAGAAAATCCGAATCTCATGCACCAGAAAATCCGAATTATATGAACACGAAAATCCGAATCGCAACCACCCGAAAATCCGAATTTGCTACAGTGGAATAGAAGAATCAGAAAGCAGGAACTGGAAATCTGCGGAGGTGGCTCATGGCAGGCGAGAGGCTACATCGGGACGGATACATCCCACGTATCGTGGATGCGCAAATCGAGCGCTACCTTCGTGTCTTTGGCGCGGTCGAGATTGCGGGCACCAAGTGGTGCGGCAAGACGTGGGCCGCGCTCGAGCACGGGGCGTCCGCCTCGTATGTCGACGAGAATCTCGACCTCGCGCGTGCCGACCCGGCGATGATGTTGCTGGGAGACCGTCCGCATATTATCGATGAGTGGCAGCGCGTTCCCCAGATTTGGGACTACGTTAGACACGAGGTTGACCGCACCCGGGGTACGCGCGGCGCCTATATCCTCACGGGTTCCGCCACGCCCGCGTTTGGCTCAAAGGCGGAGGCGCCCGCGCATAGTGGAGCTGGCCGCATCGGCCGCGTCCGCATGCACCCCATGACGCTTGCCGAGACAGGTGAGTCCAACGGCAAGGTGAGCCTGGCGGGCTTGTTTGAGCATCGTTTTGAGCCCTGCCGGTGCAATGGCGATACGCCGGGGCTTGTCGAAGCCGCTTGCCGCGGCGGCTGGCCCGAGGCGATCGATATGGTTTCGGCTGACGCCCAGCTCATCGCCCGCGAATATCTCAACACCACGTTTTCGAGCAGCTTCCCGGCGGTCGGTCTCGACCCCGATATTGCTCGTCGAGTCTCCGCATCGATCGCGCGCAATCTGGGACAGGCAACCACGTATAAAACGATTCTTATGGATATGTTCGGTGCCGAGGAGGAACCCGCAGCGTTTGCCGATGAGACCAAGGTGCGCAGGTACCTGGATGCCCTCAAAGGCATGTTCATTCTCGAGGAGGTCCCCGGTTGGGTTCCCGCCGCGCGCGACAAACGGCGCTTTACCGTCAAGCCCAAGCGCTATCTGGCAGATCCGAGCCTTGCTTGCGCCTTGCTAGGTATGTCCTCGCAGGCGCTGCTTGCCGACTGGCAGACATTTGGTCTGGTGTTTGAGAATTTGGTCATACGCGACCTTTCGGTCTACGCACGTTCGCTCGACCTGCTGGATAGCACGCCCGTGCGCTATTATCGCGACGATTCGGGCCTTGAGTGCGATGCTATCGTGCAGCTAGCCGACGGACGGTGGGCCGCCTTTGAGATTAAGGTAAGTGAAGATAGAGTGAGCGCCGGCGTTGAGAGCCTCAGGCGCGTTCGCAAGAAGGTCTGTGGAAATCCTCGTTCACGCACACGCGAACCGGAGTTTATGGCCGTGATTGTGGGGGTGGGTGAGTACGCCCGCGAGGTCGAGGACGGTATCTACGTGATACCCGTGCGCGCGTTGGGGTGTTAAGGGGCGGCACGCCGTGTGTCCGCTGCCCGGTGCCACGGATTGGTGCAAGTGGTCAGGTTTGTTTGCACTATGTTGGCGCGAAGTAACATGCCCCCTTGCGCCAAGGGTTTGACTTTTAAGACATCATTAAGGCTTGCGTTGTGGAGCGAACCGCAGGTCAATGCTATTCTTTAACCTTATCGTATGGTGTTGTATTCTGCCTGAATTCTCTACCTGCGAACAACGGATAAACGCGACCAAGCGGAAAAGGATGGCAAGCCCGCAAGCAGGGCAAACGTAAGCGATGAGTGGCATGGACCGACATAGCGAGCTCCAGCAGCACAAGACAGCGGCCGAGTACCGCCAAGCTGCCGACGAGCACGTGCGGACTCTCAAGGATTTCTGGAAGGATTTCCTGGTGAGCGGTCTGTTTGTGCTGGCCGCCATCGTTGCCATCTTTGCATGCCTGGCCTGGTTTGCCGCGAATAACCGAGTGAGTGCCACGGGGAGTACGATCGGGGCGAAGGCGGATCGGTACACACTGACCGCCGCGGGCGAGGGTGAGTCCGGCGCACACGTGGGCTATTACGAGCGCTCCGAGCGCACGCCCGAGGAAAAGCATGCCATCGATGGCTTGGATACGACCGACGCCATGACGGTAACGCTCGGCTCCAACCTGAACAACGAGACCGCGGGCTCTCTGTACCCGGGTGCTCGCGGCAAGATTACATTTACGGTGAAGCCGCTGGTGAGTGACCTGGACGGGGTCACGATCAATCTGTCGCGCTTGCTTAAGGTCACGAACATTGTTGGCGTTGTTGGGGACGGGGGAACGCTGGCGCCCGAGGCGGAGGCGCTCCTTGGCTTGGTTAAGGGCCATGTACTGTTCTTTACGAGCTGCGACCAGAACGGGTATTACTCGGATCGTGTGGTTGCTAGCAAGATCGAGATTCACAAGAGAGCATTTTGCGAAAACGGCGATGAGACCAAGCCAACGAACAAGTCCGTCACCATCAATCTGTACTGGGTATGGCCGGAGTACTTTCAGAACTTCATCCTTACCGGCAACACGAATTACTACAAGAATCTGTTTGCGGCGGCGGGCGACGCAAAGTCTGACTACGGCGCTCTGCAGGCAGATATGAACGCGCATAAAGCGAACTACTTCTATGGCGCGGCAAACGGCACAAGTGCTGCCAACGCTCCTGCGGTTTCGGCTGACATGTCCTTCAGCGACGCCGCCATCTGCTCGGCGCTGTACAACAATGCCGACGAGCAGATCGGCAATAAGGTCGAATACATCCAACTAAGAATTAGCGCTCAGGAGGGCGTGAGCTCATGAGCACCATGCAAACGCGCCTCGGCGATGCCCGCAATTGGATAGAAAACCACCGCGCACAGGCCCTTGCGGTCCTGATATTGCTGGCGGCAATCGCTCTTATCGTCGGTTTATCGCTCTCGTGGTTTGTGGGCAGCAAAAGTCTGTCCACGGTGGGCAAGATCCAAACGCCCGCGCAGCTCAAGATCATGGGTCCCAACCAGACGAGCATTGAGCCCATCGAGATTTCGTATGACGAGTCGCGCGGTGATGTGAAAAACTCCAACGGTACCGTGACCGTTCGTCGCGCGTTTTGTGTGCAGAGCGACAATGGCGATCCCGCTGCCGGCGGTCAAGCGTTTGAGCTGCAGGTTGCCAACACAACGAATATCACGGGGCTGACAATCAATGTGTACCACGTGACGGTCAACGAATCGTCGGCAACGAAGGGAGATGTGGTCGGCCTCGACGGGCTCAATCGCACCTACTCATGGAGCAAGAAGAGCAGCACCCCGATTGAGTTTGCTTTTATCAACTCCGCGGACGGGACAAGTGCGTTGGCTAAAGAGCTTGAGGCAAACGACCCGACGTACGGCTCGTACGTGAATGTCCAGAAAAACGCCCGCCCGCTGTATCGGTACCACAAGTTCGCAGGGAGTGGGCTCGATGGCTGGAATGGCAACACAGCCAACGCCGCCACGAACTTCATCATCGAGTGCACGTGGAATCCGGGCGTTGTGACCGTAAACGGAAAGACAGTCTCCAACGTTAAAGAAACCGATATGGTCTACCTAATTGCTCGCGGCACGAGCGGCAACCAATAAGAAGGAAGGGAGGGGTGCCAGATGCGAAAAGACAAGAACGAGCAAAATGAAATCGCAAGGCCTGCTGGCAAACACTTTGCACAGGTTGATGATTCTAAGGCAGAGCCTTGCTGCGCGGAGACGGCGGCCCCTGCTTTCAAAGTGCGTAAACGCCTATGGGCAGTTGCGGTGCTGCTGTGTGCCGTCGCGATTGCGATGGGAACCTACCTTACCTACACGGCCTTTTTGGCGGGTGACTTTCTTAAGTCGGTCGCTGTCTCGGGCACGTCGCAGGCGCTGTTTGCTTCGGACATGCTCACGGGTTACACGAATGAGACGCTGAATGACGAGGGTATTGCCGTCCGAAGCGTCATCGCCGACACGAGTGGGGAAAACTGCTCCTTTACCTTTCGCATTTACAACCATCTGCTGGGCGACAAGAACAAGGTCAACGACAAGGACGTTAACGCGACGCTGAGCGTGGAGGCGACGGGAACGACAGATTGGAGCATAAGCGGTTCGCCCACGCTGACGGCGGGCAGCACGGTCGACCTTTCCTTCCCTGCCAACAAGGCAACCATGTATACCTATAAGGTTACGTTTTCCAAGGCAGACCTCAACAAAGCATCCTTCACCGTTAAAGCCCGGGTCGGCTCCAATAGCCCCGGCACCAACCTTAAATGGCTCGCCGCCAAGATTGCGCCTTCCGAGCGTGCAGAGGTAACGGCTTCGGGCGTTTCGGGCGAGTGGGTCGACAAGAACAAGGATGATACGAATGTCGGCGACTTCGACGCCTACAACTATCGTGTGACCGTTACGGGCGCTACGACTAAGGTAGAGCTCACGTGGGGAAGCGGGGTCGAGCTCGATCCGTTCTTTGAGGCGAACCACAAGAACTGTGTTAAGCAGGAGACCGTCAGTGGCCACTCGGTTACATACGATGCGTCCCCCGGCTCGGAAATCATCACCTTTTACCGGAAGGGTGATTCGAAGCCGACCAGCTGGGAAGCCATTGGCGTTTCGTGTTCGGCCGCGTAGGGCTAGCCGAAGCAATCCGCAAGCATAGATTTTGAGACCCCGTACGGGGCATGAGATAGGACGAGGTAGGACCAGATGAGAACGGCAAAGCGCATAACAACCGCATGCCTGACTGCGATCATGATTTTCCAGGCGCTCGCGCCCTCCACGGAGGTGTTCGCGCAAGAGCTCGACGCCGTTATGGAGGCGTCCGTTTCCGCCGCACGCGCCGCGGGCAACACGGCGCGCTCCGTACAGGATGCTGTGGCCACCGCGCTGCAAGATGCCGATCAGGCCGCATCTGATGATGTCGCAACGACTCCGGGCGCCGACGCGGGCGCCACCGAGGGCGGCGACGGTTCTACCAACGCTGGCGAATCGCAGGACTCCACGACCGATGGAACCACCAGCGGCGATGCTCCAGCGGAGGGCGACGCGTCCCAAGACGATGCGGCTGCCGATGAGGGCGCTGCTGACGAAGAACAAGTGGATGACGCGGACGCGGATGCCGCTGCCCAGGCAAACACCACCTACCCAATCACTACTGTCGAGGCTCTCAGGCACCAGTTGGGTGACGGCGATGTCATCACTGACGACTCGGGCGCCGTCACGGCCATTACCTTTGAGTCCGACGCCGACCTTATCGCCATCTCCAACACCGACCCCGCTATCTACCAGAACGCGAACATCTCCAAAGGTGGCTCGACCGGCATCGACTTCGACGTGTGCGGTGCGGAGATCGTGGACGGCCTGGGTAGCCTCACGTTCCAAGGCTTCGGCAGCGATACCTACCCTTTCAAAGGCGCGCTCAACCTCGGCGACAGGACCCTGACCGTCAACAAGACGCTCTTCAACAACATTGAGCTCAGCGACGCCAACAGCACCGTAAAGCTCACCTGGAAGGGTGCCGATGCCCAGCCCATCGTGGCCGCAAAGGTCACGGGCGCGGACAAGACGCTTGCTGCCACCGTTACCGTGGGCACGCCCAAAAGCGAGACCGAAAAGGACATCTGCAAGCTCACCTCGCCGCTTGTGGGTGAGGTCACGGGCGCGCTTACACTTAATGCCACCTACACGACAAGCGCGAACGGCCCCCTGGCAGTCGATATGCAATCGAGCGCAGGCAACATGGGCTTGCTTGTGAACACCCTTGCCGAAGGAGCATCGCTTACGCTTGCGGGCCTTACCCTGCCGGACAAACTCGACGGTACCCCCACTATCAACGCGACAGCCGCTGACGCCAACGCGGGGGGTCTTATCGGCGAGGCGCGGGAGGGTGCTACCGTCGCCCTACCAACTGGCATCGATGTCTCGGCGCTGAGCGTCGCAGGTAAAAACGCGGCGGGCGGTCTTATTGGTAAGGCGACTGAGCTCACGCTCACCGTGGGCAAGGATAACAGCGGAAAAGACGCCTCGGGCAACGCCATTGTCATCAAGCCCGCGTATGCGGTTGGATCGTCATCTGCCGGGACGTATGCAGGCGGCCTTATCGGCGACGCCTCGTTTGCCGACGCATTCACCATCAACAGCGGCATCTTCGACTTTGGCAAGGGCGTGGCGCTCAGTGTGTCCAACACGAGCGCTGCCCCTTCTGCCGGCGGACTGTTCGGCGTGCTCGACATATCGAACGGCGACGTGGCCGTCAATGGCGGTTCGTATACAAGCACGCTGCAAAACGGCAAGGACGACAACAAGCACGGCAACTACGGCGGCTTGGTGGGCAAGCTGTGGGGGAAGAAGAACGGCGACGCGCTGCATGCCTTTACGGTGCAGGGTGATACTGCGGTGTCGTTCGGCGTGGGCTCCAACGGCAAACTCACCTACGCAGGCGGCCTAGTAGGCTACCTTGGCGAAGGCGGCGGGAGTGTCAACGTGTCCGCTGTGGTCATCAGTGATGCAACAGTGACATGCTCAACCTCGGGCTACGCCAGTGCAAATGGCAAATACGGCGGCGCTGTGGGCGTCGTGGACACAAACAACGTTCTAGAAGTGCGCGGCCTAACGGTCAAAACCGCCAGCGGCGCTACTATCGGCGGCGCAAACGGCGGCTTTGCCGGAGTCGTTGGGTCGTCGTGGCTCGGCATCGTCAAGTTCAGCGGTATCACTGACCTGTCGCATGCCACCTTCGTGGAAAATGATCACACCGCGCAGCTAGTCTATGAGAACTTCAACTCACTCATTTTTGCCGCGGGCAGCGGAAGCGACGGCGGTGCCACCGCAGGCGATATCACGAAATGGCAATACAAGCGCCCCACCACTCCGGTCAATATTGATGACGTCTACAGCTACGGTCAGGTCATTCGCCTGGGCAGCAAGCTGGGCGATAATCTCATCACCATCAACGATTCTCACCAGTGGAGCTTTGATTCGAACCTCGTAAAAACTGGCGAAGCCTTTGCGCTGGCAAACATCAACGATTTCGCAAAATTGGCGATTACCTGGCAAACGAGCGGGTACTTCTCCGCCGTGGAGGGCGTTACGAATAGCAATTTCGCCTCCCAGGTTCCTTCGGCGAACATCACACTCTCTGCAGACATCAACCTTTCCGGCACAGGTCTTACCGGCCTTACCAAAGACCGGATTCCCCTTAACATCAACGGCGTTGATGAAAACAGCCATAGCTTTACCGCCACACTTAACGGCAACGGTCACGCCATAAGCCTGGCAGTGGGCGAGCCTTACGGCATGCGTGGCGATAGCAAGATTGTTTCCGATGATACCAGTGCCGGCAACGGCAAAATCTACCGCCACGGCCGCTTGGGCTTGTTCGCGGCCGTCAACGGCGCAACCATCTCCAACGTCACAATCGCTGGCTCCATGAAGTTCGATAACGGTTCGGCTATCGATGCCGGGTCGCTTGCGGGTGCCATCGTCGGCAACCTGTCATTGTCTGGCGTAACGTGCAAAACGAATATTGCGTGCGATGATACGTTTGCCAATGACGTGAACATTGGCGGTATTGCGGGCAGCGTGTCGGCGGCTTCTACGGTTGTGTTTGAGGGCAACAGCAAGGCCCAGGCGACCATCACTAAAGCTCAAACGCTTAATGGCAATATGCGCATTGGCGGCGCCATCGGCTACGTGGGCGACTATACCTCGACATTCAATGTTACGGGCCTCGAAGTCGGCGGCAAAATCAAAACCGGCGATTGCGCCGGCGGCAAGATTGCCCAAGTCGGTGGTCTTATCGGCTGCATTGTGCAGGGATCGAACGAGAAGAACGTTAACATTACCGGTCTTAGCTTTAGTGAATTCGCTATGACCGTGGGCAAGAACGGCGACAAGCTCAACGGCGCCGGTGGTCTTCTGGGCTACAGCTGGGGCAACGCCATCGTCACCATTGGCGATACTGCTGCGAATACCAGCGACAGCACCTACGCCCTAAAAACTTCCAACAACACGACCGTGACCGCAAATAGCTCTACCGAGATCGGCGGTCTTGTATACGCCGCAAGCGGCCACTGGATTATCAACAACTATGCCATCGATCTCTCGGGCACAACCATTAATGCGGGCGCCGCTCAGACGCTCGGCGTTCTAGTTTGTCGTGGCTGCAAGGTGGATAATAAGACGACATATGGCGTCGAGAACTACATAGGTCTGTACTTGGAGGACAGGGCTTGTTGGGAGACCGCCTATAGGGTGCCCAGCGGCGAGGGGGCCATCGTTGCACCGGGCGTAACGTCTTTCGATGAATGGGTTGGCAGCGGTGTAAAACCAAACAAAGGCAGCAAACTTATGGACGCCGACTGCAACGCGGTCGTTTCGCTGCGCACACGGAATGACAAGCTGGACATGGACGGCGATTCCACAAAAGACAACAGCTACCATAATCGCTCGTCTTTCGGTCGAAGCCAGAATACGAACGGCAATACCCGCTACTTCTACAACCTCGACATAGCCTCTAAGAATTGTGAAGGCGGCTTTAGCGGCGGCCAAATCAATACGGCGGACAAGCTGCTCTTATGGTCTGCTTTCTGCTATGCTCCCGCCGGTATTCGTTCGACAATCGTTCCCGATGGTACGACAGGGCTTGATGGTTCCATAACCATAACCGGCACAATCGATTTGGCCGGCTACAGCTACTATCCCACTCAACCGATCGGAGAGGTGACGGTTAATAATGCGGCCATCACCTTCTACTACTCCAAGATCAAGGCCGAGCAGAATGGCAACAAGCTAAACTCCGATGCCACCCAGCACGAGAACATGCACTGCGGTCTTTTTCAAACGGTGGCAGACGGCGATCTCACAGTAAGCAACGTCACTTTGGGTGGTACCGTTGGGCCCGTTATCAATGACGGAAAGAGCTCTACTGACGCTATTGGCGCGGGCGGAAGCTCATCGGGCGCGCTCGTGTGCCGCTACGTGTGTGGGTCCAGCGACGGCAATGGCACCAAGATTAGAAAGATCTCAATTGATGGTCTTACGCTCAACAATCTGATTGTCGACGGCGCCAACAGCGCCACGGACGCTAACGCCTATATGCCTCTGCTCATCAACGAGATGCAGAAGTACGTGAGCCTGAACGCGAAGAATATCAAGACTACTGGGTACACGAGTGGCACCAAGGCGGCTACGTCGCTGTTCGGAAAGCTTGGTGTAGGCAGTGAGGCCGATCAGGTGACGGCGAAGTTTGAGCAAATCAGCTTGCCCAGCCAAAAGAACAATACGATCTTCACCCATGCGAGCCTGCTGGAGAGTTTTGGCTACGGAAGCACGAGCACGGGTTCTGCGGACTACACCTTTACTAAGGCCGATGCCGATGCAGGCAAGGTGACATACGGATCTGAGATTGATGGGAGTACGGAGTACCCGGACAAGCAGCTTTGGTATTACGACGAAGCGACGTATGGCGCCGTTATCGGCTATGTGACGGTTGATGGTAAGAAGGACGGTGACGTCAGGCCTTGGTTTGGTGGCTATCTTCCTTATGTTTATAAGGGAAAGGCCACCGAGAGCGGCGTCCAATATCATGAAATTAAAGTCAACCAGCGCATTCCAAAGCTGGTAGAGGGATGCGGCACATATGGCGATCCGTATGCCGTTAAGGACGCGACGGAGATGAACGCCATCGCCAACTACATCAACAACCAAACTGCGCTCGACGGTTGGGAGGTCACCATTGCCGCCAACCAGAGTGCGCTCTGTACTCGCCGCGGCGACAATAAAACCGACAATGAGGTTACGTACGTCTATAAGCAGGCGAAAGACACTGGGAAGAAGTGGGAAAAGAAGACCGGCGACACCACTGATCCTTCGGCCACGCTTTCCGACGAGATGATGCACCGCTATATCCAAAGCGCGTACTACAGTATTGAACCTACCGGGGGTAATACGATCACCCTCGACGGTGCATCGTTTGGCGGTTTTGGCAACAAAGCCAACCCGTTCCGTGGCGTCATCGTTGGCAACCCTAAAGGTGATAAAAAGGCAACCATCAAGATAGAGAATAACGAGGGTTCGCTTCGCGGCCTCATTCCCTATAGTTATGGCAGCGTGGTGCGCAATCTCAACATCAACTATGTGAATGCGCACGCGACTATTACTTATTCTGAGAAGGATGCGGACGGCGTCCCGACAGCGTTTTTCGGTGGCGTTATCGGCTGCATTCTTGGCGGCGATAACATTATTGATGGCGTGGCCGTAAACAATCCAAATAACGGTTCGACAGCGTACGACTTTACCGTTGTCAGCAGATCGCATCTTGTTCCCATTGGCGGCTACGTCGGTGCCATTGCGGGCGGCGGCGTGATTTTCCGCCATACGGGCGATTCATGGCGTGGCGGCACAAAGGAAAAGTTCCTGCCCGCTGCGAAAGGCGGTGCCAATTCCCAGCTGTACGACAACCCCTACGTTGGTCGTGTGATTGATGGCTATGCCTTTAGCGAGGGCTGTAAGGTTGAAAACGGTGACGCTAACTACAAGATTAACGAGCTTAAAGACAAGGGAACTCCCTGTGTCACCACCACGGGCACCGACAACAAGTACATCGGCACCAACGCAGAGGCGCCCGTGACTACGGTGGAAAACGCCCAGGGCCTTTTGGTGCTCTCGGCCATCATTAGCTCGGGCGCGGGCGCTGGCGCGGCACATACCAACTACGCCGATTACGGTGTGTTCCGTGGCTCCAAGGCGTACTGGGGCAGCGATACGCAAGATCCGGCGATAGAAGGCTACCTGTTTGGCAACAAGGAATATGGCAAGGTGCGAAATGCCAGCTACGACTGCGTGGGCAAGCCTATGAGCGCTGCCGGCGATTTCGTGACTGCTAAAAACGACGACCAGAAAGCTCCCGGCAAGCAGGGGTGGCACGGCCCGCTTGACCCTGATGACGATGTGAACTCGCCCTACCTGGTGGCGTCCTATGCTGCCGGCTACCAAACGGGCTATGTGTGCGCGTCGAAATCGATCGGCATGAGCTTGGAGTTCAAGCAGGGCACCACCTACGATATGACCGGCTACGGCACAGGATATGTGGGCCTCAACGGCCGCTACTATTCCAATGCCTGCAACTCGAACGAGACGACCACCGATCGCGACCGCATCACGCCGCACGTGGCCACGATCGACGGCAACGGAGCCACCATCACGGTGGGCACCAAAGACGCTGCCTACGGCGCCGTCGAATACGCCGATGACGACTATAAGGTCTCGGGCGTGGGCGGACTATTCAACACCGTGATGTTTACCTCCACCAATGTGGGGCAGAGCGTTACCGCGAACGGTGGAGCGCAGGTCAAAGACCTTACCTTTAGCAGCTGCAATGTAGCGCTCACCTATATCGCCGCCAACGGCGGCGCCACAACGGGAGAGGCATCGAACGACCTTATCGGCACCGGTCTTTTGGCGGGCGCAACGGCTAACTACGATGGCAACACGTGCGGCGTCTACCGCAACGTGCAGATGAATAACTGCACCGTGTCGGGCGCAAAGAGCGCGGGAGGGCTTCTTGGCAGCTCGGGCCGCGCCAGCCGAAGTTTAAGCAAGGACAGAACCTATATGGTTGCGTTCAGCGACGCACGGGCGACCGCGTATCTCTATGACTGCTCATATACCGACCTTAACGTCACGGGCGAGAAGTACGTCGGCGGCTACGTGGGTACGGTCGCCTCGGCTTGCGGCGTGTGGACAAGCACGGCCAAAGGGGTGAGTGAAAAGGCTGTTGGCAAAAGCTCGACCATAACCGCCACGGGGGCAACGCCCTACGTGGGCGGTGTGCTCGGCTTTGCTAAATCAAGCAACCTCTCGGTCAATACCAACATCGGCACCACCACAGCGGTCCGGTCGAGCACGGCAGTCATCTCTGGGGTAAATGTGCTTGCCACTGGGTCGAATACCGATAAGTATATGGGCGCTGGCGGCGTGGTCGGACGCGCCGATGGCGGCGTTATTTCTATGAGCAACGTGCGCATTGATGCTGGAGGTGACACCAAGAACGCCATCATCGGCGATGACACCGGAACGAACAACAGCATCCGCAACGCGGGCGGCCTGATTGGCGAGGTTACAAGCAGCGGCAGACCCAACACGTACTGGTTTGAGGGTTGCGGCGTCAAGAACATCGACGTCGCCGGCACCAACCAATGCTCAGGCGGCCTTATCGGCTACTACTTCAGTAACGTGGGCATAGCCTGCAACAATATCGCGATTGAGGGCGCTACGATTAAGGGTAGCTGGAGCGGCGGTCTACTTGGCGCGATTAACAGCGGGTCCGATGTCATCAACGTCACCAACACAAAGGTTTCCAACACCACGTTTGGCGGAACATCCAACGGTGGCATCGCGGGCGACGGCCGCGGCCAGTTTCATCTGGTAAACGTGCTCATGGACAGCAATATCTATAAATCTGACGCTAAGCAGGGTGTGCTCTTGGGCGAGGTCGACACAGGCGGCTATAGCCTTTCCGCAGCGGGCGTGGACGTAAAACCCGGCAAGGGCAAGACCACGCGTGACCTGCCGTCGATGGTTTACACGGTCAATACAGCCGCCGTTAACAAGAAAACCTACATAGCGTTCGGAGACTACAACGACACGCTCGCCGTGCCCGGCAGGGACACCACGCTCTACGGTGCGGACGATACCGCTACCATGGCGGCAAGCCCGTACGTGACTACGAGCCCGGTGAGCAAGCTGGCGGTGCGTGCCTCCGACAACGACACCACCGATCGCTACCTGTTTGGCGACGGTGCCGCCATCGTCACCGCGGCGACTATCCAGAGCGAGGCAGGCACCAGTGTTGCCGGCCGCTACACCTATACCAATATCTGCGGCATCAATGATGCCGGCGCGTACCAAAACAAGAAAACCTATAGCGCGGACAGCGCAAAGAGCACTTTCAACACCAACAACGTTACTTCGGGCAAGAAGGCTGCAACCGACTTCCCTGTACTCATGATTCCCGGCAACGACACGACGACGGTCGAGAAGTATCTGAACATCGTGACTAACGGCGGCTTTTCCGATGCCCGCCGCCTCAACGGCAGCGCCAAGCACGTGACCGCCACCGCTGAGGTCTTCTCGCTTGCCGATAACGGCGCCTTCGTCAAGGACGCAACCGCCTCGCAAACGCCCACGCTCAAGGTGCTCAACAACGGCACGAGCTCCATGGTATTCCGCGCGAGTACCGACTGGGACAACGAGCGGGGCCGCTTCACGCTGCTCACGGTCACTTTTCGCGAGGCCGGCCAGAGGTACCGCGTGCAGGTGCCCATTATCGTTAAGCGCATGCTCGAGATCGACTTCACCGCCACCTACTCCGAGGGCGCGAACTTCAAGGCTGCCGATGCGACTCAATACGACAATCACGTGCTTGTGAGCAGCGGCGATACCATGACCGGTTACCTTACCTGGACCTATGGCAGCGCCCGGGGTGAGGCAGTCGATTACGGCTGGAACACGCTGCTCGAAGCCGGCGGCTCCATGGGCCCGCTCAACAAGAGCATCACCTTCGGCGCCACGCTGCCCGAGGGCACGCAGCTCACGCTTGTGGACACTGCTCATAACAACCGTGAATATCACTGCACGGTGGGCGCGGGCGGAGCGGCGTCGGTCAAGCTCACCGACTTTGTGGATTCCGGCAAAAATGCCTACGTCGAGCCGTGGCTGAGCGAAATCGTGGGCGTGGCGGCCAAGGAGGACAAGGACGGTGCCTGGGTCAAGCTCACCGATGCCGAGGTCGAAGGCAAGAGCCAGGTCGAGCTCGAGAAGGCGGCCGGCGCCAAGGTCGGCGGCGCGTACTACCGCGCGCGTACATCTTCCGACACGATGGGCACGTTCTACACCCTCTCCGTTGCCAAGGAAGAGCCCAAGAGCGAGAACTTCTACTTGGTGGTGCGCACGCCGGCGGGCTCTGCGGGCGTTAACGGCTACACCGCAACTACGGTGGACACGAGCCTCAACGAGCACATCAACTACCTGCTGCGCGGCAAGAAAGCAGCCGACGGCAAGGCTGCCGAGGATGGGCACCAGAATACGGCCTCGACCTACAGCGTGACATCCAACTACACGCACGACCTCATCGATAACAACGAGGGCGGCATCAAACAGATGGTGCTTCACGATGTCACCTATCCGCTTACCATGAAGGTAAGCGACACCGTGAAGTTCGACTCGAACCAGCAATACACGAGCTCCGACGCGCTGTACTACCAGCTGGATTCTTCGCTCGTGAACTACGGGAAGAACGGCAGTGCCGCGGGCGCGCATGGCTACCCGACTGGAACCCAAGGTACGTATTCGTTCTACGTGAAGGTGGGGAACAACTACTACACGTGGGCTGGTTCTAAGTGGACTGATGCCGGCACGACGGAAACGCCGGCGATTGCTGCCAAAGACTGGTCTGCAACGGGCGGCGACATGTCGCTTGTACTTGCCGATACCAGTGGCAAGGCCATCGACCTTTCTGGCATTCGCGAGATTGCCAAGAGCCATGACAACAAGTTCACCATCACCATGGAGGCGAAGCTCACCATGACGGAGCCTGCGTGCCAGGCTGGTATTATCGCTTCGCAGAATAGCGGCAACGACAAGTACACGAAGCCCAACTACCGCGCGTATCTTTCTACGCATGCTGATACGCTCAGCACCAGTAGTAACTCGGCATACATCGACGGCAAAGCCGGATACTACCGCATGGACGTGGGCTCCTCGACTATTGCGCTCGAGGCTTCAAAAAAGTCGCAGCTGGGTATCAACATCGATGACCTCAAGTCCGCCGACGGCGAAATCGCTCTGGTGGGAACGTATGATTTGTCCAAGCTCACGGGTGCCGAGGCCATGATCTCCAATGCCAGCACGGTGACGTACACGCTGAGCTTGCAGAAGCGCCGCCAAGATGATGGTCGTTATGATGCGGTCGACAACATCTCAAGCTACATTACGGTGCTCGGTAGCGACAAGTTGGCTAACGGCTCTTTGAGCGCCGATGGCAAGAACTACGTATTTACTGATAGCAAGGGGGCTGGCGGCGCGTTCGCCACGCGCGACGGCAACAGCCTTGCCTTTAAGCATGCTTTCCGCGTTAAGGTGAACACGGATGTTGAGGGCAAGGACCAAACTTATGCCAACTACCGCTTGGTGCTTACGGCCCATATGTTCGGTGGCGGTGTCAACGACACGCCGGTTAACGTCAGCAACCTCGCCGGCTATGCGAACTCTGACTACGTGACGTACACGCTGGCGCGCATCAACACCAAGGGCATTCCCCACGAGACGAAAACCAACTAGCCACGCGAGGGGCGGCAACCACCCGGTTGCCGCCCTTTTTCTTGCTCGCTCGGACTGCCGCTGCTTCAGCTTCCCAACCGTCTTTCCTACTTTCCATTTAACTTGCCACCTAAGGTGGAAAGCTGGAAAGTAAGTGGAAAGCTGACATGTTAGGTGCGGGTTGACGAGGGGTTAATAATTGCGCAAACCATGCCAGCCAAACAAAAAGATACCAATCTGGTTGGTAAAGCACCGTCAATGAGCCGCGAGCCAACTAGCTGCGTAAATAAAACCTAAAGAACTGTTGCAAATGAATGGCAAATGCTCAGATGCCGCTGTTACGATTTCCAATTAACTGTTACGCGGGAACAGCAAAATGCTACTATCTAACAAGCACGTAAGAAAGCAGATTAACGGTTAAGGCTAAGAAGTGGCAGGCATGTCAGAAGCAACAAGGACTCGCGCGCATGCGCCCGAGGTTAGGCAACGCGCCGTCGAGATCCTCCAAGAGGGGGTCGGTCACCGCGCCCTCGCCGCAAAGCTTGGCATTCCCCAGGCCACGGCTCGTCAGTGGGCCCGCGCATATGCCGTGGGCGGTGCCAACGCCGTGCTCAATGCGGGCGCTCGTCATCATACCTATTCGTACGACGTAAAGCTCGCCGTGGTTAAGGACCGTCTGGAAAACGGCCTGACGGTTCGCGAGGCCATGATCAAGCACAAGATTCCCAGCGAGTCTTCGGTCAAGGCTTGGTGTCGTCAGTATCGCGAGAGCGGTGAGGCTGCACTGGTCGATAAGCCGCGCGGTCGCAAGCCGCGCGCTAAAAAGGCGGAATAGCGAATGGGATGGTGCGCCCACAGGGGCGCATTTTTCTTGCCGCCCCACTGCTCCAAAGCGGACGCGCCCTTGTCCCGTACGCCCAAAACTCCCCAGTTGACCGAAAACCCGCCGCCGCTACTCCTCAATTGAGCTATAACGTTAAACAATTGCAGCGTTTTTGCATGGGGGAGTGATGGTATGACGCTACTGTATTTCCTTACCCTGTTTCCGCTGGTACCGGCGCTGTGCATGCTGCTCGCGCGCGGTGACCGCGCCCGCGATGCGGTGGGGCTCATAGGTTCCGGCATTATTATGGCGGTGACAGTTGTAGTCGCCGTCATGTTTTTTGGCATGGGTCCGCAGAGCTTTGAGGTTGCCCCCGGCACCTCGTCTACGCTCTCGATCATCAGCTCCGCCATCGATGTCATTCTGTGTGCCGTCATCCTGTACAACGCGTACAAATATAGGAACGCGCTCACCGCGGTGCTCGGCATAGTCCAGCTGGTGGGCTCGCTCGCCTTTGCAGCCATGACGTTGCCTGCGGTCGAGGTCGTCACGGCGACGCCGCTCTACCTGGACTACATGAGCGTGATCATGGTCCTCGCCGTCGGCATTGTCGGCAGTCTTATCTGCGTGTATGCCCTGGGCTACATGAAGGACTTCCAAGCGCACAATGAGCACGAGGCCGCGCTGCGCGGGCAGACCGCGCCCGACCGACGCCCGCAGTTCCTGGCGCTCATGTTCCTGTTTCTTTCGGCCATGTTCGTCATCGTGACGAGCGATAACCTTGAGTGGCTGTTCTGCGGCTGGGAAATCACCACCGTGTGCTCGTTCCTTATGATTGGCTACACGCGCACGCCCGAGGCCATCAAGAACGCCTTCACCCAGATCATCCTCAACATGCTGGGCGGTATCGCGTTTTTGGCCGGACTCATGTACCTGCACGTTAACGGCATGCCGCTGACCATCTCGGGCATGATCGAGCTTTCCGGCGCCGGAACCGCGCAATCCGCGCTGCTGGTGATGCCAGTCATTCTGCTGTCGCTCGCCGCGCTCACCAAGGCCGCGCAGATGCCGTTCCACACTTGGTTGTTGGGTGCCATGGTTGCCCCCACGCCCACGAGCGCCCTGCTGCACTCGTCGACCATGGTCAAAGCCGGCGTGTTCCTGATGGTCAAGCTGAGCCCGCTCTATGCCATCTATCCCGTGACCGGCTTTATGGTCACGAGTGTGGGTGCCATCACGTTTTTGCTCGCCGCCCTCATGGCCATCTCGCAGAGCAACGCCAAGCGCGTGCTCGCGTACTCCACCATTTCCAACTTGGGCCTCATCAGTGCCTGCTTGGGTGTCGGCGCGCCCGAGGCCGTATGGGCGGCCATCTTCCTGATCCTGTTCCACACGGTGGCAAAGTCGTTGCTGTTCCTGTGCGTGGGCACCGCCGAGCATCATATCGGCAGCCGCAATATCGAGGACATGGACGGTATGTTCAGCCGCATGCCGCACCTGACGCGTCTGATGATGCTGGGCATCATGGGCATGTTTGTGGCGCCGTTTGGCATGCTCGTGTCCAAGTGGGGCGCCCTGGTGGCGTTTGCGCAGACCGGCAACGTGCTCATGATAATGGTGCTTGCCTTTGGCTCGGCCGCGACGTTTTACTTCTGGGGCAAGTGGCTTGCCAAGCTTTCGGGCGTCGACCCCACGGCTCAAAACGTTGAGGTCAATGTCCATAAGACCGAATGGATGGCGCTCAACACCATCGCCGCGCTGCTGATTCTGTGCTGTGTGGCGTTCCCAGTTATCTCGAGCGGTCTGGTGTCGCCTTACTTGGCCATGGTGTTTGGCCGCGTGCCGTACGTTATCGGCAAGGACGCCATGTATCTGATGGTGGTTATTGTGGCGTTTATCGCCGTGGTGCTGCTGACTTCATTCCGCGTGAGCAACAAACCGCACGTAAACGTATATCTTTCGGGCGTGGGAACCGACAAATATCGCCATTTCCGCGGCTCGATGGGGCACGAGGTGAAGGCCGAAAAGCGCAATTGGTACTCGGAGGACGCCCTTGGCGAGAAGCGTATTGGCCCCGCGGGTGGCGTCGTGTGCTGCAGCATTATCTTGTTTGCACTGCTGTGTTGCGCGTGGATTGGGCCCGAGCGGCTTGCCATGAGCGCGCCCTCGGTGCTGCGCGGCAAGTATTTTGAAGGTTCGGGCGTCGTGGGCATATTTATTGGCACCGTGGCATTTGCCTTGCTGGCGCCGCTTGTGGGCGGCTTGATCGACGGCATCGACCGCAAGCTGTCCGCCCGCATGCAGGGCCGCGTGGGCCCACGCCTGCTGCAGCCCTTCTACGATGTTGCCAAGCTCCTGCGCAAGGCCCCTGCCAGCGTAAACACCATGGACGATACCTACATGGCGTGCGCGCTCATCTTTACCGTGGTGGGCGGCGGCATCTTTGTGTCGGGCTCCAACACGCTGCTGTGCGCTTTTATGGTGACGCTCGCCGCGATCTTTGTGGTGCTGGCGTCCGCCTCGACGCAAAGCCCGTTTGCCCAGGTTGGCGCCGATCGTGAGTTGCTGCAGGTTATGAGCTACGAGCCCGCCGTTCTGCTGATGAGCGTGGGCCTGTATCTTGCCACCGACAGCTTCGATTCCATTGCCGTGACGGGGCAGTCGGCCCCCATCATCGTGTACAGCGCGCCCATTTTCCTCGCGCTGCTCGCGGTGCTTACCATCAAGCTGCGCAAGTCGCCGTTCGACCTTTCGTACTCGCATCACGCACATCAGGAGATCGTCCAGGGCGTCGCCACCGAGATGAGCGGCGGCACGCTGGCCAAGATGACCCTTATGCACTGGTGCGAGACCGCGCTGTTTTTGATGTGGGTGGGCATGTTCTTTGTTTGGGACAACCCGGTGAGCTGGGTCGTAGCCCTGGTCGTGATGGCCGCGACGTATTTTGTCGAGGTGCTCATCGACAACACCTTCGCACGCAGCACCTGGCGCAGCTGCTTTAAGCTCGGCTGGGGCGTGGCGCTGGTATTTGGCCTGCTCAACCTTATGCCCATCCTCGTCGACGTGTTTATTTAGGAGGCGGCATCCATGAATCATAAAATGTCGCGCTCGCCGTGGGTTATTCATTACGACGGCTCGAGCTGCAATGGATGCGATATCGAGGTGCTGGCCTCGCTCACGCCGCTGTTCGATGCGGAGCGCTTTGGCGTGGTCAACACCGGCAACCCCAAGCATGCGGATATCTTTTTGGTGACGGGGTCGGTCAATGCCCAGAACCTGCCCGTCGTGCGCCAGATCTACAACCAGATGCTCGAGCCCAAGTGCGTGGTGGCCTGCGGCATCTGCGCGTGTTCGGGCGGCGTGTTCCGCGATGCCTATAACGTGATCGGCGGCGTGGACCGCGCGATTCCCGTGGACGTGTACGCGCCCGGGTGCGCCATTCGCCCCGAGACGGTGATCGATGCCATCGTGGAGGCGTGCGGCATCTTGGACCAGAAGGAGGCCGTGATGCGCGCCGGTGGCGATCCGCTCACCGTGGGCGGTGCCGCAACCTGGGACGGTGGCGTCGAGCTGGGCGAGGACGGGTTCGTGGCTGCAGCTGGGGCCGGTGACGCGCCTGCCGGGAAGCCCGCCGCGCCCGCTGCTGGCGACGCGCCTGCTGGGACGTCCGTTGCTGCAAAGGAGGCCGAGTAATGCAAAAGGCTATCTATACCACCGTCGGGATCGACGGGCTCCTGTCGCATGTCCAGGCGCTCAAGGGCGTCGGCGCGCGCTTTGTGCAAATGCACGCCGAGCGCAACGTCGACGACGGCTCGTATCGCCTGGTCTATACGTTTATCAACGTTCGTGCTGCTCGGGAGCATATCGCGCGGGACGGCAGCTATGCGATTGAGAACCTGGTAGTCGAGGGCATCGACCAATATCAGGAGATTCCGTCTATCAGCTCGTACTATCCGGCGGTATTTCCGTTTGAAAACGAAGCGCACGACCTATTTGGTCTTGCCATCACCGACATGCAGATCGACTTTAAGGGCTTTTTCTACCGGGTCTCGACTGCCGAGCCCATGAGCGTTATCACGCCCGAGGTGAAGGCCGCGCGCGAGAAAGCCATGAAGGTCCGTGCCGCCGCTGAGGCCAAGGCGCGCAAGGCCGCGGCCGAAAAGGCTGCCGCTACCGCGGCGGGGGAGGGCGCCGCGGGTGCCGGCGATGCTGCGAACGCTGTTACTGCCCAGCCCGCTGCGGCTACCGGTTCCGATGCTCGGCATGACGATGCCGCTGCCAAGGCCGCGCTCAAGGCTGCCGAGATGGAGGCAAAGCTCGCCGCCATGGATCCCGAGAAAGCGGCCAAGGTCCGCGCGGCGCTTGCCGCCAAGGCCGCCCGCGACAAGCAGAAAAAGGAGGCGTAAGGTTCATGGCACATCGCTCCGTTATTCCGTTTGGCCCGCAGCACCCGGTGCTGCCCGAGCCGCTTCATCTGGACCTGGTGATTGAGGACGACCGCGTCATCGAGGCAATTCCGCAGATCGGCTTTGTGCACCGCGGACTCGAGAAGCTCACCGAAAAGCGCGACATGCACCAGTTTGGCTACATCGCCGAGCGCATCTGCGGCATTTGCGCCGTGGGCCACAGCTACGGTTATGCCAGCGCCTGCGAGCGTATGCTCGACATCGAGGTGCCCGGCCGCGTGCAGTATATCCGCACCATTTTGCACGAGCTTTCGCGCATTCACTCGCACCTGCTGTGGCTGGGCCTGCTCGCCGATGCCTTTGGCTTCGAGGCGCTGTTCTATCGTTCTTGGACCCTGCGCGAGCAGATTCTCAAGATCTTCGAGAGCACGTGCGGTGGTCGCGTGATTCTGTCGATCAACGAGATCGGCGGCCTTAAGCACGACATTGAGGACTCCGAGCTGGCTGGCATTGTCCAGACGCTCGATGCCATGCGCCCCGACTATGAGGCCCTGGTGCATACGTTTTTGGACGACAATAGCTGCGGCGAGCGCCTGCATGGCGTGGGCGTGATCAGCAAGAAGGACGCGCTGAATCTGTCGATGGTCGGCCCGTTCGGTCGCGCCTCGGGCGTGGATTACGACGTGCGCATGTTTGGCGACAGTGCCTATGCAGGCCTGGCAGCATTTGAGCCCATCGTTGCTACCGACGGCGACTGCTATGCCCGCTGCCAGGTGCGTTGTGCCGAGGTCACGCAGGCCATGGACATCATCAAGGAGCTTGTGGGCAAGATCCCGCACGACGGTATCGGCGGGCGCACCAAGCTCACGCCGGCCGACGGCGCGCGCGGCGAGGTTGTGATTGAGCAGCCGCGCGGCGAGGCGTACTACTATGTGCGCGGTAACGGCACCAAGAATCTGGACCGTTTTCGCGTGCGCACGCCGACGTCGCAGAACCTGGCGGGTCTGACACATGCGCTGCAGGGCGTGCTCCTTGCCAACGTTCCTATGATTATCCTGACCATCGACCCCTGCATTAGCTGCACGGAAAGGTAGGCGCGGCATGAGTTTACTGACATTTGCCAAGACGGCCTTGGGCTCTATGGTCAAGCAGCCGGTCACGGTGTGCTATCCGCAGGAGAATCTCGTGGCGCCCGAGCGCCTGCGCGGGCACATCGTTAACGACATGGACGTGTGCATTTGCTGCGGCATGTGCGCGCGTCGCTGCCCGGCGGGCGCGCTTGCGGTCGATCGCAAGGGCGGTACCTGGTCGATCGATCCGTATGCCTGCGTGGTATGCGGCGAGTGTATCGAAAGCTGTCCCAAACACTGCCTGACTATGGACACCGCCCGCACCCCAGTCGCAGCGAACAAGACTCCCACGGTAGAAACTAAGTCGGAGTAGCGCTGGAATAGAGCTGGAATAGGGGCCGGTGGGGCAAAATTGCCCCACCG
>ENA-OPVH01000494-OPVH01000494.1-human-gut-metagenome-genome-assembly--contig:-NODE-494-length-26221-cov-7.243331_pt1 | contig 26221 bp, 26 predicted proteins | sample MGYA00241494_ERZ501980 | MGnify/ENA primary metagenome ERZ501980 (study PRJEB25962, sample SAMEA1964914) | human gut metagenome | biome: human gut; feature: human-associated habitat; material: faeces... | reverse complement strand
GGCGCAAAGCTCGCCTGTTGTACAGGAAGCGCCCCGCCGGTCCACAAGATAGGCGAACAGTTCCCTGCTCTTGCTGTACTTAAAGGCTACGGGCGCTCCGCTGAAAAACACGTCGAAGTTTCCGAAACACTGGACGCGCAGCACGCCCGTGGTTTTGGTAATGGGGTTTCTAAGATGGCTGAGCGCCTCCCGCACCTTGTCCACCGCCGGCGGTTTCAGCAGGTAGCCCGTTACATACAGCCCGTGCGCCTCCAGAGCGTATTGCGAATAGCCCGTTACAAACACAATATTTGCGCCAGGCCTGAGCTCCTTGATTCTTTTGGCGACAGCGAGCCCGCTTGCGCCTGGCATTTCAATATCCAGAAAAACCAGGTCCAACGGATTTTGCTCAAGATGCCGCAAAAATTCTCCCACCAGCTGAAAACCGTGCAATTCGCAATCAGGACAGAGCAGGCGCACAATTTCTGAAAGCCCGTCCACGGCATGCCGCTCGTCATCCACAATGGCAATGTACATGAAAACGCCCCTTTCCTGCCGGAATTACCGGGCGTTGAGATACCCTGTATCGTATTATTATAGAATGCGCCGCGCTTACTTTCAACGGCTTTGCCGGATTTTAACGAAAAAAATTCCGGATTTCGCGACAGGCGTACGGTCTGGCCACGAAATCCGGAACAAAGCGGGAATTGGATATGGGTCAACCCGTTATGCCTTGCTTAAAGCGCGATGCGTTTTAAGGCGAGCATACCCGATAACCGACATGAGCGCCGCCGCCAGGGCGTCCATGGCCCCGGAGGCCCGCAGCATATAAACCGCCGTCAGCAGCCCCACCAGCGCCGGGAGAATTTTCGCCACCACCGTCAGGCCCTCCCCGGCCCCCTGGGTCAGGGCGGCATATACGTCCACCCGCCGGGTCAGGGCGTACAGGGCCACCCCCGCCAGCAGACAGGGGATCACAAATGCCGTGGGGTCCATGTCAGTCCCTCCACACCCGCTGGAGCAGCCGTGCCGCCAGCAGCCCCGCCGTCACGGAGATGGCCGACGACAGCCATACCGCCGGCAGGATATCGAAGGGCGTCCGGCAGCCGCAGGCCGCCCGCACCCCGGCCACCGTGGTGGGCAGCAGCTGCAGCGACGCCGTGTTCAGCACCACCAGGCGGCACAGCTCGTCGTCGGCGGTGCCGTCGGTTCCCCGGGCCATGCGCCGGGCCGCTCGGATGCCCAGGGGCGTGGCCGCATTGCCCAGACCCAGCAGATTGGCGGACACGTTGGCCGACACCGCCGCCAGGGTCTCCGGGTCCCGGCTGGCCCGGGGCAGAAGCCACCGCAGAGCGGGCCGCAGCAGCGCCGCCAGCTTTTCGGAAAGACCGCAGCGGGACATGATCTCCATGACTCCGCTCCACAGGCACAGCACCCCGGCCATGGCGATGCACAGCTGCACTGCCGCCCCGGCCCCCTCCAGAGCCGCCGCGCCCACGGCGTCCATGGTGCCGTTCCATGCGGCAAAAATCAGCGACACCACCGCCATCCCCGTCCAGATCCAGGCCATTGCCATATGCATTCCCCCTCCTGCCCATGTATATGACCGGGAGAACACACAGTATTCATGAAGAAATTGTAAAAATGCCAAGCACTTTGTTGACTTAACGGAGAACTTGTCGTATAATAAAAAAGCGTAGTATTTTCACTTTAATGAGGGTCAATACGAAATGGGGAGATGGCAATATGAAGTCAACCGGTATTGTGAGAAAAGTGGATGAGCTGGGCCGGATCGTTCTGCCGGTGGAGCTGCGGCGCACCATGGACATTGCGGAGAAGGACCCGCTGGAGATCTATGTGGACGGCAACTCCATCGTCCTGCGGAAGTATCGCCCCAGCTGCATTTTCTGCGACAGCACCAAGGATGTGCGGACCTTCCGGGGAAAGAACGTCTGTCCCCGCTGCCTGCGGGAGCTCCGGGAGCGGACATAAGCATCATATAACCCAAACGGCAGGCCCTGGGGCCTGCCGTTTCGCGCGCCCCGGCGGACACACCGGCCTGCAATGCCGCCGACTCCGGGGCTTGCGCCCGGCGGCCCGGCGTGGTATACTGTATAAAAAGTGCCGCTTTTAGCAGGCATAAGCACCGCGCGTTGGATTTTTGCCGACGGCGTGGTATGATATAGGGTAACATGAAAAACGGGAGGTTTTTTTACCATGGCGATGATCGGATATGTGGCCCGGGTGCTCACCGGCGTCCGCTTCAAGAAAATGAACCACATGATCGACGTGGTGCACCAGAAGTGCGGCCAGAACAAGGTCCGCACCTTCTTCGATATGCTCTGGTGCGCCGTGCGCTACGGCGCGGGGTATTATGACTACACCATGTTCGGCTTTTACAACATGACCGGCGCCCAGCGGGACACCTATCTCACCCGTGTGCGCAACAAGAAGGTCAGCAACATCATGAACGATATGGCCCACGACGACGATTTTGACGACAAGCTGCTCTTCAACGTCCGCTTCGCCAAGTATCTCCGCCGCCCCACCCTCAACGGCGAAACCGCCACCCCGGAGCAGATGGCCCAATTCCTGGAGGGCCAGGAGGCCATTTTTGCCAAGATCAACCACGGCTCCTGCGGCAACGGCGTGGAGAAGCTGTATGTGAAGGATTTCGCCTCCCCGGAGGCCATGCTGGACTATATCCGGGAGAAGAAGCTGGTGGTGCTGGAGCATGTCCAGGCCCAGCATCCCGACATGGCCCGGCTTCATCCCCAGTCCGTGAACACCATGCGCATCTGCACCGACCTGGTGGACGGCCAGGTGCACATCGCCTACATCACCCTGAAAATGGGCCGGGGCGGCGGCGTGTGCGACAACTCCGGCCAGGGCGGCATCCTCTGCCGGGTGGATATCGACACCGGCAAGATCTGCTCCCCCGCCACCGACGACTATTTCAACGTCTTTGACAAGCACCCCGACACCGGCATCCCCCTGATGGGCTATCAGCTGCCCATGATCGAGGAGGCCAAGGCCCTGGCCTGCCAGGCCGCCCTGGAAATTCCGGAGGTGGGCCATGTGGGCTGGGATATGGCCATCGGCCCCGACGGCCCCGCCATCATCGAGGGCAACGACTTCCCCGGCACGGACCTGTGCCAGCTGGCCCCCTTCTGTCCGGAGAAAACCGGCCTGTGGCCCTATTACAAGGAGCTTCTGCACCTGTAAGCGAATCAAACGCAAGAGCGGCACTGCCATGCAGCGCCGCTCTGCTTGTCAAAAAAGAGGTGCAGTCTGCCGTGCGGAGCCGGTTCTGCATGTACGAGTTGTTTGGTACATTTGGAAACATAAAAGCCTGTCAAAATCACGAAAACGGCTGTTTTATCCTACAAATAAATGTTCTTGGTACAAGTTTTTGTTGCAATCGGCGGGCGCTTGTGGTACCCTATCCATAGAAAGCGAAGCGCCGCCGGGCGGCGCAGGAATCATCGGAACATTAATAGGAGGTACCCCATGAGCTATCCCAAAACCGGCGAAGAAGTATACGTCAGCCTGAACCTGTCCAACACCATGCTTACCGGCATCGGCAAGGGCACCATCACCCGCGAGGAGGTCTCTGCCGACTATCTCAAGCGCCTGTTTGCCCGCTACGGCGTCATCGTGTCCGCCAAGCCCGAGCAGCGCCGCCTGTTGGAACTGGTCAATGATAATTTTGATCTGGGGCTGGAGATCCCCGAGACGCTGAAGCTGTTCCAGCTGTCCGAGCAGCACCGCCGCCTGGTGGTCATCAACGTTCAGGGTCTGCGCCGGAAGAACGGCTCCCTGCTGCCGGAATACACCGAGGAGGAGTTCAACGAGGCCACCTTCATTTTCGTGAAGTACTATATCCAGGGCCGCCACTATGACGAGCTGGTGGAGGAAAACAAGAAGCTACAGTTTGAGCTGGACCAGGAGGTTGAATGGCGCAACCGCACCGATAACGGCTGAAAAAAACGCGTATAATCCCGCCCCGGCGGGTCAGAATAAAGTCAGGCTTTGCGGCCTGACTTTATTTTTTGCAAGGAGGACCTTCGCTATGAGCAAGAATTGTACCAACGACGGGTGCAGCTGCACCCCCAATATGTCCATCAAGTGCTCCGTGACCAGCTGCGCCCATCACTGCCAGGATATGGACAACTGCGGCCTGTCCAGCATCCAGGTGGGTACCCACGAGAATCACCCCTCCATGGACCAGTGCACCGACTGCCAGAGCTTCCGCAAGATCTGACCCAATCGCCCTGATATTGATTCTTGATTAAAAAATTTAATCAAGAATCCCGTGCGCTGTGCGCACGCACAGCGTGTGAAAACACGCTGTGACGTCTCATACAAAACCTGACGCACCTTCGGTGCTATAAAAAGCTTTTCAAGCTTTTTAACAGGTTTTGGTATGAGCTCTGAGGAGGCTGCCATGAAAGCAAAGCATCTTGTGACCCTGTGCCTGTTGGCGGGCTTTCTGGCGGGCTTCGGCCTGTGGGGCCTGCTGCGGACCCCGGGGGATGTGTCCCAGGCGGAGCGCCGCCCTCTGGCCCAGTGGCCGGAGCTTACCGTCTCCGGCTTCCTGTCCGGCCAGTATGCCGGCAAGCTGGAGCACGCCGCCGCCGACCAGTTCCCCCTGCGGGAGCAGTTCCGTACCCTGCGCTCCCTGGTGTCCTATGACCTGCTGGGCCAGCGGGACGTGGACGGGGTGTATCTCTCCGGGGGCTATGCCGCCAAGCTGGACTTCCCCCTGAACACCGGTTCCGTGGACCGGGCCGCCCAGCGCTTCCGGTATGTGTACAACACATATCTCTCCGGCACCGACACCAAGGTCTATCTGTCGGTGATCCCGGACAAGGGATATTTCATGGCCCCGTCCTCGGGACGGCCCTCCATGGACTATGACGCCCTGGTGTCCCGGCTGCGGGAGGGCACGGCGGAGATGACGTATATCGACCTGTTTGACCGGCTGACCCTGGAGGACTATTACCGCGCCGACGCCCACTGGCGGCAGGAGCGGCTTCCTGCCGTGGCCCGGTATCTGGCCGGGGCCATGGGGGCGGACGCCGCCGCGGATTACACGGAGGTGACCCTGGACCGCCCCTTCTATGGGGTGTATTCCGGGTACGCGGCCCTGCCCCTGGCCGGGGAGACCCTGCGCTATCTCACCAACGACACCATCGCCGCCTGCCGGGTCACCAATTATGAGACCGGCGGGGAAGGCCCGGTGTACGACCTGGAAAAGGCCCGGGGCAGCGACCCGTATGAGCTGTTTCTGTCCGGGTCCGTGTCCCTGCTGACGGTGGAGAGTCCCAACGCCCGGACGGACCGGGAGCTGGTGATCTTCCGGGATTCCTTCGCCTCCAGCCTGGCCCCGCTGCTGCTGGAAGGCTACAGCAGGGTCACCCTGGTGGATATCCGCTATCTGTCCCCCACCCAGCTGGGCCGTTATCTGACCTTCACCGATCAGGACGTGCTGTTTCTTTACAGCACCGGTGTGCTGAACAACAGCAGTACCCTGAAATAATTCTCAGCTTGTCAAAAAAGCCTTTTTGACAAGCTGAGTGCGGTTTTTCAGAACTTAAAAAGTTCTGAAAAACCTGTGATTGCAAACGAAAGACACCCCTGATGGGTTTCTTTCGTAACTATCTTCCTTTCCGATGGCGGAAGATTTCCGGGTTTCTCGACAGTCTCCTCCCTGTCGATATTCCCAATTAAGGATAACGGTGGCCAAAAAAATTCAGCACACCAAACTAATTTTCATTCAGTATAGCAAATCCCCCGGCGAATGTCAATACGAGGTGTCGAAAAATTGCCCCCGGCGCATCGCGCCGGGGGCAGCGAAGGTTCAGGTGTTCAGATACGGGTCGTCCAGGCGGCCCAGGCGGCGCAGCATGGTCTTTTTCACGGCCTTGAAGATGTTCTCATATCCGGTGCAGCGGCACAGATGGCCGGACAGCAGCTTGCGCAGCTGGTCGTCGGTGTAGTACACGCCCCGGTCCAGGATCTCCACCGCCGTCATGATAAAGCCCGGGGTGCAGAAGCCGCACTGAATGGCCGTCTCCTCCATGAAGGCCTGCTGGATGTCGGACAGCTCACCGTTGGGGCCCATAAGCCCCTCCAGGGTGGTGATGTGCTTGCCCTCGGCCCACACGGCCAGGTACAGGCAGGAGTTGTAGCACTCGCCGTCGATGAGGACGTTGCAGGCGCCGCATTCGCCTACCTCGCAGCCCTTTTTCACGGAGGTCATGGAGAAGTCGTTGCGGAGCATATCCGTCAGGGATGCCCGGACGTCCACCATTTTCTCCACTTCCTTGCCGTTGAGGAAGAACGTCACCAGCTGATACTGATTCTTTGCCATTACAGCTCACCTCCCGCCAGCTTCACGGACTCCATCAGGCAGCGCTTGGCGCTTTCCACGGCGATGTGGGACCGGAAAGCCTTGCTGGCCCGCCAGGAATCACGGGGGTGGATATCCTCCAGCACCGTGCGGCCGAACTGCTGGATGTTCTCCAAGGTGACTTCCCTGCCGTTGATGAAGGCCTCGGCGTTCAGCGCCCGCAGAGGCACGGGGCCTGCCACGCCGAAGGCGATGCGCACCCGCTCAAAGGTCTTTTTGTCCGGGCTCAGCCGGGCGTTGACGGAGGTGCCCAGGGTGGCAATGTCCATGGCATTGCGCATGGCGTACTTGATATAGTGGCCGAAGGTCCGGTCATAGGACGCCTTGGGAATGAGAATGGCGGTCTGGATCTCGCCCTCCTCCGCCCGCAGGTCCACGGCGCCGGCCTTGAGATAGAAATCCTTGATAGGCACCCGGCGGACGCCGTTTTTGCCGGTGATCTCCACGATGGCCTCCCAGGCGTGGAGGGTGGAGGCGGAGTCGGCGGAGGTGACGCCGTTGCAGGTGTTGCCGCCGATGGTTCCGGCGTTGCGGATCTGGGGGCCGCCCACCATGTCCACCGCCTCGCCCAGGACGTTGATATACCGCTGGATCAGAGGATCGGCGGTGATGTGGCTGAAGGTGGTGAGACTGCCAATGCGGAGGTTCTCCTCCTCATCCAGGGACACGCCCCGCATTTCCCGGCATCCCTGGATGCTGATGAGGGCCTTTCCGGCCCGCTTGCCCTCCCGCATCTGCACCAGCACGTCGGTGCCTCCGGCGATGATCTGGGCCTCGGGGTGCTCCAGCCGCAGGCGGATGGCGTCCTGGACGCTTTGGGCCTGGTAGAGCGCTGACATATCATACATAGCGGTATTTCCTCCTTAGTCCCGGATCAGGCCCTCTTCCGTGAAGCGCCGGAAAAGGACGTGGGGGGTGATGGGATCCTGGTCGATGGCCACGCCGGTGGCGTTGTAGATGGCGTTGCGAATGGCCGGGGCGCCGGAGCAGGCCGGGGGCTCGCCCAGGGCCTTGGTGCCGAAGGCGCTGGTGGGCTCGGCATTTTCCACGAACTGCGCCTCCAGATGGGGGTGGTCCATGATGGTGGAGAGCTTATAGTCCAGCAGGTTGTTGTTCAGGGGCTTGCCGGTCTTTTCGTCGAACAGCAGCTGCTCGGACAGACCGTAGCCGATGGCCATGGACATGCCGCCGTGGACCTGGGCCTCCGCCAGGGCCGGATTCACCAGCCTGCCGCAGTCGTGGACATTGATGATGTCCTTCAGCGTCACCTTGCACATGGGGATATCCACCTCCACCTCGGCGAAGGTGCAGCCGAAGGAATAGGCGTTGTTGCGGATGGTGTAGGTGCTCTCGGCGGTGATATGCTGGGAGTCGTTGGGGTTATACTGGGCGTGCATGGCCAGCTCCGACAGGCTCATGAGAACCTTACCATCGGTGGTGCGGACGATGTTCCCGTCCGCGATGTCCATGTTGTACACCGCCTGGCGGGTGAGCTTTCCGGCGTAGTCCAGAATTTTCTCCTTCAGCAGCAGGCCCGTCTGGCGGATGGAGAAGCCCGCCACATAGGTCTGCCGGGAAGCGTAGGCGCCCAGGCCGGTGGGGGTGATGTCCGTATCCTGGCAGGACACCACATGGACCCGGCGATAGTCGCCCAGGCCCACCACATCAGCGGCCATCTGGGCATAGACGGTGTCGGCCCCCTGGCCGATCTCCGTCTCGCCGCACTGCATGGTGACGCTGCCGTCCAGGTTCAGCTGCATCCGGTTGGAGGACGTCTCCAGAGAGATGGGATACACGGCGGTGTTGTACCAGAAGGTGGCCACACCGATGCCCCGGCGGACGGGGCCGGTGTCCTTGGCAAATTCCGCCAGCTTCCTGTCATAGTCGATGTACTTCTTGCCTGCCTCCAGACACTGGCGGAAGGAATCGTCATAGTTGACGTTGTGGGAGAAGCCGTCCTCGTACCCCTGGGGCATGACGTTCTGCATCCGGAAGGCCAGGGGGTCCATGCCCACGGCCTTGGCGCAGTCCTCCACGTTGGCCTCGTCGGCAAAGGAGGCCTGGGGCATACCGTAGCCCCGCATGGCCCCGGCGGCGGGCCGGTTGGTGAACACGGTCCAGGCGTCGCACTCCATGTTGTCGCAGGGATAGTGCTGGGGGAAGGAGCCCATGGCCTTGGCCACGATGCTGTGGCCGTGGGAGGCGTAGGCCCCCTGGTTGGAGAACAGCTCCACCTTTCGGGCGGCAAAGGTGCCGTCCGGTCGAAGCCAGGACACGATGTGGAACCGGATGGCGTGGCGCACCCGGTTGGAGACGAAGGTTTCCTCCCGGGAGCAGTCGATGCGGACACAGCGGCCCTGGACCTGGGTGGAGCACCAGGCGCACAGGGGCTCATACAGGGCGTCCTGCTTGTTGCCGAAGCCGCCGCCGATATAGGGCTTTACCACCCGGATATCGCTCCAGGGGCGGCCCAGGGCCTGGCCCACCACCCGGCGGATGATGTGGGGGATCTGGGTGGAGGCCACCACGGTGATCCGGCCGTTTTCCTCATAGGCGAAGCACCCGTGATTCTCAATGTGGCAGTGCTGCACCGTGGGGGTGTCGTACCAGCCCTCCACCTTGATGAGGCCTGGCTCCCGGATGGCAGCCTGATAGTCGCCCTTTTTCATGTCGGTGTGCTTGAGGATGTTGTTGGGAAAGGCCTCGTGGAGCTGGGGTGCGCCGGGCTTCATGGCCTCCTGCGCGTCCAGCACCAGGGGAAGCTCCTCATACTCCACCTGCAAGGCCCGGACGCCCTGCATGGCGGCCACCTCGTTTTCCGCGATGACCACGGCCACGTCGTCGCCGTAGTAGCGGACGTGCCGGTTCAGAAGATGCCGGTCCGCCACGTCCTGGTGTCCCGGGTCCATGGACCAGGGGTGACCGGCGGTGGGGAAGGGGTGCTCCGGCACGTCGAAGCAGGTCAGGACCTTTACCACGCCGGGGATCGCCTCCGCAGCGGACTTATCCACAGACTTCACGAAGCCGTGGGCAATGGTGGAGTGCTTGATGCGCACATACAGCGCGTCCCGGGGCATCAGATCCTCGTAATATTTGGTGCGTCCGGTGGCCTTGTCAAAGGCGTCCACCCGGACCTCCCGTTTTCCAACCTCAGCCATGAATGGTGTCCTCCTCAGCAAAATAAGAAGCCGCGATATCTGGCATAAGCCCTCGTAATTCTTCTTTATTAAACTGTATCATAGCATATCCCGCCGGATTTGAAAAGTGGTTGGCGTAATTTTACTCATAGAATAACGGAGAAAGGGGTTGACGCGGCCCGCTGAGGGCAGCGGGCCCTACGGAACATCTGTCGATAGAACACCTGTAGGGGCGTGGGCTCTGCTCCGCCCAAACCCGCCGGGGTTAACGCGGGCCGCCGAGGACGTCGGCCCCTGCTTGGCTCTCCCTCTGGGAGAGCTGTCACCGAAGGTGACTGAGAGGGCCTGCAGGCGCGTTTTTCGTCTGCAATCACAGCCTTTTTAGAACAAACCCCGCCCCGGCAGCGAATGCTGCCGGGGCGGGAAAAGCTATGGCTTTGTCAGCGGGGGAAAATTCCTCAGATGGCCTTGCGCTTCTTGGAGGTCATCACCACGACAGCGCCGGCTGCCATGACGGCCACCAGGCCGTACACCACCACGCCGGTATCGGCGGTCTTGGGGCTTTCGGGCTTGGTGGGAGTGGTGGGAGTAGTGGGCTCCTCGGCAGGCAGGGTGATGGTCATGCGGCCCTGGGGCTGGGCATACTGTTCACCCACCACGCCCTTGAGCTCGGTGGTGATGTAGTCCATCAGCACCTCGTCCAGAGGCAGACCGGTGTCGAACTGGCTGGAGGCGGCAGCGAAGGCATAGTAGGTGTCGCCGCCGGCGGCGCAGAAGTTGTTGGTGACCACGGCATAGGTCTTGTTGGGGTCAAAGGCCTTGCCGTTGACGCTGTTGATGGTGACGCGGTTGATGGAAGCGGGGCCATAGTAGGTGGCCTTACCGCTGCCGCTGGGATAGGGAGTGGTCTGCGGATCGTATTTCTTGGTGGCGTCAATGGAGATGTTCATGCCGGCGATCTGGGGGAAGCCGCCCAGGGAGTCGGGCAGAGCAAAGGTAGAAGCCTCCAGGGCCTCCAGCAGCTCGGCGCCGGTGACGTACACCACGGCCACGGTGTTGCCGAAGGGCAGCACGGTGTTCACGTCCAGCTTGGAGATGTCGCCCTTGTGGATCCAGGCCCGGATGCCGCCGCCGTTGGTGATGGCCACCACGTTCTCGGCGGGAACGGTGAGCTCAGCGTCCTTGCGGATGGCCCACAGCATGGAGTCGGTGATCAGGTCGCCCAGGTTGGTCTCCTGGGTGCGGTTGCCGGGCTCCTTGGCGCCGTTGAGCTCCACGTCGGTTCTGGCAAAGACCTTGCCGTACTCGGCGTTGATGTCGCTGATGATCTTGTCGGCGGCAGCCTTCACGGTGGCGTCCTCCTTGGTGTAGGCGGACAGGTCGATGAGGCCGTTGCTCTCAATGCTCTTGGTGGCGTTGTCAATGACGATGGCGCCCACATAGGCAAGGCCCGTGCCGGTGGACTGGACCATGTTGTTGTCCTTGCTGGCGGTCATCACCGTGTGGGAGTGGCCGTCGATGAACAGGTCGATGCCCTTGACGTTCTGCATCACATTATAGGAGCAGTTGGGCTCGGAGGACTTATCCACGCCCAGGTGGCCCAGAGCGATGACGATATCGGCATTCCCCTCGCTGCGGGCCATGTCCACATCCTCCTGGGTGACCTTGTACAGATCCTTGCCGCCGATGAAGCTCAGGCCCTTCATCAGGGCGGGGTTGGCCTTGGTCTGGGTCTCGGGGGTGGCCATGCCCACAATGGCGATGCGGAACAGCTCGGTCTCATAGGTGTCGTCGGCATAGATGGGAGCGGTGCCGCCGGGGGCGAAGATCAGCTCGCCCTCATCGTCCACCAGGTTGTTGCAGGCGACCATGAAATCGCCCTGGTGCTTTTTCAGGTTCTCCATCAGCTGGGGGAAGCCATAGTCAAACTCGTGGTTGCCCAGGGTGATGACGTCATAGCCCACCAGGGCCATCAGGTCCAGGGCGGTTGCGCCCTTGCTGAGGCTGACGTAGGGAGAGCCCTGGCTGAAGTCGCCGGCGTCCAGCAGGATCACCTGGTGAGCACCCTTGTCGTAGCACTCGTCCCGCAGTGCAGCCACCTTGGCGTACTTGTCGATGGCGCCGTGAACGTCGTTGGTGTGCAGGATGACGGTCTTGCCCTCCAGGGAGTCAGGGAGCTGATACGTCTCCTTGTTCTCGCCCCAGGAAGCCGGGACCATCAGCGCCAGCGTCATGACCAGCGCCAGCAGAGTCGCTAAGAATTTCCGCATGGTATCTTTCCTCCTTCATTTTCAGAGCGCAGTATGCGTTCTGTTGTACTTCTATCATACATGATTTTTCCGGAAAAGGAAATTCTTTTTCCTTCTGCAAGGTATACAAAAATATTCCCCCTTTTTTGTTGGATTTTCTCAGGAAAAAACCGGGAAAAACAGTATGTTTTTCTGCCCGTTCCGTGGTATAATAAAAAATCAAGCCATATGATCCGGAAAAGGAGGGCATTTCCATGAAATATCTGTTTCGCGGGGGCACGGTGGTGTCCGGACGGGGGACCCGCCGGGCGGACGTGCTGGTGGAGGACGAGAAGATTCTCCGGGTGGCCCGCAGCATCACCGCGCCGGAGGCCGCCGTCATCGACGTGGAGGGGCAGCTTCTGCTGCCGGGCTTCATCGACGCCCACACCCACTTCGACCTGGACGTGTGCAGCACCACCACGGTGGACGACTTTTTCTCCGGCAGCCGGGCGGCTCTGCGGGGCGGCACCACCACGGTGGTGGACTTCGCCTGCCCCAACAAGGGCGAGACTCTGCACCAGGGGCTGGAGCTGTGGCACAAGAAGGCCGACGGCAATTGCTGCTGTGACTACGGCTTCCATATGACCATCGACGACTGGAATCCCGGCATCGAGGCGGAGATCGACGATATGTACGCCGCCGGTATCTCCTCGTTTAAGATGTATATGACCTATCCCGCCATGATGATCGGCGATGAGGCCATGTATCACGCCCTGAAGAAGCTGAAGGAAAAGGGCGGCATCTGCGGCGTGCACTGCGAAAACAGCGGCGTCATCGACGCGCTGATCGCCGAAAAGAAGGCGGCAGGCCAGATGGGCGTGGGCTCCCATCCCCGGACCCGGCCGGACTTTCTGGAGGCCGAGGCCGTGTCCCGGCTCCTGCGCATCGCCCAGGCGGTGGATATCCCGGTGGTCATCGTGCATCTGACCAACGAGGCCGCCCTGCGGGAGGTGGAGGCCGCCCGCAAGCGGGGCCAGCGGGTGTATGTGGAGACCTGCCCCCAGTATCTGGTGCTGGAGGACAGCGTGTATGACGACCCCGACTATTCCCGGGCCGCCCGGTATGTCTGCGCCCCGCCCATCCGGAAGGAGCGGGACCAGCAGGCCCTTTGGACGGCCCTGCGCAAGGGAGAAATCCAGACCGTGTCCACGGACCACTGCAGCTTCACCCTGGAGCAGAAGGACGCCGGACGGGGGGACTTCACCAAGATTCCCGGCGGTCTGCCGGGGGTGGAGAACCGGGGCGAGCTGCTGTATACCTACGGCGTCACCACCCGGAAGATCAGCCTGGCCACCATGTGCCGGGTGCTGGCGGAAAATCCCGCCAAGCTCTACGGGATGTTCCCCCGGAAGGGCGTGCTCCAGGACGGGGCCGACGCGGACATCGTGGTATACGATCCCCAGGCGGACCATGTGCTCCGGGCCGAGGATATGGCAAGCCTGGCCGGTTATTCCCCCTATGAGGGCTTCCCCATCCGGGGCGGCATCCACCAGGTGTGGCTGCGGGGCCGCCTGGCGGTGGAGGACGGCTTCGTTCTGGCCGGGCCTGACGGGAAATATATCCCCCGGGGCAAGTGCAGCCTGTAACCGGGAAATGAGAAAGAAGGCAGCCGTATGAGCGTTCTGTATTGTCAGTCCCCGGCGCTGTTCTGGTGCGCCCTGGCGCTGATCGTGTGTTTCTTTGTGCGCCGGGGGGCCCATCGGGTCCGGGCGGTGCTGGACCTGGTGCTGGGGCTTCTGTGCATCGTGGGCGGCGTGGCCCTGTATTATCTGGGCATGTACAACGACGCCTTCACCATCCGGGACTTCTGGCAGATCCGCACCGCCGGATGGATCGGTCTGGCGGCGGTGGTGCTGGTGACGGCGTGGCAGGTGATCAAGGCCACCCGCCGCAGCGTGTCGGCCCGCCGGTCCGCCCGCCAGGCGGAGCGGGACGAGCAGGCCCGCCGCCAGGAGCTGGAGGATGCCCGCAGTCGGGCCTATGCCGCCGGTCAGGAGGACGCCAAGGCCGCCAGCCGTGTGGCCGAAAACGCCTCCGTCGCCGACAGCCGGGAAAACCCCTGACAGCCCGTTTCCATGAACAAAAAAGTGCCCCCGCGGGGGCACTTTTTTTATTCCGTATCAGTCGTTCCGGGAGCACTTCTCCGCGTCGATGGCCAGCACCACCATCAGGGCATACAGGGCGTCCCCCGGGTCCGCCACGTCGATGGTATAGGTATCCGTCCAGTTAAGCAGCTCCTTGCTAATCGTGGCCACCGTCCGGGGCCCGTCCTGGATGGTATAGTCCCACTCCATGAAGCTGCCCTCCACCGTCCAGCCGCAGAAATCCATGGTGAAGGACGGGTGGAAAAACGTGAACTCCTTGCGGATGGTGCCGATGCACCGCTCCCCCACATACAGGTCGAATTTCGGCAGAAACGTCAGCACCTGCTGCTTTACTGTGGCAATGTGCTGCCCATAGGGGTCCAGAATGTGCAGGCAATGACCCCAGGAGAGCTTTCCCTCCACGGTATAGGCCACATCGCCGCCCTCATAATAGATGTCGTAGCTGTCAAACCACGAAAAGAACCGTTGCTTGAAATACAGCTTCATCAGATGCACCTCCCTTTTTCCCCAGTATACCGGATTTGCACCCCGCTTGCAAGGGAAATTCCTCTTTACAAAATAGAAAGTATGTTCTATAATGGTGGCAGTATCTTTGAAGGGAGGGCGATGCCATGCGCGCACGGCCTGTCAGCTGCTGCTTTACCGGCCACCGTCCGGCCAAGCTCCCCTGGGGGGAAAACGAAGACGATCCCCGGTGCCGGGCCCTGAAGGTCCGGCTTCGGGACGCGCTGGACGCCGCCTATGAGGCGGGATACCGGCACTTCATCTGCGGCATGGCCCAGGGCTGCGACCTGTATTTCTGTGAGCTGGCCCTGGCCCTGCGGCAGCGGCACGGGGACGTCAGCGTGGAGGCGGCCATCCCCTGTCCCACCCAGGCCGACGGCTGGCCCCGGGCCCAGCAGGAGCGCTATCGCCGCCTGGTGGCGGCCTGCGACTACGAGACCCTGGTGCAGTCGTCCTACAGTCCCGGCTGCATGCAGCGGCGCAACCGCTATATGGTGGACCACGCCGCCCTGCTGCTGGCGGTCCACAACGGCCAGCCCGGCGGCACCCGCCGCACCATGGAATACGCCATGCGCCGGGGCCTGCAGATCGTGGACATCCCCCCGGTGATGGAACCGTGACATAATCCCGTCCCCCGCCGCATAGGCTTGTCTCAAAGAGGTGAACGCTTTGAAACAGGCAATTTTGCGGCGGGGGCTGGCGCTCTTGCTGGCGGCGGCAGCCCTGGGCACGGTGCTGGCCGGAGCCGGAGCGGACAGCGCCGCCGCCCTGTGGCAGTCCGTGTCCCGCCGCCCCCATCTGTCCCGGGGACTGCTGCGGTGGGAGCTGGGGGACCTTCTGGGGCTGGACGGACTGTCCGCCGCCACGGTGCTGGCCCTGGGCCAGTCGCCGGTGCTGCTGGCGGGCCGGTCCCTGGCGGTGCAGGAGGACGACGCTCCCCAGCCGGACCCGGAACCGGAGGAGCCCCAGGAGGACCCCGCCCCGTCGGAGGACCCGGCCCCCCAGCCCGGGGCGGACAACGGCGTCCCGGCCCAGACGGTGGACCCCCGCTCCACCGACGGCTACAGCATCATCAACGGGGTGTACATCAAGAACAAGTCCAGCCGGACCCTGGACCCGGCGGTGCTGGGGGACCGGCAGTTCGTGGCCTGTCCCCAGCAGGGGCCCCAGGTCCTCATCGTCCACAGCCACGCCAGCGAGTCCTATACCATGCCCCCGGGGCAGGAGTACGTCCCCTCCGGCACCTTCCGCACGGCGGACCGCTCCTGCAACATGGTCCGGGTGGGGGACGAGCTGGCGGCGGAGCTGTCGTCCTACGGCATCTCCGTGGTCCACGACCGCACCCTCCACGACGGGGAGTCGTACAACGACGCCTATGAAAACAGTCTGGCGTCTATCCAGAGCTACCTGGCCAAGTACCCCTCCATCGTCTATGTGCTGGACCTGCACCGGGACGCGGTGCAGGACGCCAACGGCACCCAGTATAAGCTGGTGACGGCGGAGGACCCCGCCGCCGCCCAGGTGAGCCTGATCATGGGCGTGGCCCACGACGGCTGGCAGGACAATCTGCGCCTGGCCATCGCCGTTCAGGAGAAGCTGGAAAGCCAGTCCCCCACCCTGATGCGGCCCATCACCCTGCTGAACTACCGCTATAACCAGTTTGCCGCCCCGGGCAGCCTGCTGGTGGAGGTAGGGGCCGCCGGGAACTCGCTGGACGAGGCCCTCCGGGCCGCCCGGCTGTTTGCCAAAGGCTTCGCCGAGACCATCCTGGGGCGATAAGAAAATACCGTCTGTAGTTTTCTTGAAGAAAAATACAGACGGTATTTATCATTCCTCCGTATGGCGGTTCTTTTTGGCCAGCTCCGCGATCTCGCCGAACTTCCCGGTGACATAGCTGTAGCTTTTCCGGCCATGGGGCAGCAGACAGCCGCTGCAATCCTTGATGCCGTCGCCGATATACCGGAAATTGCCGCCGCACCGGTCCCCTAAGGCGTACAGGGGACAGTAGCAGAACAGGCAGTTGAAGTCCTCCGGATGGGTGGTTTCGTGGCAGGGGAAAAACTCGCAGGCCGTGTGCTGGAAGAAGGAGTAGCGGCACTCCTCAGGCTTGGTGGACAGGGCTTCACATTTCTTCATGGTGCACCTCCGTAACCGGCTTTCCGGGCCAGTAGATGACATAGCACTCCGCCATCTCGCCCATGTAGAAAAAGACGTTCTCCCCCATTTCGATGTGCTTGCCGAAGGTCAGATCCGGCACAAACAGCCGCCCGCAGGTGCGCTTGGGTCCCTTGATGGTGTAGCCCTCCGGGTTGGGATTGTCCCGCAGAGCCTCCGCCGCCTCCTGCAAGCCCGGGAAGCGCAGGGTCTTTTCCAGCTGGGCCAGCTGGGTCTCGCCGTTGATATAGACCAGGTGGTCCTGGTCCCGGAACCAATTGATGAGCATATGTCGTCCTCCTGATAGATCATACGGATTCTTGATGGAAATATTGATTCGGCCATCCCGTGTGTGCGGCCAATTATCGGAAATCTTCTTGTGGTGTCATTGCGAGCCAGCCGCAGGCTGGTTGTGGGCCCGTAGGGGCGTGGGCTCTGCCCCGCCCGCTATTCCGGCGCTTTCAGGCCGGGTAGAACCCGGCCCCTACAGGCGTTTACCGGCAAATTTCACATAAGGTAAGGGGGCGGGCGGGAGTGGCTGCTCCTGCCCGCCCCCATGGAAAGCTGCGGCAGTGCCGCGCTCAGGCTTGCAAAAAAACCGCGCCAATAGACATTGGCGCGGCCGGTTTCCCGCGATCAGATCCGTCCTCCGCCGTATGGCGCGCAGCGGGGACAGCATGGCGGCAAGCAGGTCTTCTGACTGGCGGATCAGCGGCAGGCGCACGGTCTTCCCGGTTTCCCAGTGACGGACTTTCGTCCCTGTGCGCGGCCTCCCCGTATACAGCGGCGGTACCGTTCAGGATTCTCACCTGATTCACTATTCTCCCGTGCCGCCCACCCGGCGGCGCAGGCACTTGCGCGATGTATTCTCTTTTCCTGCACATAGTGTACCATCCGGCGGCCCATCTGTCAAGAGGGCAGCGAAATTCACGAAAAAAACTTGCCATGGGCCGGGGAATCGTGTATGATAGAAGAAAAACCGAAGGGAGTCCTCCTCATGACCGCCGAACAACGCCGGAGCCGGATCAGCGCCCGGCTCCACGAAGCCCATCAGCCCATCAGCGCCACCGCCCTGGCCAAGGAGCTGGGCGTCAGCCGCCAGATCATCGTGGGGGACGTGGCCCTGCTGCGGGCCGCGGGCCAGGCCATCACCGCCACCGCCCGGGGCTATGTGATCCCCGACGCCGGGGAGACGGGTCTGCCGCGCCAGGTGGCCTGCCGCCACGACGGCACCGGCACCCGGGACGAGCTCAACGCCATGGTGGACTGCGGCTGCACCGTTGTGGACGTTATTGTGGACCACCCGGTCTATGGCCAGCTGTCCGCCCCGCTGCACCTGCGCAGCCGCCTGGACGTGGAGCAGTTCATGGCCCGCATGGAGGGGGCCGCCCCCCTGTCCCAGCTGACAGACGGCATCCATCTGCACAGTCTCTCCTGCCCCGATGAGGCGTCCTATGAGCATCTGAAGGCCCGCCTGCGGGAGCTGGGCTTCCTGGCGGAGTAAAGTTCCGGTTGACAAACGGAAAAGACGTGATAGAATGTTATACAGGTGTCATGACACCTGTATAACATTCTTTTTACATATGCGAGGTCAAAGCTATGGAAGCAGTTCGCAAGTTCCTGGCCCGGAAAAACATCGTTTTCTCGGCCAAGCGGTATTTCATCGACGCCATGGGCGCTATGGCCCAGGGCCTGTTCTGCACCCTGCTGGTGGGCACCATTCTCAACACCCTGGGCCAGCAGCTGCACATCGGATTCCTGACGGAGGTCATCGTCACCCTGGGCAAGGGCGAGGGCGCCGTGACCTACACCATCGGCGGCCTGTGCTCGGCCATGGTGGGGCCGGGCATGGCGGTGGCCATCGGCCGGGCGCTGGAGGCGCCGCCTCTGGTGCTGTATTCCCTGATTCCCGTGGGCTTCGCCACTAACTTCATGGGCGGGGCCGGAGGGCCTCTGGCGGTGCTGTTCGTGGCGATCCTGGCCAGCGAGATCGGCAAGGCCGTCAGCAAGGAGACGAAGGTCGACATTCTGGTAACGCCCATTGTCACGGTGCTCTCCGGCATCGGCATCGCCGCCCTGATCGCCGCCCCCATCGGCGCGGCGGCCAGCGCCGTGGGCCGGTTCATCATGTGGGCCACAGAGCTGCAGCCCTTCTTCATGGGCATCATCGTGTCCGTGGTTATCGGCGTGGCCCTGACCCTGCCCATCTCCTCCGCCGCCATCTGCGCGGCCCTGGGGCTGACGGGTCTGGCCGGCGGCGCCGCCGTGGCGGGGTGCTGCGCCCAGATGATCGGCTTTGCGGTGATGAGCTTCCGGGAAAACCGCTGGGGCGGCCTGGTGGCCCAGGGCCTGGGCACCAGTATGCTGCAGATGGGCAACATCGTCCGCAATCCCCGGGTCTGGATTCCCCCCACCCTGGCCTCCGCCATCACCGGCCCCATCGCCACCTGCCTGTTCCGGCTGGAGATGAACGGCGCGGCGGTGTCCAGCGGCATGGGCACCTGCGGCCTGGTGGGCCAGATCGGCGTGTATACCGGCTGGGTCAACGATGTGGCCGCCGGGGTCAAGGCCGGCATCACCGGCATGGACTGGCTGGGCCTGGTGCTGATCTCCTTTGTGCTGCCGGCAGTCCTTACCTGGCTGTTGGCGGTCCCCCTGCGCAAGTGGGGCTGGATCAAGGACGGGGACCTGACCCTGGACCTGTGACGAAAAATGCGCCTCCCAAGGGAGGCGCATTTTTTGACACTATTCGCTTATTTTGTTGACAAACGGACAGTTTCATGCTATACTCAGGACCACTTTTTCAAAAACAGGAGGTCCTATGAACGTTGAATTGATCGTGGATTCCACGGTGGACGTGCCGGAGCACATCCGCAGCCGATTGACGGTGGTACCTCTGACCATTCACTTTGGCCAGGAGGAGTATCTGGACGGCGTCACCCTGGATAAGCACCGGTTTTATGAACGTCTGGTGGAAAGCGACGTGCTGCCCACCACCAGCCAGGCCAGCCCCGCCGCCTTTGACCGGGAGTTCCGGCGGGTGCGGCGCAGCGGCGGCAGTGCCGTGGTGCTGACCATCGCTGCCCAGCTCTCCGGCACCTATCAGAGCGCCTGCATCGCCGCGGCGGAGTATGACAACATCTATGTGGTGGACAGCGGCACCGCCGCCATCGGGGCGGGCATCCTGGCGGAGTACGCCCTGACCTGTCTGGACCGGGGCATGGACGCCGCCGGGCTGGCCCGGGCCCTGGAGCAGAAGCGGCAGGACGTGTGCGTCCTGGCTCTGGTGGACACCCTGGAGTATCTGAAGCGGGGCGGTCGCATCTCCAAAACCACCGCCCTGGCCGGTGGTCTGCTGAACATCAAGCCGGTGCTGACCATCGAAAACGGCGAAATCCTTCTGGTGGGCAAGGCCCGGGGCTCCCGCCAGGGCAACAACCTGCTGGTGGAAAAAATCCACGCCTGCGGCGGCATCAACTTTTCCCTGCCCATCCTCCTGGGCTACACGGGGCTGACGGACGTGTTCCTGAAAAAATACGTGGAGGACAGCCGGGCCCTGTGGGAAAACGGAACAGACCGTCTGGATTCCACCCTCATCGGCGGCGTCATCGGCACCCACGCCGGGCCCGGAGCCGTGGCGGTGGCCTTTTTCCGCAAGAGATAAGCTCCCCCCGGGATGTCCCGGCTTTGTCCCGGGTCAAAGGGCTTGCCAAGCGGGACGTCCCGGGGTACAATGGAACAGGAAAGGGGTGATCGGTATGCAGCCGGGGATCATAGAGCTGGACCTGCATGGGAAAAACGTGTACCAGGCCCGGGTGGCCATCGACGCCGCCCTGCGCCGTTGCGGCGGCGGGGTGTACCGCCTGCGGCTGATCCACGGCTATCACGGCGGAACGGCCCTGCGGGACCTGTGCCGGGAATACGCCGGGCACCCCCGGGTGCTGCGGCTGGTCGCCAGCCCCGGCTCCACGGACCTGGTGCTGCGGGAGTTCTGAAGGAGGGTCTTTATGAAAATCGCACAGATCCAGATGCACGTTTCCGCCGATAAGGCGGAGAACATCCGCCATGCCTGCGACCTGGTGCGCTCCGCCGGGGACATCGACCTGGCGGTGCTGCCGGAGATGTTCTGCTGCCCCTATGACAACGCATGCTTCCGGGATTACGGCGAGCCTTTTGCCGGGCCCGCCCAGCGGGCCATGTCCCAGCTGGCCCGGGAGCGGGGCATCTATCTGATCGCCGGGTCCCTGCCGGAGCTGGAGGGCCACCGGGTGTACAACACCTCCTTTGTCTATGCTCCCGACGGCACCTGCATCGCCCGGCACCGGAAGATCCACCTGTTCGACATCGACGTGGAGGGCGGCCAGCGGTTCATGGAGTCGGAGGTCCTGTCCCCGGGCCGGGAGGTCACCACCTTCGACACCCCCTGGGGGACCATGGGCCTTTGTATCTGCTTCGATATGCGGTTTCAGGAGCTGTGCCGCCTGATGGCCCTGCGGGGCGCCAGGGTGATCTTCGCCCCGGCGGCCTTCAACATGACCACCGGCCCCGCCCACTGGAAAATCCTCTTCCGGCAGAGGGCCGTGGACCAGCAGTGCTTCACCGTGGGCACCTCCCCGGCCCGGGACAAAACCGCCTCCTATGTGGCCTGGGGACACTCCATTGTCTGCGACCCCTGGAGCCGGGTGATCCGCCAGTGCCCGTCAAGAGAGGCGGTGGCCGTTACGGAGCTGGATCTGTCCATGGTGGACAGCGTCCGGCGTCAGCTGCCCATTCTCTCCGCCCGCCGGGGGGACGTGTACCGGCTGACGGAGCTGTGATGGCAGGCAGTATTCCGCCAAAACGCAGCAGTAAGGAGGATAAACCATGAGATTGCGCAGAGATAAGTAACAGTTTCCATAAAATTTGAATGGAGGTTACTTAATATGGAAATCAGAGAATACAAAACATACAACGAATCAGAGATTCTGCGCTTATACACGAGTGTTGGCTGGACGGCCTACACCGATCAGCCGGAGGTACTGCGTAAAGGCTTTGAGGGCTCTATGCTGACCCTTGCCGCTTATGAGGGCGATCAGCTTCTTGGCATCATTCGCACCGTGGGCGATGGGCATACCATCGTGTTTGTGCAGGACATATTGGTGTTTCCGGAGCATCAGCGAAAAGGCTTCGGCTCTGCGCTCTTACAAGCCGTTCTGAACCGATACAGCCATGTTCGTCAGATTGAGCTGGCAACGGATCACACGCCGAAAACCATTGCTTTTTACAAGTCAATGGGATTCTATGAATTGTCCGAAATCGGTTGCTGTGGATTTATGAGAGGATAAGAATACCAGCATCTCAATGCCAAAGGCAGTTGCTGGGGGTATCCGTGCCGCCATCGGCAGCTGAATACAAACGCAAACTAATATTTGCCTTTTCCGGGATTGTGTGGTATGCTGATGCCTGCCGGTCCGTCCGGACACGGCACTATGGGAAAAGAGGGAGAGCGCATATGAAAACCTATCAGGAAATGACCCTTGCGGAACGGCAGGCGGAATACGCCGCCCTGTGCAGGACCCACCAGGAGCAGAAGGCCCTGGGCCTGGACCTGAATATGGCCCGGGGAAAGCCCGGCCGGGAGCAGCTGGACATGGTCATGGAGATGTACAACATCCCCCTGACCGCCGACGACTTCATCACCGACGGCATTGATGCGCGAAATTACGGCTATGTGGCGGGCATCCCCATCGCCCGGAGGCTGTTTGCGGACCTTCTGGGCTGCAAGCCCGGCCAGGTCATCGCCGGAGGCAACTCCTCCCTGGAGATGATGTTCGACGCCGTGTCCAAGGCGTATACCCACGGCCTGCTGCACAGCGAAAAGCCCTGGGGCAAGCTGGACAGGGTGAAGTGGATCTGCCCGGTGCCGGGATACGACCGGCATTTCAAGGTCACGGAATCCTTCGGCATGGAGCTGCTGTCCGTCCCCATGACGGAAACCGGTCCCGACATGGACCGGGTGGAGCAGCTGATCCGGGACCCGGAGGTCCGGGGTATGTGGAACGTGCCCAAATACTCCAACCCCACGGGCATCACCTATTCCCTTGAGACCATCCACCGGCTGGCCGCCATGAAGCCCGCCGCGCCGGACTTTATGCTCATGTGGGACAATGCCTACTGCGTCCACGAGCTGGAGGGGGATTTCGTGCCCTTCCCGGATATTCTGTCCCTGTGCGCGGAGTACGGCAATGGCGACATGGTGTATGAGTTTGCCTCCACCAGCAAGATCACCTTCCCCGGGGCGGGCATCGCCTGCGGCGCGGTCAGCGAGGCCAACGTGGAATACTTCAAGAATCTGCTGAACATCCAGATCATCAGCTACGATAAAATGAACCAGCTGCGCCACGTCCGGTATCTGAAGGACAAGGAGACCACCCTGGCCCTGATGCGGCGTCATGCGGCCATTCTGGGGCCCAAGTTCCGGGCCGTGGAGCAGGAGCTGGAGTGCCACCTGGCCCCCTGGGGCATCGCCAGCTGGAGCCACCCCAAGGGCGGCTATTTCGTCAGTCTGGACGCCATGCCCGGCACCGCCAGGCGGGCGCTGGAGCTGTGCCGGGACGCCGGGGTCACCATGACCGCCGCCGGGGCTACCTTCCCCTACGGCGTGGACCCCCAGGACAGCAACATCCGCATTGCCCCCTCCCTGCCGCCGGTCCACGAGCTGGAGCAGGCCATCGCCATTCTGTGCGACTGCCTGCGCATGGCGGCCCTGGAAAAGCTGGGTATCTGAACCCACCATATGCGAAAAACGGCCGCACCCTCCGGGGTGCGGCCGAAGCACGTCAGCCATACGAAAGAAGAACGTTAAAGAAGGATGGGGCATCGCATGAACAAGAAAGCGCTTGCCAGCGGTGTCCGACCGCACCGGCCATAACTTCGGCAACGTGAAGATCGCCTTCGACGTGGGCTGCGTGGTGCTGACGGCATAAATATCGCAAAAATGGCGTGCGCCGGGGGCGCACGCCATTTCTTATTTCTCCATTTCCCGGGTAAGCTCCTGGTCCAGATGCACCGCGCCATAGAGGTTCTTGGCGCTGCATCCGGCCCGGCCGCCGCCGGCACAGGCGCAGGCGCACGCACAGGCGCAGCTGCTGGCGCAGGCGCAGTGTCCCCCGCCGCCGAAGCCGCCCCCTCCGAAGCCGCCTCCCCGGCTGCCGCCGCCGAAGCCGCCGCTGCGGGGCGGTTTCGGCTTTTCCCGGGTACCGTGGGAGCCGGGCCGGGGCCGTCCGTCGGGCCCTGCCGGATACCATAGGCCGCTGACGAACACATAGTGGGTGCCGAAGCCGCCCCGATATCCGTCGGAGGCCGCCGCCACCCTGACGATGAGGAACACCACCACCAGCAGGATCACCAGCCCCACCAGACCCAGGCCGTCGTCCTGGTAATCCGGGTCATATCCCGGGTCGTACCCCGGGTCGTTGTCCTGGGGCAGGTTGTCCCGGCTGCCCTCCTGGGCCAGCTGGGCGGGCCAGCTGTCGTACCGGACAGTAAAGTCCAGCTGCTGGCCGTGGTCCAGGTCCGTCAGGACCGCCGCATGGTCCCCGCCGGTATTTCCCAGGGAGTCCACGCCGTCCACCCCCGCCGGATCGTGCCAGGTCAGGGTCATCTGCCCCACCCGGGCCTCGTTGAACCAGCCGGGGGTATAGACATATTCCACGGAGCCGTCGGCCCCCAGGGTGTACATATACTCCTGAATCCAGCTGTAGGAGAACCGGAAGGTCTCCCCGTCGTCATAGTCCCGGTTGAAGTACACATACATATAGCTGTTGTCGAAGCTCAGGCGGTCGATGTTGTCCGTCAGGGCCTGCTCCTGGCGGATGCTGCCGTTGGGCACGCCGATCTTCACCCAGCTCACCGGCCCCTCCGCCAGCACCGTCCACTCCAAGGTCACCTGGATCCGCAGGCTGCCGTCCTCGGTGTTGGGGGTCACGTCCACGTCATAGGACTCGATGCGGTCCAGGTCCTGGGCGAAGGCCGTATGTACCGGCCCCAGGGCCAGCACCAGACACAGGCACAGCATCGCCCGGCACAGAATTTTACGCATGGTCAGCAGCCCCCTTCCTGCCGCAGCTGGCAGATGTGCTCCATTTTGGCGCTTTCCGCCCGGATGCGGCGGCATGGCTCGCCGTCCCAGATACCGCTCCAGTCGTCGGTCAGCAGATTCCCCAGGCCCGGCCCCTCCAGCCAGCTCTGGCAGGGCAGCACCGTGCCGTCCGGGGCCAGGGCCATGTTGGACAGGCACGCCCCGCAGCTGGGGATCAGGTGCAGGCCCATGTCCCGGAGGGCCTCCTCCGGCAGCCAGCCGGGGCTGGTGAAGTCCAGCTCCATGCCCAGACCGTGGGCCGTTTCCGCCGCCCGGCGGAGGATGTCCGTCAGCTCCTCTTGGCTCAGCCGGGTGGCCCGGCTCTCCTCCCCGGCGGCGGAGCCGGTGGGGATCAGCCCCGAACAGGTGACGTACCGCACCCCCAGGCCGTGGATGAACCGCAGGGTCTCGGCATAGTCCCGGTCCAGGCTGCACAGGGGCGTGTTCACCGACACGATCAGCCCCGCCGCCGCGGCATTGCGGATGCCCTGCACCGTGTCGTCGAAGCCCTCCGCCCCCACCAGGGCGTTGTGGACCTCCCGCCGGGCGGCGTACAGCGTCACCTGCACGCTGTCCAGGCTGGCCTCAAACAGCCTGCGGCACAGCTCCGGCGTCAGCAGGCGGCCGTTGGTGTTCAGCCGGGTAACGAACCACTGGGCCGCCTCCACCAGCTCCGGCAGGTCCGGCCGCAGGGTGGGCTCCCCGCCGGTGAAGGTCACCTGGGGGATGTTGGCCCGGCGCAGCTTCTCTAAAAGCTCCCGCCACTGGTCCGTGGTCAGCTCCGGCGTTTCCCCCAGGGTCTGCCCGGCGGCGTAGCAGTGCAGGCACTTCTGGTTGCAGTGCCACCGGCCCTCTCGGGTCATGGCGCTGATCATCAGGTCCATCCGGTGGGGGGCGGACATCCGCCCGGCGTATTCGCCCAGGGAGAGGGCTCCCACCTCCGCCGGAGGCTCCTGCCCCCGGGCGATGGCCACGATGCTCCGGAGCATCCGCTCCAGGTCCCCCAGCAGAACGGCTTTCCCGGTGCCGGGATAGGTGCGGCGGGTGGCCTTCACCGCCGCCGAAAGCATGGACTGCCAGTCCTGCTCTCCGATCTCCCGGCCGCTCCAGGGCTCCAGCTGGTCCATGAAATTGGCCAGCAGGATGGCCCAGCTCAGGTTCAGGGGCACCAGCTGCGCCCCGTTCAAAAGCAACAGAAACGGGTCGGCGGGGTCCTCCGTCCGGGGCGGGATCATGTGGATGCGCACCACGCCGGGGCCCCGAGGGTCGATGGTGATGTGGCGCACATAGTCCAGGCGGCTGCGGCGATACCGCCGTTCCAGCCAGGTCATTTTTGCCATATTGCGTCTCCTTTTATGGGTAATGGGTTTTCGGGGGGTCCGGGAATCGTTCCGTTCCTACGCGGCAGGGCACATGGGCCCTGCCCTACAAGACATTCTATCGTTAAACACTCCGTAGGGCGGGGCCCATGTCTGCCCACCATCGTGCCAGCCGACTCTCGGCCGCTGTCGCGATGG
>ENA-OPVH01000490-OPVH01000490.1-human-gut-metagenome-genome-assembly--contig:-NODE-490-length-26422-cov-2.112262_pt1 | contig 26422 bp, 14 predicted proteins | sample MGYA00241494_ERZ501980 | MGnify/ENA primary metagenome ERZ501980 (study PRJEB25962, sample SAMEA1964914) | human gut metagenome | biome: human gut; feature: human-associated habitat; material: faeces... | reverse complement strand
AAATTGCTTCGGTGGTTCGAATCCACCTCCATCCACTTAAATGAAGTTTTTCATTTATTAATTTCATATTTGACGCGGGGTAGAGCAGTCTGGAAGCTCGTCGGGCTCATAACCCGGAGGTCGCAGGTTCAAATCCTGTCCCCGCAATTTATGCCCAGTTAGCTCAGTTGGTAGAGCAGAGGACTGAAAATCCTCGTGTCTCTGGTTCGATTCCGGAACTGGGCATTCTCAAAGTATTATGAACAGAGTAAGGGTGTGTAGCTCAGTTGGTAGAGCACTTGACTTTTAATCAAGTTGTCCCGGGTTCGAACCCCGGCACGCTCATTTAAACAGAATCGTTCAGATACTTAGAGAAAGTGAAATGGTTATTGTTTGTAATAGACAGGCAATAGCCATTTTTTTTATCATAGAAGACTTCGTTTCCTATGATACAATAACGGTCCGCGAGGATGCACACATATGTGTATGGAAGATGCTTCCCTTAGTTCCATGCATATCAAAAACTCCTCCACGGAATTAGTTTTGAGTTTTATATTTTAGAAATTCATGATATAATTTTTTATAGAAGAACAGATTACGATGAAAAGGAGGGACTCTATGAATAAGAAAATGATTATTACGATTTCAAGAACCTTTGGCAGCGGTGGGCATGATATAGGGGAGAAGCTGGCAAAAAAACTGGAAATTCCCTTTTATGATAAAAATCTTTTAAAAATGATGTCAGATAAAACGGGAATCAGTGAAGAGGGTCTGGAAAATGCAGATGAAAAGCTTTTGTATCAATATACAGATTCCTATTCTATTGCTTTTGGTCAGGATTATAGTACAAATATATATTTGTACAAGGTACAGAAAAAGCTGATTCATGAATTGGCAGAAAAGAGTTCCTGTGTGATCGTAGGGCGTTTGGCTGACTGGATTTTGAGAGAAAATCCGGATCTTCTAAGAGTATTTGTGATGGCGCCAGAGGAATTTCGCGTGAGCCGTATTATGGAGCAGGAGAAAATTACAGAGAAGCAGGCAGAAAAGCTGATTCGTCAGATGGATAAGCTTCGAAGAAATTATTATTCTTTTTTTACAGATGGAAAATGGGATGATATGGAGAATAAGGATATCATAATAAACAGTTCTCTGAGAGGGATTGATGGAACTGTGGAAATTTTAAAATCAATTGTAAATAGTTTATAAAGTACGGAAACAGTAAAACAGGAGCCTTACGGCTCCTGTTTTCAAGGAAAGAGAAAAAATAAAATATTTTGAGGGAGTTCTTCGCAGCCTGTGGGAGCTGCGAAGAGTGAGTTATGAAAATATATTAGCTCATCGCTAATATGTTTATAGTATATGTGAGAATTGTGTACAGAGTGTGTTTTTTGTCTAAAGAAAATGCAAAGATTATAAAAAGAAAAAAAGAATAGTAAAAAGATCCTATGCTTGACAAGACATATAAAAGAAATATATGATTGATAAATATGAGTCACAGAGAATGTATTTGAACGGTAGTATGATAGAACTTTAGAGTCAAAGAAATAGCAAGCCAGGGAGACTCCAGATGGAATATTTGTATGATGCTCTTTTAAAATATCAGAAATCGGATATGTATCCTTTTCATATGCCGGGACATAAGAGGAAAAAAGAGAAATTTGAAAATCCCTTTCAAATTGACCTTACGGAGATTTACGGATTTGATAATCTTCATCATGCGGAGGGAATTTTAAAAACGATACAAGAGCGGGCGGCCGCATTATATGGTGCGGAAGAAACGCATTTTTTAATAAATGGAAGTACCTGTGGAATCTTGAGTGCTGTTGCAGCATGTACAACGAAAAGAGGAAAAATACTAATGGCGAGAAATTGCCATAAGGCTGCGTACCATGCAGCGCTCCTGGGAGAGCTGGAAGTAGAATATATCTGCCCGGAAAGAGAAGATTTTTTTGGAATTAATGGGGGAATCTGCCCGGAAACGGTAGAGAGGATGCTGGAGCAGACAGAAGGCGTACAGGCAGTCATAATTACATCTCCCACTTATGACGGCGTAGTTTCGGATATAAAAAAGATAGGAGAAATCGTTCACAGAAAAGGAATTCCCTTTATCGTTGATGAAGCGCACGGAGCACATTTTGGATTACATCCTTATTTTCCGGAGAGTTCGGTACGGCTCGGCGCTGATCTAGTGATTCACAGTCTTCATAAAACTCTGCCTTCCCTGACACAGACTGCCTTGCTCCATGTAAATGGAAATCTGGTAAACCGGGAAAAACTTCAGATGTATCTGGGTATTTATCAGAGCAGCAGCCCGTCTTATGTGTTAATGGCGGGGATGGATGAGTGCATCAGGGAGATTATGCATCATGGAGTAAATAAATTTGAAAGGTTAAAAAGAAATCTGGAGACTTTTTATAAAAAGGCAGAAGAATTTTCCGGGATAAGGCTGGCAGGATATCAGCTTGTGGGGAAAAGCGGGATTTATGATTTTGACAGGTCAAAACTGATACTGTCTGTAAAAAATACAGAAATAAACGGGAGCATGTTAAGTGACAGGTTAAGAGAGGAATATCATTTGGAAATGGAGATGGCGGCGGGGACTTATGCTCTGGCACTGACTTCCATAGCAGATACGGACGAGGGATTTGCGAGGCTTATTGAAGCACTAAAGGAAATTGATGGTTCTTTGAAAACAGATTTTGAAAAAAAGAAGGAATCTGGGAAAAAAAAGGATGTATCAGACCTTGCATCAAAAAATGAAATTGTGTATAAAATCAGCGATGCTATGGAGAAAACTGGCAAAAATGTGCTGTTAAAAGAAGCAGAAAATAAAGTGAGCCGGGAGTTTTTATATCTGTATCCGCCGGGGATTCCTTTGCTGACGCCTGGGGAGAGGATTGGAGGAGAACTTTTAAATAGAATCCTGAATTTTCGCCAGGAGGGATATTCCATCCAGGGACTGGCGGATCATCAAGCAGAATATATTCAGGTGATAAGCGAAGAAAACAGTTACAAAAAGAATATTGCAGAGTGAAACAGAGGAAGTTAGAAGAATGGGGAAAATCTTTTATATCATGGGAAAAAGTTCATCAGGAAAAGATACGATTTTTGAAGAACTTTTGGAAAAAAAAGAGCTGAAACTTCAAAAAGTGGTGCTTTATACCACAAGGCCCATCCGTTCCGGGGAGACAGACGGGGTACAGTATCATTTTGTGGATGAAGAAAAACTTCATGAAATGACAAAAGCAGGAAAGGTGATAGAAATTCGCTCTTATGATACTGTCTGCGGCTTATGGAAGTATTTTACGGTAGATGACGGTCATATGGATTTAAATAAAAAAAATTATTTGGCGATCGGAACTTTGGAATCCTATAAAAAAATGAAAAATTACTATGGGGAGGAAAAAATCGTTCCGGTTTACGTTGAAGTGGAAGATGGAATTCGTCTGGAGCGGGCGTTGACAAGGGAGAAAAAGCAGCAAAAGTCAAATTATGGGGAAATGTGCCGCAGATTTCTGGCAGATTCTTCAGATTTTTCAGAAGAAAATGTGATGAAGGCTGGAATTAAGAAGAGATTCTTCAATAACGGGGAAATATCTGAGTGCATAGAAAAAATAGCATCCTATATAAGAGAATCTTTACATGAAAATACCGCTAGGTAAAAGCTTAAATGTGTGTTATACTTTCATGTAGAGTACAGCGGCAGGAACAGGAAAGAAATAATTGCAGTTTGGCCTTATTTGAACTGTAATAAGAAACAGGAACTGTTACCAGTAATATACGACAGGAAGAGGTGACAATTATGCCGGGATTTAAAGATATGATCGGACATGCACAGGTAATCGGGCATTTACAGAATGCTATAAAATTAGATAAGGTATCCCACGCTTATATACTGAATGGGGAGAAAGGTTCCGGGAAAAAGATGCTGGCATCTGTATTTTCCCAGGTGCTGCAGTGTGAGGAAAAGGGACAGGAGAGCTGCGGGAAATGCAGGTCCTGCAGGCAGGCAGAGAGTGGAAACCATCCGGATATCATACGGATCACCCATGAAAAACCGAACAGTATCAGTGTAGATGAGATCAGGGAGCAGTTGGTCAATGATGTGCAGATCAAACCATACAGCAGCAGATATAAAATCTATATCATACCGGAGGCGGAAAAGATGACAGTGCAGGCACAAAATGCTCTGTTGAAAACAATAGAGGAACCGCCGGCCTATGCGATCATCCTGTTTCTCACGACGAATGCTTCTTCTCTTCTTCAGACGATCCTGTCCAGATGCGTGGTGCTGAATATGAAACCGGTATCAGACAGACAGGTGAAAAATTATCTAATGGAGCATGTGCAGATTCCGGACTATCAGGCAGATATCTGTGTAGCTTTTTCCCATGGAAATATAGGGAAAGCTGTAGAACTGGCTTCTTCAGACAATTTCAATGAGATTAAAGCGGCGGCGCTGCATTTGGTAAAAAATGCTCCTAAAATGGAGATACAGGATATTATTGGCGCGGTGAAGGCTGTGACAGAGTTTAAGATGGAAATAGGAGATTATCTGGATCTTCTTTCTGTATGGTATTGCGATGTGCTGTATTTTAAAGCAACAAGAGATGTGGACGGGCTGGCATTTAAGGATCAGGTACAGGTCATCACAGAGCAGATCCAAAAGTGTTCTTATGAGGGACTGGAGCATATTCTGGAGAGTATTCAGAAGGCGAAGGACAGGCTCGGGGCCAATGTAAACTTTGATCTGACAATGGAGCTTCTGTTTATGACAATAAAGGAGAATTTAGCATAATGACAAAGATAATCGGAGTGAGATTTCGCAACGCAGGGAAAATTTATTATTTTAGCCCGAAGAAATTTCATATAAAGAAGGGCGCCCATGTTATCGTGGAAACGGCCAGAGGGATAGAATACGGTACAGTGGTCGTAGGAATAAAGGAACTGCCGGATGAAGAAGTGATCCAGCCGTTAAAGCCGGTGATACGCGTGGCAACACCGGAAGATGACGTAAAGGTTGCGAGAAACCGGGAGAGAGAAAAGGAAGCGATAAAAATCTGCCAGGAAAAGATAAAGAAGCATAACCTGGAGATGAAACTGATCGATGCGGAATATACATTTGATAATAATAAAGTGCTGTTTTACTTTACGGCAGACGGACGAATTGATTTCCGTGAGCTGGTAAAAGATCTGGCGGCTGTTTTTAAGACAAGGATCGAGCTGCGTCAGATTGGCGTCAGAGATGAGACGAAGATCATAGGGGGAATTGGTATCTGTGGCCGTCCGCTGTGCTGTCATTCCTATTTGTCGGAGTTTATTCCGGTATCCATCAAGATGGCGAAAGAGCAGAACCTGTCTCTGAATCCTACAAAGATTTCTGGAGTCTGCGGTCGTCTGATGTGCTGTTTGAAAAATGAGGAGGAAACCTACGAGTATTTAAATAGCCGTCTTCCCGGAAACGGAGATACGGTACAGACGGATGACGGGATGAAGGGAGAAGTACAGAGCGTGAATGTCCTGCGCCAGATGGTAAAGGTTCTCGTAGATGTTGACGGTGAAAAAGAAATCAGGGATTATCAGGTATCCCAGTTAAAATTTAAACCGAGACGAAAAAAAGAGAAGGTAAAGGTCGAGGATAAGGAACTGAAAGAGCTGGAGGCTCTGGAAAAGAAGGAAGGAAAGCCCAGAAAAGATGGAAAATAGCCTGCGCCCGGGGGAACGTCTTGATGACCTCCAAAGAAATGGATATAAAATCATTCAAAATGAGAATAAATTTTGCTTTGGTATGGATGCGGTACTGCTTTCCGGTTTTGCCAACGTAAAAGAGGGGGAGAATGTTCTGGATTTGGGGACGGGAACAGGAATTATACCGATTTTACTGGCTGGGAAGACGAAGGGAAGACATTTTACCGGGTTGGAAATACAGAGTTGCAGCGCAGATATGGCAGCGAGAAGTGTAAAGTACAATCATCTGGAGGACAGGATTTCCATTGTAGAAGGAGATATCAAAGAAGCCGGTAAAGTGTTTGAGCCGGCTTCTTTTGACGTCATAACGAGTAATCCGCCCTATATGACAGGGCAGCATGGGCTGGTAAACCCGGATGAGGAAAAGGCGATCGCCCGCCATGAGATATGCTGTACACTGGAGGATGTCATCAGCCAGACGGCAAAACTGCTCCGGGTAGGAGGACGGTTTTATCTGGTTCACAGGCCCTTTCGTCTGGCAGAAATCATACATATGCTGGTAGAGTACCGTCTGGAACCAAAGAGAATGAAGCTTGTTTATCCTTTTGTGGACAGAGAACCGAATATGGTTCTGATCGAGGCTGTCAGGGGAGGAAAATCAAGGATTACCGTGGAAAAACCTCTGATCGTATATCAGAAGCCTGGTGTGTATACAGATGAAATTTATGATATTTATGGGTATTAAAGGTATTTTAAACAGGAAATATGACGGAAAAACAGTGTGCGGTACAGTGAATATTTTTATGTAACAGGCAATAAGGAGGTTTAAAATGCAGGGAAAATTATATCTGTGTGCGACGCCGATCGGTAATCTGGAAGATATCACTATGAGGGTGCTCCGAATCTTGAAGGAAGTGGATCTGATCGCAGCGGAAGATACCAGAAACAGTATCAAGCTGCTGAATCATTTTGACATTAAGACGCCCATGACCAGCTACCATGAATATAATAAAATTGAAAAAGCGTATACGCTGATTGAGAAGATGCGTCAGGGGAAGAATGTAGCTTTGATCACCGATGCGGGAACACCGGGAATTTCAGATCCCGGCGAAGAGCTGGTGAAAATGTGCTATGAGGGAGGAATCGAGGTGACCTCTCTGCCGGGGGCGGCGGCGTGCATCACAGCCCTGACCCTGTCCGGACTGTCTACCCGACGGTTCTGTTTTGAAGCCTTTCTTCCTGCAGATAAGAAGGAAAAACAGGCGGTCCTTGAGGAACTGAAGCGTGAAACCAGGACGATCATTCTCTATGAAGCGCCCCACCGCCTGGTCAGGACTCTTTCGGAGCTGTCAGAAGCATTGGGAGACAGAAAAATAACGATCTGCCGGGAGCTTACGAAAAAGCATGAGACGGCATTTGTCACAACTCTTTCAGGTGCTTTGAAGCATTTTCAGGATACAGAGCCGAAAGGAGAATGTGTGCTTGTCCTTGAGGGAAGGAGCCGGAAGGAGATGGAGGAGGAGGAAAGGGCTTCCTGGGAGAAAATAAGTATTTCGGAACATATGGAGCGTTATCTGAAGAAGGGAATCGAAAAAAAAGAAGCGATGAAGCTGGTGGCAAAGGACAGGGGCATCAGTAAGAGGGATGTATATCAGAGTCTGTTGGACCTATAATGATGCTGCAGGCTGAAAACAGGATTTGCTCTTGCTAGAAGTACGAAGAATATGTTATCTTAATAAAAAGTAAAGAAAACGGCGGAAAAAAATAAGAAAAAGGAGAAATGAAATGAAGGATTTTGGTAAAAAATGCAGCGTACTTTTGACCATGGGCCTGGCAGCATTTCTGATGACGGGAGTATCTGCGGATGCCATGGAGGATGCTTACAGAGTTCCTTCCCTGTCAGGACCGACGGAAACATGGGTCTATCAGGGGGAATCTTTTGAAAGCAGTAGAAACCGGGTTTTTGCTGATGATCAGGAAGATGGGGACCTGACTACAAAAATTGTAAAAAGCGGAAATGTAGATACATCGAAGCCGGGAGAATATAAAGTTACTTATCAGGTAACGGATTCGGATGGGAAAACAGCCCAGTTGCTGACAGAAGTAAAGGTTCTGAACAGAAATGATACATCGGAAAGCAAGAATATAAAGAGAGTCCTGTATACGCTGCCGGATGCTTCCCATCTGACGAATATCGGATTTAACCGGGGCTATTATCATGACAGGCAGAGCTTGGGTATTTGGGTTCCAGCGGGAAAGACACTGACAATCCGTCTTGCAAATGGAGAGGAATTCAAGAAGGATCTGGAACTGACATTTATGAATAACGATTCTGCGACGGAAAATATGAGCACGATCTACGAAAAGGAAGGGGAAGAGACGTATATCTCAGATCCTGCATCTATCATAACGATCCCGTCAAACGGGGAGTGGACTACAGTAAAGAACCGTTATGTCAATGAAGATGGCACAGAAGGAAGCGCTGACAGCGTACCCTTCATCATCACGCCCAAAGATACGACGGTACGTCCGGTAATCGAGATCCAGTGGAGCGACGATCTGAAGGAGATCCCTTATTACCGGTATGGGGATGATGAGAAGGAATTCTTTGCCACATGGGATGCATCAAAAGCGCCGTATGCAATCGTAGAGGGAGATGCTGCTACATTTCTGGTTCCCATCGTGGACAGAGACAGAATTATCGATTATTCTGATCCCAATAAGAGGGAAGAATATAAATTTAAAACGATTGATGAGATGCTGGAGTGGTATGCAGCCTTTGTAAAACAGTATGATGCGTATTCCGGTCTGGATTTTGATGCCAGTGAACCTTGTAACCAGAATATAAGAGCGAAATTCTTTATTAAAGTAAATTATCATGGCGCGGGCGCGGCGTATTATTCACCGGATCACAGTGCCATGAATGCGGATAAAAACGAAGGCGGATATAACAGCGATGGAAGCCTGTTTGGGTATTTGACAAGAGACTGGCTTTCTCTTCATGAGTTTGGTCATGGTTATGAAGGAAATCTTGCTTTGCAGGAGCATCCTTTTGTGGAGACAACAAACAATATTATGGCCTATTATTTTGAACCGACTTATCGTCCGGAGGATGATTTCGGCTGGCTGCTGGGCGAGGGCAGCGGTGCCACAGAGGAATCCAAGGTCCAGCGTTTTAATGCTCTGGGCAAGAAAGCTGAGGACAGAAGAAACGCAACCCTCACATTTTCAGGTATTGTGGAAGGAGCGCAGCATTATGATGTAAGTCTCTTTATGTTTACTAATATGCTGGATAAGCTGGGACCGCAGAAAACGACAGCCGCTATGCATACCCAGTTCCGAAAATATTTCTATGAAAATAAAAAGGCTGCATCTTCCTCTAATGTGATTACAGAAAGCTTCACCCGTGCCGGAGGATATAATGTGGTTCCTTATTTTGATGCATGGCATATCCAGCCCTCAGATAAGGTCAAGAGTGATATTTATGATCTGGATTATCCGATGGTCTATTATCTGAAAAATCTGGTTCCGGATGAAAAGGAATGTGAGGCAATCCGTTCTAAACTGGGTCTGAGCAGTATTTACGGTCTGGTAAGCACGGATGAGCTGGCGGATACAGGATATAAAAGTAAAGTCAGCATAAAGATTAAGATTGATGACCTTTCCGTGATCAAAGGTAAAAATATTTTGATAAAGAACGGAACAAAGGTTGTAAAGCAGATTCCGATAACGGCAGAGGAAATAGAGACAGAGCTTCCTGTAGGTATTTACGAAGTGGAGCTTCCTGTACCGAACACAGCTTCTTATCACTATGGAAAAGAATATCTGATTGCATCAAAGGGAAGTGCGTCTGCAGAATATGAATATGAAAAACAGATAAATCCTCTGGTTGATGATATGCAGATAAAGATTACAGGAATCAGTGAGAAGAGCGTTGCTTCTATTTCTTTGAATTCCGCAAAGAATACATTAACGTGGAAACTGGAAAGTGGAATGCCTCATTTTTATTATGAAGATGTGTATCTTTCTGTTCGTGTTCTGGATCCTTCTGGAAAAGAGATTTTCAGTCAGTCTCTGAAAGGAAATCAGGAAGCGGAGGAACTTGTAAAAGAGATCAGTTTTCCGGAAGGTTCAAAACTGGAAATCAATCATCAGGAAGCAGCAGGCAGATTGAAGGCTGTAAGCAATTATACAGGAAATTCTATTTCCTGCTATGAGCCTGTACTGGGAGAGACAAAGATTACTTATGTAATGACAGAAAAGGGACTGATGAGAGAGGACTGGGACGAAGAAGAGCGGATGTCGGCTTATCTGGAGATGCTGAATTCCTACTCAGATTATTTCATGAAGTATGTGACACAAAGTGATATATCCGAAAGTGAAAAGTATTATAACGAGAAGGTAACCATGGGAATGGCATATAAAATGCTGGATACGGAATCGAAGAAAGAATATGAGTCTGCATATGGGGTACTTCTGGGAAAAGAACCGGATTTTTATGCGGGATATGCAAAAATTGATTCTTCAAAACTTACAGGTTCGGCGGACAGCGACCAGGGAGGAAGCGAGGCGGCTTCCTATGCTGTGGATGGCAATGAGAGTACGATATGGCATTCAAATTATACAGGAGGAATCCAGCCGGATATTTCGGGAGGAAAGAATAACAGTTATACAATTCTTTTAGATAAAAATACGCATATTGGAAGATTAGAATATGTGCCGAGAAAAGGCGGAGGAAACGGAGTAATCTTATCTTACAGTATTTCTTACAGCACAACGGCAGATGGAGATGATTTCCAGGAGCTGAAGATCAGAAATAATAATTGGGAAGATAATGACAGCACGAAGAGCGTGGAATTTGACGCACCGAATGCAAGAAGAATTCGGATCAGAGCTTTATCTACGGAAGGAATCTCTAAGAATACATATATTTCTGCCGCAGAATTTTATCTTTATGAAAAATATAAAATCTATAACAAGAGCACGTTTCTGAGCGATCTGTATCTGGAGACATCAGGAGCGGCAGTAAAGAAGGATACAAATGCGGACGGGCAGCCGGTTTCCCTGTATGTAAATGGACAGAAAGAGACATTTGAGAAAGGTCTTGGCATGGCAGCCGGTGCAGCAGCAGTTATTGATCTGACAGGGAAGAATTTTGATGTATTCAGCGCTGTGGCGGGAGTGGAAGCGGCACAGACAGCGGGAGATAAGGCCGTATTTAAGATTTATGGAGACGGAAAGCTTCTGTATCAGTCGGACACACTTTGTGGAGGAAATTCTGCTGCATCTGTTTATCTGGATATCAGAGGTATCAAAAAACTGGAACTTAAAGCAGAAGGAATCAGCGGAAAAGCATTGGTATCTCTGGGAAATGCTGTTTTCAAGAGCAGCAGGGATCTGACAGAGGTTACTCTGAAAAAAGGAGAGTCCGCAGCAATTCTTTCAAATACGTCACTGATTCCGCAGGATAGAGGAAAGATCACCTGGACATCCTCAAATGAAGCGGCAGCCGTGGTAAGTATTGATGGTGTTGTCACGGCAGTTGAAGAAGGACAGGCTGTGATCAGTGGTGCGTATGAAGGGGGAACGGTCACCTGTTCGGTAAATGTGGTAAAGATTCCGGAAAATAGCCAAAATACAGAAACAACGCCAAAGCCGGATGAGAATGGCACAGTAGTAAAGCCGCCAGTACAATTGCCGGACAATTCACAAAAACTTCCGGAGATAAAAGTGACAAAGCCCAAAAAGGTCGTATTAAAGAAGGTGAAGCCGGGAAAGAAACAGGCAGTGGTTTACTGGAAGAAGACGGCGGAGGCAGATGGATATGAAGTCTGGATGAAGGCGCAGAAAGGCTCCTTCAAGAAGGTAAAGACCTTAAAAGCGAAAAAGCTCAGTGTCAAGATCAAGAAGCTAAAGAAAGGGAAAAAATATACCTTTAAAGTTAGAGCATATAAAAAAGGCGTATCCAACAAAAAGGTGTATGGTGTATTTTCCAAGAAAAAAACAGTAAAAATTAAATAATCTTTGTTAAAAACAGGAAGATACTTTTGAAAGTATTTTCCTGTTTTTTATAAAAAAGAAAAATTTTTTTCAATATTATTATTGAAAATTTACATAAAAGAAAGTATGATAAGAAGAGAAACAACCACACCTAAAAGGAGGTAAAAATGAAAAGAAAATTGGTAAAAGGGCAACCACTATGGAAAAAGGGAGTAAGCACGGCGCTGGCATGTATGATGGCGGTGACGATGCTTCCGGCATTTTCATTTTCAGCCAGAGCAGAAGGACAAGAAAATGAGCTGTTAAAGGCGGGTTCAATTCCTGCATCGGCAGAAACTGTCACACAGAATCAGCCTTTGGCTACGGGTACGGCAGGCAGTACACAGTTCCGTATCCCGGTACTGATCTCTCTGAGAAATGGCGGGCACAGAGGAAACATCGTAGTGGCGGCAGATGCCAGATATTCAACGAATATAGATGGCGGCGGACTGGATACGATCGCTTCTGTTTCTACGGATATGGGGAATACCTGGAACTACAGCTTTCCGATTTATTTTCCGGACAGTGACGGATATGCGGGAACAAAGGCAACGACAGCCATCGATCCGGCTTTGGTAGAGGGACCGGATGGGACCATTTACTGCATTGCGGATATGAACCCTACAGGTGTTACAACGTATGGAGGATTTACTTTTCCGGGAAGAAATACCGGATATGTGGAAATTGACGGCACAGACCGCCTGGCATTAACTTCTGATTATTCGAAAGCATCCACCCTTCCGACAGAGAGCGACACTGCAACTTATGCGTATTACGTAGGCGACTTTAATGAAGACGGCTACGCACCTGTGCTGAACCGCTCAGACAATCAGCCGACCATTTATGGGGTAGATGAGTGGTATAATCTTTATACAGTAAACAGTGATGGAAATTATGAGGCAACTCTGACTCAGAGTCAGGTAAATTCATCAACCACAATACAGCAGAATGTTTTCTATAAGGATTCCGTTCTTCATGTATACAATACGGGATATATCTGGATGGTAGAGTCGAAAGACGGCGGCCTGAGCTGGGTAAATCCGAGAATCCTGAATCCTGATATTAAGAGAGAGGATGAGACAGCTCTGCTGGTTTCTCCGGGTAAAGGAATTACCATGAAAAACGGTACGATCGTCGTTCCTTTCTATAACCACTATGGTGCAAGCCAGGAAGCGGTAAGTTTTATCTATTCTAAGGATAACGGAGCTACCTGGAGACGAACAGACGATGTAAAAAGAAACGGCACCAGCGGCTGGACTTCAGAGAGTGAGACAGTTGAATTGTCGGACGGCACCCTGCGTACATTTTCAAGAAATGGGGGAGGCACCATCTGCTATTCAGATGCAGCGATGGACGAAAATGGCGACTACTCCATGGGCACCCTTGTATCGACAGGCGTTTCGTGCAGATCGGAGTGCAATGTAACTGCGGTCACATATTCAAAGAAAATTGACGGAAAAGAGGCAATTCTTGTGGCATGCCCGAGTACCCGGAACTCCCGTACAAATGGAAAGATTTATACTTTCCTGGTAAATGAGGATAAAACCCTGACGCTGAAAACATCTATGGCGATACCGGCTGATAAATACGGCACAGAATTTGCGTATTCCTGTATCGATGAGTTGTCAGACGGCTCCATTGGTATTTTCTTTGAGCCGAAATATCAGGGCGTGGACAATCAGCAGTGCATTTATCATAATTTTGAGATATCCGAAATTACAGGTGAGGGAGGTAAGGAGAAAATAAGCCTTACCGACGAGAATCCTTCTGTTTCTGTCAACTATGCGCAGGTGGCGGCATCCGGAAATGTTACGCAGCAGCCAAACGCAGAAATTGCAAGTGTAAGTGTACAGCAGATGAATGCAAACGGATATTATCTGTGCTCGTATCAGGCAGCAAATGCTTCGAATCTGTCATCGTTTGCTTCAGAAGCGGATATTACAATGCCGCTGGAGGATTGTGAGTTTACATTTACTCAAACAGCGGAAAATGTATATACCGTCCAAAGTGTAAAGACAGGAAAATACTGGCACACAGATAATCCTGATGCTTATTTTGGAGACAGTGCGACAGCTTTGAAGGTAGTGTCTGCTACAGTAAACGGGAATACCGTTTTCAGAATCTGCCTGAACAGCAGCGGCAGAAGATATGTAGTATTTTTCCCTGAAAAGATGTATTTTGACGCATTTGGAGATTACAGTGCATCTGCTACAAATGTCAGCTTTGATATGGCGCTTCTGGAAAAACAGGACAGTGTTTCTGATTCAGATACGATCCCGGGTTATAAGCGCGTATCATCCATTACTTCAGGAAAGAAGTACCTGGTTTCTTATGTATATGATGGAAATTATATCGTTCTGTATCCGGAAGGAGGAAGAACAAACTGCACGAAACTGGCAAAGCAAACAAACCAGTCGGGGACTACGGTAACCTTTACAAAGGGCAGCAAAAATGGTGTGACAGAGGCTGTCGTTGACGGCAAGACTTATAAAATCATGGTAAATACGGATGCGGAGTCCATGAAACTGGGCAAAGGCGTAACCAGGACAATGCTGGTGGATGCAGACGCTGTTGTTTCGGCTGAAGGAATCACATGTACGGTAGGCGAGCCTCAGCAGGTTGCAGGCTTGATGGATCATAATTTAGCAACGGGATTTGAAGATTACTGTAACGAAGCGCTGTCTCTGGAAAAGGCAGAGCTGGTATTTACTGGAAGTGGTTCTGCCTATACAATTAAGGTAAAGAATCTGGAGGAAAATTCCTATCTGACAGGAACCAGTGCACGATACTGGGCGACCGCATCAGGAAATGTAGCGGTTCAAAAAGCAGATGGCGTTGACGGCGCATACAATTTCTGTGTAGGAACCAGCTACAATACAAACAGCCGCCATATGTGCTTTGATTATACTACGAATACATTTAACAGCAACGGAACCAGGACGGAATTTAACGGCACGTATGATCTTTTGCTCCTTGAGAAGAAAGGTACAGTAGAAAGCACGGATGTGATTCCGGGATATAAGAAAGTAAATACGATTGTTTCCGGAAATACTTATATAATGGCGGCAGTTGCACAGGACGGTTCTGTTTGTGTGTTGTATCCGAATAAGGGTACGCAGGCCCAGACGAAGAAGTATATAAATAAGTCCTTAAAGAGTGTGTCCCTTACGGCCGGCGAATATGGCAGCGCAAGCCTTGCTGTGGGAAATAAATATTATGATATTGAAATTATATGTGCACACAATGATGTGACAGTTGAGGGAGCAGTAGAGGCTTCCTGCGAAGAATCCGGACTTACGGGAACTATGACATGTAATGAGTGTGGCGAGAAGATAGCTGACAGCGCTTTTATTTCTAAGAAAGGCCACTGGTATGACAGCGTAGGTACAGTCACACAGGAGATGACGGATGAAGCGGATGGTGTTCTGTCTTATTTCTGCGGACTCGATCATTCCCATGCGAAAACAGAAATTATTCCGAGAAATTACAGAGAAGTACTCACACGGAAGGCAGCAGAAGCAGAGAGCAAGCTTGCTGAGGCAGATAATTACACAGCAACAAGTATTCAGACTTTGCAGGCTGCATATAACGCAACGAAGGATGTGACAGACAGCACACCGATCGAGACAGTGCAGGAGAAGCTGGATGCCCTGATCGATGCGATCCATAACCTGAAAACGCCTCAGCAGGAGAAGGCAGAGGAAGAAAGGGAAGCTGCATTAAAGGCAGGAGAATCGATTTACAGTGCAGGTCAGGCAAATTATACGCCAGAGAGCTGGGCTGTGTTTAAAGCAGCGTATGAAGCTTTGCAGGGTGCATCAGAAAACATGAGCGCAGTAGAACTGGAAGGGCTTACTGCAAAACTGAAAGAGGCGCAGAATAAGCTGGCACAGAAACCTTCCGGTGGAACATCGGAAACACCAAAAGATGAGAAACCAAACGACCAAAAGCCAAGTGACGAGAAGCCAAGCGACGAAGGAGAAATTAAGGTAGGTCAGGTCTATGACAGCGGAAATTATTATTATAAGGTGACAAACACCTCAAAAATGACGGCCGAGGTCACAGGACTGAAAAAGAAATCCATTAAGAATATCACGATTTATAATACGGTGACACTTGGTGGAAAGAAGTACAAAATAACTTCTGTCGCATCGTCTGCCTTTAAAAACAATAAGAAGATAACAAGCGTTAAGGTTCAGAAGCATGTGGAGGTAATCGGAAACAGTGCTTTTGCCGGATGTACAAATCTGAAGAAGGTGGAAATAAAGAGCACGAAGCTGAAGAATATCGGTTCCAAAGCATTCTCAGGATGTAAAAAACTGTCAAGGATCACGATTAAGAGTAAGGTACTGAAGAAAGCAGGAAAGAATGCTTTTAAGGGTATCAGCAAAAAGGCCGTGATCAAGGTTCCGGCAGCGAAGTTAAAGGCTTACACAAAGATTCTGGCAAAGAAAGGTCAGAGCGGTTCTGTAAAAATAAAAAAATAAAAAGCAAAAGGAGCCGCCGTACAAATGGGAGACTGTTTGTATGGCGGTTTTCATGCCTGAGTAAAAAAAAGAAATGTCATTTTAAATCGCAGATCGCATATGTTAAAAAAAAGACATATGAGGGCAAGGCGAATGATGAACTATTTATGGGGCGGTATGATACTGATCGGAATCGTGTACGGGGCATTTACCGGTCGGATGCAGGAGGTGACGGATGCAGCGCTGGCTTCGTCAAAAGAGGCAGTGACGCTGTGTATTACGATGGTGGGTGTCATGTCTCTGTGGTCCGGCGTCATGCAAATCGGCAGTGAAGCGGGAATGATACCGGGAATCGCAAAGAAGATCCATCCTCTGATCCGGTTTCTGTTTCCAAATATTCCGGAGGGACATGCGGCGAATACATATATCACTACGAATTTCATCGCTAATTTTCTGGGGCTGGGCTGGGCAGCGACACCGGCGGGGCTGAAAGCTATGGAGTCGCTGTCAGAGTTGGAAGAGGAGAGAAGAAACCGAGCAGACGCGGGTGATACAGGTGCAGTATCAAGAGAAAAAAGAAATGTACAGGCGGTGCCGGGAGGTGTGGCCAGCAATGAGATGTGTACATTTTTGATATTGAATATTTCGTCTTTGCAGTTGATACCGGTGAATATTATTGCCTATAGAAGTCAGTACGGGAGTGTAAACCCTACGGCAATCGTAGGGCCGGCAATCGTGGCGACGGCGGTGAGTACGGTGGCGGCGGTTGTATTTTGCAAGGTGATGAGCAGGAAGCAGAGGGTATTATCATAAGATTATTAAAAAATAATAAGGATTTCAGCAGTTCAGGAGGAAAAGGATGCGGGTTGTAGTTGTAGTGGACTCTTTTAAAGGAAGCATGAGTTCGATGGAGGCTGGAAATGCCGCGGCGGAGGGAATCCGGCGGGCAGATCCGAAGGCGGAGGTCATCGTGCGGCCACTGGCAGATGGCGGAGAGGGAACAGTGGAGGCGATTGTGGGCGGAAGGAATGGAGAAATGCGCCAAATCAAAGCGACGGGACCTCTGGGAAAGGCTGTCACATGCAGCTATGGAATTATAAAAGAGACAAAGACAGCGGTGATCGAAATGTCAGCGGCTGCAGGAATCACTCTGGTTTCCGGCGAGGAGAAGAATCCGCTGTATACAACGACCCGCGGCGTAGGTGAAATGATAAAAGACGCTATTTATCTGGGATGCCGGAGATTTATCGTGGGTATCGGCGGCAGTGCCACAAACGATGGAGGCGTGGGTATGCTTCAGGCACTGGGGTATGGTTTTCTTGACAGGAACGGAAACCAGATTCCTTATGGAGCCATCGGCTTGAAGGAGCTGGAGAAGATCACGGATGATCAGGTTTTGCCGGAGCTTTCCATGTGCGAATTCCGGATTGCCTGTGATGTGACGAATGTTCTCTGCGGGAAAGATGGATGCAGTGTTGTTTACGGACCGCAGAAAGGCGCCTCGCAGGAAATGATCCGGGATATGGATGCATGGCTTTTACATTATGCACAGCTTGCGAAGGGAAAGTATGCGAAAGCAGATCCTCTGTTTCCGGGAACAGGGGCAGCAGGGGGGATGGGATTCGCATTTCTGACCTTTACCAATGCCGTGCTGGAGTCGGGAATCCGTATTGTCCTTGATGAACTGAGGCTGGAGGATGATATAAAAAGCGTGGATGTGGTTGTCACCGGGGAGGGGCGGCTGGACGGGCAGACCGCTATGGGAAAAGCACCGGTGGGCGTGGCGGTGCTGGCTAAGAAATATGGACTCCCTGTTTTTGCTTTTTGTGGAAGTGTGACAGAAGATGCTGCAGCCTGCAATGAGAAGGGAATCGATGCTTTCTTTCCAATTCTCCGGCGGACAGAAACACTGAAGGAAGCCATGCATACAGAACATGCGAAACGGAATATGGCGGATACTGCTGAGCAGGTGTTTCGGATGTGGTGTTTAAAATAAGGGTGGAGCCATCCTCGGGAAACTGGAAAGTCTGTCTTAGTCTTATACGATTGCAGGAAAAAAGTTTGTAGATAGTTCATAGAATTCTTGCGTTTTATAAAAATAAATTATATAATTTTAATAAATACGAAAGAAGGGAGATTTAAAGAATGCAAAAAATGAAAGAGGTTATCAGCTTTCTGCTGGTATTTGCACTGGTACTGTCGGGTATGACGATACTTCCGGAACAGACCGTACAGGCTGAGGAAACGGCAGCAGTAGAAGAGTATACGATTTATCCTACACCGCAGTCCATCACCTATGATGCGGCGGGAGGTACGCTTACTCTTCCGGATACCGTAAATGTCGTGTATGAAAGTGGCATCGACCAGGCAACAAAAGACCGTCTGACAGCAGTTCTGAACGTGAAAAATATTGCTGTCAGCGAGGTAAATGAGGCAGTCAGCGGAGAGGTAAATATCCTGGTAGGTATTCATGGATCAGATGGAGCTGCGGATACTTATGCAAAAAATAGCCTGACTTATGATGGAGGGTTATTTGAAAAAAGAGACGCTTACCTGTTTGCTGTCGGGGAAAACCAGATCACGATAGTCGGAAAGGATACGGATGCAGCATTCTATGCAATGGCGTCTTTAAAGATGATCCTTGAACAGTCGGCAGAGAAGACGATTCGTCAACTCCAGATGGAGGACTATGCAGTTGGCCAGTACCGCGGATTTATTGAGGGATACTATGGGATGCCATGGTCTGTGGAGGATAGGATCAGCCTGATGAATTTTGGCGGCGATTTTAAGATGAACACCTATATCTTTGCTCCGAAGGATGACCCGTACCATAATACGAACTGGAGGGATCCCTATCCGGAGGAGAAGCTGAAGGATATTGAGCGCATGGTAAATGCGGGAGCCGCTTCCAAATGCCGATTTGTATGGGCTATCCATCCATTTATGCATGATGCGATCACGACAGCAAATTATGATCAAAGCGTGGAGGATATAAAGACGAAGTTCCAGCAGCTTTACGATGTGGGTGTCCGTCAGTTCGTGATTTCTGCAGATGATGCATCCAGCAGCGTGCAGATACACGCAAATCTTTGCCGGGATATGTCCCAGTGGGTGCAAGAGCATGAAGGAACCTACAATCTCGTTTTTGTACCGCAGGTATATTGCAGTGCTGCGGTAGGCTGGAGTTATTGGGGCGGAAGTACCGTACAGCAGTACTTCAGCTATTTTAAAGATCTTACAGATGTAGATATTATGTGGACCGGTGAATATGTATGCCATCCGGTGACACAGCAAACTCTGGATAACTTTAAAGAAAAGAGTGGCAAAGAGGCGTTCATGTGGCTGAACTGGCCGGTAAACGATGTAAACCATTCCCGTCTGGTCATGGGACCTGCAGAAAACTGTATTCTGAATACAGGAGGCGTAACAGGCTTTATGGGTATCGTGACGAACCCGCTGGAGCAGGCAGAAGCGTCTAAGACCGCTTTGTTTGCAATTGCGGATTATGCATGGAATACCGGGGATTTTGACTGTGAAAAGAGTTGGGCAGACAGCTTCCAGTATATTGATCCGGGTGCGCCGGAGGCTTTGCATGAACTTTGTAAGCATATGACGAACCCGCAGCCGGGAGGTATCACAGGAATGGCGGAGTCAAAAGAGATTCAGCCTTTTGTGACAGCTTTCCAGAGCGCTTATACGGCAGGGAGTGACTTGACAGAAAGCGGAACAGCCCTTGCCGCAGAATTTGAGAAAATCGTGAATGCGGCAAATGAATTTCAGACAAACGGAACAAATGTAAACCTGAAAGATGAGATGAAGCCCTGGGTCGATGCGCTGAGAGGGGTCAGCGAGGCAGGTCTTAACTATGTGAAGACAGCGATGGCGCTTCAGAAAAATGATAAAACAGAGGCAATAAAAACTTATATAAAAGGAACGATTGCGGACAATATTTCGAAAAACTGTGTGGCTCCACAGCTTAATGGAACGATCATGGCAGAGTCCGGCGCAAAAGTTCTGATACCGTTTGTATCAAGTATGGGCACTTCTTTAAAAGCTGATATGGAGGAAGTGCTGAAGCATAATTTTGGAAACAGTACGGCAGAAGGGGATTCGCCGTCTGCAAATATCACAGTCATTCAGAACGGACTGGGCGGTATTTATGAGAGCAATGATGTAGACAGGATCATTGACGGCAAGGATGACACGTATGCGTGGTTTAACCAGGCTCAGACAGCGAATGCATATGTAGGGCTGGATCTGGGAGATATTTACCGTGTCAATACAGTGAGGATCCGCCAGGGAAAAGATGATACGCACGCAGATAAATTTGCCAATGCGGTTCTGGAATATTCTACAGACGGATCAAACTATACAGAGATCGAGACGATCGTAAATCAGAATAATATTGACAGGGATTATACCGATGACAGTATCGTGGCACGTTATATCCGCATCCGGACACCTGCCGCTGCAAATAACTGGTATGCGATCCGTGATTTTTCAGTAACTACCGGTCCTGCAATGTATGAGGCTTATACGAATGCCTCTTCGCTGGCAGACATGCAGGCGCGTATCCTGAGAGGAGAGGCTTCTCTGGTGACAGAGGAGGGTGGAAAAGATATCACTTTAAAGGCAGGGGAATACATCGGTATCCAGCTTCCGAGGATCCGGGAAGTGATGTCTGTGACGGCGGATTACACATCACAGGATAGTCTGGTGCTGGAAGGTACGCTGGATGGAACAAAATGGGAAAATCTGAGCACGGGAGAGCAGACAAAAGACTTGCTCCGGATCCGTATCAGGAACTCAGGTACAGAGGATGCAGCCTTCAGGCTGAATGAACTGTCCCTGACAAACAGCGGCCGCGACGCAAGATTCATAGTAGAAGGAGAATATGAAGAAGGTCATGGTCCGGCATATGCCATCGATAATTCTCTGGCGGAAACCTTCCAGGCAAAGGAAAGTGAAGCAGGATCATTGACCTGGAGGATTGCAGATCCGGAAAAGACAGGACCGGTTTATATTCTGACGTATCCGGGGACTGCCGCAGGTACGAAGGTGTACGTGCAGACTGATACAGATGAATGGATAGAAAAAGGAAATCTCTCAGACGGATTGACGATCGTAGATGATCTGGAACAGTTTGAGCTGGTGAAGGCAATTAAGATTGAATGGGAAAACAGCGCGCCTGAAATTGTGGAAATGTATGGAACAGAGCCGAGAAATATCGGTATTACCCTGAATAAAACATCTGCAAGGATAAATGAGAATGAAACATTTCAATTGAGTGCGGAGGTTTGTGTTAAGGAGGGCGAGGATAATACCGTTTCCTGGAGTTCAAGCAATCCTGAAGTCGTCACAGTAGGTGAGGACGGAACCGTGACAGGTGTTGCGGAGGGCCGTGCGGTAATTACAGCAACAGCGGGGACAAGCAGTGCTGAATGTAAAGTCCTGGTATTAAACAGAGAAGAACTGAAAGAGCTGAATATCAGCTCCGTAAATGCAGGAAGCGTAGAAACAACCAATGCGACAGATTCAGAGGGACCGGCAGATAAGGCAATTGATAAAAATAACAACACCATCTGGCACAGCCTATGGGACGGAGACAGCATGGAAAATCTCTGGATTTCCGCGGATCTGGGAGCTGTTTATGATGTGTCGCAATTTAAGTATCTGCCGAGACAAACCTCGGATAATTTAAACGGAACAATTAAGAAATATAAACTTTATGTCAGCAAAGATGGTGAAGAGTGGACACTGGCATCTATAGGTGAGTGGGTGGAAGACCATACGCTGAAGACCGCAGAGCTTATTGATCCGGTTCCAGCGCGGTATGTAAAGCTGGTTGCTGTAACCACAGTTTCTGATAAAGAAGATAAGACGCAGAACTTTGCCAGTGCAGCAGAAATCAGCATATTTGGATATGACCGGAATGAGACAGCTTCAGATAAGAGCTATGCAATTGATGCAGCGCTTGTGGACACAATGGAGAATACAGTATATACAGAAGCCAGCTATCAGGAATATTTAACCGCAAAGAAAGCAGTGGAAGCGGTTATGAATGATATCATTGCGACACAGGAGGAAGTTGATACGGCGGTGAAGGTATATAGGGATTCCATCGCAAATCTGAAGATTCGAGTGACAGGCATAAGGGTGACAGGAGCTCCATCGAAAGAAATGGAAATTGGAGAAAAGGTGACTGTTACGGTAAATGTCGAGCCGGAGAATGCAGGAAATAAAACGGTAATCTGGACATCTGACAAGCCGGAAGTCGCGACTGTAGAGAATGGCGTGATCACCGCAGTGTCAGAAGGCGAAGCAAAGATAACTGCGGCAACAGAGGATGGAAACTATACCGCAGAGTTTACGGTGAATGTTAAGGCAAAAGAAGAAGAAAAGCCGAATGAAAAGCCGGGTGGAACGCCAGATAAAATGCCAGAGATTCCGGAGTTGAAGCCAGGGTTGAAAGATCCAAATCAGGAGATCATTGCTGAGGGAAAAGAAATAGAGAATACAACGGGACGCTATAAGGTCACCAGTACTTCAAAGAAAACCGTGATCCTGGTACGGGCGAAGTTCAAGAAAGCAAGCATGGGTACGGCTTCCACGATTACGATCAATGGCGTGAAATACAAGGTGGTCGGTATCGGTGACGGCGCATTCAAGGGCTTTAAGAAGTTAAAGAAGATCACGATCAATAAAAACATCACTTCCATCGGCAAGCAGGCATTTGCAGGCTGTACGAAGCTGAGCAGCGTAGTGATCAAGGCAACCGGCCTGAAGACGATCAAGGCAGGTGCTTTTAAGAATACTTCAAAGAAGATGACCGTGAAGTTTACTTCCAAGAAGGTAAAAGCTAAAAAACGCGCAGCATTGCTCAAGAAAATGAAAAAAGCAGGCATGAGCAAAAAGGCGAAGCTGAAATAAGCGAAAATAAGAAAGAGAGAGGATATGGCAGAAGAGAGCCGTATCCTCTCTTTTCCATGACTTTTCGGTGGAGAAATTATTCAATATGTGCTAAAATGTGGATAACTTTTAGAAAGACAAAAGGATGCGTGGAAAATGCCGCTGATGAATGAGATACCGGACAGCTTCTGGAGCCTGTTTCGTTCCTGCAACCGGGAGACGTACATAGAAGCTCTTTTGAAGATCAATGAAGAATATCAATATAACAATTATTTTCTGAGCCGTGAGGTGTGTATTCAGGTACTCAGAAATGCTTTTTCGGAGAACCGGATCATGATGAAGGAAGAGCAGGAGACGGAAGAAGATCTGCTGGAGCCTGTATCCACCCGCATCCTGAACTGGCTGGTCCGTACAAAGTGGCTCAGGAGGCTGGAAGACTACAGCACCGGGGTGACAAATATCGTAATTCCTGACTATGCCGCCGTGATGATCGATGCCTTTGAGCGTCTTTCCGGTGAGGAAGAGGACACGGAGATCTATATTCAGAATATCTATGCAATTCTTTTTTCCTACCGGATGGAACCCGCAAAAAATGAGAGACTGCTGCATACGGCGCTGGTAAATACCAAGAGGCTGAATAAGGCTCTGCAGGATATGCTTCATAATATGGATAAGTTTTTTGCAAGCCTTCTGGAAAAGAATTTTTACGGGGATCTTCTGCGGGAGCATCTGGAAGGATATGTGGAGGAGATCGTAAAGAAAAAGTACCATATCTTAAAGACCACCGATAATTTTTACATCTATAAGACCAGCATCAAAGGATGGCTGCAGGAGATCCGGGAGAGGCAGGAGGAAACATACAGGATGTTCCGGGGAGAAGCCCTGCAAGAAGGGGAAGAGAATCCGGAGGAAGAGTGGCAGCAGGAGGAGCGTCACCGGATGGAGATCATGGATCTGGTAAATCAGATTGAAAGAGGATTTGATGATATTGAACACCGGATCGTAAATATGGACAGGGAGCATATGCGGTATGTCCGTGCCACGGTAACAAGGCTGAATTATCTTCTGAGCGAAGAGGAGGATATGCGGGGGCTGGTGGTACAGATCCTGAATGGGATCGCCGCAGATCCGGAAGAGAGAATCCGGGAAACGGCTGAAAAGCTGAACTTTTCCCGTGTGGATGTGCTGTCCGGAAAATCTCTGTATAAGAGAAGAAAGGGGAGACGCTCTTTTATGGAAAATCTGGAGCCGGAGGAGGAATCCCAGGAGCTGTCCAGAGAGGATGTGCTGAGGATGAACCGCATGAACCACCGTTACAGCAGGCAGCAGATCGAGGAGTTTATCGAGGCGCATATGCAGGAGGGTGAAGCTGTGGTAGGCGAGGGCTTCGTCAAGAGCGAAGAGGAGTTTGAGAAGCTGATCCTCGCCTATGATTACGCATACCGGAGAGGGAGCAGATATCAGATTGCAAGGGAAAGCGCGGAGCAGGTGGAGGATTCTCATTACAGCTATCCCAGGCTGACATTCAAAAGGAGACGCAGAGATGATCGAATATTATGAAAACCTGATACCGGAGGAGCAGGAGGAGGTGAGCGCGGCAGTTCAGCTTCTGTACAGGCAGACCTTCGTGCTGGAACGAAAATATGACAGACGGACGGGCAGGATGCAGTTTAATAAGGATTTCCGGGTGTGCAGCAAGCATTTGGCTTTTCTGCGCAGTTACTTTTCCATCAGCGGGATATCTGTGCTGGAAAACAGCAGGACGGGCATCATTTATTTGCAGGGAGAGACTGTCATCGGGGAGAAGCTGCCGAGGCTTACAACGCTGTATGTGCTGATTTTAAAGCTGATCTATGACGAGCAGATGGCGGCAGCCTCCGCCAGCGTCCATGTGTTTACGACTCTGGCGGATATCCATGAGCGGCTGGGCAGCTTCGGACTTCTCGCGAGGCAGCCCTCGCCCACGGAAGTGAAAAAGATTATCGCGCTGCTGAAGCGGTATCAGATCGTGGAACCGCTGGATCTTCCGGAAGAACTGGAGGGAGCCAGCAGGATGGTGATCTATCCCAGCATCAATATGCTCTTGCTGGGGGAGGATGCCAGAGCGTTGGCAGAGACCTTTAAGGATGCGGAGGATGCGCCAGAGGAAGTATCATAGGATTGGATTACAGGAGGAAAGTTGAATGGAAAAACAGAAATTCCAGGCGTTATCGAGAATCTGCCTGAATAACTGGCATTATATAGACAGAAGAGTCCTGTCCTTTTCCGAGGGCATCAATTTCTTTACGGGTCATTCGGGAAGCGGAAAATCCACGGTGATCGACGCTATGCAGATTCTTCTTTATGCAAATACGGACGGCAGAGGATTTTTTAATAAGGCGGCGTCAGATGATTCCGACAGGACGCTGATCGAGTATCTGCGGGGAATGGTGAATATCGGCGAGGATAACCAGTTTTCTTATCTGCGGAACAGGAATTTTTCTACTACGATCGTTATGGAGCTGAAGCGTACGGACACGGGAGAGTGCCAGAGCATCGGCGTGGTTTTTGACGTGGAGTCTGCCGCAAATGAAATTTCCAGACTGTTTTTCTGGCACAGGGGCCCGCTTTTGGAGTCAGAATACCGTACAGAGGGGCGTGCCATGACGATCGATGAGATCAGGGAATACCTGATGGTACATTATGCAAAGGAAGCGTATTACTTCGGTCCCAGCAATGAGAGATTCCGGAAACAGCTCTACAATGTTTATCTGGGAGGACTGAATGAAAAGCGTTTTCCGCTGCTTTTTAAACGGGCGATCCCATTCCGCATGAATATCAAGCTTGAGGATTTTGTGAAGGAATACATCTGTACAGAGCAGGATATCCATATCGAGGATATGCAGGAGAGCGTCATGCAGTACGGAAGGATGCGGAAGCGCATTGGAGATACCTGTGAGGAGATCGAAGCCCTCCGAAAGATTCAGGAAGCCTATTTGCAGGTGGCAGAAAAGGAAAAGAAACGGAATACATACCTCTATCTTATGAATGTCTGTGAGATGAGAAAGCTGAGAAATCAGGCGGCGGGAATACAGGCGAAGATTGAGAGCTGGAGCCGGGAGGAACAGCAGCAGCAGGATATCCTTCAAAAGATGGAAGAGCAGATCCGTGAACTGGAAGAACAGATCCGTGATGTTGTGAGGAAAATTTCTGCATCAGGCTATGAGGAGCTGAAAAGCCAGATGCAGGCATTAAATGAAATTATGGAGAGGCTTGCCGTCAGTAAGGGGAGCTGGCAGCGGACGGCTGCGGCGCTGAAGGGCTGGGAGGAGATGGACGCGGAGCTGCTGGCCAACGCG
>ENA-OPVH01000483-OPVH01000483.1-human-gut-metagenome-genome-assembly--contig:-NODE-483-length-26625-cov-6.500489_pt1 | contig 26625 bp, 27 predicted proteins | sample MGYA00241494_ERZ501980 | MGnify/ENA primary metagenome ERZ501980 (study PRJEB25962, sample SAMEA1964914) | human gut metagenome | biome: human gut; feature: human-associated habitat; material: faeces... | reverse complement strand
TGGGCCATCCCCAGCCGGACAAGCTGCCCTTTACCCTGTCCGACGCGATGGGCCGCATCCTGATGGACGAGCCGCTGTGCCCCGGCGAGGGTATTCTGCACCACCCGGAGGGTGTTGACCTGATGCCCGCTGACATCCAGCTCTCTGGTATGGAGGTCTCTCTGGTGAATGCCATGAGCCGAGAGACCATCCTGCGGCAGTATCTGGACACGCTCAAGGGACAGTATCGTACTTGACACGGGCGTCAACTTGTTTCTCTTATAAGGAACAGGTGGCGCTATTTTTATTTGTGTCTCATCCAGATTATCCCATGATAGGGGTAGTCTGTGAAAAAGTACGATAGGAGGAAAAACGTATGCACGGCGAAGAACAGCAGCTTCAAATCCAGCAGCCCAACTGGCAGGGAAACCTGGACCCGCAGCTTTTGTCCCGCGTCAAGCAGATCATCGCACGAAGAAACACGGAGTTTATTTTAGACCACCAGAATGATAGCCTTGAGCAGCTCAGCGCCTACCTGAAAGCCTGTATGGATGACATTGGTCATCCCCCTGCGAGGGTAGAGGTCATCGGCGGGGCGTTCCTCGAATACCGTTTTGGGTCGTGGACGAAAGCTCTCCGCAGCTTTTATAGCGGCTCAGTATCTGCCAACCTTAAAAACCCGCCGCCGTTTGCAAATCGAAAAATCGTGCGCGACCTTTATGCGGCGTTAGATTCGCAGCTTCAAAGGGCGGATGCAGCCTGTACCAAGGAGGTACGGGCATGAAAGGAAAGCCGTTTCGAGATCGAGACAATCAGGCTCTGCACGACAAGCGCATGAATGAAAGCGTGCGTGTGGCGATCTCCCGAAAAAATATTGAATTTATCCTTGCACATCAACACGATTCCCGAGAAGAACTTGCTCGCTACCTACGGCAATGCAAAAAAGAGCTGGGGCATATTCCTGCGCAATCTGAGGTTATCGGCGGCGATTTACTGGCGCTTCGATTTGGCTCGTGGGTAGAAGCGCTGAATTACAGCGGCTATATGAACTGCAAGGGTACAGCCGTAAGTGCGCTGCCGTTGGAACGCACGGCAATCTTTCAGGAAGAATATGAGCGTCAATCAAAACAGCATGTAAAGGACAAAGAAGCGCGAAAGAAGAAAGCAAAAGCCGACCGTCGGGAACAAAAATCCGCTAAAAAGCGTGAGAAGAAAGCGGCTGCCGCGGGAGGCTCCAAATGAGCGGCGGCGCGAGAAATCGCTTTGATGGGCAGCGCTGGATAGAAAATATAATCAAAGAACGCACCAGAGCTGCGCTGGAGCGTTTCCCGGCTCGTGAACGCTATCTTTATGCTGCGCATAGACGAAAGCTGCTCCGGTGTCACAAATTCTTTTGGAACGTAGCTCCCAAAATCCGGATAGAACCACGTCAAACGTTTTGTTTCCGGAACGTGCCTTGCATCTTCCCATTTTCCCACGACTTGCGCCTGCGCGTCCATTTCCTTCTGCACATCCGGATTTAGCCGCGCGGGGCGAAGCTCATAGGCAAGCTGCTCCTTTGCGGTCAGCGGCTTTGCGTAGATCAGCTCACCCCATGCCAGAAATGCACCATTTTCCACGGCACAATACGATTCATAATTAGAAATGGACGACGGTGGATTCTCTGCGGGGCGCGGATAAGTGCCGATATCCACGGGGCGATTGCAGGAATAGTATTTGTATTCGTTCTGATTCGTTGAAACACCTTCTTCCGTGTTTTTCGTTTTGAATGGAAATACGTCTCACCGTGAGACGTATTTCGTGATCTGCACCGTATAAAAAATGCGTCTCACGGTGAGACGCAAAACGCGGGGGTCTTAGGGGAACACCCCTAACAAGGGTCATTTGTGTTAAACAAATGACATACTTGCTATCCGCTGGCACCGCAGGCGGTGTCAGCGGGTGTCTGGCTGCTTTGTAACAGATTTTGTCCGCTTCGGGCGTTTATCCTGCTGTTCCAGCTGATGCTCCAGCATCAAAAGACTTTGCAGCTCCGCTTCGCTTTTCGGTACATAGCGAATGTCGTGTATCTTTTCTTCGGTTCTGCTTACATCGTGAATGAAGGTTTCATAGCTGCTTTCGCAGAAATAATCGTCACGGTCACGGTACTGTACCTTTGCGATAGGCAGCGCAGATTTGACTACACGCTGCACCTGCCTTGCGTAATTGACCGGAACGATCTTGCCTGCGAGTTTGCCATCTCGAACGCCATCTACCACAATGCGATATGCTTTGATGCCGTTCGGCTGGTCTGCGTAAAACGTCCACGTTTTATAAGCGCGGCTGTCTCGTAAAAACGTTTCTCGCTCCGGAACGCACCATGTTCCATACGGACGGCTCATCCAGAGGAAAGAACGATGCTCCAAACTGGATTCCTCTGCGCTGTTCAAAAGGATTTCTTTGTCAACATCAAAGTCTTCCGCATAGGCAATCGTATTTCGCTGAACGACCTTTTCTAAGAACTTGAGGATGTCCGGTTGATAGTCTTTTTCATTTTCCATGCTTGGTTGTTTCTCCTTTGCGGTATATGGGATGTTCAGATAATCCAGCACCTCGCCGCAGCCGAGCTTCTGGACACAAAAATCATACTGCTTTGGATGCGTGACCTCCATGCGCTGAAAGCGGTTGGGCTCGCTTTCCAGCTGGATACCAAACATACAGAACATACAACCGCTGCGTTTTACGCCGGTCGTTGTCAGTCTGCCGTTTTTCTCTACGATCTCACCATAGACAGACGCATACGGGATGCCCGTCATTTTGAGGTAGGCCAAAACATCCTGCTCCGTCCAGAACGACATCGGCTGAGAAGTGGGGTCACGCTTGTTATACGCATTGCAGCCGGTTTTGAGATATGAGCTTTGACGGCGGACGCTCTCGCTTGCCATTGTTCCGACAATCATGTATCGTTTGTTTTCTCTGGCGTATTGATGCAAGGGACGTTCTTTCATCACTGAACAGCATTTATCTGAAATGAGAAATGGCGCATCCAACAGGACGCGCCATTTCATATATCGTTCATTGAATTTTGAGGGTGTGCCGTCTGCGTTCAAGCCGTTCAGGTGTCGGATTGCCCACGGGCTGCCTTGCCGCGCATAATAGATGCGTTTGGCAACGTCTTTAGATATGATGGGATAGCCATACGTCGTCAAAACCTTTGAAAACGGAATTTCCGGCCGCAGCCACGTCACATTCGGAACGGTCTTTACAAACTCACGGATTTCTGGGTACTCTAAGCCGGTGTCTACAAACACAGCCGGAACGTCCGGAAATGCCCTCCGCACCAAATCCAGAAGCACGATAGAATCCTTTCCGCCCGAAAAGGAAACGGCGACATTGCCGCCGTAGTGGTGATACCATTCCAGAATTTTCGCCTGCGTCACGCGGATTTTTTGCTCTAAGGGCCATTCCTGCATGATGCGCAGATCTTGCCGTGTGTAGGCTGGCATCTATGTACCTAACGTTCCGGTGTGCGGCTCGGTGTGCGCTTCGGCTGAATTTTGACCGGGTCGCTGCCATCAATCGGACGGATCGCCGCAATACGGCTTGCGGCATAAATGGCGTTGCTGGAGAGTTGGCGCTGCCATGCGCCCTCGCTCCGCGCCCAGCGGAAACCGTGTCCTTTCAGTGCTTCGCGTACTTCTGGCGCTGGAATCTCGTCAAAGAAAACTTGCAGACGGTTGTTGTCATCGTTTGCGACCACTTTGCCACTGTCAAATTCCCAGCCGCGAAAACCGACCTCCCGATTTTTTGTCAGTGTTTCCAACCGCTTCTTGATTCGGTTGATTTCCTGATTGTTGTTGGAGAGTGCATAAGCCGGATACGGTGCAGTTTCCCATGAATAGCCTTCTTCTACGCGCTTATCGAGCCTTGCAGCTTCTTCCTCCGTAACACCCTCGCAGCCAAAACAGGTTTGATGCTTGCGGTAGTATGCGTTGATCGTTTTCATTTTTGTCTGCATTTTTTCAAGCGCTGCCAGCTTTTCTTGCAGCTTTTGCGCGGCATCTGGGTCGTCGGAAGAAATTGCGCGGTTGTTTGCTGCGGCGTGCGCTTTGTTCTCGTAGTAGTCAGCTTTTTCATCTGCGGAAATAGACTGCCGCATTTTGGAATCAATACGGTCGCGGTATCGTTTATCGCTTTTATAGGAATAGTGGTTTGGCAACATCGGTTGACCGGGTGGAATGGCAGACAGCATAGTGTGCGCCTGCTGTGACAGTGCGCTGCTCTCCGCGCGTGCTTTTTCGGCTTTTTCCAGATAACGGTCGATCCTGTCCTGTTTTCGTTGTTCGTAGTCGTTCAATCGCAACAGCTCCTTTCGTAAAATTTAGCGCTCTTTCGGACGATGCTTTTTCGGGGTAGATTTACTTTGCGGCTTTGCCAGCGCACGGAATCGGTCACGGACACGCTCTTTTTCAAGCTGTACTTGTTCCAGGATACTTTCCGGAGTACGGACGAACGCAGTAGCTTCGGCGGCATACGATCGCTCTGCCTGTATGGCGGCATTTTGCATGGCTTCTATATGCGCAGGCAATTTCTTTTCGGTTGACATAATTTTATTCTCAGCCGGTATTGTTTCGGGCTGTCCATTATAGAACTCGTAAAACTTGCCGCCGTTTCTGCGAACATAGCTGCCATTTACAAACTTTCCGTTCTCATTGATAACTGCATCGCGCCCGAGGGCTTCATAGTCGATGTAATCAACCAGCTCGTCCGGAACTTTTATGCTGCCTACTTCGAGAAGATAATACCGGCCAAGGGCTTCTTCATCCGAAATATCCGGAAGAAAATCATAGCAGTCGAGATTATCCGTCAGGTTGATAAGCTCCTGTAAGCTGCCGCAATGATCGTCCATCGTAAGCGCCGCTTCAAATTGTTCCAGTTCGCTTTGCTCCATGCCGTTCAGCTTGACGGCAAGATAGTTCAGTTCGTCCAGATTAACAAATTCACCGAGCGCGGAGGATAGTCCGCGCACGGTGTTTTCATAGGCGATGATGAACCATTCCTCATAAGGAACGCCGCAGGCATCGGGCTTGCCGATGCCAATAGCAGACAGAACGCGCTGCATTTCTTCTGCGCTTGTCGGAAAGGAAACCCATTGTCCGATCAGATCACCCTCGTTGTACTTACCGAGGTTTGTAATGAACGCAGAAATGGGGCAGCGCACATCAGCTTTGTTTTCAGACATTTGCGTTTCCTCAACGCTCCTGCGACGGCGGCTTGTGCTGCTTTTCGGGTGTCGCGTTTTTCTGCTTCGGTTCAACTTTCAGCGTGACCGGCTCGTCGCCGCGAAAGCCTAGCAAAATCTCTGCTTTATGGAACTTCTCCTTAAAGCGTTCGATCTGGTCGGGAGGGAGCGAACAAAAACTATCCTCCGTCAAACCACATATGAAAAAAGGACCAACCAGACCGCCGTAACCGCCGTCGACGCTGCGATTAAACTCCATGCCCATAAGAAGTCCCTCGTCGTTTGCGACAAAACCCACTGGTTCATCATACGGATAGGCAACTGTAATCAAGCCACCGACAATCTCCTGCATGGCATGAAGCTCATGCGGAATCGTCTTTTCATAGGGCGCATAGCCCGGCTCGACGACAAGCACGGTCATTTGCTCTACGGCACTTTGTTCATCAGCCATACGGTTGCTCCTTTGCCCATTCCAGAACGAACACGACGCTCAAAACGTCCTGTTCCGTGACCGGTTGCGAGACTGCCGATACGACCGCATCGTAGTCAATAGGCAGCTTGCCATTTTCCGCAATCTTCCACGGCTGCGTCAAGTGGAACGTTTCTGCATCGCCGCTTTTACTGCTCTGTGCGCTATTGATCTTGAAACCGAGTCGCTGGCTGTCTACCGGTTCATACGCCATATTCGTCGTGTATGGCACAAGCGTCCAGCCATTTTTGGCGAAGATGCCGACCGAGGACACGACAACCGCACCGGTGGAGCCGTTGATAATTTCTGCGCTGCTGGTGTAGACTTTGCCGTTTTCATCGACGACGAGCGGCAACGTGATGGGAACCGTCACGGAGAACACTTCGGTAATTTCCCAATGGGCATAGTACGTTGTTGCGGAAGTTTCCTTGAAAATGGTGTCTGTCGTGACCTCTGAACCGCCGTCCGCTTCGGTGAACCAGCCTAAAAATTCCGCATTTTTACGCTCCGGTTCGGTCGGAAAAACCAGCTTTTCATCGTAGGTCTGCTGCGTTGTTTCGCTTTCGCCGTTGCCCATGTCCCATGTAATGTCATAGGTGTTGGCGGTGTACTGCGCGTAAAACGTTGTGCTGGTCGTGATGGTAACTGTGCTGTAAAGGCTGCCGCCGCTCTTGGCGGTGAACCAGCCCTTAAATGTGTAGCCGGTCTTAATGGGAACGTTGCCCGGCGCGGACGGCTTACTGTTCGGCTGGACGTTTTCGCTATACGTTGCCTTACCATCAATCAAACCGCCGTTGCTGCCTGCGTCCCAAGTAACGGTCAGGCTAACGGTCGCGCCGCAATCGTCACATTTGCCGTCACCGTTGGAATCCACATGGTCTGCGTATTCTTCACCGCTTGCCTTACAAACGGAACAGGTCTTCGTGCGCTTATGCTGGGTGTCGCTGGCGCTTGTCCACTTGCCGTAGGTGTAGGTGTGGTCGGCATAATCATAGTCGCTGGTGGAGCAGGTCGAGCAGGATTTTGTGCGGCGATGCTGCGCATCGCTGTAATTGTTCCAGCTGCCATTTTTGAAGCTGTGGTTGGCATAGGTGTAACCGGAATACCCGCAAAGGCTGCACGTTGCGCTGCGACGATGCTGGGTATCCGAGTCATTTTCCCAACTTCCGTATTTCAGGGAATGGCTTTGCGTGGTGCTGGAGCCGACGTCAGAATTACAGACGCTGCAATGCTTTTCCACGGTGTGCTTCGTATCGTCGTACTCATAATACTGCGTGCTTGTGCTGTGGCGACTGTACTGATATTTTCCACCACCGCCGCAATCGTCACAGGTTCCGTAACGGCGGTGCTGAGACGTAGAATAATACTCCCAATCACCGTAAGAATACGAGCCGTGGGACGTGCCCCAGTCAACGACTTCGCCGCAGTCCCGGCAAATTTCTTCCCAATCGCAGCCATCCCACGACGTATAGGTGTTGTTGTGCTGGCAGGACGTATCTTCTTCGTAACCGCACTTTGTGCAGACACCTCTGGAATTGAAACTATGGGATTGCGTGTGGCGATACGCATACTCGTTTGCGCTGCAATTCGTACAGCACTCCCAGACGTAATGCTTGGATTCATCCTTCTGCTCATAATCGTAGGTGAAGCTGCACGACGAGCAGTTACAGCCCGAAACGCCGCAAGCGCCGGAGGAAATCATAAGAACGGGGTATGCCGCAACAAAGGTGATGCCTTTTGCGTCAAGAATGCCCATCGTGACTTCATCGCAGGTCACGATTTCTAGCACAGACATATCTACGCCAGAAAATGCGGAATCCGAAATATAAAGGTTCTCGTCGTTGTAATAGAGCTGTAATCTTGAAAGTTTTGCACAATCCTTGAACGCATCCGCGCCGAGGTTTGCAAAAGACGGCAGGACACAACTTTTCAGATTGATGCAGCCTGCGAACCAGTACGCAACATCCGACAAGATCATGTGCGCACTGGGGTCAAACTTCACACTCGTAATGCTTTCCCGCATTTCATGCCACGGCTGGTTCTCTGCGCTGGTAAACGGCGCAATGCGCCCATTACCGGAAATATAGAGCGTGCCATCGCTCCGTAGCTCCCATGAAAGGTAGCCGCTGGTTGGCTTGTCCGCCGCAAATGCCGAAACACTCAAGGAAAGCACCATGCAGAGGACAAGCAAAAGCGCGATTAGTTTCTTGAATTTCATAGCTTAACCCTCCATGACGGCAGCAATCGTAAAAATAACGTTTGCCGCATTGACGTTGGTCACGGCTTCACTGGCGGACACCTTGGCACGGTAGCGGATGGCAAGCGACTTTTCCGCAGGAATTGCGGGAAATGCGTTTTCTGCCAACGTCAGTGCGCCCGCGCCCTTGGTTTGACATCCGTTGATATTCAATGCGATGCTATTTTTGCCGGCACTAAAATCATCGTAATTCCCGATTTCAAAGGTGCCGGGAGTGACCTCAATTTTGGTTACGCGGATGCTGCCTACTTTTCCGTTATTCGTAATGACGGCATTGTTGGCACAGACCACATAGCCGTCAACAAGCGAAATCGGCAGCGCAGCGGGAACCGTACACGAAATCGGTGCGACGGTGTTGACTACCGTGAGGGTGACGGGAACCCTTGCTTCGGTCGTCTCGGCAGCCGAAGCTGTAATCGGGAACGCAAAAATGAACGCCAGCGCCAGTAACAGCGCCGCCGCTTTTTGATAGGCTTTCATCATGTTACTGCACCTCCTTCGGCCACAAATACGCGGTATGCAAGGTCAATTCCGTATGCAGCGTACCGATTTGCTTGCCGTCACGGTAGGCAGTAATTGTCACAGTACAGTCGGTGTTGCCAAACTCCGGAGTTTCCAGCAGCGTAAGTGCCGAGATAGATTTGCCAGCGGTAAGCTCGAAAGCATCTGCAATGAGGGAATCGTCCTTGTTACGTCGAATTTCCACCTTGTAGGTGTCATTCTTGCTGTTGTTCGTGAACTCCGCTTTTACCGACTGTTCCCCGACAAGTGCATAAAGATGAGCAGGAGCAGTAATATCAATCTGATTGTCTGCGACAATCGCGTTGAGCTGCTTTTGCGCTTCTCTAAGGTCTGAAACGTCGTAAAAGATAATCTCGGTTTCTTTATGCTGCTTCGCGCGTTCGGTGATTCTGGTTTTGATGGTATCGATTACTGCCAACGTACTGTCTCGGTCATAGATTACCTTTACCGCGTCATCCACACGGGCAACAACGACGGCGGGCATTTGCGTCCCATTATTGCAGTAAACGGCTGCCGTGCCGCCGCCCCAGACAAGCAGCCGGCCAGTGACTTTAACGTTGTCCAGCGTGATTTTACCGTCTGCCGCACCACAGCCTACAATTAAGTCGCCATCCACGGTCATATTTTTCAGCGCTACATCGTTGGTACGAATCAAGACGCTGCCTTTAATATCCTTGTCGTAAGTACCCTTTGCGGTAATATAAGTGCCGATAATGTTATGGAAAATCTGCGCGAACTCGGCACGGGTGATGTTATCCAGCGGTTCCAGACCTTTGGTTCTGCCGTGAATATAGTCAGCACCTACCATCGCCCGGACGTAGGGCAACGCCCAACTGGAAATGTTCTTCTCATCCGCAAACTTGGATAAATCCGTTTTTGCGTATGCGTCGTAGTCCAGTTCCAAAGCGCGAGCCACAACAGTCATAACTAAACTCAGGATAATTATTATCAATATAACTTGGGTCGGAAAATCCGACTTCTTGAAGTCGAGGTTTCCGACCTCTTGAAGTCGGGATTTCCGACTTCTGGACGTCGAGAATTTCGACTTCTGAAATGGGCGCAGGAATTTCCTCTTTTTTGGGCGGAACCTCGCGGGTCGTAAACCGCTTGACGTATATCTTCGTCGGCTTGCCCTGTCCTTGACGGATGCGCTCGATCAGACCTGCGCCCTTTGCTTTGTCCAGCTCGGCAAGCAGCTTCATTGCCTTGTCGCGCCCGCAGCAGAGATCGTCGGCAATCTCTTCGACTGTGTAATAAATGAATACGCGCCCGTCCTCATCGTACCAGCCGTGTTCCTCGGATAACCCCATGCGGTCAAGCAGCAGACCATACAGCAGCTTTGCTTCGACGGAGATGTTTTTGAACCGTTGATGCGTAATCAGCAGGCGGGGGATACGGAAGTAGCTGAACTCTTTTGATTCGTCGCCGTAAAAATAATCTGATACGATAACCGCCGCCATATTTGCCGCTCCTTTCTCTGTTTGGGGTTAATAATCTATGTTATAGAAAAAGCACGATTTGATTTCTTGTCAAATCGTGCTTTTTCTTGATGTTCTTTTTTGTCAGTAAAGTTTGATTTTTCGGTAACTACCTGTTAAAATCAATATAATTGTCTCGTTATTTATTGGCATCTACCAAAGTGTGGAATTTGTGCGCAAACTGCGCACAAATTATGCGCGCCGCATCACGCAGCCTTTTCAAACGCGAACCAAGCCCCGCGGTTCGCGTTTGAGAGCTTGTCAAAAAGACTTTTTTGACAAGCTCAAAAAGCGCCACCCGTCAGGATGGCGCCTTTTGTATGCGTTTCGATCAATAACCGGGCTTGCCCAGCAGATGGAACATATTCTTCTTGTATGCCTCGACACCGGGCTGGTTGAAGGGGTTGACACCGGACATGTAGCCGGACACGCCGCACGCGAACTCAAAGAAGTAGATGAGCGCGCCCGCCGCCTCCTCGGTGATCTTCGGCAGACGGAGGATGGTGACCGGAACGCCGCCCTCGACATGCGCCGCGCGGGTGGCCTCCATGGCCTTCTCGTTGATATAGCTCATCTCGCGGCCGGCCAGATAGTTCAGGCCGTCCAGATCGGCGGCATCCTCGGGGACCTTGACGCAGGTGCGCGACTCGTCAAAGGCAACGACGGTCTCCTGAAGCATCCGCAGGCCGTCCTGCATATACTGACCCATCGAGTGCAGGTCGGGCGTCAGATCGACGGACGCCGGGAAAATGCCGAGCTTGTCCTTGCCCTCGGACTCGCCGTAGAGCTGCTTCCACCACTCCGCCATGAAGCGGAACGACGGCTCGTAGGCGGCGAGGATCTCAATGTGCATACCGGTCTTGTAGAGATACTGACGCTGCATGGCATACTGCGCCGCCGCGCTCTCAACGCCCTCTTTCAGAAGCGTCTCGCGCTCGTCCGCCGCACCCTGCATCAGCTTTTCGATGTCCACGCCGCAGCAGGCGATGGGCAGCAGGCCGACTGCCGTCAGCACGCTGTAGCGTCCGCCGACGTTGTCGGGTACGACGAAGGTCTCATAGCCCTCCTGCGTGGCGAGCGTCTTGAGCGCGCCGCGCGCCTTGTCGGTCGTGGCGAAGATGCGCTCGCGCGCGCCTTCCTTGCCGTACTTCTTTTCGAGCATTTCCTTGAAAATACGGAATGCGATGGCGGGCTCGGTGGTCGTGCCGGACTTCGAGATGACGTTCACCGAGAAATCGCGCTCGCCGATCATGGCGATCACGTCGGTCAGCGCGTCGGACGAAATGCCGTTGCCGACAAAGTAGATGTCGGGCGTGTCCTTGGCCAGCGCGTTGTAGTTCGGGCTCTTGAGAAGCTCGATCACGGCGCGTGCACCGAGATAGGAGCCGCCGATGCCGATCACGACCAGCGCCTTGGAGCTGGACTGGATCTTCTTCGCGGCCTGCTGGATGCGTGCGAACTCCGCCTTGTCATAGTTGACGGGGAGGTCGACCCAGCCGATAAAATCATTGCCCGCGCCGGTGCCGCTGCACAGCGTGTCGATGGCCATTTTGCAGGCCGCCTTGTCCAGCGTATGCGGCTGGACGAATGTTTCTGTTCCGGAACGATCGATTCTTACCATAATATGATGATTCCTCCTGTGGAATGATAGACACTTATCGAAGCTCGGTGTCCCTGCGAAGCATGGCCGCGCCGATGATGCCGGCGTCGTTGCCCATGACGGCCGGGACGACCGCGCCGTGAGATTTGTAGAAGCATTTTTCGGTGATCCGCTCACGCAGCGGCGCAAACAGGAACTCGCCCGCACCGCAAAGACCGCCGCCGATGGCGATGACCTCGGGGTCGAGGATGTTGAAGAACGATGCGCAGGCAGAGCTGAGGTGGCCGATGTATTCATCGAACACGCGCTTTGCGGTCACATCGCCGGCCTTGGCGCAGTCCACGACCATTTTCGCATCGATCAGCGCCGCGTTGCCGCCGGAGCGCTCGGAAAGCAGCCCGCGCGGGTCGCGCTGCATCGCGCGCGCACCCTCCCGTGCCAGCGCCGAGGCCGCGCAGTACGCCTCCATGCAGCCGTTGTTGCCGCAGGTGCAGTGTTCGCCGCCGTCAACCAGATAGGCGTGGCCGAGCTCTGTGCCCTGATTCATGCCGCCGTTGAACATCTTGCCGTTCAGGATGATGCCGCCGCCGAGGCCGGTGCCGAGCGTCAGCAAAACCGCCGTCCTGCATCCGACGAACGCGCCCTTGTAAAGCTCCGCCAGCGCTGCGCCGTTGGCGTCGTTTGCCATAAAGATCGGCGTGTTCGGGAAATGCGCCGCGATCAGCTTCTTGAACGGCACGTCGTGGAAGCCGAGGTTGTAGGCGTTGATGACGACCTCGCCCGTGGGGTCGATGCTGCCGGGGATGACGACGCCGATGCTCTGAAGCTCTGCCGCCTTGACGCCTGCCGCGGAAAGAACGCCGCGCACCGCCTCTGCCAGCCGGTCGGCCACGGTCTGCGCGCCCTCATGCGGGAAGGGGATGGAGGCCTGCTCAAGGATCTCCAACGAATCGTCCACAAGACCGATCTTGATATTCGTTCCGCCGATGTCTACGCCGATTTGATACATGGGAATCTCCGCTCCTTCTTCTTTTCTCTATTATTACCGCGATACGCCCGCGCGTCAAGCTCTTTTCGGAACAAATCGGGGAACAAATTCATGAAATTCTTGTGAAAAATGTACGATAGTGTTTCATTGTCCAGCCCGAGCGCGCGAATCTGCGCCACTGCGGATGCGGGCTTCCACATCGGGAAATCCGAGCCGAACAAAAACCGCTCCGCACCGAAGCGGTCGAGCATCCGCAGCACGAAATCCCGCGGGATCATCGGCGCAGTGCCGGAGGTGTCGTAGAGCACGTTTTCCGGCAGCGGATTTTCGTACGAAAGCTCCCACGCGCGCCAGCCGCCGAAGTGCGCGGCGATGACGTGCAGATCGGGCACCTGCCGCAGAAGATTCATGAGCCGCTGCGGGGTGGAGAGGTCGAAGCGGTCGTCTCCCATGTGAAACAGCACCGGGAGCCCTCTTTTTGCGACGGCACGGTAGGTCTCGATGCCGGACGGGTCATCGATGGGCAGCTTCTGAAACTCCGGATGGATCTTCAGCCCGCGCAGACCGAGCGCCATCATCCGGTCAAGCTCGTCCTCGAAGCCATCCATGCCGGGGTAGATCGAGCCGAAGCCGATGAAGCTCGGATGCGAGGCAGCCGCAGCCGCCAGAAAGTTATTGACATCGTGCACCTGATGGGGCGTGACGGCGGAGTTGCAGATCACGCTGTAGGAAATGTCTGCCTCGCCGTCCTCGGCCAGAAGTCTGTCCACGCTCGCCGCGCTGTACATCGGCGTGCCGTAAAAATCTCCGATCGAATGCGCCGCCTTGTCCGCCAGCCGGTCCGGAAAGACGTGCGCGTGAATATCTGTGATGATCATACATGCGCTTCCTTTGTTTTTCGTTCGGTAGATGTTATAGCACATTTTTCCCGCGCTTACAACCGCTTCGCCCGTTTCTGCGCAAAAAAACTGCCCGATTCTGAGAAAAAACAGACTTGACTTTTTTTACGTCCGCACATATACTTAAGAAAACTTATATAAAATTATTTATGTATTCGGAGGCGATCCCATGCTCCAGCAAACGCTCCAGCGCCTCTACCGTCAGCTCCGCCTTACCAGCTACCGGCAGATCTTCGGCGCCATCCGCGAACGCAGCGGCAGTCTCAGTGCAACGGAGGCCTTTTCCGCCGACGTCATTCAGCTGCTCGGCGCGCCGACGCTTTCACAGTTTGCGCAGTATCTCGGCATTTCTCAGCCGAATGCCACCTATAAGATCAACAACCTTGTCGCCAAGGGCTATGTGGAAAAGGTCCCGTCGCCCGGCGACCGGCGCGAGATCCGCCTTCAGCCTGCCGGAAAGCTCAAGAAGTATCTGGCCAGCGGCGAGGGCAGCTTTGACCACGCGGTCGAGGCGCTGAAAAAGACCTACACAGAGGAGGAGCTTGCGCTCACCGCGCGCGTGCTGAATGCCCTGCTCGACGAAACCCAGAAGGAGGAAACCCTATGATCGATCTGTTTGAAAAATGCGAAAAGCGTATGCTTGCCGACGACATCCGCGAGCGCGGCCTGTATCCCTATTTCCATGCGCTCGAATCGCGTCAGGACACCGAGGTCATGATGGAGGGCAAGCGCCGCATCATGCTCGGCTCCAACAACTACCTCGGCCTTACGACCTGCCCGGAGGTCATCGAGGCCGGTGTCCGCGCCTATCAGGAGCTCGGCTCCGGCTGCTCCGGCTCGCGCTTTCTCAACGGCACGCTGAAGCTGCATCTGGAGCTGGAGGCGGAGCTTGCGGAGTTTCTGCGCAAGGACGCCGTCGTCACCTTCTCGACGGGCTTCCAGTCGAATCTCGGCATCATCAGCGCCATCGTCGGTATGCACGATTATGTCATCATGGACCGTGAGAACCACGCCAGTCTCTATGACGGCTGCCGCCTGTCCTTTGGCAAGATGCTCCGCTTTATGCACGGCGACATGGAGGACCTTGAAAAGAAGCTCCGGAAGGTGCCGGAAAACTGCGGCTGCCTGATCGTGACCGACGGCGTTTTCTCGATGGGCGGCGACATTGCGAACCTCCCTGAGATCTGCCGCCTTGCGAAAAAATACGGCGCGCGCGTCATGGTCGATGATGCGCACGGCCTCGGCGTCATCGGCGAGGGCGGACGCGGCACGGCGAGCTATTACGGTCTGGAGGACGAGGTCGATATCTACATGGGCACCTTCTCCAAATCGCTGGCCTCGCTCGGCGGCTACATGGCGGCGTCGGCGCGTGTGGCGGACTATGTGCGCCACGTCTCGCGCCCGTTCATCTTCTCGGCGTCCATCCCGCCTGCGAACTGCGCGGCGGCGCTGGCCGCGCTGCGTCAGCTCCGCGCACATCCGGAGCTGGTCGAGACGCTTCAGAGCAACGCCCTCTACATGCGCACGCTTCTGCGCGAGCGCGAGATCAAGATGCGGCCCTCCAACGGCGACCGCATCCCCATCATCCCGATCTACACCTATGACGAGATCCCCACGCTGGAGATCGCCAAGGAGCTGTATGAAAACGGCGTCTACGTCAACAGCTCGCTTCCGCCCGCGGCTGCGCCGCACGAGTGCCTGCTCCGCACGAGCCTGATGGCAACGCACACGCACGCGCTCATTGACGAGGCGGTCGGCATCATCGCGGACGTATTGAGGAGGCATGACCTGTGAGTGAAAAAGTATGTGTGATCACGGGCGGCACGTCCGGCATCGGCAAGGCCACCGCCGAGGCCATGCGCCGCAGAGGCTATACCGTCTATGAGCTCAGCCGCCGGGAGACCGGCCTTGCGGGCTTCCGCCACATCCCCGCCGACGTCACGAAGCCGGAAATGGTCGAGGCTGCCGTCGCTGAGATCCTGCGTCAGGAGACGCACATCGACGTGCTCATCAACAACGCCGGCTTCGGCGTGTCCGGTGCGGTCGAATTCACCGAAGCCGCCGCCGCAAAGAAGCAGTTTGAGGTCAATTTCTTCGGCATGGTCAACATGTGCCACGCCGTCCTGCCCGTCATGCGCGCGGCAGGCCGCGGGCGCATCGTGAATCTCAGCTCCGTTGCGGGCGTCGTGCCGATCCCGTTCCAGACGTACTATTCCGCCAGCAAGGCGGCGATCAACTCCTACACGATGGCGCTTGCAAACGAGGTAAAGCCCTTCGGGCTGGAGGTCTGCGCCGTCATGCCCGGCGACATCCGCACCGGCTTTACCGCCGCACGCGAAAAAAGTCAGGCGGGCGACGAGGTCTATCAGGGCCGCATCAGCCGCAGCGTCGCCGGTATGGAGCATGACGAGCAGACCGGTATGCTGCCCGAGACCGCCGGAGACTACATCGCCTCCGTCGCCACCCGCAGGGACGTCAAGCCGCTTCGCTCGATCGGCCTGAAGTACAAATTCTTCTGCGTCCTTGCAAAGCTGCTGCCTGTCCGCACGCTCAACTGGCTCGTCGGCCTGATCTACGCAAAATAAAAAAAGACACAACTGAGGGCAGTCCCGGATGGGACTGCCCTGAATATTTCTGCGTTATGGTTCGGCTGATTCCTCCGGCATGTCCAGAATGAGGACGAGCGGGCTCGTCTCACGGAGCTGCCGCAGCGGTGCGTCCGCCTCCGCCAGTGTTTGCAGCGACTCGGGCAGATCGTCCTCGCAGACCAGCAGCACCGTCTCCTTCGCCTCACTCTGCGCGAGCAGGATGGAAAGCGCGGGCTGCGACTGCGGCCGGACGACGATGCAGTAGCCGGGGCAGAACTCCGACTGCGCCGGGGTCAGCAGCGCAAGCAGCGACTTTCGGTGCAGCACGCGCAGCAGCGCCTCATTGGCGTCGCGCAGCGCAATGGCGGCGTCCTCCGCATCCTCGGCGCAGGTCACGCCGACGCTGTGGCCGGCCGCGTACAGCGCGCGCACCAGCTCCGGGTCTTTTTCGATCTCCTCCGCCGTCAGGAAAAACGCGGCGCGTTCGCCCGCTGCCTCCAGTGCCACGGCAGCCTTGCGCATGTGTCCGGCTCCGGTGACGGCCAGAGAGAACGTGCCGGACACGTGCGGCTCGTCCTCGGGCGGCTGCTCGTCTGCGGCGCCGGGCTGCGGGTCGCTTCCGGGCTGCGGCGTGACGGGCGCGGCGCCCTGCGCATACTGATCGGCGAGATAGGAGATGAGATTTTCCGCCCGCTCGACGAACAGCGCGTTCTCATAGACCTCGCTGCCGGTCGTGATGCGCAGGATCGAATATCCGGACGCACTGGTGAGCGAGGAATACGACAGCCCGAAGTGCGACAGGCAGAACATGAACGGAACATAGATCACGCCGTTTTTTGACACGGTCGAGAGCGTCGTGACGTTTTTCTCCTCATCCGTCACCGTCCCGGCGGCCAGATCGAAGATCAGGCGCGCACCGCGCCGGAAGATCACGAGCTTCTGCTCGGCGGCATTGTACGACGGGACGACGCCGCCGGGCGCGGCGTTAAAGACGGTATAGGGCGCATAGAGCGTGCCGCCGGAGTAATACGGCGCGGAGCTGCTCGGAAGCGTCAGGGGAATGGAGTCATCGACGGCGACAAAATAGATCTCCGCCGCCCGCGCCGAGGGTGTCAGCACAGCCGCGCACAAAGCCGCCGCCAGCAAAAGCGCCAGCATTCTTTTGGAGATTTGCATCGTTCCACCGCCTTTTTTGTAATGATAATTTAGTATAACACAGTTTCCGCACGCGGGCAAGACGCCGCGCGCAGAAAGCAAATCGTTTCGCGCACGGGGGCTCCGACGGAGAACACGCCGAAAGTACGGAAATGTGAGAGAATTTTGGCTTTTTGCACAATTTCTGCAAAGAAACGCTTGACATCATTTTTTCATACTGATAAAATGTCTTTGTAGAATGTACATATATAGTACATGTGTCTATGACACGAAATCATATGACTTGGAGGGAGAAACGTTCGATATGGCAAGAATGATGGATGCGATCGTAAAACCAGCAGCAGCCCCCGGCTTGGAGCTGAAAAAGGTACCCGTGCCGGTTCCCGGACCCGGTGAGGTGCTCATCAAAATTCACAAGACCGCCATCTGCGGCACGGATGTCCACATTTACAACTGGGACCCGTGGGCGCAGCAGCACATCAAGCCGCCCATGACCATCGGCCATGAGTATGTCGGCGAGATCGCGGAGCTTGGTGCGGGCGTAACGGGCCTGCGCATCGGCCAGCGCGTCTCCGGTGAGGGCCACATCACCTGCCACCGCTGCCGCAACTGCCATACGGGCAACATCCAGTGGTGCAAGGACACCGTCGGCGTCGGCGTTGACCGCGACGGCGCGTTTGCAGAGTACGTCTGCATTCCGGAAATGAACGTGATCCCCATTGACGAAAGCCTTCCCGAGGACGTTGTCGCCTTCTTTGACGCCTTCGGCAACGCCACCCACACGGCGCTCATGTTCCCGCTGGTCGGCGAGGACGTGCTCATCACCGGCGCCGGTCCCATCGGCATCATTGCCGCGGGCATCTGTAAATTCGCCGGCGCACGCCGCGTCATCATCACCGACATCAACGAATACCGTCTGGAGCTTGCGCGCAAGATGGGCGTTGACGCCGCCGTCAACACCGCGAAGGAGGATCTGCGCGAGGTCATGCGCGCGCAGGGTCTGACCGAGGGCTTTGATGTGGGTCTGGAGATGTCCGGCAGCGCCGCGGCATTCCACCAGATGATCTCCGTCATGCGCAACGGCGGCAAGATCTCCCTGCTCGGCCTCGGCGGAAAGCCCATTGAGGTCGATATGAACACCGTCATCTGGAAGGGTCTGACGCTTCAGGGCATCTACGGCCGCAAGATGGACAACTGGCATCAGATGTCCTATATGGTGCAGGGCGGCCTCGACGTCAGCCCGGTCATCACGCATCGTTTCCATTATACAGAGTTTGAGCAGGGCTTTGCCGCCATGAACAGCGGAAAGTCCGGCAAGGTGATTTTGGACTGGACGAAGTAAGGAGGAACCGATATGAAAACCGCACTGCAAGCCTTTGAAAAAGAGCTGGATGCCATCCGCGAGGCCGGTACATGGCGCGAGGAACGCATCATCACCACGCCGCAGCGTTCGTGCATTGACACGACGCAGAAAAAGCACGTCGTCAACATGTGCGCCAACAACTATCTGGGCCTTTCCAACGATCCGCGTCTGATCGAGGCGGCGAAGGAAAGCTATGACAAGTGGGGCTTCGGCCTGTCCTCCGTCCGCTTCATCTGCGGCACGCAGGAGATCCACAAGGAGCTCGAGCGCCGCATCGCAAAGTTTGCCGGCACGGACGACGCCATCCTCTATTCTTCCTGCTTTGATGCAAACGGCGGCCTGTTTGAGACGCTGCTGGGGCCGGAGGACGCGGTCATTTCGGACGAGCTGAACCACGCCTCCATCATCGACGGCGTGCGCCTCTGCAAGGCCAAGCGCTACCGCTATCTCAACAACAACATGGAAGACCTTGAGGAAAAGCTCAAGGATGCACGCGCGGCAGGCTGCAAGAAGATCATCATCGCGACCGACGGCGTGTTCTCGATGGACGGCTACATTGCAAACCTGCAGGCCATCTGCGACCTGGCAGACCGCTATGACGCGCTGACGATGGTCGACGACTCCCACGCCGTTGGCTTCATGGGTGAGCATGGCCGCGGCACGGCGGAATTCTGCGGCGTGCTGGGACGGGTTGACATCATCACCGGCACGTTCGGCAAGGCCATGGGTGGCGCCTCCGGCGGCTACACCGCGGCGCGTCAGCCGATCGTCGATCTGCTGCGTCAGCGCTCGCGTCCGTACCTGTTCTCCAACACGCTGGCTCCCGCCATCTGTGCCGCGACGCTCCGCACGATCGACCTGCTGGAGGAGTCCACCGCACTGCGGGACAAGGTGCATGAAAATGCGCGCTATTTCCGCGCCGAGATGGAAAAGCTGGGCTTCGATCTGCTCCCCGGCGAGCACCCCATCGTCCCCGTCATGCTCTATGACCCGAAGACCGCGCAGGAGTTTGCCCGCCGGATGCTCGATAAGGGCGTCTACGTCGTCGGCTTCTGCTATCCGGTCGTCCCGAAGGGACGCGACCGCATCCGCACGCAGATCTCCGCCGGTCACACGAAGGAAGATCTCGACTTTGCCGTTCGCTGCTTCGGCGAGGTCAAAAAGGAAATGGGTCTGTAAGCCCACCGCATAGACGATCGCTGCCGCGCTCTGGTTTCAGAGCGCGGCAGTTTTTTGCGGCTGCACGCAGGTCTTGCAAATACCCGTTGTAGGGGCGTCCGTCCTACGATGAAAAACGCGAAAACAAAACGAATTTGCATCGGATTTCCATAAAAACGGGCAATCAGAGATCCACCCGTTCAAACCGCGCGGCGGAGATGCGGAACGCGGCAGCATTCAAAAGCAGCCACGCGCACGCGCCGAGCACGAGCACAGGGAGCTGACGGAGCTGATCGGAAAGGGCATAGCTCTCAAACAGCGCCTCGCCCAGCGGCCAAAGCGCCAGCGCCATGTGCTCCAGCGCCTCCAGTACAAGGATCAGCACAAACTGCACCGCGCCGGAGAGCAGAAACGGCTTTCCGAGGTCATAGCCGCTGCGGTAGTGCATGGGCAGAAATGTGATGCTGAACACGCCCATCAGGAGCATCGAAAGGCCGAGAAACGAGACATTCGCCTCGATGCCGACAGGATTTTTGACTGCGCCGTACTGCGCCCGGATGAGCATGAACGGAAGGCAGGCGGCAAGCTGCAGGAGCTGAAGCTCCATGACGGTCGTGACGCGGGCGCGCACCATCTCCCGCTTGGTGACGGGCAGGAGCATCATATAATACACGTCGCGGTTTTCCCGGCACGACTGGAAAAAGAGAAAAATGCCGAGCGCGTTGTAGAAAAACGTCACATAATACGGATAGCTCGGGATCAGCACCAGTCCGCTCAGCGCCAGAAAAAGAAGCGGCACCGGCGACATGGCAAGCCGCCATTCCTTGCTTTGCAGAGCCTTCATTTCTCAGCCTCCCTTTCCAGATACACCATGAGCTGCTCCAGCGTCGGCGCGGTGAGCGCGCAGTCCTTGCCGAGCACGGCGTCCTGCGCACGCAGAAGCCCGGAAACGCTGTCCTTATGCCGGCGCAGCCCGATGAGTGCCGCCTCCAGCTCCGGCGTCAGCCGCGCGGGCGCACACTCCGCCAGACGGTAGGCCGCGAGGAGCTCCCGCTTTGGCAGGGAGGCAAAGATGCGCCCGTTTTGTATGTACGTGATCTGATCGGCGCACGCCTCCAGATCGGAGGTGATGTGCGTTGAAAAGAGGATCGACACGCCATCCTCCTCACGGAGCGTGAGGAACAGGTCGAGCAGATCGTCGCGCGAGACGGGGTCAAGCCCCGAGGTCGGCTCGTCGAGGATCAGAAGCTCTGCGCCGTGGCTCATCGCCAGCGCGAGCTGGTATTTGACCTTCATGCCCTCCGAGAGCGCACTCGTGCGTTTTTCCTCACTCAGGCGAAAGCGCGCAAGGCAGCGCCGGTAGAGCGCCTCGTCCCACGCCGGGTAGAAGCGCCGCGTGACCGCCGTGATCTGCGCGAGCGTTTTGCGCGGATAATAGCTCAAACCGCCGGAGACGAAGCCGATCTTCTGCCGGATGGCGTGCTCGTCGTGCGCCGCGTCCAGTCCAAGCAGCGTCACCTTCCCCGCGTCGGGGTGGACAAGGCGCAAAAGCGCCTTGAGCGTCGTCGTTTTGCCCGCACCGTTGCGGCCGATGAAGCCCATGACCGTGCCCGCCTCCATCGAGAACGACACGTGATCGAGCGTGAAGCCGGGGTAATGCTTGCAGAGGCCGTCAACCGTCAGAATGTTCATCTTCCGATGCCTCCTTTGCCGTTTCCCAGAGCTTATCCGGGACGGAAATGCTGTTTTCGTCGATCAGTGCAATGCCGCGCTTCTTGTCCGCCATCAGCAGCAGCTGATCTCCGGGCTGGATGCCGAACAGCTCGCGCGCCCCCTTCGGGATGACGATCTGCCCCTTGTCGCCGACTTTGACGATGCTGAGAAATTTCCCCTTTGGATATTGCAGAGCCACTTGTATCACCTCGCATTAAAAGTATAACTTTTCCCACTCAGTATACCACACAAAAATCAAAAAGCAAGGGTTGCATTTTGAAAAAAATCAGATAGAATGGTGACATGGAAAAAATACCCCGGCGCACCGGCGGTGAAAGGAGGGAATGATACCATGAAATACGTCTGTGAGATCTGCGGATGGGTCTATGACGAGGACGAGGGCTGCCCCGAAAGCGGCATCGCACCCGGCACCAAGTGGGAGGATGTTCCCGGCGATTTTGAATGTCCTGTCTGCTACGTCGGCAAGGACCAGTTCTCAGAGTCGGATGACTGACCCGGCGCCCCAAGATGCTTTGCACATTTTGGGGCGGTTTTCTTTCTCCGCGGCGGGAGGAACCTTTCCCCGCGCCGTGCGTCTAACAGGTATGACATGAAAAAGGAGAAGAACCATGGGATTTACAATTGTGGAGACGCTCTTTCCGCTCGTATTTCTGCTGATGTTCGGCTTCGCGCTGTATACGCTGATCTCGTCTGCTGCGGCGCGGGCACAGGAAAAGCGGAAAAATGACGCCTCGCCGCGTCTGAGCGTTCCGGCCTCTGTCGTGACAAAGCGCGCGCAGGTCGGCACGACCCATCACCACAACGCGGCGACGAACACCGGCGGAACCTACTACAACACCAAATATTTCGCCACCTTCCAGTTTGAAAGCGGCGACCGGCTGGAGCTTTCCGTTTCGCCGGGCGAATACGGTATGCTTGTCGAGGGCGACCGCGGGCAGCTCTCCTTTCAGGGCACGCGCTATCTCGGCTTTGCAAGAAAGTAAAGACAAACGCAAAAACCGGGTGCGGCAGGAAATGCCGCACCCATTCTTTGCGCCTCGGATTTATTGATAAACGATAAATAATAGTTGACAATCGATAAATTCCGTGCTATTGTGGGGACAGAAAGCAAAAGGAGTGAGGGCTATGAACTGGAACGCGAACAAGAGCGTCCGTCTCTCGCAGGTCTGCGTGGTCATTTTTGCGGCGCTTTTGCTGGCGCTGGACATCGGGTGCTACTGGGCGGTGACGTGGTTCGTTCGTCTGCGCCGGATGCAGCCGCCGATGGTGCTCTGGATGATGCTCACGATCTATCTGTGCAGCATTTTTGCTTGGCTCCTGCTGGCGCAGCTCTGGCGGCTGCTGCGGAACATTCAGGCGGGGCGCGTGTTCGAGGAGGAAAACGTGCATATTTTGCGCGCGGTGAGCTGGTGCTGTGCCGGCGCGGGGCTGGTCTGCCTCGGCAGCACATTTTGGTATCTGCCCTTCGCGGCGGTCGCGGTCGCGGCGTGCTTTATGGCGCTGATCGTGCGCATCGTCAAGAACGTTTTCCAGCAGGCGCTCGCCATGAAATCCGAGCTGGATCTCACGGTCTAGGAGGCGCAGGATGGAAATTCTCGTGAATCTGGACGTGATGATGGCAAGACGCAAAATCTCAGCCGGAGAGCTGGCCGAGCGCATCGGCATCACGCCGGCCAACCTGTCCATTTTGAAGAACAATCGCGCGAAGGCCATCCGCTTTTCCACGCTGATGGCGCTGTGCCATGAGCTGGACTGTCAGCCGGGCGATATTTTGCAGTTTGTGGACGATCCGGCTGTGCCGGAGTAAAGGAGAATCGAATATGGAAAATCAGAACCGGGATGCGGAGCACCGTACCCCTGAGCTTGCTGTACCCATTTTGTGGGACACGCCGGACTGGGCGGCAGACGCCGTCGCGCCGCAGAAACCGCCGTTTTCGGCGTCAAAAACGGAGCGGATCGCCGCATTTTTGATGTATCCGCTCGCATTTTGCTACATTCAAATGCTGCTTGCGCCGCTTTCCGCCGGGGCGGTCTGGCTGTGCGTGTTTTGTTCGGGCTTCCTCGCCATGACCGAGCTGCTCTGCCGCGGACGGCGGCGCACATGGGAAAGCTGGGTCTGGCTCGGCTGCCTGCTGGTGCTCATTGCGTTTCGCGTCCGCCTGATCGTTGAGGCAGGGCGCTGCGGCGACGACGCGCCTGTTCACGCGGTCTCTCCGGCGCTGTCGTTTTTTCTGCTCCACGCCTACGCGGTCTACTGGGTGCTTTGCCGGTCGGACACGCTGCTCGGCGGCGAGAGCAGCCGCCTTCTGCCGCTCGATGCGATGAACGGCATGATCGTATTCCCGTTCGGGGGCTTTTTCCTGCGCATCCGGACGGCGGTTTCCGCGCTGGCGCAGCTTCTTCGTACACGCGGCGGAGAAAAACGCTCCGCTGCCGTGCGGGCGGGCATCGCTGCCGCGATCCTGGCGGCGTGCGCCTTGCTGGTGCTGTCCATGCGTGCGCTGTCTGACGCAGACGCGCGCTTCGGCGCGGCGGTCAGCGGGCTGCTTGCGGCGCTGACGCCGGACTGGAACGAAAGGACGCTGGCGGATTTTCTCTTTCGGTTCTGTCTGAGCCTGCCTGTCGGCGCATACCTGTTCGGCCTCATCGCGGGCGCGGCACGGCGCGAGCCGCAGGCGCTTCGGGCTCGCGGAAGTGCGTTTGAGCAGGCGCTCGAAAAGCTCCGCAGCGTGCCGATCGCCGTCCTTGCGGCGCTCGCCGCTGTCTTTGCCGCCGTGTATCTGGCGTTTTTCGCCCTTCAGGCGAGCTATCTTTTCGGCGCGTTCACGCGCACCGTGCCCGAGGGCTATACCGTTGCGGAGTACGCGCGGCAGGGCTTTTTCTCGCTGTGCCGCGTGATGGCGGTCAATTTTGCGCTGCTGTGGCTGATGGCGCGCACCGGCGTGCGGCCGCCGCGAACGCAGCGGGCGCTGCGCGCGCTGTGTACGGTGCTGCTGGCGCAGAGCCTGCTGTTTGCCGTCATCGCCGCCTCCAAGCTCACGCTTTACATCACGATCTACGGCTTCACGCCCCTGCGGCTTCAGTCGGCGTGGCTGATCGCCGTGCTCACGGCGGGCTGCGGCTGCGCGCTGTATTCGCTCTGGAGCGGCAAGCGCTCCTTCCGGTTCTGGACGCTCTTTTCCGGCCTCACGCTGGCGCTGCTGCATCTGTATTGAGCGCCCGCAGACGCGGCCTGCGGCGAATGCTGCCGCAGGCTGTCGTGCGATTCTCGCGCCAGCCCGCAAAAAAGCCGCTTTTCGGACTTGACACAGTGCCCCATCCGTGTTATTATAATAAAGCTCACTGAGCACCACAATATCGCGGGATAGAGCAGTCTGGCAGCTCGTCGGGCTCATAACCCGCAGAGTCACCGCTTAGTTCTCAGGAGCAAAAAGTCAATATCGCGGGATAGAGCAGTCTGGCAGCTCGTCGGGCTCATAACCCGGAGGTCGGGGGTTCAAATCCCTCTCCCGCAACCATAAATCGCCGTATTTCGTGAGAAATGCGGCGATTTCTCTATCGCTTTGCTCGGATTTCTCCGTTTCGCTCATTTGCAATTCATGCTCCCCGTGGAGTCTTTGCTCCGATTTGCTGGACATAGTTTCCATATTAAAGTGCTTCAGAAGTTCTGATTGGAATGCCGTCGTCTGACAGCTTTACGCGCTATTTGCAATAAAGTATGCAATAGCGCGTTTTTCGTTTTATGCCGTGTGGTTTCGGCGCTGCGGAAAGGTCGGTAAAACAACATCTGCAAACTTGGCGCGAGGGGCAGCACCATTTAATCTCGGCGCTGCATCCATCTGACCCATGTTAAGATAATCGCTCATCATGCCGATGGCCTCGCGCTCGATATCTTCGTTTTTGTGAAGATATTTGCGCGTTGTTTCAATCGACGAATGGTCTTTGCGGACAAGCCGCCTTTTCGTCCGTCCGAACGGCCGCCGTTTTTCTGTTTTCTTTGATAATAGTCCTGTATGGTACCACCATTGAGATCCGTAATACGCTGGACAGCAGTAAGAAGAACATCATCCGGACAGAGGTTTTCCGAAATGGCGTCAAGACTGCCTGCACAGAGTACGATCACGACGCTTACGGAAATGTGACCTGTGAACGGCGCTACCTTCGGGTATGACTATCTCGGAAACAAGCTGTGGGAGCTTTCAGCGGCAGATGCTGCAAAAAATCTTCCCTTTACAGCGAAATACGAGTATAATGAAAGCAATCAGGTCATAAAGACATACAATGCGCTCGGACAGCTGATTCGGGCGACGGATTATTTACAAATGGATAATATTGAATTTAAATACCTATATTCAGTTGAAAAGTATACTACTTTTAATGTGACTGTAAAATCAGGAAATTTTTCTGGTTGTTCTGACTTTTGTGTTTCAGAAGTGACTCTACAGGAGATTGTAGAATCTTTGAACGCAATTTATGAAAGACTCTGCGGAGAATATATGCTCACTGATTATGACAGCGACGACTATGTTTTATTTAAATTTCAGCGTTTGGGGCATTTGGTGATTGCAGGACAATTGGGTGGTAGCTATAGCGAACAATTTTTAAAATTCAAAATTAATTCGGATCAAACATTTTTGCATCAAATAGTTGTACAGTTAAAGCAGATGCTCCAAAAGTCTAAAGAAACAGATTGAAGAATGTTATATCATACGGTTACCCAAACGCCATAATGGCGTTCGGGTGATCAGTATGACAATGTGGGTAGCCGCGCCCAGATGACAGTCTCCAGCAAGGAGCGTTACACCGTCAGCTATGCCTATGACGCCAACAACCGTCTGCTGACCGAGCGGAAAACACGCGGCCTGCTGACCGATCTGACGACATATGCCTACGACGCGAATGGCAATCTGCTGTCAAAGACGTTCACCGGCGGAGACGGCAGCCTGACAGGTGCGACCTATACCTATAACCTTTTCGGCCAGCTGACAGCGGCGTCGGAGAACGGCCAGACCGCGGCGTATGCCTACAACGCACAGGGTATCCGCACCTGCAAGGCCACCGCCACGAGCCAGACGGATTTCCTGCTCGACGGCGGGAATGTGGTCGGCGAGCATGTCGGAAGCAAGACGGTCACATACCTGCGCGGCGCAAACCTGATTTCGCGTTCGGACGGAAGCAAGAAAACCTACTATCTGTTCAACGCGCATGGCGACG
>ENA-OPVH01000476-OPVH01000476.1-human-gut-metagenome-genome-assembly--contig:-NODE-476-length-26781-cov-2.306930_pt1 | contig 26781 bp, 16 predicted proteins | sample MGYA00241494_ERZ501980 | MGnify/ENA primary metagenome ERZ501980 (study PRJEB25962, sample SAMEA1964914) | human gut metagenome | biome: human gut; feature: human-associated habitat; material: faeces... | reverse complement strand
CTGCCCGCCGTTAAATCGTTCAGCGAAAGGAGCCAAGATGTCCCGTCAACCACGTCAAAAGTCATCTACCGGGCTATATCATGTAACCGCTAGAGGCAATGCTCATCAGCTCATTTTTGAGGATGATGACGATCGCATGGCATTGCTTCTTCGTTTGAAAAACAGTTTTCGCCAGTCGGATATCTCGGTTTTATCATGGTGCTTTATGTCCAATCACTTCCATCTTGTATTGGAAGATCCAATGGATGCCATGTCTCCCTCAATGAAGCGGGCTCTCTCCTCATATGTGCTTAATTTCAATACAAGGCACCAGCGTGTCGGCCATTTGTTTCAGGATCGCTTTTACAGCACTCCTGTCTTAGATGACAGTCATTTTCTTACTGCAATCGATTATGTACATCTAAACCCCGCCAGGGCGTATGGTGGTTCCATTCTTGGATATCGATGGTCGAGCTTGAATGCGTTTGTATTGGGGCATGATGAATTTGCGTTCTGCGATATGTGCCGAGTTCAAGAACTGTCTTCGCTGTGTGTTGATCAGCGCGCATACCTAAGGCATCTTTACGATGTCCTGAAGTTAGACTCAATAACTTATGGAATTCGAGAAAAGCTATCAGACGATGATGCCCTGAGGCTTGTTCGACATCTCGCGGCCCCGTTTGATGCCTGCGATATTAAGGCGCTCGATAAGAATCAACGTAGTGCAATCATGATACGCGCACGAAAGGCTGGCGTGACAGTCGGTCAGCTTGTGCGATGTTGCGGACTCGGTGAGGCAACGGTTAAAAGGGCAACTGCTGGCTGGCGCGACGCCTCAAATGATCCGTTTTCCTCCGTCCCTAACGGATCACCACAGCTTTCCGCGTAAAAGATGATCCGTTTTCCTCCGTCCTCAAGGGATCAGGTGGTGCGCATTAGTGCGTATTTACGTGCGTATGATTGCGTGACAATGCGTGTATATGCATAGTCTGTTGCAGATTATTGCCCATTTACCTGTAATATACGTAGAAGTACGCACATACGCGCGCATTTGTGCGAATATATAGGCGCAGAAATGCAAGACGTCCCATGATTCAGGAGGCACATATGGCAGATTCCAAGCAGGCTCCACTCGATTCCGCGGCAGCCGCAAAGGCAGCGTTCGCTTCGGTCCAGGACAAGCCATTCCCCGATGATATCTTTACGGCACCCGAGCTTCGTTGGGCTGTGATCGGGTGCGGCGTTATCGCCAACCAGATGGCCCAGTCTCTCGCTCTTGCCGGCCGCAAGCTTGCGGGCGTCGCCAACCGCACGCTGTCAAAGGCTCAAGCTTTTGCCGAGCGGTATGGCATCGAGAAGGTCTATGACACGGTCGAGGACCTCTATGCCGATCCGGACATCGACGCAGTCTATATCACCACGCCGCACAACACGCATATCACCTATCTGCGTGCGGCCCTGGCAGCTGGCAAGCACGTGCTCTGCGAAAAGGCCATTACCCTCAATTCCGCCGAGCTTGACGAGGCCCGCGCCATTGCCGACGAACATAACGTGGTCCTCATGGACGCCACCACGGTGCTTCACATGCCCTTGTATCAGAAGCTGCGCCGCCGTATGGATGCCGGCGAGTTTGGCCGCATGAACCTCGCCCAACTCAACTTTGGCAGCTACAAGGAGTACGGCGACCTGACCAACCGCTTCTACAATCGCAACCTTGCTGGCGGTGCCATGCTCGACATTGGCGTCTATGCCCTGTCCGTCATGCGCCTCTTTATGGCAAGCCAGCCCGCTGAGGTCGTTTCGCTCGGCAACACCTGTGAGACCGGTGTCGACGTTGCGGGCGGCATCGTCTGCCGTAACACCGAACAGCAGCTGGGCGTCGTGAGCCTTACGCTTCACTCCAAGCAGCCCAAGCGCTCGGTCATCAGCTTTGACAAGTGCTATATCGAGGTCAACGAGTATCCGCGTGCCGATCACGCGACCATCGTGTGGACCGCGGACGGCCACCGCGAGGAGGTCCACGCCGGCACCGAAGCTTACGCCCTTTGCTATGAGATGGCTGATCTTGAGAAGGCCGTTGCCGGCGACGACTCCAAGCGCGAGCTGCTGGATTATGCTTCTGATGTTATGGAACTTATGACCAAGCTTCGCGCCGACTGGGGAGTCGTGTACCCCGAGGAGGAGTAAGCGATGCTAGCGGAAGATAGGCTCAATGCGATCGTGTCGATGGTGCAGCAGGCTGGCTCGGTTACTGTGCCAGAGCTTGCTGAGGCCTTGGGCGTGACGGCGTCTACCATTCGGCGCGACCTGCAGACGCTCGATCGAGCACACCGCATCGCCAAGGTCCACGGCGGAGCGACGAGTCTTGAGCGCGCGCACGTGACGCGCGACCTAACACTTAATGAGCGAAGCGACCTCCATAACGACGACAAGGAGCGCATCTGCGCCCGTGCGGCGGCGCTCGTGGAGCCCGAGAGCTTTGTATACATCGACTCAGGCTCGACGACGCTCAAGCTCATCGAGCATCTTCCGCACCTTGAAGGTGTCACCTATGTGACCGATTCTGTGCTCCATGCTCAGCACCTTGCTTTGCGCGGCATGCGCACCGTGGTGTTGGGTGGCGAGCTCAAGCCCGAGACCGAGGCACTCGTTGGTCCCGATGCCCTGGCAACCCTGGACCGTTACAACTTCAACTGCGGCTTTTGGGGTTCTAACGGCATTGCCGCCGAGCAGGGCTTCACGGCGCCCGATATCGAGGAAGCGCAAGTAAAGCGTATCTCGATGCGCCATACGGCCAAACGCTTCGTAATCTCGGACGCCAGCAAATTTGGCATGGTGGCGCCCGTCAAGTTCGCGGACTTCCGCGACGCAACGATTATTACCGCAGGCGAGGTCCCCGCCAAGTACCGGGCAATGGACAACGTCATCACGGTCTAACAGCAGGGGGCGGGCTAGGGCCAAAACTACCGCAAAGGTGTCTGTTCCCATTGTGGTGGCTAGTAACGAAAACCGAGGAGTTATCTCAATAGAAAAGCGGCAACGTCCATCACGGGCGTTGCCGCTTTCGTTGTCTGCCGGTTTGTCTCAATCTGTAACAACTGGACCGTTAAAAGTGGGCTAGGTGTTACAGATTGAGATAATTCCGAACCGCGCCATCCTTTTTTCTCAATCTGTAACAGCTGGGACGGATTTTGCCGAGTTACTGTTATAGATCGAGATTTTCCCTTGAGGGGGATTCGAATGTCTCGATCTGTAACAGATAGACCGGAAAATGGGTTCTAACTGTTACAGATCGAGACGTTTTGGGACGGCGGTTGAGCCATTGCGGCAAAACCACTACAAAAGTGCCTGTCCCCATTGTGGCGGTTTTGACGTTTGCCCAGATAAAACCTGCCAAAATAAACCTGTCCCTTTTTGGCAGGTTTTAGGGCTCCCAGGGGCAGGGGGCTTCGATGTGGACGTGCTCGCCGGTAACGGGATGCGTGAAGGACACACTGTGAGCGTGGAGCATCAATCCACAGGGGCGCGGCGTGCCGTACAGGTCGTCACCGACCAAGGGGTGATGCTCGCTGGCCAGATGCACACGGATCTGATGTTTGCGGCCGGTGAGCAGCTCGACATCGATATACGAACGCGTGGGCAGGCCTCGTCGGCTCTTAAGGCGCTTGAGCACCTTGACGCGCGTCTGAGACGGCTTGCCGCTGGCGCCAACGCGCATCTTGCGGCTATCGTGGCGGTCGCGGGCGATGGGCTTGTCGATGAGCTTCTCGTTCCAGTCGATCTTGCCCTCGGCCAGCGCCAGATAGTGCTTTTCGAATGCGTGGTCGATCACCATCTGGTCAAAAGCGGGTTGTGTCTGCTTGTCGAGCGAGAACAACACCACGCCGGTAGTGTTGCGGTCCAGGCGGTTGAGCGGTTGCATGTCGGTCGCGGCAAAGCCGTCGCCCATGGCCAACAGCAGGTCGCTGGCGTAGTCGGTAAGTGTGCGCTCACCGGTGCCGTCACCGTGGACGATCATGCCGGCGGGCTTATCGATGGCCATGAGCCAGGCGTCGCAGTAGAGGACTTGAGGTTCTTCGTTCACGTGTAAGCCTTTCGGTTAGCTAATTCCCACAAACATGCAGCCCGAGGTCGCCCCGCGCAGGCGGGCGGCGGGCTTACGGCCGGCTTGCGCCGCCTCGACGGCGCGACGAACACGAGCGACGGCGCGGCTCACCTCTTCGGCCTCGAGTAAGGTTCCGTCGACCATAAGACGGCGCACGCCGGCGTCGAGCAGCTGCGGTACCTGCGGCGTAAGGTCAATGGGGTAGGCGTCGTACAGGCGCGAGCGGCCGTGGACGTCGGTGCGCACTGGCATGACCTTGCCATCGATATTCTTGAGTGACAGCTTGCGGGCGCGTAGACGGCAGTTGGCGCAATCGTGGATGCAACCGTTGGCCACCTGCAGGATGCAGTGCTCGCTCGTCATAACGCGTGGGCGGCCGAAAACGGTGATGCCCAGGGCTGCGGGCGCGGAGGTGCCAAGCGAGATAATCTCGTCGAGCGTGATCTCGGGCGAGAGCCAAAACGCGCCGGCTCCGCGCTCGGCGAGTGCCTCCATGCAGGGCGTGTTGTGCACGGGCAGGCAAGAGCGAATCTCGGCCGTGGCGCCAACCTGGGCGGTCAGGGCAAGCTCGGAGATGTTGCCAATAGCGACCGTGGCGCCGGCAACAACCCACGGGTCGACGCGTACGTGGTCAACGGCGCGGCAGACCTCGTCGAGTACGGGTACGATGCCCTGCTCAAATGCATCGGCGGGGGAGAGCTCGGCTGCATCGAGCGCGTCGGTGGTCATGTAGATGCGCGTTGCACCCTCGGCACGAGCGGCCTCGGCGGCGTCGAGCGAGGTGACGGTGGCACAGATCTGCGGCTCATCGCGGTAGTGCTCGGGCGCGGGGCGGGAATCACTGGTGACAATCGCCGGCAGCTCGAGTGTGCGGGCACGCTCGTCATACGGCGCCAGAATGGCCTCTTCCAGCGCCTTGCAAGCGGCGGCGCGCACCTTATGTACAGCGGAGAAGCCCATGCCGCAGCCCTCATCGAGGGCCACGTCAAAGCTCGCTGCCTCAAAGGGCGAGGAGCCCATACGGCCCACGTGCTCAACCAGATCGGACGCCTCGACGGCGCGGGTCTTGGCGGCCTCGACGGTGAAGCCCGTGGCCATGGCCGTAAGCGATGGGTCGTCGCAGCAAGTAAGCGTGACGGCAAACGGCTCGCCCAGGCGCGCCACGACGGACACATCTACGGCGCGGCGGCGCAGCACATCGCGCTTGAGCGCGGCGCCGGCGGCGTCAATGGCGCGCTGGCTTCGAATCACGCGCACGCGGCAGCCCTCGGGCATGCTGCGGGGCACGCGACATTCGATGGTGTCGCCCGCAGCGGCATCCTCGGCGGCGATGGTGGTCAGGAACTGGTCAAACTCGTCGTCATGACGAAGCTCCAGCAGGTCGCCCTTGCCCACGGGCTCAAACAGCTCAATGCGGGCGATGGCGGCGCGGCGACGGCGGTCGTCGGGCTTGAGGCCGCGCACATCGCGGTTGGCCAGGCGGCTGCCGAGCACCGTGCCCACGATCTGGCCGCGGTTGTTGGAGCGCTCGTAGCTCATCATCTCGTCACCCGAGGTACCGTCTTGATAGGCGTGCGTAAAGTCGCGGTTAAAGCAGCGCTTGAGCTGGCGCTGGCGGGCGGCATCCTCATCCTTAGAGGTCGAAACATCGGCCAGCATGTCGTCAATCTGATGACGATACACATCAACGATGGAGTATACGTAATCGGGCGCCTTCATGCGGCCCTCGAGCTTGAGCGATGCGGCACCGGCGTCATACAGACGGCGAACAAGCTGCGAGGTATTGGTGTCGCGCGGGCACAGCGCGCGCTCGCGACCGGCAGGGGAGAGCGAGCAGCCGTTCTCGTCAATCAGCTCGTAAGGCAGGCGACAGGGCTGAGCGCACATGCCGCGGTTGGCCGAGCGGCCCGCCATGGCAAAGCTCGAGAGCAGGCACAGGCCCGAGTAGCAAAAGCAGATGGCGCCGTGGCTAAAGACCTCCAGGTCAACGTCGGGCGCGGCATTGTGAATGGCGGCGATTTCGTCGATGGAGAGCTCGCGTGAGAGGGTCACGCGGTCGGCGCCCTGTTCGCGGCACCAGATGGTTCCACGGTCATCATGGATGTTCGCCTGGGTCGAGATGTGTGTCTCGATGCCGGGCATGGTGCGCTTGACCTCAAAGAACAGGCCCCAGTCCTGGATGATAAAGGCGTCGGCGCCCAGCGTGGAGCAGCGATGGATGAGCTGCAGCGCATCGCTCATCTCGGATTCCTTGATGACGATGTTGACCGTGACGTAGACGCGCGAGCCGGCCAGGTGCGCGGCGCGGCAGGCCTGCTCAAAGGCCTCGTCGGTAAAGTTCGTTGCCTTGCGGCGGGCGTTGAAGCTGCCCATGCCACAGTAGATGGCGTCTGCCCCGGCAGCGAGCGCGGCGGCAAAGGGCTCCGGGCCTCCGGCGGGTGCCAAAAGCTCGGGCCTGCGGTTGGTGGTTCGACTGGCGGTTGCGGTCATATCCTGCCTTTCAAAATGCTCAGATACTCAAAAGTATAGTGGCGCCGTCGCGACAGGCGATGCCCGCAGCCTAAGCAGGACAAAGTCTTCAGCAGCCTCTCGGGCAAAAATGATCCGTTTTCCTCCGTCCCCAAGGGATCAGTGGGTTAGCCCTCCTTGCGGACCTTTTGCAGATAGCGGTAGACGCTGGGCTCCGAGATGCCCAGAGCGGCGGCGGCGCAGGCAACGGCACCCTTGAGCATAAACACGCCGTTGCCGTTGAGATGGCGGATAACATCGACGCGGTCGGCCTGGTCGAGCGAGGCGACATCCTGCCCGCGGCTTTCGAGCAACTCGGAAATACTGCGGTCGATGAGCTCCTGTGTGGACTCCGAAAGGCTTTCGACCTCGATGGGGGAGGGCTCCGTGCGAACCGGCGCGGCGTCGAAACAGGCCATAAGCTGCTGCGCCATGGCGTTGATGGAGCGCACGGTCGAGAGATCGGTGTTGACGCAGAGCATGCCGACAATCTCGTTATCCTCGCGGATAAAGTACGATGCGGATTCCGGCGTCTTGCCACCGGCGCCGCGCCCCTCGTAGCCCGTAATAAACGGCAGGTCGCGATACTTGGGGTCGTGCATAATCTTGAGCGCAAGATCGGTGGCGGGACCGCCAATCTTGCGGCCGCTCACGATGCCGTTGCGAATATCGACGATGGCGTGGTCGGGATCCGAGAAATCGTGCAGGACGATTTCGCTGTTTTTGCCGAGTATCTGCTCCAGGAAATCGACCATCGGCAAAAAGCGGCGCACGGTCTCGTTCATGGGCAACTCCTTTGGGTGAAATCGGAAATGTTCATAACAATTTTTTCTCATGGTAGCACGGTATCTATTGACTCGCATATTCGCAGGTACATCGCGTAATACAGACGAGCGGTAGGAAATTGGCGGCAAACGGTCGACCAAAAGAAAAGTTAGATGTTATTTTGACCAGACACTTTCCTGACCTGCGGAAATGCGTTATATCGGCTGAAGAATAGTCTGATAACAAAAAATTATTATTAAATATGAGGAAAATCTTCAATACGATATGCAACGAAGGCACAACCTCAGCCCCGCACTGCGTCACAATAGGACGCTAGATGCGAAAACAACTACTTCTAGGATTGGTGGTCAAATGGCCCAGGAGACGGTTACGAACGGCACTGAAGCCCTGTTCACTCGTGAAGGCATGCCGCCCGTTAAGGAAATGATCCCGTGTGCCCTTCAGCACGTGTTGGCATCGTTTGCCGGCATCATTACCCCGGCGGTCATCATGGCCGGCGTCTACGGCTTTAATAGCCAGCAGAGCACCGACATCATTCAGGTCGCGCTCATTCTTTCGGCACTCGACACGGCCCTTCAGGCCTTCGCTCCCTTCCGTCGCATCGGCGGCGGCCTGCCCATCGTCATGGGCGTCTCGTTCGCGTTCCTGCCGGCCCTTCAGGCCATGGGTGCCTCGGGCTTTAGCTTTGGTGCGCTGCTGGGCGGCGAGATTGTCGGCGGTGCCGTCGCGGCCCTCTTTGGTCTGGCCTACAGCAAGATTAAGTGGCTGTTCCCGCCCGTCGTGACCGGTACGGTCATCTTTTCCATCGGCGTTTCGCTGTATCCCACGGCCGTCAAGTATATGGCCGGCGGTATGGGTACGCCGCTGTGGGGCACCCCGCAGGCATGGTGCGTCGCTCTTATCACGTTTGCCGTGGTCTTTGCGCTCGCCAACTTTGGCAAGGGCACGCTCAAGCTGGGATCTGTGTTCTTTGGCATGATCGTTGGCATGATCGTTTCGATCCCCTTTGGCATGATCGATTTCTCCAGCGTCGCCACCGCTCAGGTCTTCGCCCTTCCCAAGCTCATGCCCTACGCGCTCGAGTTTGATCCCGAGGTCTGCATTACCCTCGCCGTCGTGTTCCCCATGGTTGCCATCCAGGTTATCGGTGACGTCTCCGCCGCCTGCCTGGGCTCCATCGACCGTATGCCCACCGAGCGCGAGCTCTCTGGCGCTATCGTGTCCCAGGGCATCACATCTATGGTCGGCGGTCTGCTGGGCGGTCTTCCCACCAGCGCCCTTGGCCAGAACGTGGGCATCATCTGCTCCAACAAGGTCGTCAACAAGTGGGTTTTTGTGACCATCGCGGCCGTTTTTGCCATCGCCGGTCTGTTCCCGCAGCTTTCTGCCGTCCTTTCCGCTATCCCGCAGCCCGTCATCGGCGGCGCGACCGTCGGCGTCTTTGGCACCATCACCATGAACGGCGTGCGCATGTTCACCCGCGAGGGCCTCACGCAGCGCACTACCACCATCGTCGGTACCTCCGTCGTCTTTGGCCTGGGTATCTGGATGGCCAGCGGTTGCCTTGCCGGCGAGGGTATGCCCACCTGGGTGTCCACCGTCATCGGCTCCAATGCCGTAACCCCCACCGCCATCATGGCCATTGTCCTTAACCTGATCCTTCCGCAGACGCCGGTTGTGGCTCAGCACATCGATGCTGCCAAGGACGCTGCCGTGGATCTGGTCTTGCCCGAGAGCAAGAAGTAACCAATATTGGTGCTATTCGTCGGCGGACGCATCGCCTCGTCCGCCGACGTCATACGGCGCCAAGCCGCACTTCAACCGCCCCTTCTGCGTGCGCGATTGTCGAATTACGTTATAGCTAGCTATATTATAGGAAGGTATAATATAGCTAGCTATAACGTAAAGGAAGGATGGCCCTGTGTTTATCGGAAGAACAGCGGAAATGTCCGAGCTCAATCGACTGTATGGCACGGGCTCCTTTGAGATGCCTGTGATTTACGGCCGCCGTCGCGTGGGCAAAACGCGCCTTATCACAGAGTTCATCCAAGGCAAGAAGGCTATTTATTTTCAAGCTCGTCGCACCAATGCGGAGGCAAACCTGCACGGCTTTAGCCAGGCGATACTTGCAGGCTCGGTTGGTGCTGCAGACGTGTCGTTTCGTAGTTTTGACGAGGCATTCGATGCATTGGCCACCATGGCTCGCACGGAACGTTTGATTGTCGTGATTGACGAGTATCCCTATCTCGCCCAATCGAATCCCGAGATCAGCTCGTTGCTGCAAGACAAGATTGATCACCTGTACAAAGAGACCAGGCTCATGCTGATTCTATGCGGTTCGTCTCTTTCGTTTATGGAAGAGCAGGTGTTGGGCTACGAGAGTCCACTATACGGTAGGCGTACGGTCCAGTTTAAGATCATGCCGCTCGATTTTACGACGACCCTCGACCTGTGGCGGAGCATGGGTCGCGAAGACGCTGCGGTTTGCTATGGCATGACGGGCGGCATTCCTGCATATATCGAGAAAGTCGATCCCGTCGCACCGCTCAAGGACAACATCAAACGTCTTTTTCTTACTCCTACGGGCTATCTCTTTGAGGAGCCGAGCAACCTGCTGTTGCAAGAGTGCCGCAATCCCGAGCAATATGATGCGATTGTGCAGGCAATTGCCCAGGGGCGCTCGAAGATCTCGGAGATTGCGAGCTCTACGGGAATCCCTGCGAGCAACGTAAAGAGCTATGTGGATAAGCTGGCGTCGCTTGGGATTGTCGAGCGCGAGCTGCCCCTAAACGAGACGAGCAATAAGCGAGCCGTGTATCTGCTGAGCGACCAGATGTTTAGGTTCTGGTACAAGTTTGTGCCGCAGAACATTGGGCTGATTCAAAACGATATGGCCGAGATGGCGTATAAGCGCATTGAGCCGCACGTATCGGATTACATGGGTACGGTCTTTGAGCTTATATGCAGACAATACGTGTACGAACTCGCGCGCGCGGGCCAGCTCGATGTGGTTCCGGCGAGCGTCGGGCGCTGGTGGGGGACGGATAATCGCACGCATACGCAGGAAGAAATCGACTTGATTGTTGACGATGGCGAGGGCACTGCGCTGTTTGCGGAGTGCAAATGGCGCAATGAACCGGCGGGCGAAGACGTGCTGCAAAAGCTCGTGCACCGAAGCGAGCTCTTTAGACGGCAGCACAAAAGCTATGCACTTTTCTCAAAAAGCGGCTTTACGCAAGGATGTCAGGAAGCTGCGGCGAACAGGGGAGATACCAAGCTGATTTCGTTTGCCGAGATGTGCGAGCGGAGATAACCAAGCGCGCTCTGATGTAATGCTCGGAATGGGTCGCGCTTTCCGGATCGCCCTTCAAGCGGAAAGCGCGTCTCAGAATGCCGCGCCGGCGTTTTTGGCGGTTGTGGTTGGAAAGGGGAGCATTGCCTACACACGCGACGACGGCGTGGCGGTGATCTCCATGGCGGCACTTGGGGCGTAGTGGTTTTGCGGGCGTGCCGTGCTTCCTTTACCGAAAATCCATTTGGTAAACCTGGCACCCGTGGGTAGAATAAGGTCGACGGCAGCCCAAGGGTGATAGCTGGGCAGCGCCGTTACTTCGATTAAGGGGTCATCGCCTTAGTGGCGTCGACCCCTCTTTTTCTGCTTCGTACGCTGCTTAAGTGCCTCGGAAAGTCCGATAAGCGCCGTGAGGAGCGAGACCAAAGCGGTCAGGAGTTTCACGAAATCAATCAGATCGGTCATGGGCATCACCTCCCGTCGCATGGAGGGCACTGCCCGGCACATGGAACTGCCGTCAACAATAACCAGTCTATCAAACTGCAGCTATAAATACGAATATATGTTCGATAATAATAACGACGCGATTCTCTCAAAGCGCGGCTTTAAGCAAGTGTGTCAGAGGGCCGCGCTGGGCGATTTCATGTCCGCACGAGCGCCTATCCTTACGGCAATGTAGCCGCCTATGTAGCAAGCGGCAAGCAACGGAGAAAGGCCCTAACCGTGTCAGCTGAAAAGACGCCGGGTATCTCGGCTATCGATACGACGAACTTTGCGCGCCAGATTGTGCTGGACTTTGAGTTTGCGCCGGTGCCAAAACAGCGCCAGCGCCGTGGACTGCGCAACGAGATTATCGAGGTCGGCGCCGTCAAGCTCGATTACCACGGCAACGTTATGGGCGAGTTCTCGCAGTTTGTGCAGACGGAATTTACCGAAGGCGTTGCGTTTCCCGTCCGCGAGCTCACAGGGATATCGGCTGTGGACACCGCGATGGCCGATCCGCTCTACATGGTGATCAAAAGGCTCAGCGATTGGATCGGTCGCTACTCCGCCCAGGTGGTCTGTTGGAGCGGGGCGGACCGTCGACAGCTTTTGACCGAGTGTCAGGCAAAGCACATCGACCTTTCCGCATTTCCTACGGACTGGGCCGACCTGCAGGCGTTTTACACCTCGATCATGGACGTGGGCAGCCACGGGCGCGTTTCTTTGAGTGACGCGGCGACGTGGTTTGGCATCGAGTTTGACGAGTCGACGGGCCACGCCCACAGCGCTCTGGCCGATGCGCGCGTAACCGCCAAGCTGCTCAAGCAGATGATGGACGGGGACTACCGCGTGAGTCCGCACGCCCAGGAGATCCGCCAGCGGTGGGGGATGGGCGAGCGACCCCAGACGTGCCTTTCCAGCAAGTGCCCCGAGCTGGGCGACCTTCTGCTGAAGCTGAAAGCGGAGGGGAGGTAGGCGGCACCCTTCGCCCATGCTGGTGCGGTGCCTTACTGCCTGGCAGTTCCTGATGTTGGCAGGTGGCTGCCGCAGTGGCCTATTACGATTAGCTGTGCCTCGTCATCAAAACAAAAGTGCAGACGGAATGGGTCGCGGCGGTTGCGACCGTTGCCCTTAATGTGCGGCAAGATGCAAACCTGCTTACCGTTGTAAGTGCGTTGGCGGAGCCGCATGAGCTCGGTGTCGTTTTTAGTCAGCTTGGTCTCGGTCGGCGCGGCGTCAAACGAGGTCTGATTTTTAAACTCGCTATAGAGGTCTCCGGTCGTCGGGCGCTCCCCAAACTTGAGTTGCCACATAACGGTCGCTACAGATTTAAGGATCTGCCATTCCTCGTCAAGATCGGCAAAATCATAGCGGCGTGCCGAGTCGTATGCCTCGGGTAAAACGAAAATGCGCGAGGGCCAGAGGTTCGCGGCAAACTTAAGCTCGTCCTCAAGGGTGCGCGGAAATGCCTCGAGCCCCTCGACAAAGCATGCTTCCGTCCTGAGTGCGGCTACCTGCTTTTCCGAGCGGTCGGCTCGCTCCAGCGCCTCTTGGAGTCGATACTTTAAGTTGGCGATCGTGTTCTCGGATTCATCCAACTCGAGCAGGCTGTTTTCCAGTTGCTCAATACGCTGCTCATACGCGGCGTTGCTGTCGGCGTAATCGTTTGCCAGCCCCTCCCAGAGCTGCCTGTCCGCAGTCTCTTTTGACAGCAGCTCCTTAAGGTTGTCCATGGCCTCTTGGCTGTACGAAGCGGCAAGCGCTTCGGTGCGTTTTGCCTCGGCTACGGTTTCATTCTCTGCATGGCGTTTCATCTCTGCCATGCGGCTGCGTAGCGCCCCAATTGATTGACGTGATTTGTACCAGGCAATATCGCTCGTGTCTACAATATCGCTCCTGCCGCGCAAGAACGAGCGGCCCAGACTCCGGTTAAGTATCGTGGATGTCTTGTTGCCGTACTCGCTCAGCCTATCGCGCCTGATGCAGAGGTGTCGACGTGCGTCTTCTTCGTCAGACAGATTGATGCTCGGTTGGTAAATACGAAGTGACGACTTGGGGCAGTTGTATCGATAGGCAGGTGTATTGTAGAGAAAAAGATTGAACAGCTTTGATTTGAGCCGACCATCGGATTCGTCGGCGGCAAACACGTTGGCTAGGCCCATAAGGTTATTGGCGAGCTTGCCGGGATCTTTGACGGGATATCGACCGGTATCATCGCTGGTTATTAGAATCAGAGGGAGCTCGCGCTGGCTGCTCAGAAGGTTGTCGGAGAACTCGGCGTCAAAGTTCTCAAACGTCAGGCGCGTGCACGATGTGTTGACGACTGTCTCTCCAACGCATGCCTGATGATTGGGAAGCGAAAACAGAACCTTTGCGATGCGGGGAATATTGAGGTCCGGTTCTGGCAGTGGCCAGCCCACATATTCGGGCAGGGTCGCATAGGTGACTTTAATATTGACTAGGCAGGAGTTGTCATCGGCCGTTTCAAGGCCAATGCAAGTGTGCCAGTGACGATACGAATAATGACTGTCGGGCTCGTCATATTCAAAGGCCCAAGCGACGGGAATCCTGCCTCGCTTGTCATCAAAGGCTGCACGAGTGCAAATGCTCACGCGGCTGCCTGTGGTCATGCCTCCAGAATAGCCAACGGGATAGCTGAGGTTTCCAAATATAAAATCGAAGGCAACGTTTTTATTGCTTGATAAAAACTCAAAGGCGCTCTGCTCATGGCGCTTGCGCTTCTCTTTGTCGCGCACCCAGGTGTAAATCTGACGATATGCATCGACGATTGAGGGCGTGGTGGTCGAATAGGGCGAAAGCCTGAACTTCGCACGGTAATGAATCTGTTCGTTTTCGGACCGCATGTTAGCCTCGCTTGCCTGTTGGCGATATTGACCTGTGATGCTTAAGTGTAGGCGTTTGAGTAAAGGGCGCGCATCGAACAACGGGCGTTAGGTGCCAAAGCGTCCGTAAGCGTGCTAATGGGCGCTGGCGACGCGGAGTGATCACAAGGCATTCACGCTATTCGCAGCATTGTTGAGCAACAAACCGTGCGAGGTTAAAACGATTCCTTTTGCAGAAAACCCCATGACACGGCAAGCCGATTGAAAGACAATAGATAAAGCTGTAACAAGGGTGATTTATCGTTCACCCCGGTATCAATAAAACCCAGGAGATTTTTCGTGGCCATTCAGACGAAAACTCTTCGGGGGGGGGGTGCTCGTTAGCGAGTGTCTTCCTTCGATAGACAATCCTAGCGTTATCTTGCGACACGCATTTCCGCTTCTCGTAAAGCGGGGCGCGTGATGGCAAAGCTAGCAGAGATAACGCCCGGTACGCGCGTTCGCGGTATCGCGGGGGATTCGCCCGTGACCATTAAGGCTGTCGAATGGCATGGCGATTCCGTCTTAAACGTAATCTACAAGACGGACCAGGGCGCACTGGGTGACCGACCTCTCTTCGATACAGACGAGGATAAATACATCATCGAAAAGTCCAGCGCCTGGGCGTTCGATGCCGACCCCGATGACCTGCGACTCGTGTCCGAAGCGTATCGCATAGGCTTGGCTCATCTGTTCGATCCCTATCTGGCTATTCGTACGTCGTCTATCGAGCCGCTGCCGCACCAGATTTCGGCCGTCTACAAGGAAATGCTGCCGCGCTTGCCGCTGCGTTATGTGCTGGCGGACGACCCCGGTGCAGGCAAGACCATCATGACGGGCCTCCTAATAAAAGAAATGATTGCTCGCGGCGATCTTAGGCGTTGCCTTATCGTGGCTCCCGGTAATCTTGTGGAACAGTGGCAAGACGAGCTGTGGCAAAAGTTTGGGCTCAAATTCCGCTTGCTTACAAACGATGTGCTGGAGTCTTCTGCTACCGGAAATCCCTTCGATGAGGTCAATTTTTGTATTGGCCGCCTAGATAAGCTGGCTCGCAACGACGAGATCCAAAAGAAGCTAAGGGCAACTTCGTGGGATCTCGTTGTATGCGACGAGGCCCACAAGATGAGCGCGACAAACTTTGGCGGCGAGTTTAAACCGACCAAACGCTATAAGCTCGGTCAGCTCTTGGGTGACACAACCGAAAACTTGTTGCTTCTGACGGCTACGCCTCACAACGGCAAGCCGGCTGACTTCCGCTACTTTATGGCGCTCGTGGACAAGGACCGGTTTGCGGGAGGCAACCGCGTTAAGAATCCTGCGGCGCGCTCCACTGCCGGCCAGGCTCAGGGCCTTCCGCCCGCCGCTTCGCTTGACTGCGATGTTTCCGATGTTATGCGTCGTCTTGTGAAGGAAGAGCTGCTCAAGTTCGATGGGCGTCCGCTATTCCCCGAACGCTGCGCCTACACAGTCGAATACGACCTATCTCCTGCCGAGCAGGAGCTCTATGACTCGGTGACTCATTACGTCACCGAGGAGTTTAACCGTGCGGAGCGCTTGGGTGGCAAGCATAAGAACAGCGTCGGCTTTGCTTTGACTATCTTGCAGCGTCGTCTTGCGTCGAGTCCCGAGGCCATCTACCAGTCGCTTCGGCGTCGTCGCATACGGCTTGAGTCCAAGCTCGCCGAGGCAAAAAGCGTTGCGAGTGGCAAGGTCGCCTATACAGATAAATGGGGCATCGATTCCAGAGATTTTGACGAGGACGATTACGACTCCGAAGAGTACGAACAAATGGAAGATGACGTCGTAGACACCGCTTCTGCGGCGGCGACTGCGGCTGAGCTCGATGCCGAGATCGCGATTTTACGCACGCTCGAGCGCAAGGCAAACGATGTTCGCATTAGTGGCGAGGACCGTAAGTGGGAGGAGCTTTCGCGACTGCTGCAAGACGATTCCAATATGTTTGGCATGGACGGTCGACGTGAGAAGCTCATCATCTTTACCGAACACAAGGACACACTGAACTACCTCGCAGGGAAGATTGGCTCCCTCCTGGGCGACCGTTCTGCCGTGCTCACCATTAAGGGCGGTATGACGCGCGACGAGCGCCATCGTGCCGAGGAAATGTTCAAGCAGGATGCGAACTCGCGCATCCTTGTTGCCACGGATGCCGCCGGCGAGGGCATTAACCTACAGCGTGCGCACCTTATGATCAACTACGATCTGCCGTGGAATCCCAATCGACTCGAGCAGCGCTTCGGTCGTATTCACCGCATCGGTCAGACCGAAGTATGCCATCTGTGGAACCTTGTCTCCACGCAGACGCGCGAGGGCGAGGTGTTCCAACGCCTGTTCAGCAAGCTCGAGGTGGAACGTGCCGCGCTGGGCGGCAAGGTTTTCGACATCTTGGGCAGAGTTACCTTTGAAGGCAAGACGCTTCGCGACTTGCTCCTCGATGCGATTCGCTATGGCGATGACCCCGAGGTACGGGCGCGGCTCAACCAGGTGGTCGATGCTTCTCTCGACACGAGTTCCATTAAACGGCTCCTCAAAGAGTATGCGCTTACCGATGACGTCATGGACGCTCGCGGCGTAAGCGCTATTCGCGAGGACATGGAACGCATGGAGGCGCGCAAGCTCGAGCCGCACTTTATCCAGGCATTTTTCATGGCGGCAATGAAGCGCTTGGGAGGACGCGTGGCATCTCGCGAGTCTGGCAGGTTCGAGGTGCTCGAAGTGCCGTTCTCGGTTCGCTCGATGAGCATGGGCGGCGAATGCGGCCACGTGCTTGCCTCCTATGAGCGTATTTGCTTTGACAAAGAATCTAAAGAGGGTCCTGGACTCGTTCCCGCGGAGTTGGTATGCCCCGGTGAGGCGCTCTTGGACGCAACGGTGAAGGTGCTGATTGGCCAAATGGGCTCGGCGCTCAAGCGGGGCTGTGTGCTCGTGGACGATAGAGATTTTGGAGACAAGCCGAGACTCTTGCTCTATATCGAGAACTCTGTCCAGGACGGCACGACGCTGACCGACGGCACCAAACGTACGGTATCCAAAGAGTTTAGGTTCGTTGAAGTTGACGCTGCGGGCGAAGCTCGTGATGCGGGCTATGCGCCCTATTTGGACTATCGCGGTCCTCGTCCGTCCGAGGCATCTGCCGCGCACACTATCGCTTCTGAGCAGGAGTGGCTTACCTGCGACATTGACGCGCTTGCCATGGATTTCGCCATTCGCGAGATCCTCCCTGTGAGCCTCAAAGAGGTACGCAATCGTCGTATTCCGCAGATCGAGAAGATCGAGCGAGCCGTTGACGCGCGTCTTACCGAAGAGGCCAATTATTGGGATGGTCGCGCGTGGGAGCTGGAGGAGAAAGAAAAGCAAGGCAAGAAGACACGCCTGAGTTCTCTGAATGCTCGTCGTCGCGCCGATGATTTGCGCGACCGTAGACAAATGCGCTTGGCGGAGCTGCAGCGCGAAAAGACCATCACTCCCGCGACTCCGAGGGTGCTGGGCGGCGCGCTTGTGATTCCGGTTGGCATGCTGCTCCACGACTCGTGTGCTACTACCGAATCCAGTGCGGCAGGCAGGCACGAGGTAGAGCTTGCCGGCATGCGTGCCGTCATGGCTATCGAGCGGGAGCTGGGTTTTACGCCGCGGGATCGAAGCGCAGATAACTGCGGCTACGACATCGAATCCGCGGTGCCCGATGAGCTTTGTGCCAAGGGGCCGGCGTTGCGAATGATTGAGGTCAAGGGTCGCACCGTGGGCGCCACTACGGTCACTGTCTCGCACAACGAAGTGATGTGTGCGCTCAACAGGCCAGATGCCTTTGTGCTCGCACTGGTCGAGGTCGATGGAAACACGACCCGGACTTCTTACATCGCACATCCATTTACAAGTCCGCCGGATTATGCCGCGGCAAGCACGAACTACGACATCGCGCGCCTCAAGGAAGCAGGCGACGTGATACTAGAGAGGGAGCAGACATGGCAGTAAAGAAGAAGCTCATCGAGGTGGCTCTGCCGCTCGACGATATCAATGCGGCGTCCGCGCGTGAGAAGTCCATCCGCCATGGGCATCCCTCGACGTTGCATCTCTGGTGGGCCCGCCGCCCACTGGCCGCGGCGCGCGCAGTTATCTGGTCGTCGCTGGTGGACGACCCGTCGGCGCATCCCGAGGAGTTCCCCACCGTGGAGGAGCAGGCTGCCGAGCGCGAGCGCCTGTTCGGCATCCTGCGCGAGCTCGTGGTGTGGGAAAACTCCAATAACGATCGTGTGCTTAATGCCGCCAAGGCTGAGATTAAAAGGTCGATGGGCGACGACTTGCCGCCCCTGTTGGATCCTTTTGCAGGTGGAGGCGCCATTCCGCTGGAAGCCCAGCGTCTGGGTCTTAAGGCCTATGCGCAGGACCTCAACCCGGTGGCCGTTACCATCAATAAAGCAATGATTGAGATTCCGCCGTTGTTCGCGGGCAAGCCCGCCGTTAACCCCGAGGCTCGAGGCAAGTTGACCAATGGAGGTTGGAGCGGTAACGCTGGCCTGGCTTCTGACGTTAAGTACTATGGCACCTGGATGAAAGAAGAGGCCCAGTGTCGTATCGGCGACCTGTACCCCAAGGTGCAAGTGCCGGCCGAGCAGGGCGGCGGCGAGGCCACCGTCATTGCGTGGCTCTGGGCGCGCACGGTTAAGTGCCCCAATCCCGCGTGTGGACACGAGGCGATTCTCGTGCGTTCGTTCGACTTGTCCAAGAAAAAGGGAAAGGAATGGCACGTCGAGCCTCATTGCGAGGGCGGTGAGGTGCGCTTCGATGTTGTGCCCGGCAAGGCGACGCAGGACGGCACAGTGAACCGACGTGGAGCGACTTGCGCTCACTGTGGAGCGCCAATTGATTTCAAGTATTGTCGTGATGAAGCGAAAAACAATCGAATGGGCGCCAAGCTCATGTCTATTGTCGCTGAGGGCCAGCATGGACGAGTTTATATTGCCCCGAGTTGTAAACAGGAAACTATCGCTGCTGTTGCGGAGCCTGAAGAGGCGCCGCAAAGCAATTTGCCTGCTCAAGCACTTGGTTTTCGCGTTCAAGCCTATGGTATGGACCAATGGAAAAAGCTCTTTACCAACCGACAGCTGACGGCGCTGACGACGTTCTCGGCGCTCGTCGGTGAGGCGCAGAAAAAGGCGGAGGCGGACGCCATCGCTGCCGGTCTTGCCGACGACGGCGTGGGCCTGGCGGACGGCGGCACCGGAGCCCGCGCCTATGGTGAGGCCATCGGTGTGTACCTGGCGTTCGTCGTTGACAAGCTGACGGACTATCACTCGTCTATTTGCTCATGGAATGCTCCTGGTGAGAAGCTTCGCAACGTGTTTGGTCGTCAGGCGATTCCGATGACCTGGGATTATGCGGAGGGGAATCTATTTTCTTCTTCATCTGGGTCATTCGACAATATGATGCAGTGGGTTATTAAGGTCATTAATGAGTTCCCAAATTCGGATAGTGCTGGCGTCGCTCGGCAATTTGATGCCCAGAGCGACAACGGTATGCGAGGCATTCTCGTATCGACGGACCCGCCTTATTACGACAACATCGGCTACGCAGACCTCTCAGACTTCTTCTACGTTTGGCTGCGTCAATCGCTTAGGCACACTTACCCCAAGCTCTTCAGCACCATGCTCGTACCCAAGCACGAGGAGCTGGTTGCCACACCCTACCGCGAGGACCGCGGCAAGGACGGTGCGCGCGAGTTCTTCGAGGAGGGCATGTTCAGCACCTTCAAACAGGTGAACAAGTACGCCCGCGAGGACGTGCCCGTGACTATCTACTACGCCTTCAAGCAGAGCGAGACCGAGACTTCTAACGACGTGGAATCCACGGCGTCGACCGGTTGGGAGACGATGCTCTCCGCCATCATTCGTGCGGGCTTTTCCATTAACGGCACATGGCCGATGCGAACTGAAAAGCCGGGCCGTACTATCGGCAACGGTACTAACGCCCTTGCTTCCTCCATCGTGCTCGTGTGCCGCAAGCGCCCCGAGGGCGCGCCCATGGGGACGCGCCGCGACTTCGTGATGGCGCTCAAGCGTGAGCTGGGACCTGCGCTCGATAAACTTCGTTCTTCGAATATCGCGCCTGTTGACCTTGCGCAGTCGGCTATTGGACCTGGTATTGGCGTGTATTCGCGCTACAGCCAGGTGCTCGAGGCCGACGGTAGCCCCATGACGGTGCGTGCAGCGCTGCAACTTATCAACCAAGAGGTGGATGCGTACTTTAGCGACCAGGATGGCGAGCTCGATCGCGAGAGCCGCTTCTGCGTCGATCTTTATACGCAGAAAGCCTTTGACACCATTAAATTTGGTGAAGCCGACGTGCTCGCCCGTGCCAAGAACGTCTCTATCGAAGGTTTAGCGGCACAGGGGCTTCTTGCTTCCGTTAAGGGCAATGTGCACTTGCTCGATCGCAGCGAGGTATCGGAGCACGTTGACTTTAAAGCGCCTACTTGGCTTACGACCCAGCAGCTTACGCATGCGCTCGAGGAGGGCGGTGTTACGGCTTGTGCCAAGATCGTTAGCCAGACGCTCGGCGGTCGTGCGGATGGTGCCAAGGCACTTGCGTATCGCCTCTTTACCATTGCGGACAAGCGCAACTGGCAGCAGGAGGCCTTCGCGTACAACTCGCTCGTAACGGCATGGCCCGAGATACAGTCGAAAGCGGCGCAGCTTGCTGTCGAGCGTCCCACGCAAGACTCACTATTCGATTAGGACCTAAGGAGATAAACCATGGAGAACAACGCTAATAACTGTGATCTTCTCAATAAGGGCTTTGACCTTTTGCTCGAGGCCCTTGATCCTTATGTGATGCGCGAGCTTACCCAGGCATACGGCAATGATTTTTGGCAGGTCGGTGTGCTCAACAAGCTCTACGACGACCAAAAGCGCAACCTGCCTGTATCGGGTGACTATGCCACTCTTGCCGACTCGCTCGATATTGCCCTGTGCTTGCTGCTCATTGACATCAACTGGCGCGATGTGTTTCGCCTTAGGTTGCCTCAGGATTGCAAAAACTACGTCATGGAGCTCAAGGGCGTTCGCAACAAGGTTGCGCATCGCGGTATGGGAGGCATCTCGGACAGCGATGCATGGCGTGCGCTCGATACCATGAGTCGCTTGGCTGAGCAGATCGATCAGGATACCACGGCGCAACTCAACGCAATGCTTCGCGAGGTTCGCTATGGCAGCGCCGACGGCTCGACGGCAGTGACAACGAATGTCGATGCTGGCGTGGACGCCCCGGCACCTCGCAGGAAATCACTCGAGCAAACCAAGGCCGTGCGTGGCCTGCCTAGTTGGCGCGACGTCATGGAACCCCATATGGATGTTGCTGAGGGGCGCTATAGGAATGCCGAGTTTGCTGCCGACCTTGCCCAGGTGGCGCGCGGTAAGGGCGAGTTGGAGTACCGCGACCCGGTCGAATTTTTCAATCGAACGTATGTGACCGAGGGCATGAAGGGGCTGCTCGTGCAGTCGTTGCGCCGCGTGGCTGGTCTCGACGGCGAGCCCGTTATTCAGCTTAAGACCGCGTTTGGTGGCGGCAAAACGCACAGCATGCTTGCGCTTTACCATATGATGCGCAGCCGTTCGCGTTTGGGGCAAATCGCTAATATCGCTTCCGTGCTCGAGGAGGCGGGCGTTGCCGAAGTCCCTGAGGTGCATGTTGCTGTGCTCGTGGGCACCTCTATCAATCCGGCAAAAGCCATGCGCCCGGCTACTATGCCCGGCATCATGGTCAACACGCTTTGGGGTCATATGGCATACCAGCTTGCAGAATCCGCTGGCAGGCCCGAGCTCTATGACTATGTGAAAGATGCTGATAAGAAGGGCGTCTCGCCGGGATCCGCTGCTCTGACTGAATTATTCGACGATTGCGGCTGCTGCCTTGTCCTTATGGACGAGCTCGTTGCCTATGCCAAGAAGATTTATGGCGTCGACGGGCTTAACGCCGGCAGCTTCGACAACTTCATCACCTTTATTCAGGAGCTCACTGAGGCAGCACGCGCTTCGAAGCGCAGCCTGGTCGTAGCCTCTATTCCCGAATCTGACAACGAGATTGGCGGCGAGGCGGGCCAGCGAGCTTTGGAGCAGATTGAGCATACCTTTGGGCGCATGGAGGCTATTTGGAAGCCCGTGGCGGCAAACGAAGGTTTCGAGGTTGTGCGTCGCAGGCTTTTCCTTGACTGCAAGGATGATGCCGCTCGCGATGAAGTGTGCGCGACATTTAGCAAGATGTACAACGAAAATACTTCGGACTTCCCGGTGGAGTCGCGCGAGCTTGAATACCGCGATCGCATGGTTTCTTGCTATCCGATTCACCCTGAAGTGTTTGACCGCCTTTACGAGGACTGGGCAACGCTCGAAAAGTTTCAGCGTACCCGTGGCGTGCTGCGCTTAATGGCGTCGGTTATTCACGAGCTGTGGATGAACCAGGATCCTTCGCCCATGATTATGCCGGGATCGTTCCCCCTTGATGTGCCCGGCGTGCGCGATGAGCTCACGCGCTATCTTGATGACAACTGGAATGCAGTTGTTGATTCCGAGATTGACGGCAAGCAGTCTGTTCCGTATCGCAATGACGGCAACAACACTCGTTACGGCAACCTTTTGGCATCGCGCCGCGTCGCACGTACCATCATGCTTGGCAGTGCTCCCGACGTGGGCGGTCAGTCTGTCCGCGGTATTGAGCGCGCGCATATTCGCTTGGGCACGGTTCAGCCTGGCGAGAACATCTCCGTATTCAACGATGCCCTGGGCACGCTGCAGACATCTTCGTCTTTCCTGTATAGCGACGTCAACGGAAACCGTTTTTGGTACGATACGCGCCCCACGTTGCGCAAAGTTGCCGATGACCGCGCTCAGCAGGTTAAGGACTCCGAAGCGCTCTATGAAGTTGAGAGTCGCCTAAAGAGGTTGCGCAAGGTTGATCCCTTCTCGGGCATTCATGTATGTCCCGCAAGCTCGCTTGACGTTCCGGATGATCAGACGCTGCGCCTGGTGGTGCTGACACCGTCTGCAAATCACCGTGGAAAAACGGCCGATTCCGCGGCACTCACCTTGGCATCGGAGATACTCTCAAATCGCGGTACGTCTCCGCGTACGTACAAGAATATGGTTGTGTTCGCCGCTGCGGACGCATCTTACTATGCACAGCTCCTAAGTGAGGCGAAACAATACCTTGCTTGGGATTCCATCAAGAAAGATCGCGAGTCGCTGAACCTTGATGTGGCACAGACGCGCGAGACTGACCAGAGTGTGAGACGTGCCGATGAATCGCTCGAGATAAAGATCCAGGAGGCCTATAGCTGGCTTATTTATCCGCGTGTTGACCTTTTTAGCGACTCGATGGATATCGTTTGGGAAGCAGAACACGTTGAGGGCGGCGGCGAAAATATCGTTGCCAAGATGGCACGCAAGCTTGTTTCCGATGAGGCGGCCATCAAGACCTGGGCACCCGCCCTGCTTAAGATGGAGCTCGATCGAGTGCTCTGGAAGGAAGCGGACCACATCCAGATTAAGCGTCTGTGGGAGTTCCTGTGCTCTTATTGCTATCTTCCCAGGCTGTCGTGCTATGGCGTGCTCGAGGACGCGATTCAAAGGGGCCTGGGCTCAAAGGAATACTTTGGCCTTGCTGCTGGCTTCTCGGACGATCGCTATATGGAGCTGACGTTTGGTGAGCAGAAGACATTTATCAACGAGAGCGACCTGCTGGTAAAACCGGCCGTAGCAACAAGGCAGATTGAAGAGGAAGAGGCTGCTGCTCGCGCTGCGGCTGCGGAGGCTGCGCAGAGTTCCGGCAACGGTGGGCATGGGGTTACGTTTGGCCCTACGACGACCGAAACCGTAACGGATACGGACGGCAGGACCACGGTTGTCGACACGACGCCAGTGGTGGTGCAGCCCGCGAGGCAAAAGACATCCTTCCATATGACGGCAAAGCTCGACAACACTCGTGTCAATCGCAATATCCAGACCATCATGGACGAAGTAGTAAGTCAGCTAAACATGCTGGGCGGTGCCGATGTACAGCTTTCGTTTAGTGTCTCCGCTCATGTCGAAGACGGAATTCCCGTGCAAACAGTCCGAGCAATAAGCGAGAACTGCTCCACGTTGGGCATCAACGACTATAGGTTTGGGGAGTAAGAACGCCGGCAGAGAATAAGACTGCCCCATCATTCCGCTACTCGAAATGATGGGGCAGGATGTGACATGGCTGGCTATTCAACGGGCGCTAAATAAAGTGCTCTGCCGCGCAAATGAACTTAACTGACATTTGATATCACGAGGTTTAAGTGGTGGCGCGCAACGGCCGCACGCCACCATGGCGCCGCCTGCGTCCGCCTACATCCCCGCAATCCCGCGCGCGGCACTCAGCAGCTCGTACTCCCTCTGGCTCCACTGGCACAGCTCGGCTGCGCGTACGGCATCGCGACACAGGTCCAGAAACACCTCGGCCCCCTCGCAGAAACACTCGCGGGCAAAGGCGCCGGATCCGTCCGCAACGCACGCGCCGTCGGCAAAGAGCTTCCAGCTGGACGGCTCACGCGAGTCATCTCCGAGCAGCTTGATTTGCAGTACATGCGGATTGCCGGCGGCGCAGAGCTCTTCCTCGAGCACCTGCACGGTAAAGCGCATCTGGTGGGAGAGATTGCTCTTGACCAGGGCCGAGGCATAGCCGCTCGGCTCGTCCAGAAGATGCATTCGTTTTTGCTTGGCTGCCAGGTTGTGGAAGTTGCGCTCACTGCGCTCGGAGAAATTGTCCATACGGACTCCTTTCATCGATGTTGGCAGGGCCACCGTGCCTCTTGGCCGGTTGGCGTCGGGATCGTGGAGCCAACTCTCTACCCCGACTCTGGATAAAACGCGCCCGCTCCTTGCGGACACGATGGAGTCTATCAGCACGCGCGGACAAAATTCAAACGCCGCCTGCGAAATGACGCGCGGGCAGCGCTTGATTTTGCCAGCTGCTGCTAGGCTTAAATCAGGAAAAGTGTCGAAATCGCCCATGTAAAAGTCCGGAAAAGTGTCGTAATGCACACTTTAAAACCTCGGAAAAGTGTCGAAATGAGCACCCAACAATCACGGAAAAGTGTATCCTAGTACTAAAACAGCACGTAATAAGGGATACGCTTATGCTACAGAGAAAAGCGAAAGCACAATTTGAATCTTGGCTTGCCTCGTCGCCTAACAAGGCCCTTTTGGTCAAGGGCGCCCGACAGGTAGGAAAGTCATATCTGGTCAACGCGTTCGCACGTGAATCGTTCGAAAACGTCGTGACGTTCGACCTTATCGCCGACGCGTCCGTGCGCGATTCATTTTTGGCGGCAAAAAGCGCGGACGACCTGCTTGTGCGCATGTCTATCGCTGCGACGCAGCCGATGGTTGCCAACAAAACCGTCGTGGTTATCGACGAGGTGCAGCGATGCCCCAATGTGGTGACGTTTATCAAATACCTCGTGCAGCGCGGCGACTTTCGGTACATCCTCACCGGATCGCTCCTTGGTGTTGAGCTCGAGGGCATCGACTCCCTGCCGGTGGGGTATGTCGAGCAGGTCCAGATGTACCCGCTCGACTTTGAGGAGTTTTGCTGGGCAAATGGCGTTGGTGCCAGCGTGTTTGACATGCTCAGGGGCTGTCTAAAGGATGAGGGGGAGCTCCCTGGCTTCCTGTATGACCGCTTGCTCGATCTGTTCCATCAGTATGTGGTGGTGGGAGGCATGCCCGACGCGGTCAATTCCTTCTTGGCGACGCGCAATGTCGACGAGGTTCGAAACATCCACCGCGATCTTCACGCCCTGTATCGCGATGACATCGCAAAGTACGCTCCGCCCGAGCTGCGCCTGGTTATTCGCGATATCTACGATTTAATTCCTAGCGAGGCCGGTTCAAAAAACAAGCGATTCAAGCTGTCGTCGATTAACGGTGTCAAACGTTTTTCGCAGGTGACAGATCATTTTCTCTGGCTATCGGAGGCGGGTGTCGCGCTTCCCGTGTATAACGTAACGGCGCCCGTGGCACCCCTTTTATTGGGGGAGCAACGAAATCTGTTTAAGCTGTTTTACTTGGACACCGGAATGCTCATGTCGTCGTATTCCAAGAAGGTTGCCCAAGGGGTATTTGATGGCGAGGCAGAAGACGCCTTTGGCATGAACATGGGAGCGGCGTTTGAGGGCTTCGTTGCCCAAGAGCTCAAAGCTCATGGATTTAGATTGCGCTACTTTACATCGAAAAAGGTTGGCGAGCTCGATTTTGTCGAGGAGACGCTCGATGGGGAAGTGCTTGCCATCGAGGTCAAGTCGGGCAAGAGCTTTAGGTCCCATGCGGCGCTCGACAACGCGCTCGTGACGAAGGGTTACGGAATCGACCGTGCTCTGGTGCTTGCTGAGTGCAACCTGCACCGCGATGGAGAGGTGTTGTATCTGCCCATCTTTATGGCGGGCCTCTTGGAGCCGTAACGCGTTGCCGGCTCTTCCAGCCCTCCTTTAACCTTCGCTACTCGTCTCCGTCGTTGGGGTCGCCCTTGAGGGTGTTGATGTCCAGGTACTGGTTGTCGTCCTCTTTTTGCTGCGTTGCCGATTCGGGCGCGGTGGGGCCACGGAACAGCTGGAATCCCTCAAACGCGATCACGCCGAGCAGAGCGATGATGATGGCGATAAAGACAACCTTTGCCGCTTGGGGAAACTCGGAGAAGTGCGGCGGCTCTTCCTC
>ENA-OPVH01000474-OPVH01000474.1-human-gut-metagenome-genome-assembly--contig:-NODE-474-length-26860-cov-5.350644_pt1 | contig 26860 bp, 27 predicted proteins | sample MGYA00241494_ERZ501980 | MGnify/ENA primary metagenome ERZ501980 (study PRJEB25962, sample SAMEA1964914) | human gut metagenome | biome: human gut; feature: human-associated habitat; material: faeces... | reverse complement strand
CCCGGCCCGCCGCTGCTTTCGTATGTTCAATTATTCTACCATATGCGACACAAATAAACTACATCTATTTCCGTACGTGCATGCGAAAAAGAAATAAACCCGTGCAAAACCTGTACAATCGGGCCTTTGCGGTGTATAATATAGTGGATTCCATCGCGCGGAGGCCCCGCGCGTGCAGTAAAGGAGTGATCGGTTTTGATCAAGTTCTACAACCCCCTTGGCAAGGTCTGCATGACCAGCGACTATTTCGCGGGCCTGGTGGGCGCCGCCGCCCAGAGCTGCTACGGTGTGTGCGGCATGGCCACGGGCGGCACGTCCGACAGTCTCAAAACCATCGTGCTCGGCACCAATTATCCCGACAAGGGTGTGCGCGTCACGGAAGAGGACGGCAAGCTGGTGATCGAGCTGCATATTAAGGTGACCTACGGGCTGAACATTGCGGCCATCGTGCGCAGCATCACTCATAAAGTGAAGTACGCCGTGGAGGACGCCACTACTTTGAAGGTGGAGCGCATCGACGTTTACGTGGACGACATCGTCTGAAGCGTGCCCGTCCGGGCACCCGGCCGCCGGCCGAAACATTGTTTGAGGTGAAGAAACGAAATGATTACTGGTTTGACTTTGAAAAACAGCATCATCTCCGGCGCGAACAACCTTTCCAACCGCCGCGCCAAGGTCGACGAGCTGAACGTTTTCCCCGTGCCGGACGGCGATACCGGCACCAACATGGGCATGACCATCGGCGCCGCGCGGACAGAGCTTCTGAACCTGCCCGACGACTGCACCGTGGAAAAGGCCGCGCAGGTAACGGCCAGCGCCATGCTGCGCGGCGCGCGCGGCAACTCCGGCGTCATTCTCTCGCTGCTGTTCCGCGGCTTCTCCTCGACCTGGAAGGGCAAAAGCGAGGCCGACGGCTACGATTTTGCAGCCGCGCTTTCCGCAGGCGTCGAGGCCGCCTATAAAGCGGTCATGAAGCCCGCCGAGGGCACCATTCTCACCGTCTCCCGCCTCACAGCGGCCGCCGCACGCGACCTTGCAAGCGAGGACGACGGCATTGAGTCCGTCCTTTCCCAGTGCATCGATACGGCGCATGCCGCGCTCGACAACACCGTCAACCAGAACCCCGTTCTCAAGAAGGCGGGCGTGGTGGACGCGGGCGGCATGGGCTTCTGCATGATCCTCGAGGGGATGCTTGCCGTCCTCAAGGGCAACGACGTTGTCTATGACGGCGCACCCGAGACAAACGATCAGGCGGACTTCACCAGCTTCGACAGCGAAGACATCACGTTTGCATACGACACCGTTTACATCGTCCGCAAAAATCCTGACGTCTCCATCGAACCGCTGCGCCTGTACCTCGATTCCATCGGCGACAGCCTCGTCATCGGCGAGGACGACGAGGCGTTCAAGGTCCATGTCCATACGAACATTCCCTGGGAGGCGCTGAACGAATCCCAGAAATACGGCACGCTTGAGCTTGCCAAGATCGAGAACATGCGTATGCAGCATGACGATCTGGCGGCGGGCCGCACCGCGCGCTCGACCGACGATCTCGAAGCCATCGAGCAGGAGCTGGAGTCCAGCAGCCATGAGCAGGCAGGAAGCGCCGCTCCGACCAAGCAGTACGGCTCCGTTGCCGTCTGCGCAGGCGCCGGTCTCGCGGGCGTTTTCCGTGATCTCGGCGTTGACGAGGTCGTTGAGGGCGGTCAGACCATGAACCCCTCCACCGACGACATCCTCAAGGCCATCGAGCGCACTCCGGCGGAGATCGTGTTCGTCCTGCCCAACAACAAGAACATTATCATGGCCGCCGAGCAGGCCGCTCCCCTGTCTGATAAGCAGGTCGTTGTCATCCCCAGCAAGACCGTTCCGCAGGGCATCACTGCCATGCTGAATTTCGACCCGTCGATGGATCTGGAGGACAACGTCGCCGCCATGAACGACTGTCTCGACTCCGTCACCACCATGCAGATCACCTACGCCGCCCGCAATTCCGATTTTGACGGCTTTGAGATCCACGAGGGCGACTATCTCGGCCTCATCGGCGGCTCGCTTCTCGGCACCAGCCGCGACATCACCGAGCTTCTCGCGAAGATGGCAGATCAGGTCGCCGCAGGCGGTCAGGAATTTGTCAATATCTTCTACGGCAGCGACATTTCCGAGGCCGATGCGGAAGCCGCAGCGGAGATCTTCCGTGCGCACGCTCCCAATGCAGAGGTCAACGTCCTCTCCGGCGGGCAGCCGATCTACTATTACCTCATCTCCGCAGAGTGATTCACCCGCCATACATACCCATGAGCCGCCTCCGTTCGGAAGCGGCTCTTTGCCTATAAAAGGTGCGAAAAATGCGAGGTGCAACCGCTGGTTGCTAAAATTCCAGCCATCCTTGGTCGATTTTTCGCGCACCGGCTGCTATACTTGCCTCACATCCCGATGAAAAGGAAGGTACCCAACATGACTCTTGGAGAACAGATCCACCAACTGCGCACCGCGCGCGGCCTGTCGCAGGGCGACGTCGCGGACGCACTCGACGTCTCGCGGCAGTCCGTCTCGAAGTGGGAGACCGACAGCTCCGTACCGGAGCTTGAAAAGCTGCTCGGCCTGAGCGAGCTCTTTGGCGTCACACTCGATGCGCTTGTCCGCGGCGGCGAGTCCGGGCAAAGCGCCGCACCCGAAGCGCCGCAGACAGACGCCGCTGCCGCGCCTCCGGCGCAGACCCACAGCACACGGAAGATCATCGGCGTCATCCTGCTCTGCTTCGGCGCGCTGATCTGCCTGCTGATGGCGCTTTTGGTCGATGCGGTCGTCGGCCTGCTGTTCGCCTCGCCGTTCTTCCTCTGCGGCGTTCTTTGTCTGCTCATCCGCAAAAATACCGGCCTCTGGTGCGCGTGGGCGGTCTTTGGCTGCGTCAGCATGTACCTCTACTTCGCCACCGGCATCACATGGCGGCTCCTGCTGCTGATCCCGATCTACACCGCCTCCATGAACTATGCCCGCCTTGCGATTGCCTGCGTGCATCTGCTGCTGTTGCTCCTGCTCGTCGTCTTGACGGTCATTCGCTGCTCCAAAAAACCGTTTCCCGTCACAAAGCGCGGCCTTCTTCTCCTCATCGCCGGTTGGGCCGCCTTCATTGGTTGCTTTTTTATCCGCATTCCTCTGTCCGGCATGTCCAGTATGGCCGGCTGGCTCCTTTGCTTTTTTCTGATCGATGCGCCGCGCTGTGCGCTTCTGACTGTTCTGCTTACATTCACGGTGCGCCTGCTTCGCACGCGCCGCGCCGCCCGCAAAAGCTGAGCGCCCTTTTCCGGCACACCGTTTTTTCAGTTGATGTTTTCTGCCGGATGCGGTAGAATAACATTAAATTATGAAAACGGAGCGCAAGCCATGGACGAACAGAACGAACAACAGCAATTTTTCCGCATCGAGCCGCAGCAAGACGCCCCCGCCCAGCCGCAGGCCGCGCCTGCCGCGCCGGAGCAGGCGTCCGAGCAGTTTCAGGCCCCGGATAAGAAAACACGGCGAAAGCTCTTTGCGCTGATCGCGTGCATGGCGCTGGTCGCGGCGCTGGGCGGCTCTGCCCTGACGGCGGCCATCCGCGCCATCTCTGACCGCAACGCCGCCTATCAGGAGTCGCTTTCCGAACAATCTGAACCGGCCACCGCGCCCGAGCAGCAGCCCGAAAAGCCCTACACCCTTGAAAAGAGCGCTCTGCCCGAGACGCTTCCGAGCAACCCCAGCACCAAAGCGCTGACGCCCGCGGAGGTCTATGCGCAGAACGTCGCTGCCGTTGTCTGCATTGAGACGGAGGCCACCCAGACGCTCTACGGTGAAGAATTTGAGACCGGCGGCGCCGGCAGCGGCTTCATCCTCACCTCAGACGGCTTTGTCCTCACAAACGGCCACGTGGTCAACGGTGCGGCCGTCGTGACCGTTACGCTCTATGACGGCAAGTCCTATCCGGCTTCCGTCATCGGCGCGGACGCGATGGGCGATGTTGCCCTGCTCAAGATCGACGCGCAGGGGCTTGCCACCGTCTCCATCGCGGAGGAAAACACGCTTCAGGTCGGCGATCCGGTCATTGCGATCGGCAATCCCTTCGGCGAACTGGACTTCACCATGACGCACGGCTATGTCAGCGGTCTTGACCGCGACGTCACCATCGAGAACACGCCCATGCGCATGATCCAGACCGATACGCCGTTCAACGCCGGCAACTCCGGCGGCCCGCTGCTCGACATGAACGGAAACGTGGTCGGCATCGCCTCCGCCAAGTATTCCGGCACCACCGCAAGCGGCGCGTCCATCGAGAACGTCAGCTTCGCCGTCCCCATCCACGATGCGCTTGAGATCGCCTATGACCTTCAGCAGTACGGCTATGTGCGCGGCCGCGCCTACCTCGGCGTGACCGTCCGAGATCTGGACGGCAAGCTCGCCGCGGATTACGGCCTGCCGGTCGGCCCGCGCGTAGAAAGCGTCACCGAGGGAAGCTGTGCCGCAAAGGCCGGCATTCAGCAGGGTGACTTCATCCTGAGCGTTGACGGCCGCAAGACCGAAACGACCAATTCGCTTCTCTCGGCCCTGCTCCGCCACTCTGCGGGCGAGACAGTCGGCATTCTCCTCTACCGCGCCGGTGCGCATCTGACCGTCGCCGTCACACTCGACGAGCGTCCGCAGACCGTGCAGCAGCCCTCCGACGAGCCGCCCGCCGAAGTCCCTAATAATTAAGCACAAAAGCCCCGCTGCGTATCGCAGCGGGGCTTCGTTTGTCAGAGCTGAGCCTTTTTCAGTTCCTTCATGCAGGCAGAACAGATGTTCTTGCCCTTGTAGTTGATGACGTTTCTTGCATCGCCGCAGAAAATGCAGGTCGGCTCGTACTTTTTGAGAATGATGGAAGCGCCGTCAACATAGATTTCAATGGCGTCCTTCTCGACGATGTCCAGCGTGCGGCGGAGCTCGATCGGAAGAACGATTCTGCCGAGCTCATCAACCTTTCTCACAATGCCAGTTGATTTCATATTAAATTATACCCCCCGTTGTTGCAAATCTGGGTCTGTATGCGAGCGGAAAACCATTCGACTAACTTCCCCAAAATTTTACCATCTCAGTTTAACATTGTATTATGAACAAAGTGTGAATAAAACAAAATTTTTTTGGACTTTTCGGAGGAATGTTCAGATGGCCATGTCGTATGTCTGGTGTTTTCTTCTCCTTGTGTCAATCGCTTACAGCATTTTCGCCGGAACTGCCCCGCAGACCGGCTCTGCGGCGCTTTCCGGCGCGCAAAGCGGCGTCACGCTTGCGATTTCCCTCGCGGGCGTTCTGTGCTTGTGGAGCGGACTCAGCCGCGTCATGGAAAAAAGCGGTCTTGCCGCAAAGCTCGCTTCGCTTCTTCGTCCGCTGCTCGCGCGCCTCTTTCCCGACAGTGCCCGCGACGCAGCGGCGCTTCAAAATCTTAGCGGAAACTTTACGGCAAACCTCCTCGGACTCGGCAGCGCCGCCACGCCGCTTGGCATAGCCGCCGTCCGGCGGATGCAGGCGCTTTCCGGCAGCCCGGACGCCTCCGACGAGATGTGCCGTCTCATTGTCCTCAATACCGCCTCCGTTCAGCTCATCCCATCCACGGTCGCTGCCGTCCGTGCCTCGCTTGGCGCGCCGCGTGCATTTGAGATCCTCCCCGCCGTCTGGCTGACCTCACTCTGCTCTGTCACGGCGGGTCTTTTTGCGGCAAAGCTTTTTTCAAGGTGGTGGCGCACATGACAGATATCCTCGTTCCGGTGCTTCTGCTGCTCGTCTCCTGCCATGCCCTTCACAAAAAAGAGGACGTCTATTCTCTGCTTGTGCTCGGCGCGCAGGATGGTCTGCGCCTGCTCTCATCCATCCTGCCTGCGCTTGTCATTTTGCTCACTGCCGTCTCGATGCTCCGTGAGAGCGGCTGCCTCACTTTTTTGACGCGCCTGTTTTCTCCGGTCTGTTCGTTTTTCGGCATTCCGTCCGAGCTTGTACCGCTCATGCTCGTCCGCCCTCTCAGCGGCAGCGCGGCGCTTGCCGTCGGCGCGGAGCTGATGCGGACGCACGGCGTCGATTCTCTCATCGGGCGCACCGCTGCCGTCATGCTCGGCAGCACCGAAACGACCTTCTATACCATCAGCGTCTATTTTGGCGCGGCAGGCGTCCGCCGCACCCGTTATACCCTGCCCGCCGCGTGCATCGCCGACCTGACCGGCTTTTTTGTCGCCGCCCTGAGTACAAAACTCCTGTTTTAGCTCTGTACTTTTCCGGGAAGTATTGCTATAATAATAAGAATGAAAAATGTACGAATGTGAGGAATCCCAGATGGAATTACTGCTTGACTTGATCTCGCGCGAGGTCTCCGGCGCATTTTCCGCTGCCGGCTATGACGCGTCCTACGGAAAGGTCACGCTCTCGAACCGCCCCGACCTGTGTGAGTATCAGTGCAACGGCGCCATGCCCGCCGCCAAGGCGTATCACAAAGCGCCCATCCAGATCGCCGAAGATGTCGCGGCAAATCTCACCGGCAGCACCCTGTTTTCCCAGGTCGATGCCGTGAAGCCCGGCTTTTTGAACCTGCGCGTCTCGAACGCATATCTGACCGACTATCTCGCGCAGATGTCCTCGGCGGAGCATTTCGGCGTCACCGCCGAGCGCGCACCGCGCACCGTTGTCCTTGACTACGGCGGAGCGAACGTGGCAAAGCCGCTGCATGTCGGCCACCTGCGCAGCGCCATCATCGGCGAGTCCATCAAGCGTATCTACCGCTTCTTCGGTGACACCGTGATCGGCGACGTCCATCTCGGTGACTGGGGTCTTCAGATGGGTCTTGTCATCGAGGGTCTGCGCGATCGCCAGCCGGATCTCCCCTATTTTGACGATGCGTTTACCGGTGAATATCCCGCCGAAGCGCCGTTCACCATCTCCGACCTTGAGGATATCTATCCCGCAGCCAGCGCCCGCAGCAAAACGGACGAGGCGTTTGCCCACCGTGCGCATGAGGCCACCCGCAAGCTTCAGGAGAAGATCCCCGGCTACTATGCTCTCTGGCAGCACATCATCCGCGTCTCCGTTGCAGACCTCCGCAAGAACTACGGCGACCTGAACGTCACGTTCGACGCGTGGCTCGGCGAGAGCGACGCCCAGCCCTACATTCCGCAGATGCTCAAGATCATTGAGGACAAGCACCTTGCCGTCGAGTCCGAGGGCGCGCTGGTCGTACCCGTTCAGGAGGATACCGACACGAAGGAGATCCCGCCCTGCATCCTCGTCAAATCCGACGGCGCGACGCTCTATGCCACGACCGACCTTGCCACCATCCTCCAGCGCGAGCAGGATTATCACCCTGACAAGATCCTCTACGTCGTCGATAAGCGTCAGAGCCTCCACTTTGAACAGGTCTTCCGCACAGCCCGTAAGGCAGAGCTCGTTCCGCCCACGACCGAGCTTCAGCACATCGGCTTCGGCACAATGAACGGCAAGGACGGCAAGCCCTTCAAGACCCGTGAGGGCGGTGTGATGCGCCTGTCCCGCCTCATCTCCGAGATCACCGACTACGTCATGCAGAAGATCACCGCCAATCAGACGGTCTCCGATGCCGACCTTTCCGAAACGGCGGGAAAGATCGCGCTGGCAGCGCTCAAATACGGCGACCTCAGCAACCTCGCCACCAAGGACTATATCTTTGACCTTGACCGCTTCTCGTCCTTCGAGGGCAACACCGGCCCGTATCTGCTGTATACGATCGTCCGCATCAAGTCCATCCTCGCAAAGTACGACGGTGATGTCTCCGCCGCAAAGCTCCTGCCGCCTGACGGCGCGGAGCAGAAGGAGCTGATGCGCATTCTCGCGCGTCTGGCCGACTCTCTGCGTGCCGCCTGCCGCGACTCCGCGCCGAACGTCATCTGCTCCTACGTCTATGAGCTGGCTGTCGCCGCGAACAAGTTCTATCATGACGTGCGCATCATCTCCGAGCCGGACGAGGCAAAGAAAGCGAGCTATATCGCGCTCATCGACCTCACGCGCCGCGTGATGGAGACGTGCATCGACCTGCTCGGCTTCTCCGCTCCCGACAAAATGTAAGACCGCGCCCCCGCCGGAACCGTACCGTTCCGGCGGGATTTTTTGTAAAAAGGGAAAACTGCACAAAACCATAAGGAAAATATCGGCACAGATTATGTCAATTCCTGTAGACAAAACAGGATGCATATACTATAATGATTTTGCTCGACTTCGACCTTTGGAGGATACACTGATGAATCTGCGGACTTGGGGACGCAAGGCGATGACGCTGTTGCCTCTGGTCTTTTTTTTACTGCTTATTTTGTGGGTCTTTTTGATCCCTGTCCATCGATATATACCCAAAGCAACACAGGCGCAGGTCGACTCCGGACGCGAGTGGCTGCTCGCGCAGGAGGCGCACGACCCTGCTGACGTGGATGCACAGCTCAAGGCGATCCGTCAGGCGGAGCTTGACGCCAGACGCGACGAGTGGCTGCATGAGCTGCAAACCGGCGTCATCTCTGTCTGGTCGCTTTTTGACGATTACGCCCTTCTCGGCGACTCTCGCACGATGGGCTTCTCTTTCTATGACTATATGCCCTCTGAGCGTGTACTGGCGGACTCCGGTGCAACCATCAACAAGGTCGAGGATCACCTTGACGAGCTCAAGAAGCTCTCCCCGACGAGCATTTTTCTGACCTACGGCATCAATGACGTGGGCATCGGATACTGGCCCACGCCGGAGGATTATGTCAACAAGATGGACGAAACGCTCAAGCTTCTCAAGCAGGAGCTGCCGAACGCCACTGTCTACGTCAACTCCATCATTCCCGCCATCGATCCCGCCTTCAAGCGCGGCCCTGCATGGCGCAGCATTCCGGATTATAACGCCGCCGTCAAGGCCTACTGCGAGGAAAACGGCGTTCCCTACATTGACATCACATCGCTCTGCACGGAGAACCAGAACCTGTATCAGGCCGACGGCATCCACATGATGAGCGAGTTCTATCCCAAATGGGCTGTATGCATGATTACTGAGGTATATGACTATGTCTTCCAAAACACCGACGACGCCGAATGACCTGTTTTCCGACGGTATGCCCGATCTGACCCCGGAGCAGAAGTCGCTCGCGCTCGATGACATCCTTGCGGAGTTCGGCTCCGCCCTGCAATCGCCGCCGCCTGCGGAGCCGCAGCCTTCCGCTCCCGCTGCCCGGCAGGAGCAGAAAACCGAGCCGCCTGCCGAAGCCGCCGCGCCGTCTCTTGTGATCGACGGCTATGACTTTTCGCAGTTCCTGTCGGATGACTTCGGCGCATCGCAGGACGATGCCGCACCGCCTGTGCAGGCGCCTCCCGCCGCAGCGCCGACGCAGGCGCCGGCTGAGCAGCCCGCTGCCGAAGCCCGGCCGCAAGACGCGTCCGCTTCCGAGGCCGCCGCGCCGTCACTCGTGATCGACGGCGTGGATTTTTCCGAGTTCCTTTCAGACGCCCCAGCGCCGGAAGCACCCTCCCCTGCGCCTGTTTCCTGCAAGCCTGCGCAGCCGCGCGAGCAGCAGAAAAGGCCCGCGCAAAAGCCGTCAAAATCCGCGCCTGTCCCCGATGAAAATGCACCGCGTCCGCAGATCCGCCGCCGCAAAGCAACGCCCGGCGGCATCATCCTGCGTGTCGCAGCCTTTGCCGCCGTGGTGGCGACCGTTGTCTTTCTCTATACGCAGGTCATGCAGGACCGCGTCAGCAGCGCCGACTTTGACGATGTCAGCCGCGCTGTCCTTGACCAGCTTGATCTGGATGAAATGCAGCCTGCCGACGCGCAGATGATCCGCCGTCTGTACGGCTTTGCACCGTCGGAAATGGACGGCTGCACGCTCTATTATCCCTCGACCAATATGGGCGCGCGCGAGCTTCTTCTGGTGAAGCTCTCCGACCTCTCGCAGCAGAAGGCGGTCACCGCCGCCATCACCGCCCGCCGTCAGACGCAGATGAACAGCTTTGAGGGCTACGGCATCGAGCAGTATGACCTGCTGGAGCACAGCGTTCTCGAGGTGCAGGGCAACTATATTCTCTTTGTCGTCCATGAAAAAGCCGACGCCGTGCGTCAGGCATTTCTGAAAGCGCTCTAGGCGCACACCGCTCATCCAAGGAGGAACCGCTGTGAATTTCAGCACACTCTTTTTTGTCTTCGTGTTCCTGCCCGTCAGCCTGATCTTATATCTGATCTGCCCGCGCGTTTGCAAAAACGCGCTTTTGGTGCTGGTCAGCTTCTGCTTCTATGCCTGGGGCCAGCCGCTGCACCTGCTTCTGCTGCTCCTTGTGACCGTTTTCAACTACTGCGTCGCGCGCGACATCGGCGCGCGCGTGGAATCCGACAGCAGCGGCAGCAAGGGCGTTCTGGCAATCGGTGTTCTGTTCAATCTCCTTCTGCTTGTATTTTACAAGTATACCGGCTTTTTTGCCGAGCTTCTGAGCCTCGCTCTCCCGTTTGAGCTGACGGTCCCCGCACCTGCGCTGCCGCTTGGCATCTCGTTTTTCACGTTCCAGAACATCTCCTGTCTTTCCGACGTCTATCACAAGCGCGCTCCGGCGCTCAAGAACCCGCTGGATTTCTGTCTTTACGTCAGCTTCTTCCCGAAGATGGTCTCCGGCCCCATCGTCCCCTACGCAAAGATGCAGCCGCAGCTCCGCAGCCACCCGGTCACGCTCGACAAGGTCGCGGACGGCGTGCCGATGCTCGTCGTCGGCCTTGCAAAAAAGGTGCTCCTTGCAGACGGCCTCGCTGTGACCTTTCAGGCGATCTCCGGACTCGGACGCGGCGCGCTTTCGGGCGGCTCAGCATGGCTCGGCGCGCTGTGCTATACGCTTCAGCTTTATTTTGACTTCAGCGGCTATTCCGACATGGCGATCGGCATGGCAAAGCTCTTCGGCTTTGATTTTGATGCGAACTTCGAGTATCCGTACCGCTCCGCCTCTTTGACAGAATTCTGGCGGCGCTGGCATGTCTCGCTTGGCCGCTGGTTCCGGGACTATGTCTATATTCCGCTCGGCGGCAGCCGCGTCAGCACCGCAAAATGCGTCCGCAACCTTCTGATCGTCTGGCTGCTCACGGGTCTTTGGCATGGCGCATCCCTCACCTTTGTTGTCTGGGGTCTTTACCACGGGCTGCTTCTGCTGCTCGAGAAGTACCCTCTCAAAAACCTCCTGCCGCGCATCCCTGCGCCCATCCGCCGCGTCATCACCTTCCTGTGCGTCCTGATCGGCTGGGTGTTCTTCTTCTCCCCCGATTTTGCCACAGCATTCACCTATCTCTCCGCCATGTTCGGAGGCGGAAGCCGCGCATTTATCGACCCGACCGTAAAGTATTACCTCGCGTCGAGCTGGAAGCTGCTTGCGATCGGCCTTCTTGGCTGCGGCCCCTGGGTGAAGGAGCTGTATGCACGGTATGTCTATCCGCAGCGCGGCCTTCAGATCGTCTTTTCTGCGGCGCTGCTTGCCGCGCTCGTCCTGCTCTGCGTTCCGTATATGATGAACGCAACCTACCAGTCCTTCCTCTATGCACAGTTCTGAGGAAACCCACGTCCAGAAACGAGGTGACACGATGGACGCACCCAAAAAACAGCGGCAGCTTGATCCCGAGCGCCAGCAGTTCATCCTGACACGAAACCGACAGACGCACGGCATGGTGCTGGCCGCCATGCTCCTGTTTCTCGTGCTGCTGTTCGGGCTGATCAATCTGCTTCGCCCGAAATCTACCTTCTCCGAAAATGAAAACCGCAAGCTGAGCGCGTACCCCAAGCCCACGCTCGCCTCGATCGCCGACGGCAGCTTTATGTCGTCTTTGGAATCGGCGTTTTCCGACCAGTTTTTCGGCAGAGACCGCTGGATCGAAAGCAAGCTCCGCATGGATACCTTCCTCGGCCGCCGCGAATCCAACGGTGTCTACCTCTGTGATGACCGGTATCTCATGGAGATTCCGTCCGCACCGGACCCCGCCGTTCTGGGAAAGACCCTCAACGCGATGAACAATTTTGCCGTCCGTCACAACGATCTGAACATCTCCGCGATGATCGTTCCGAATGCGTCCTATGTCATGCGTGACTATCTTCCGAAAAACGCCCCGGCGCACAGCCAGCAGGAGGATCTTTTCTCCATCGAACAGACGCTTTCCCCCTATATGCAGTTCATCGACGTCACGCAGGCGCTCAAAAACCATGTAAGGGACGGCGTCTTCTACCGCACCGACCACCACTGGACGAGCCTCGGCGCGTGCTTTGCCTTTGAGGCCGCTGCGGAAAAGCTCGGCATTGCGACACCGCTCACCGACTACAGCATCCATATCCTTGCAAACGACTTTGAGGGAACGCTTGCCTCCAAGAGCGGCCGCCATGGCGTGACCGACACCGTGACCGCCTATGAAGCGCTCGGCTCCGATGTCTCCTATTATGTGATCTACGACAGCGCGCAGGAAAAAGCGGGCTCCATGTTCGTCTCCTCGGCGCTCGATGCCAAGGACAAATACGCCGTGTTCTTCGGCGGCAACCATCCGCTCGTCACGCTCAAAACGACCGCCAACACCGGAAAGGTCCTGCTTTTGTTCAAGGACTCGTATGCAAACTGCTTTGTGCAGTTCCTTATCCCCTATTACGATCAGATCGTGATGGTCGACCCGCGCTATTATTACGACAACGCCGACCAGCTCATCACGCAGCGCGCGGTCACAGATGTGCTGTTTTTGTACAATGACAGCACCTTCATAGCGGACACGGCTCTCTCCGATACCCTGAACGCCGGTCTGCGCAGCGCAGAATAAACTCAAAAGTCCGCTGAGAAAATCTCAGCGGACTTTTTATATTCGTTGAAATTACGTCTCCGGCTTCTTAAAAAACGCCGCCGCGACTACGCCTGGGCCGGTGTGTGTGCCGATGACACCGCAGATCATCGTTGAGTCGAGCATCTGCGCCCCCTCCTGCCAGATCGCACGGCTGTCCTCCACATATTTCTTCAAGGACGCGTCGCTCAGACCCGTATAGCCAAGCAGGATCGGCAAGGAAAAATCGATGCCGCCGCATTCGCGTATCTTCTCGACCAGAAGGTTGTTGCCCTGCTTTGAGCCGCGCGCCTTTCCGACCAGCAGAATCTCGCCGTCCTGAATCGTGCAGACCGGCTTGATGTTCAGAAGTCCGCCCGCCAGCGCCACGGTCTTGGAGATCCGTCCGCCGAGCTTCAGATACTCCAGCGTATCCAAAAGCGCCAGCACACAGACATCCTCCCGCTTTTTCTCAAGCGTCCCGACGATCTCCTCCGCCGTCAGGCCCGCATCGGCGCAGCGGAGCGCCAGCTCCGCCAGAATTCCGGAGCCGATGGCAGCCGTCCGGCTGTCCACGACATAGATGCTCTCAAACTCCGCCGCCGCGATGCAGGCGCTTTGATATGTGCCCGAGAGCTTGGACGCGATCGTGATGACAACCGCGCTGTCGCCGGCCTGCGCCGTCTCCTCAAACACGCGCTGGAACGCCGCAGGCGTCGCCTGACTCGTTGTCGGCAGCGTATCACACTCTACCAGTCGCTCATAAAACCGCCTGCGGTCGATGCTTACACCGTCGATCAGCTCCTCGTCCCCAAACCGGATCGTCAGGGGCACAATCCAAAATCTATCCCTGCACCAATCCGGCGTATCCACGCTCGAGTCAATGATGATCCTGACCTGATTCATATTGCCTTTTCCTCCGTATTCCTGCAATTTCGTCCTGCCTCGCCGCTCAAAAAGCGTTCCAGATTGCCGCTGATGCGCGTGAGCGCACGGTACATCACGGCGCGCTCCTGCTCCGTCAGACCTTCACTTGCCGCGTCCACGATCCGGTCGATGCGCGCAGCAATGCCGGAGGCTGCCGCACGTCCCTTCTCCGTCAGCCGGAGCGGTGCCTTATATCGCTTTTTCTCCGCACCCTCGCAGACGATATAGCCGTTTTTTTCAAGATAGTCCAGCGAGCGGGAAATGGCGGCCTTGTCCTCGTCCGCACGCTCACAGAGCTCTGCCGAGGTCAGTCCGTCCTGCATCGACAGATAGTACAGGCAGGAGACGTGCGGCCCCTTGAGCTGAAAATCCGCCATCTGCTCGGCCTTGATGCGTTTGACGCTGCGGCTCAGGCGCGCGATCAGGATCGTAAAGGTCTCAAACCGTTCCTTCATCGAAGTCGCTCCTCTCTTGTTGACAAATCAACTTTGCTGATTCTATCACACACTCGTTGATTTGTCAACATCTAATCAAATTCCCGCCGCAGCCATTTGGCTGCGGCGGGTGAACGTCTTTATTCTCCGGTGGCACCGATCATGCGCTTCGCGCCGCCTTAGCACCCATCCCGGCGTATGTCAGACGCCGCGCAGTGCAGCGCACATTTCGCCCGCGCTGCTCCACGGTTCGGAGATCATGCCCCACAGCGACGAGCCATCAAAGACGAGTTTCTCATTCAGCCGGAAATTATTCTGGATCTCGTTATATTCATTTGTCAGCCGGTCAAAGTCTGCCGAGCCTGCACAAATGAGCTCGCCGTCCAGCTCGAGTCGGCACAAAACGCACCAATCTCCGTCATGCATGACCTCTGTCCAGCCTTCATTCAGGTAATCCTGTACGGTTTCCGTCTGATACTGCAAGATGTCCGGGTCGTTTCCGTCATAGACATACGCACCGTGCTGGTACAAATGGTGCTGCTTGACGATCTGATACTGCGAGACCGTATAATAGACCTCGCCCTCCGAACCGCCGACCGCACAGGAGACGCCGTCCTGCGCACAGAAGGCGGGCATTCCCTCATACGTTCCGAACCGAATGCTTACGATGAGATACGATTCATTTTCCAGCGGATAGCGTTCCGCTGCCGCACCGTTAAAGAACCAGAACTGATATGGCGAATACGGATCGAACATCACGGCCCAGCCTTCATCATATTCGCTCGGCTTTCCGTAGCCCGTCACCATCAGCGGATACCCGTCGCCGGGGTCAAGAAGCGCCGCCATCAGTGTATACGTTTCTCCGCTCCACTCGTCCACCTTGGTTTCCGGAAGCTTCTCCAGCGCGGCTGCGTAGGCTTCTGCCGCCGCCGCATCCATGCGGCATTTTGAAGCATCGCCAAAATACCAAACACCTGCCAAGTGCGATGTCCAGTCCGGCGTCTCCGATGCGGGTCTATCGGTCGGATCTTCAAGTGTCTTTTGCTTTTCTTCGGCGCGTGCCGTCAGGGCGCGGTCGCCTGTAGCTGCCGCACCGTCAAGCAGCGTCCTCAGTGCCGCCTCATCGTCGCCTGCCCTTTCGTATGCTGTGGCGAGCTTGTCATACGCCTGCGGCTTCTTCGGGTCGATCTCGATTGCCGCAGTAAAGGCAATGATCGCATCTTCATAATTTCCGTCGCTTAAATACCGCACACCAAGGTCATACTGCTCCTGCCAGCCGGAGCTCTGCGTATCCTTTGTTGCTGCCGTCTTGTCTGCTGGCTTCGTTGTCTGCTTCGCCCAGTTCGGAGTGACCGTGCTCTTTGCGCAGCCGCAGAGCAGGCACAGCAGCAACATGCAGAGAGTGATCCGCACTTGTTTCATTCCATTCTCCTCCATTTCATGAGATTTGTCCTCTGTTTTTATCATATAATATGGAAGAATATTTGTCAATTCGCTGTATGGCGTGCACACAATTTCCATACAAAAAGGCCGCCCCCTCCCTCGCCTCCAAATAGGAAAACATGAGAAAGACAGTAAAATCGTGGAGAAAGGAATTGAAAATCTCGCGCTTTGCATGGTATAATCATATTAAATGATTATAGCTTAACAGTGTTAACGGCGATGCTATAGTTTTATACGTCGAACTCAGCACCTGTTGACATCTGGAATCTGCGGAGGAATCGTATGAACATAATCATAAAAAGAATGGAGACCGACGAAGAAATCAAAGGAAAAGCATTTGTTCACTGGAAAGCTTGGCATGAGGCTTATCCTGACCTCGTGAGTCAGGAATACCTCGATAAACTAACTTATGAGAAATGCGAAAGCATGGCGTTCAGTTGGCGAGATAATTTGCTTGTTGCAATGGACAGAAATACAGTAATTGGGTTTGTTGGTTATGGAGATCGCGGAGAAGAATCACCTAATGCCGGAGAAATATTTGCATTATACATTCTGTCGGAATACTATGGGACAGGTGTGGGACTGAAACTGATGCAAGCGGGCTTGAAGGAGTTGTCTGCTTATCCAGAAGTGTATCTATGGGTTTTGAAAGGCAACAAGCGCGCTATACGCTTTTATGAAAAATGTGGTTTCGTCGCTACTGGAGAAGAAATGGTAAGCTCAAAAATCAATGCAGCGGAAATCAAAATGAAATTAACTCGATAAATGCAAGTTTGGCAAGCTGAACAGAATAACCGAATACCGAGCATCAGACCGCTGACCGCGCCGTGTGCGCACAGTCAGCGGTCTTTTTTACCTCAAATCAAGAACGAATCGACCACCCATGACGAAGAAGAAAACGCCGCAGGGCGGCAAGCGAAGCGGCGAAAAAGAACGGAGTATGCGGCACGGGTAGAAGCGTTACAAAAATCTGCTATAATTTTTTGAGGAAATTTTGAAAATCGTGAAACCAAACCCGATTTTTGTCGGGATATATAGTGAAGGCACCTGACAGCAGACGAGAAAGGAGGTTCGCCCATGCAGGATGAAATGATCGTTGACTTATACTGGAAAAGAGATGAGAGTGCCATCAGCGAAACGGATCGGAAATATGGGCGGTATCTTTCAAAGATTGCCTACAATATCCTCTCCGACTGGGAGGACAGCAAGGGAACCGTCAACGACACCTACTTAAAGGCGTGGAACTCCATGCCGACGCACAAGCCCGGTGTTCTCTCCACCTATTTAGGAAAAATCACGCGACAGCTATCCATTGATGCGTTCCGCACACGCAACAGGGATAAACGGAAGCACTCGGAATATGCAGTCTCTCTTTCCGAGCTGGAGGATTGCATCTCCGGCAGCGAAACCACAGAGCAGAGCATAGAATTGAAACTGCTTGCGGAAGCAATCAATACCTATCTCTATACGCTTACGGCAGAAGCACGAAACACATTTGTCGGCAGATACTACTTTGCGGATTCTATCCGAGAAGTCGCAGACTACTACGGCATGAGTGAACCGAAGGTCAAGAGTATGCTCTACCGAACGAGGCAAGGTTTGAAAGAATTCTTGGAAAAGGAGGGCTATGAGCTATGAAGAAAGAACAGATCAGTGACGCTTTGAATATGCTGAACGATGATATTATCGAGGAAACCAACAATGTCCGCACCAATGCGAAGCCGAAGCGCAAGTGGGTTAAATGGGGTGTTGCAGCGGCTTGTCTGTGTCTTATGGCTGTTGGATCTTTGAGTATTGTCAATTCACACCTGAAGCAATATATTGTCAGCAATGACATTCTTATAGTCTCTGCTGACGAGTCGGGTGATCGTGATTCCTGCGTTTTTGTTACACCGGAGCAGGCGGAGCGTCTGGAAACAGCAAATACCATTCACAACACACTGTCTGCTCAAAATTATGAGTGGTATGGTTCTTGTTATTATGATTTTGAGAATGAAAAAATTATGATTGGATTGACAGAATTAACCGGTAACAACAAAGAAAAGGCATCAACCTATACTGGAAATACAGCCACTGAATTTTATAAATGCGATTATTCTTATGTGTATCTTGAAGAGCTGTATAAAAAAATAGACAAAAATTTTACTGTATTTTCTATGCTGGGCGTAAACAGATTTAATATCTCGGTTAGAGAGAACCGTGTTAAGGTTCATATCAAAAATGATAGGATGTATGGCGCGATTTACGCGGTAAGTAAAATGGATAGCTCGGGAGGCGCAATCATATTTACATCTAATGCCATAACAGCGGACGGACGAAGTGGTTGATACCCCAACATAGATAGATTTACGGAGAGCGGCTCTTCCATTTAGGAAAAGCTGCTCTTTTATTACCCCAAATCAAGAACGAATCGACCACTCATGACAAAGAAATAAGGAAACGGTACAGCCGAAGCCATACCGTTCTCTCTTTCCTCACGATATCTTCTTGTCGGGAGTCATCATCGGGTGCGGCCTTTTTTCTTGCTTAGGGTGTATCTGAAAACTGAAAATGTGACCGGCAGCGAGGAATTTTCGCGCTGTGCAAGACATTTTTTCGCAGGAATACTGACGTATTTCAAGGAAAAATGACGCGGCACGGCGTGAAAAGGCCCGCTGTCCGGGTGCGTTGGGAGTTTTCAGATACACCCTAGGAAATGAACATCGCATCGCCGAACGAGAAAAAGCGATAGCGCTCCTGCACGGCGGTGTTGTAGGCGTTCAGGATATGCTCTCTGCCCGCAAACGCCGAGACCAGCATCACAAGCGTGCTCTCCGGCAGGTGGAAATTGGTGATGAGCGCGTCCATAGCCTTGAATTTGTAGCCCGGATAGATGAAAATATCCGTCCACGCGGACTTCTCCGTGCAGAAGCCATTCTCGTCTGCAAGCGATTCCAGCGTCCGGCAGGACGTTGTACCGACGCAGATCACGCGGCCGCCGCTGCGCTTTGTCTCATTGATGATCTCGGCGGCATCTTTAGGCATCATACAGAACTCTGCGTGCATATGATGTTCCGTGACCTCCTCGGCCTTGACCGGGCGGAACGTGCCAAGCCCGACGTGCAGCGTGATATACGCCAGCTTCACACCCTTCTCCTCGACCTTCTTGAGAAGCTCGGGCGTAAAGTGCAGTCCTGCCGTCGGCGCCGCCGCCGAGCCGCTGATCTTCGAGTAAACGGTCTGATAGCGCTCGCCGTCCGCCAGCTCCTCCTTGATGTAGGGCGGCAGCGGCATCTTTCCGAGCCGCTCCAGCACCTCGAGGAAGATACCCTCATAGTGGAACTGCACCAGCTTGTTGCCGTCGTCTCGCTCTCCCACGACTGTTGCAGTCAGCAGGCCGTCTCCGAACGAAAGCTCCGTCCCGATGTGGGTCTTTCGTCCCGGCTTCGTCAGGCATTCCCAGACGCCGCTGCCTTCATCCTTGAGAAGCAGTACCTCCACCGCGCCTCCGGTCGGCACGCGGTGGCCGAGCAGGCGCGCCGGAAGCACACGCGAGTTGTTGAGCACCAGACAGTCGCCGGGGTTCAGCAGCTCTGGCAGCTCATAAAAATGCCGGTGTCCGACCTCGCCGGTCACGCGGTCGAGCGTCATCAGCCGCGAGGCGTCGCGGCGCTCCAGCGGGGTCTGCGCGATCAGCTCCGGCGGCAATTCATAATAAAAATCATGCGTTTTCACGTAAATGTCCCTCTTTTTTCGGGTAGATTTCAAACACCGGCACGTTGACAGCCAGATTGGACTGTGTTATCATGAAGGCGTCTTGATTTATGGACAAATGTGCGCATTCTGTGTACATTTTCGGTGCATATGCGCATGTGTCACGTTCAATTATAATATATTCCGGAGTTACATTCAACCGTAACTTCTGCCGAAAATGACGCATTTTGGAGGAAATCATATGAATAAGTACAAAGTCGGGATCATCGGCGCAACCGGCATGGTCGGTCAGCGCTTTCTTCTTCTCGTGTCCGGCCACCCGTGGTTCGAGCTGACGGCGCTTGCCGCCAGCGCACACAGCGCGGGCAAGCCATATCGCGATGCCGTTGCCGCGAAGTGGCACATGCCGCAGCCCATCCCGCCCGTGGCGGCGGATATGACCGTTTTCGACGCAGTCGCCGACGCAGAGCGGCTTGCCGCGATGGTCGATTTTGTTTTCTGCGCTGTGGACATGGGGAAGGACGAGATCCGTGAACTGGAGGAGCGCTACGCAAGGCTGGAGTGCCCCGTTGTCTCCAACAACTCCGCCCACCGCTGGACGCCGGATGTGCCGATGGTCGTGCCGGAGATCAACCCCGAGCACATCCGCATCCTCGACGCCCAGCGCCGCCGTCTCGGCACAAGGCGCGGTTTCATCGCCGTCAAGTCCAATTGCAGCCTGCAAAGCTACGTTCCGGCGCTGCATCCGCTCATGAAATTCGGCATCGACCGGGCGCTCGTCTGCACCTATCAGGCGATCTCCGGCGCAGGAAAAACGTTTGAAACATGGCCGGAGATGATCGACAACGTCATTCCCTTCATTGGTGGCGAGGAAGAAAAGTCCGAGCAGGAGCCGCTCAAGCTCTGGGGGCACATTGAGGGCGACCGCATCGTATGCGCCACATCCCCGTCCATCACGGCGCAGTGTCTCCGCGTCCCGGTCTCCGACGGACACATGGCCGCCTGCTTTCTGTCCTTTGCGGGCGCGAAGCCCTCGATCCGTGAAATCAAGGACTGCTGGCGAGCTTTTTCCGGACGCCCGCAGGAACTCCGTCTCCCCTCCGCACCGAAGCAGTTTCTGCACTACTTTGAGGAGGACGACCGCCCGCAGACAAAGCTCGACCGGATGCTTGAGGGCGGCATGGCCGTCTCCATCGGCCGTCTGCGTCCGGATACGCAGTATGACTACAAGTTCGTCTGCCTGTCTCATAATACCCTGCGCGGTGCAGCCGGCGGCGCCGTTCTGCTTGCCGAGCTGCTCTGTGCGGAAGGATATATCACCGCAAAATAACGAAATCTGCTGAAAAGGAGTGTCAGGAATTGAAAAAGCCAGTCTTTGAGGGCGTCGCGACCGCGCTGGTCACACCCTTCAAAAACGGTACGATCGATCTTCCAACACTACAAAAGCTCATGGATCGCCAAATTGCCGCCGGAATCGACGCCATCGTCGTCTGCGGCACGACCGGCGAGGCCGCCACGCTCACTGCGCAAGAGCAGCTCACGCTCATTTCCCACGCCATCGACTACGCTGCCGGCCGCTGCAAGATCATCGCCGGGACGGGCAGCAATTCCACCGCGCACGCGCTGGAAATGAGTCAGATGGCAAGCTCCCTCGGCGCGGATGCGCTGCTGCTCGTCACGCCGTACTACAACAAATGCACGCAGGCGGGGCTGATCGAACACTATACCGCGATCGCCGACCGCGTCAAAACGCCGGTGATCGTCTACAATGTTCCCAGCCGCACGGGGCTCGATATTTCGGTCGAAACGTGTCAGATTCTCGCGGAGCACCCGAATATCAACGGGATCAAGGAGGCCTCGCCCAGTCTATCCAAGGCGGCGCGCATTCTGGAAGCCTGCGCTGACGCGCTGTTTCTCTGGTCCGGCAATGACGATGCAGCCGTACCGCTTATGGCGCTCGGCGGAAAGGGACTTATTTCGGTGCTGTCCAACGTCCGCCCGGTCGAGACGCTGGACATGATCAAAAGCTGTCTGCGCGGCGACTTTGCCCGCGCTGGCAGGCTTCAGGTCTCGCTTATGCCGCTCATCGACGCGCTTTTCTGCGAGGTCAACCCCATCCCCGTCAAGGAGGCCATGCGCATCGACGGGCTTGACGCAGGCGACCCGCGTCTGCCGCTCACGCGGCTGAGTGAGCCTGCGCGCGAGGCGCTTCAGCGGCTGCTCGTCTCCTGAATATCCGGTGCATATCCCAAAGTGTCCAGTGAAAATGGCGCGCAAACGCTTCATTTTCTGAAAAAATCATGAAATAATGCCTCCGTTTGCGGCGTGCGGTTGCACGCCTTGCATACGGAGGCATAATTTATGCATTTTTATTCATCATTGATTGCCCGCAGGCATCCGCAGCGTCAAGGCTCCGTTTCCGTGCGCACCACGTTCAGGTAGTAGTGCTCCTGCGCGGGATCCAGCGTCACGGTCGTGATGCCGTTTTCAGGCTCAAAGCCAAAATTCTGCTCAAGGATCTCAACAAGGCCGCGTGTCTCGATGCTCGCTGTCTGGTGCGTGAGAGGAAGGACGCTTCCAAGGCGGGTGGCAAGGTCGTATCCCCTGACGCCGGTGCGGGCATTTCTCGTCCCCGTTCCGTAGAAATCGTAGCTCGCCTCTTTCCGGAGCATTGCCGTCACTGTGACGCACTCGCCCGCCGGAACGGTCACCTCAAACGCAGCATAGCAGACGCGATCCACGGCGTATGCGTCCATAAACATGTCATCAAGCCGTCCGCCCCAGCTGTCATAGCGCTCGGCGGGATCGTCCGAGAGCGCGCCGTAGCTCAGCAGGAAATCGACTGCCGCGCGGTAAAAGAGTTCCTGCTGTTCCGGCGTCTGCTCGCTCTCACTGTAATATTGGCGCGGCATATCCGACAGGATCTCCTTTAGAAACGCGCACAGCGTCATTTCCTCGCGCGTCACGTCGGCTGAGAGGGTGTCGAGCGCCTCTGCCGGGTCGCAGCCGCCGTCCGGATAGCCCTGCACGGTATAGCCCGAAAAGTCCTCGCCGAGCACCGCCAGAACGTGCATACCCTCCTGACAGACAAAGAAGGAGTATTGCAGCGCGCCGGTCTTTTCGTCGTAGTCAAAGCCGTTAAAATTGTAGCTCAGGACGCGCGTGCGCTCCACATCGCACTCCGGCGTGAAGGCGACCGTTGCAGGCGACTGCGTCGGCTCGCCCTTCGGCGTGATGGTGTAGACATAGACCGTCTGCTCCAATTCCGGGAGCGTCTCAAACGCGCTTTTCTGATAGCTGCCGTCTGATAAAAGTGCCCTGTAGTCCTCCCAGTTGTGATAATAGCGCAGATTCCAGCGCTCCTGTGCGGCTGCTCCCGTCCGGTCTACCGGAGAAAACCCGCCGCAGAACGCGCCGAAGGAGAGCTCTGCCGCCACCGGCTCGCCGTTTACGGAAAGCTCCGGCGTCTTGTCCGGCAAATCGCGGACGGCGGCGACAAAGGGATAGAGCGCGGTGACGGTCACATCGCGATCGGAGGTGTTTGTCAGCGTGTAGGCGTCCGTCACGGTGATCGCATCGTCCTGCTCCGTGTAGCTGCGTGTCTCGCCGTTTTCATCCGTGTACGCCACCTCACGCGGCGCACTGGGCGCAAAATCCAGCGTGACCGCACGCTCGGCGGTCAGCTCCGGTGCTTTCTCGCAGAGCGTCAGCGGAAGCACCGGCCCCTTGTAGCACATGAAGGTGCTCGCCTCGGTTCCGGCTCCGTCGCCGGTGGTGCTCTCCGCAGGCGCACGCTCGTTTCCGGGCCCGCCCTTTGCGCCGCCCAAAACAAGGCGGAACACCGCGCCGACGACCAGACACAGGCAGGCGGCGACGGCCCACCCGGCCCACGGCCTGCGTCTGCGTTTGGGCGTTTGCTCGCTTTTTTCCAGATGCTCGGGGTCTGCCGCGCCGATGGCGCGCAGAAGCTGCTGTTCATTCATCGAAAAATCCCTCCCGTCTCAGATGCTCGCGCAGTGCCGCCCGCGTTCGGTGGAGGCTGACCGCGACGGCGCCGGGCTTCATAGCGTAGCGCTCCGCGATCTCGGCGGCAGATTCCAGAAAGAAATACCGCCGGAGAAAGACGTTGCGCGCAGGTTCGGAAAGCGTATTCAAAAAGCGGTTCACACTGGCGGAAAGCTCCGCCGCGATGATGGCATCCTCAACCTCCGGTGAGCCAGAAACGCACTCCGAAAGTTCCTCCAGCGCAAGCACCGCCTGTCCGCCGCCGCGCTTGGCCGTCAACGAAGCTCTCACGCGATCCAGCGACAGGTTGCGCGTGATGGCCGCGAAGAACATCCGCAGATAATTCGGTTTCTCCGGCGGCATGGCATACCACGCCCGCAGCCATGTGTCACTGACGCATTCCTCCGCGTCCTCGCGGTTTTCCACGATGCGGTTTGCGACCGTGAAGCAGTACGCGCCGTAGGCTTCCTCACTTGCGCGGATGGCGTCGCTGCTCCGCTGCCAGTAAAGTGCGATGATCTGCGTATCATCCATGCTGTTTCCTCCCTTCTATACCGTATAGGACGCGATTTTGAGGGATTGATTACATATATTTTTACCCTCAAACAGAAAACCCTCTGATGCGCGGAGGCATCAGAGGGCGTTTGCGGTCTGGATTACTTTTTCTTCTTCTCAGCCTTGGCGGCCTTTCTTGCCTCGGCTGCGGCAGCGCGCTTCTTGGCGGCTTCCTTTTCCGCGGTGTTGTTGGTGGAAACTGCGAACTTCGCAAATTCCACACGAACGCGGTCGGTGGTCGTCTCGATGACGATGGAATCTTCCTTCACGCTGACGATATCGCCGATGATGCCGCCGATGGTGGTGATGTTATCGCCGACCTTCAGCGCGTTGCGCATGGCCTCCGCTTCCTTCTTCCGCTTGTTTTCCGGGCGGATCATCAGGAAGTAGAAAACGCCGATGAGCGCGACCATCATAATGAGCATGGACGGGCCGCCGGCCGCGGCAGCGTCCGCGCTAGTTGCCAAAAACAGGTGCATAGTCTTTCCTCCGTGTTTTAATCTTTTGTTATTATACCGACACTGCGTATGATTTTCAAGTCGGCTTTCAAAAAATCAGATGAATAATTTGTGAATACTGCGCTCAGATCTTTTGGGCGAGCTTTTCGGAATACTCCGCCCGGAACTCACCGAAGGCATCTGCGTCAATGGCGGCGCGGATGCGCTCGGCCAGCTTGTTGTAGAAGTACAGGTTGTGCATGACGCTCAGACGCATGGCGAGCATTTCCTCGGCCTTGAACAGATGGTGGACGTAGGCGCGGCTGTAGCGGCGGCAGACCGGGCAGTCACACGCCGGGTCGATGGGGCGCTCGTCCCGCGCGTACTTGGCGTTTTTCATATTGACCGCGCCGCTCCATGTGAACAGCCGCCCGTGGCGGGCGTTGCGCGCGGGCATGACACAGTCAAAGAAGTCCACGCCGCGTGCGACCGCCTCAATGATGTTCGACGGCGTGCCCACGCCCATGAGATAGCGCGGCTTGTCCTGCGGCATGTGCGGCTCGACCGCGTCGATGATGCGGTACATCTCCTCGGTGCTCTCACCGACGGCAAGGCCGCCGATGGCATAGCCGGGAAGGTCGAGCTTTGCGATCTGCTGCATGTGCCAGACGCGCAGATCGTCAAACGTCGCGCCCTGGTTGATGCCCCAGAGCTGCTGACCGGGGTTGACGGCGTCCGGCTCGGCGTTGTAGGCCGCAAGCGCCTGCTTGCAGCGGACGAGCCAGCGCACGGTGCGCTCACACGAGGCCTTGGCATAGTCATATTTCGCGGGGTTCTCCACACACTCGTCAAATGCCATCGCAATATCGGAGCCGAGATTTGACTGGATGCGCATGCTTTCCTCCGGCCCCATGAAGATGCGGTGGCCGTCGAGATGCGAGGCAAACGTCACGCCCTCCTCCTTGATCTTGCGGAGCTGCGCCAGCGAAAAGACCTGAAATCCGCCCGAATCCGTCAAAATCGGGCCGCTCCATGTCATGAATTTATGAAGGCCGCCCATAGCCTTGACCGTCTCATCGCCGGGACGCAGATGCAGATGGTAGGTATTCGAGAGCTCGACCTGCGTGCCGATGCGCTCGAGATCGGAAGCGCTCAGCGCGCCCTTGATCGCCGCCTGCGTGCCGACGTTCATAAAGACCGGCGTCTGCACCGTCCCATGCGGGCAGGTGAACTCGCCGCGGCGCGCCTTGCCCTCTTTTTTGATGACCTTGAACATAGTATCTCCTTCATGTGCGCCGAAGCGCGCGATTTCTTTCCCTATTCTATCAAATATCCGATGTAAGTCAAGGCACACGTCGAAACGCGGCGACATATGCTGAAATGGGCGGCGGCAAGCCGCCCGGTACATCACTTGGAAGGAGAGTCATATCTTGTCATCTTGTATGCAGAAACAAAAGCTCACCCGTGCTGCCGCGCAGGATACGCCGCAGACGCCATATCTCTGCGCGGACACGGACGGCACGCTTCCGGGCTGCGCGCCGCTTGCCAATCCATACGTTCCGTTCCAGCAGACCGGAAGCGAGCAGTATCCGGCGCCGAAGGCGCTCGTGCGCGGAACGATCTTCCCGGGGCTGGATCTGCCGTTCATGGGCATGGTCAACAGCAAGGAAAAAACCGGCACGGCGCTCGTGCAGGTTCAGGAGCTCGGCTTTGCGCTGCGGGAGCTGGGTCTGTATCTCGACACGCACGCCGCAGACGATGAGGCGGCAGCGCTCTACAACCAGTACGCCGAGCGATACGAGGACGCCATGCAGCAGTATCAGCAGAGCGGCTGCTCGCTCACACAGATGCAGGCGGCGATGAGCGGACGCTATGAATGGCTGCGCGACCCATGGCCGTGGGATTATCGTGAGGAGGGCTGAGTATGTTTGTCTATGAAAAGCGGCTGGAATATCCGGTCAGGATCGCAAATACCAACCCGCGCCTCGCGGCGATCATCATCAGCCAATATGGTGGGCCGGACGGCGAATTGGGTGCATCGCTGCGCTATCTCAGCCAGCGGTACTCGATGCCGTACCCCGAGCTGAAGGGCCTGCTGACCGACATCGGCACAGAGGAGCTCGGGCATCTTGAAATGGTCGGAACGATCGTGCATCAGCTCACGAGAAATCTCACCGAGGAACAGCAGCGCGAGGCGGGCTTTGCGCCCTATTTTGTCGATCACACGGCGGGCGTATATCCGCAGGCGGCATCCGGCGCGCCGTGGAGCGCCGGCTCCATCGCCGTCACCGGCGATCCGATGGCGGATCTTGTTGAGAATCTGGCTGCCGAGCAGAAGGCGCGGTTGACATACGACAACATCCTGCGTCTGTCGGACGATCCCGATGTAAACGACGTGATCAAGTTCCTGCGTGAGCGCGAGATCGTGCATTTCCAGCGCTTCGGTGAGGCCATTGAGCTTCTTCGGGAAAAACTCGATCAGAAGAACGTATACGACAGAAATCCCGCACTGCGGGCATAGGCACAGCAGAACAAGGCCTCCGTATGCTCACGGC
>ENA-OPVH01000467-OPVH01000467.1-human-gut-metagenome-genome-assembly--contig:-NODE-467-length-27138-cov-37.000702_pt1 | contig 27138 bp, 41 predicted proteins | sample MGYA00241494_ERZ501980 | MGnify/ENA primary metagenome ERZ501980 (study PRJEB25962, sample SAMEA1964914) | human gut metagenome | biome: human gut; feature: human-associated habitat; material: faeces... | reverse complement strand
ATGCAAATGTACAACGAATATTATTCTGGGAGAAAGATAAAAGAATATGAGAATACCGAAGATAATAAGTAAAGATGGACATGAGTACATATTGATACAGCAATGCAACCAAAATATGTATCTATACAAAGAAATGATATATGGCTACAAAGAATGCTTTAAAGTCGATGAATTAAGTCTCATAACAAACAAAATAGCAAGAGGTCGCCCACCAAAATATAGATAGAAAAGAGAATAAAGGAGAAAAGTATGAAGATATATGATAAGAGAATATATAAAATAAGTGAGTGTATAAGAGTAGTGATAATAGTAATAGTGTGTTTCATGATAGGGTATGTATGTGGAATATTAGCAGGGGATAAGTCAGAGGAATTAAAGAATAAAGACATAGAAATAGAATCATTAAAGGATACTGTGTATATGTTGAGGAGGGAGAAAGATGAGTGAGATAGAAATTGGAGAATATGTGAGAACAGAGTATGGAATATCAAAATTGATAGAAATAAGGAAAGTAGATGGCTGTGAAGAACAAAAAATATATATTTTTGATGATATTTCAGATGAGTTATGGAGCGGAGATTTGCCAAATGAATTATGGAAAAGTGAAATAGAATGGCACGAAGAAAAATTTAACAATAAAATATTTTTAAAACACAGCAAACAACTAATAGACTTAATAGAAGAAGGGGACTATGTAAATGGAGAATTAATAACAGATAAATGGGATACAAGAGTATCAAGTATTAGAAGTAATTTTAGTGAAGAAGACATAAAAACAATACTAACAAAAGAAAGTTATATGGCTAATTGCTATAAAGTAGGAGGAGAAGAATGGGATTAGATATAAGTGTAAAAGGTTTAGAAAGAAAAGATACTTACCATTGTGGATATATAACTTTTAATTTATATAGAAAAAAAGTCGCAAGTGCTTATAACGAAAGGTTAGGAGAATTATACAAAAAAACATTCAAAGATGAATTGCAACCAGAAGAAATCAAAGAATGGAATAATTTATGTAATGATGATTTAGATATATTTTTATGGCATAGTGACTGTGATGGAAAATTAACACCTAAAGAATGTAAAAAAATATATGATGTAATGAAAGATTTGAAGGTAGAAATGCAAGGACACAATTACATAGAAATGAATTATTACGATATGCACCAATTATGGTTAAATATGCTTAAACATTGTTACAAACATAGAGTAAATATGTGGTTTCATTAAAGTAGGAGGAGAAGATGAATAGAGAATATAGAAAAAAATTACAAGAACTAAAAACAAAACCAACAGAGCAAATAAATGGTATATATATAATTCCAGACAAACCATATAATCGGATTCTGGGGCAAAAATGATTATAAATCTTATGACTTTATTTTTGAAAATGCAGAAGGAAAAAAAATAGGCTGGTGTCATTGGGAAGGTGATGTGATTCATTTACTAAACAAAAAAGATTATGGAATGAATATAGATTGTAAAAATTCTGATGAATACATTAGACTATTTACGATGTATGGATTTAATATAAGTGACATGAGGATAAGCGATTTAACAATTGAAGTAGGAGGAGAAGATGAAATATAAAGAATGTATAAAAAAAATAGGACTAAAAAATGTAATATTATACGAAATGTTTTATATTTTAGAAATTATTTTAAATTTACCTTATTTGATGTTACGAGGAATAGCTATTATATACGATGACATACTTGAATTTATTGTATTTATAACTAAAAAACAACAGAATTTGTTAGCACGAATTTTTGGAAAAACAAGAATAATTAATTTAAGTAAACTAAGCAAGAGAATAGATGATTTTAGATTAAAAACAATTAAAGAATTAAAAAAAGTAGGAGGAGAATAGATATGTTAAATTATAAAGAAGATGATAAAAGGTTAATTGAAAGTGGAAAATATAGATATTATGATTTTACAGAAGAGATAGTAAGAAAAATAGTAAGTAAAAATATAAATGATGTGATAAATGAAGAATGGAGAATATTACTACAAATGTTATATCCAAGCAATATGATTGGAAGTGGGTTGTTTCAACCAATATTGATATTCAAAATAAGTAAAAGTGGTAAGAGAGTAGACCAACCATTAGAGGCTTATAATTCTATAGATGATTTGGAAGAAAATACATGCTTACTATTCAAAATAATAGAACATATAGAAAAAAATAGTACATTTGAAATAAATGATAGCTGGTACAATGCGAAAGAAAGAATACTAAAAGAGAGGAAAAATTAGATATGTTAAAAATAAGAGAACGGAGTAAATTTAGAAGAACTTGAAAAGTTTGGATTTGAGTTAGATGGTAATACATATAAGTATTTTATAGCAAAAAATAAATGTGTTTATGTATGTATTCATGACAGAAAAATAATAAGACCAGAATTACCAGTAATAACAAGTAGAATAAAAGCAATTTTTATATCCAAAAAACCATATCAAAAATTAAGTGAAATAATGTATAAGCTAGACAAAGCAAATTTGGTAGTAAAGGAGTAAATAAGATATGAAAACAGAAACTACAAAAAGACTAGAACAATTATTAGCAAATCGTTTTAATAAAAGAAATGATTTTTATGTTTTTGAATGTACGATTGGCTGGTATGGAAAAGAAATAGTAGATTGCATAATGTATAACTGTCAAAGAGAAACTTACTGCTATGAGATAAAACAATCAAAACAAGATTTTCATAGTAAAAATAGATTAACATTTATAGGAAATAAAAATTACTTCGTAATGCCATATAAATTGTATAAAGAGGTAGAAGATGAAATACCACCAGAAATAGGAGTTCTTGTGGCAATAGATAGATTAGAGCCAAGAGAAAAAGAAGAAATACTTGATTTTGGTATCAAAAAAACAAGTTCTTGGAGAGAACCAATAGATGGATTAAAAGAACTTTATTGCATAAAATCAGCAAGAAAACAAGAACTTAAAGCAGATAAAGAGGTAATATTGTCTTCAATGTTAAGAAGTATGCAAAGGGACAGAATTTATGATTTAGAGAGGAGTGATACATAGTGAAAGAAAAAATAAAAAGAATAATAGAAAAAATTAAAGATATATTTAGTTTACATTGCCCTGAATGTGGTGGAAGAATGAAAAGTGAATTTTTAGATATGGAAATAGACCACATTGTATATAAGTGTGAAAAGTGTGGAAAGGAGTGGATTTAATGCAATTATTTGAAGATTTAATAAAATGTAAAGACTGTATGAATAATATAAATAGCAAGTGTATGTTATATCCAGGAAAAGATGTAAAAGAAGAAAACACAGGTTGTTATGTAGGAATAGATAGAAATAATAAACAAAAGATATTGGGAGGTGTTTTAAGTGGAAGAATGTAATTTTATACGAAAAGATGATTATGATTATATTATATATGAGTGCAGTAATTGTAAAGAAGAGTGGTACTTTGAATATGGAACACCAGAAGATAATAGTTATAATTATTGCCCTAAATGTGGAGCAAAAATAGCAAAAGTTATTGAACTAGAAGAGGAGGTGCTTTAAGTGAAAGAAAATAGTGATGGTAACGACACAAATGTCGGTAGCATAGGAAATAGTATAGAAGAAGATATCAAAATATTAGAAGAATTTAAAACAAATGGGTATAGTATATTACTAATGAAATATGGAGATAGGATTAAAACAAATTTTAAATTAGCAAAAGCAATAGAACATATTTTATCAAATTATAAAAGAGTATTAAAAGAGAATGAAATATTAAAGGAAGAAAAAGAACAAGCTTGGGAAGAGTGGAATAATTTAGAACAAGGAAGTTATGGAACGGAACAAAAATTAAAACAACAAATTAAAGAATTAAGAAAAGAGAATGAAGAATTAAAAAACAAGTTAAATTTAAAACAATTTGATGTAAATATTGTTTATAACGACTATTTAGAAAAATTAGATGAATACGAGAGAAATAATATTCCAAAATTAAAATTAAAAGACATAATAGACAGAATTGATTATGATATAAAAAAGACTAAAGAGATAATATCAAATGACCAAAAAAACAACTATCAAATAACAAGATTAAAAGCAATGAACACAAAATCTTTAGATATAAAAAAGAGGTTACAAGAACTATTAGAAAGTGAGGAATAAATGAACGAGGAAGAAAAGAAAGCTGTTGGTTTATTAAAAGCATTAAATAATGTAGAAAAGAAATGCAAAATAGAAAAAGTACCATATAAATCGGAAATCAAAAAGATAAGGATAAGTCTACTACCAGAAGATTACGGAATATTTGAAATATTATTAAATCTAATAGAAAAACTACAAAAAGAGAATGAAGAATTAAAAAACAAGTTAAATTTAAAACAATTTGATGTAAATATTGTTTATAACGACTATTTGGAAAAATTAAATGAATACGAGAGAAATACTATTCAAATTCAAAGAATAAAAGACAAGATAGAACAATTAGAAAAGAATGAACTATTTGGAAAATATAATTTTGAACAGATAAAATTTGCGGTAGATGCTTTACAAGAACTACTAGAAGGGGGACAATCATGAGTAATGTTTATGATATGTCAGGCAAAAAGAAAGTAATATTTACAGAAGAGACAGAAACTAATATCACATATAAAGAAATAATGCAAATAGTAGTAGAATATGCAACAGAAGAGGGATGTCATCAGATATTTTGCGATGGAGGAATAAATATGTGTCCATCAGACATATTCGGACCAGAAAAAATAGATAAAAAGAAAGAAGAAGATACTTGTAACTATGAAAGTATAGGATGCACTAAATGTTGGACTAATGCACTTAAAAAAGTAAAGAGGGAGAATTAGAAGAAAAGGACAAGATAATAGAAGAACTCACAAAGAAAATAAAAATCAAATAAATGGAGGTTAATCTATGGGAACAGAAGATACAATAGAAATGGTAATAATTAAGAACGATACCATAATAAAGAAGAAATTCAGTGTTATAGACGAAGACGAGGTAATAAGCTTCAATTTAGGAAATTTCTTTATAGCACTACGAAAAGAAGATCTTAGAAAATTAATATGAGGAGGTACAAATGAAATTAAGTAAAGAAGATTACAGAGAAGCAAAGAGTTGTTTAAAAAGATACAATTACAATTGCATAACAATAATGAATATTAAATTGGATATAATGGGACTAAATTCATCAGTACTCGATGGCATGCCAAAAGCACCATATAAAGTAACAGACAAGGTATTAAACAGTGTGATACTTTTACAAGAAGATAAAAAATTACAGAAATGCACAAAAGAATATAAAGCAGTGGTACAATCATTACAACTTGTTGATAATTTAGCAAATAAGATTTTTGAGGAAGAGTTTGTGAAGCGGAAATGATAATAAATGGAATGTTATAGATAAGTTACACATAAGCTTAGAGACATATAAGAGAAGAAAGAGAAAACTAATTTATACGGTACACGAAGAATTAAAAAAATAACACCAAACTTACAGCCATAATGGTTGTAAGTTTTTAAAAAAAATTTTAATAAAACTATTGACATACGTAATAATACGTAGTATAATTATATACAGAAGGGAGGAAAATAGATGCGTGCAAGAGAACTGATAAGATTGTTAGAAGACAACGGTTGGTATAAAGTTTCTCAAAATCGGTTCTCACTTAAAAATGAAAAAACGGACAACAAGTTGAAATAATACCAGTACATAGAAAAGATATACCAATCGGAACAGTAAATACAATCTTGAAAAGGACAGGGCTGAAATAAGCCCTTCCATATACATAGTATTTTATTTTTGGGCATGCACTCCTTTCTAAAATGAAGAAGGTGGTTGAGAATGAAAAAGAAAGTTTATCCTGCTATTTTTAAATTTGATAAGACTGAAAATTGTTATTTAATTGATTTTATTGATTTGAAGGGTTGTAGTACTTTTGGGAAAAGTATAGAAGAAGCGTTTAGTATGGCTCAAGAAGCAATGGGATTATATCTGGAAGACTGTAAAGATTATCCTATAGCTACACAAGAATTAAACAATATAAGATTAAATGAAGATGAATTTATAGCATTAATAGATATAGATATGGAAGAATATTATAAAAAACATAGCAATAAAGCAGTAAAAAAGACATTAAGTATTCCAGAGTGGCTAAACGTTGAAGCGGAAAAGAAAAATATAAACTTTTCACAAGTGTTACAAGAAGCTTTGAAAATAAAGATAGAAGAACTTGATTAATATAAAAATATTTGTTATAATATAAATAGCACGTATCTATTATTTCTATAATAGAGACTGAGAGTGGGGAAAATAAAGAAACCTACTCTCTTTTTTTTTATTATAAAAAAATGACCCTTTTTTGACCTTTTTTGTTAAAAAAACGTGTTATAATATTAATATCAAGAAAAATAAATATAAACTTTTGCGGGGCTGAATATTAAATGTTTGGCTCTATTTTTCTATTATAGTGGAGAAGTAATGAATTTGGAAAGGTGTATAAGAACACAATGCAAGATGTGCAGATTTTACAATAAGTGTTTTAAGAAGAAAAATGAAAAAAAGAAGAAAAAAAAGGAAATCTTATAATTGGGAATTTGAAATAGCAAGAGGAAATACAGATAAGTTTTATAATTCTACAGACTTTGATATAGCGAGAGAAAAAGTTCTAGAAAGAGATAAAGGGAAATGTCAATTTTTTTTAGGTAAATGGAATGATGGCAAACATTTTCCAAATAAAATCAAAATAATAAAAGCAGAAATAGTACATCATATTATACCAATTAAACAAAGACCTGATTTAGCATTAGATATTAATAATATGGTAAGTTTAAGTTTTGAAGCACATGAGATTATAGAAGATAGAAATAGATTTAAATATAGAAAAAGAAAAAGAATTACGCAAGAAAGGTGGTAACTATGAAGCTAGAACATTTAATGCAGGCATATAAGATTAATGAAATAGAAGCGGAACTAAAAGAAGAAACCGAGGCAACAGATATAAATGGCAATAAAGAAAGAGTTGGAGTAATTAGCTTTGGCAACGGAATATCTGCAAGTTATTTGTTAGATGATGAAGAAATAGTAGTAGCAATGAAAATATTCTTTAATTGCCTGGTAAGAAATAGTTTTAAAGTTGATGCACAAATAAGTCATGTAATTAAAGTTATAACAGTTATGCAAAATACAATAATGTTATTATCTAATATACCTCAAAAAGAATGTAATATGATATTACAAAGTTTAGGATTATTTGACAATACATTTACACAAGGAAAACAAATACAACACTTAGACCATACTTACAAGATAGAAATAATAGATGGATTATTATGTTTAAGTATAAATGAAAAAGAGGAGGAAAGATAATGGAAACAAATAAAAACATTAAGATAGAACAGAATAGATATAAAAAAACTAGAAGAAGAATTACCAAATTTAGAAATGAATTTGATATGTGTGATAGAGAAATAATAGAATATTTAGCAGAAGAAATAGAACAGTATAGAGATAGAATAAAAGAACAAAATAGAATAATAGATGAACTAAGTAAAATAACAATACAAAGTGAAGAAGTAACATTAGATACAATAGAAGATGAAGTGATGGATAAGGATATAATAGAAATTATATCAACAACCCAATATGCAGATGGGAAACTAATACAATCAAAGATGGAATATAAATATAAAGAAATTTAGAAGCGGAACACCCCCGTCAAAATCTCGGATTAAAACGAGCTTAAGGAGAGCGGGTGTGTGGTAACAACTAAACAAAAATAATCAATTATCACGTGAAAAGGGGGTATATAGCATGCCAACCAAAGCAAATAATAGCAAAACCAAGAAAAAACAAGAAAAAGATCTTGAAAATCAAGTAAAAACTTTAGAGATAAAAACAGAAACAATGAAAAAGATGGAAAAAGAAAAAAAAGAAAGAGAAAAAATAGTAAAAGAAAAAGTAGATATAATAAGAGAAGATTTAAAAAATCAGTTACTTGCTCAAAATAAGTTTGGGAAACAATTTGACGATATGGTAGAGGATTACATTTTTCTTGTCAAATTAAAAGAAGAATTACAGTACGATATAAAAAGTAATGGAATCAGGTATTTTACAACGACAGGAAATGGCTTCACGTCATCTAAGCCAAACGAAAGCGTACCGAACTTATTAAAAGTAAACGGCCAGATGCTTAAAATTTTACAAGATTTAGAATTAAAAGCACCAGAGGAAAATTCAGGTGGTGAGGGAGATGATTTGTTGTAATGAAATAGATGAATACATTAAATTCGTTGAAGATAACCCAAACGAAACAGATGATGAAATAAAATTATTAATTAAAAATATAGTAAAACCGACATTATCGAGAGATGATGTCTTTTTTGATGAAGAAACTTTTCATAAGGCCATCAGGTATTGCGAAAAATGGTATTACAAATTATTTCCATACCAAAAATTTGCGTACGCATTATTTTTTATGTATGACAAAAATAATCCAGATATAGTAATCTTTCCAGACATTCTAATTGTAATGGCAAGAGGAAATGGAAAAGATGGAATGATAATGCCATTAGCAAATTTCTTACAAACTCATTATTATGGTGTAAAAAATTATCATATAGATATTGTTGCTACATCAGAAGAACAAGCGTTAAATTCATTTAATGTTGTTTATAACATGCTTGAAAATAATAAAATTATAATGAAAAAATACTTTTATTGGAATAAAACAGAGGTTATAAACAAAATCACTCATTCTATATTACGATATAATACTGCAAATGCAAAAACAAAAGACGGTAAACAAACAGGAATGATAATATTTAATGAGCTACATGCTTATGAAGATTATAAACAAATAAATGTGTATAGCTCTGGCTTAGGAAAGATAAAACATGCAAGAACAGTTACTATAACAACAAATGGAACTGTAAGAGATGGACCACTAGACGAAAAATTATCAATGTCAAAGCCTATATTAAATGGAGAAACAAACTTTCTAGGATTACTACCAATTATCTACAAAATAAACGACAAAAAAACTGTTGATATACCTATGAAAAAGTTTTTAGAAACTGGAAATAAAGAAGATATAGATATAACTGTATGGTGCCAGGCAAATCCAAGCTTAAGATATATGCCAATTCTAATGAACGAACTTATTAGAGATTATATTAAAATGCAAAAACAGAAATCATATAGAGTTGAGTTCTATGCAAAAAGAATGAATTTACCACAACAAGATGAAGAAATGACTGTAACAGAATGGGAATTAATTTTAAGAGCATCTTATAGTGATAAAGAAAAAGAAATCCCGCGAGAAACAGGAATGATAGCGGGAAGAACAGCAATTGTAGGAATAGATTTCGCATCTTTGAATGATTTTGCTAGTGCTGGTTTTTTATTTAAAAAAGATGGTGAATACATCTGGAGACAAAAAACTTGGATATGCTCAAAAAGTAAATTCTTTAATGATATTAAGTTTCCGTTTGACAATATAGGGCAAGCAGGATTTAAAGATTTTGAAATAACAAACAAAGAAAGCATAGATGCAAAAGAAATGATATTGTGGATATTGTCAGAAATGGTTAAATATAGCGTTAAAAAAATTGTACTTGATACATATAGATATAAGTTATTAGAACAGATATTTAAGGAAATGGGAATATCTGTAGAAACTAAACAAAATCCATATGGATTAGTAAGAATGATAAGATATCCTGCGAGTATTGCTGCAATAGTTGCACCGCGAATAGAAGTTGCTTTCGCAGAAGGTAAGATAAACATAGGAGATAGTGCAATAATGAGGTGGGCAATAAATAATACTTGTGTAAAAGAAGGAAAAGATGGAAATAAAAAATATGAAAAGATAGAACCAAAATTAAGAAAGAATGACCCTTTTATGGCATTTGTTGCTGCGATGAGCGTGCAAGAATTGCTAGACGAAGAGGTCATTTATGTATAAGGTGGTGAAAAAATGATATTAGATAAAATATTTAAAAATGAAAAAGGCGAATATATTTCTATTATTGATGCACTTTTTGGAAAAGACAATACAACAAATTATATATACACATTAGCAGAAGCACATGCGATAGACTTAATAGCAAAAACAATATCAAAATGTGAAATACAAACATTTGAAGAGAAGGACAGAAAAATACAAGAACAAAAAGGCGACTTATATTGGATATTGAATATACAACCTAATTATAATGAAAATGGCACGAGCTTTTTATATAAATTGGTTACTAGATTATTAGTCGATGGGTCTGCATTAATGATTATAAATCAATCACCAAAAAACAAATTGATTTATATAGCAGATAGTGGATTTGAGGTTAGTAACAAAGTATTTAAAGAAAAAATATTTTCAAACATTACTGTATCTGACAATGAGGGAAATTCACTAAATCTGACAAAGAATTATAGCTCAGACAATGCAATATACTTTTCATTAAATAACGAAGAACTTGCAAAAGCAAGTGAGCAATTTAAATTAAATACAGCTAAAATTTTAAAGGCTGCACAAAAAAGTTTTATTAGGGCAAATACAGCAAAATGGAGAATAAAATATCCAGGTGGGCAACCTACAATATTGGATATGGAAACTAAACAACCAGTAAGCTATGATAAATATAAAGAGAAAATAACAGAAGGTATATTTAGCGAAGAAGAATCTACTATATTGTTATCAGAAATTTTTGACCTAATAAATTTAAATGAAAATAACACCAAAAATCTAACGGATTATAAAGATACAGCAAAACAAATTTGTGATGCTGTAGCTCAAAAATGGAATATTCCGTTAGATATTTTTTATGGTAGTAAAACAGAAAAATCTAATGGAACAAATGATTTTATAACCTTTGCGGTAGACCCATATTTTGAAGTATTAGAAGATGGATTTAATATAGGTTTTGTAGGAAAAGAAAGTTATTTAAAAGGTGAATATGTAATGTTTAACAGACTTTCAATTCAACACAGAGATATATTTGATTCTGCAAATGGTATAGATAAATTAACAGGTGATGGATTTAGCAGAAATGAAATAAATAAGTTTTTAAGATTGCCACGAATAGATGAAGAGTGGGCAGATGAACACAATATAACTAAAAACTATGGGAAAGTGAAGGGAGGTGCGAAAGACGATGAATGACAATTATTTAAATTTTAGAAAAGTTGACGAGCAAACAACTGAATTATACATATATGGAAGCATCCGAAAAAAAGATTGGATTGACGGCTGGCTAGGAACTGGGAAAGAGAAAACAGATGCTTTTTCTTTGAAAGAAGCAATAGCACAGATTGATACATCTAATTTAGTTGTAAGAATAAATTCGTATGGAGGAGAAGTTGCAGAAGGTTTAGCAATTTATAGTCTATTATCTGATTTTAAAGGAAATTTAAAGACTATTGTAGATGGATTTGCTTGTAGTGCAGCGTCTGTTATTTTTATGGCAGGAAAAGAAAGAGTAGTACCAGAAAATGGACTGCTAATGATACACAATGCATGGAGCTATGCTGAAGGAGACTCAAATGCAATGAAAAAGATGGCAGAAGATTTAGAAAAAATTACTCAACCATCAGTAAATATTTATGTCAATAAAACTGGACTAACAGAAGAAAAAGTAAAAGAAATGATGGACAGAGAGAGTTGGATAACTTCTAAAGAAGCCTATGAATTAGGATTTTCTACTACTCAAACAAAGAACGAGCCTATGCAGGCTTTAGAGGCAAACTTTATATATAATTTAGTTATGCAGAATAAAGACTTACAAAATCAAATAGAAGAAAAAGCAAATAAAATGGCAGAAAATACTTCGCAAGAAGGAAACAAGGTTAATGAAGACGCATGGACGTCTTTTTTTAATATAAAAAAACAAGAAAAGGAAGGTAAAAAATATGAAATTTAATGAAGATAACATGAAAAAGGCTCAAGAAGAGGCTTTAAAAATTTTACAAAACGGAGAAGACAAGGCACAAGCTATAATTGATGCAATGGAAAAAATAAACGAAGTTCAATACAACGAAATTGCCAAAGAAATATTAGAAGAAAGTGAAAGAGCTAAAAGCGATAAAGAATATGCAAAAACTCTTAATTTAAGAACATTACCAAAAGAAGAAAAAGAATTTTTTGAAGCATTAAAAAATGACCCAAGACAAGCTATAACAGGAAAGCAAGTAGACATATTGCCAACAACATTTGTTGATGTAACTTTAGAAGATGTAAAAAAAGGAAGTGGATTATTAAAACACATAAACTTTGCACCAGCAAACGTAAAAAAATGGATAACTGCATCTAAAACAGGAGCATTTTCTTGGGGAGCACTAACAGATAAAATAAAAGGCGAATTAACAGCTAGTTTTGCAACTTTAGATATGGAAGTTTGTAAATTAACAGTTTATATGATACTTCCTAAATCAATTAGAGATTTAGCATTACCATTTGTTGAGAAATATTGCAGAGAAATATTAAAAGAACAATTAAACGATGGATTAGAATATGGAGCATTGCAAGGAAGCGGAAAAAATGAACCTGTTGGAATCTATAAACAAATTGCAAAAACAAATGAAGATGGAACACATCAAGATAAAGCAGTAAATACTGATTTAACATCATTTAGACCAAAAACTTTAGCAGGAGCAAAAAAATACTTAACTAAAAATGGTGTAAGAACAATAGATAAATTAATATTAGTTTGTCATCCAAACGATGAAGCTGATTATGTTGCACCAGCAATATATAACGATGAAGGTAAACTAATATCTTCATATAAAAACCTAGAAGTAGTAACTTGTTCAAACAACCCAACAGGCAAAGCTGCCCTATTCATTCCAGGAAAATACACAATGGGGTTAACAGGATTAGGAATTAAGGATTACGACCAAACATTAGCATTAGATGATGCTGACTTAATTATAGGAAAAGGTTATGCAAATGGTAGAGCATCTGACGACAATATTGCTTACATATTTGATGTAACAAAACTAGAGGAATATGTTCAAAAAGTTGCGGTTGTTGGAACAGTATCAACAAAAGAAGTAGTAGCAGGAGCTTAGAACTAAGCTCCTTTTAAATTAAAAAAAGGAGGAAATAAAAAATGGTTTATAAAGTAATCCATAAATTTAAAGATTTAAAAGATAATGATTACATCTACAAAGTAGGAGACATTTATCCTCACGAAGGCGTAAAAATTGAAGATGTTGCAAAAAGCAGAATAAAAGAATTATCTTCAAAGAAAAACAAAATAGGAGAAGTCTTGATTGAAGAAGAAAAAGAAACAACAGAAGAAAAAGATGAAACTAGCGAGGATAAAGAAGAATCTGTTGAAGAAGAAAAAGAAACAACAGAAGAATAGAGGTGTATTATGAACAATACACAAATAAGTGATTTAATTGAGGAAATAAGAGGAGAACAACATATTTCTCCTCTTGAAGAAGACAAAACTATTATAGGTTATATAAAAGAGGCAGAATTTGATATTAATGAAAATGTTGGAGCTAAAATTGAGTATGATGTTGATCTGAAAGCAAGAAGTCTATTGAAAAATTATGTATTATATTGTAGGTATAATAGATTAGCAGAATTTAAACAATTATATGCAGGAGAATATGCTTACCTTCAAACAAAATATTACAAACCTACCGACATATAATGACGGAAAATTTAGACTTTTTGAAATAAAACAGACCGAAACAACATATCCAGTAGAGTATTTAAAAGATACTGAAAAAGAATTTTGGTTTGAAGAATTATCAATATCAGATAAACTTAAATTTGAATCAGAAGATAGAAAGAAAAAAATAACCTATAAAATAAGAATACCTCAAACAAAAGAAATAACATCTTTACATGTAGTTAAAATAGGAAATGAATATCATAAAGTATTTAATGCCTATCACTTTACTAATAATGATGGATTTAAGCAGACAGATTTAACTCTTGAGGAATATCCAAGAGTAAAATTGGAGGAAGATTTATGACAAAAAAAGAATTAGTTGAATTACTAGAAAAGTTAAAGATACCTATAAAAGAAGGAACGCCGACTGATGAAATTATGGAAGACGAAGTTAGAGTTTGTTTTTGGGATTATTATTGGGAAGACCAAATGGCAAGTGGAAAAGATTATAACACTGTAGTTACTTATCAGATTTCTATAATAGCTGACAGACCAAGACATACGAAACTTTTGGAACTAAAACATTTATTGAATGATATAGAGCTATTTCCTGCGATACAACACGAATATAATCCAGAAACAAGGCGTTGGCATTCATTTTTCTCACTAGAGGTATTAGAAAATGTCTAATGAAGTTTACGGATATAGTGGATTTGAGGCAATGTCTGAAATTTTGGAAAAATATATAGATGGCGCAGACAATGCAGTAGATGTATTAGAGACAGGTGCTAAAGAATTTGTTGGTGATTTGTTAAAACTTCCTAAACCAATTTCAAAAATTAGAAAATCAGGCTACACACACTTAATTAAGTGCTTTGCATATAAAAAGAAAAACAAAGAAGTAGAGGCAGGATGGGGCAAATATTATGGCCCAATGCTTGAGCATGGAACTGCAAAAATGAATGCTCAAGAACATCTATACCCAGTATGGGATAGAAATAAAGAAAAGTATTATAAAAAAATGCTTACCAAGTTAGGAATAAAAACTTGGTAATTTTTTATTAAAAGGAGGATTTTAAAATGGCAATTAATACAAAAAAACCTATGGTAAAAGAAACAGTAGGTGCATTATACTATGCATTCAATACACCAGATGCTTCTGGCAATTTCACAACAACATATGAAGAAAATGTTACAAAAAGCAATGTAGTAAAAAATATAGGAACTACAGAAAACTCTGAGGTAGCTGTGGTTAGAGCTTCAGGACAAGACTATACAACTGTAAATCAAAACGAAAGTATAGAGATGGCAGTAGAAGTAGTTGCTTTTGACCCAGAAGATTTAGCAAAAATGAGAGGAGATGTTATAGGTGCAGCAGGATTAAACCGTTCTGGAAGAACAGCCACAAGACCTTTCTTTGCATTTGGAAAAGTTGTAAAAAAATTAGAAGGAAAATTTGAATTAGCTTGGTACCCTAAATGCCAATTAGTAGAAAATACAGATGATATCGCAACAAGAGAAGAGAGCTTTTCAGAGCAAAATGATACAGTAACTATAAAAGCTTATGCATATAATGACTTAGGAGATAAAAAAACATATGTAAACAATGAAATGTCAAAATTCCCAGAAGGATTAACAGAAGAACTATTCTTTGCAAAGCCAATTTTAGATGATGCAGGACTAGCTGCAGCAATTACACCAGGAACTTAGAAAAAAGTTGGGCTCTAGAATTGATTTAGAGCCCTTTTCATAAGAAAATAATATAAGAATATGAGGTAATAATATGGAAATAGAATTAAAAAATGGAGAAAAGATAATTTTAGAGGTGACATCACTTTTTTTAGAATATATTGAGGATTATGAAGGCGGACTAGAACAATTAAAAAAAGATGCGAAAGGACAAAAAGATAAAAATGGATATACAAAAACAATGTATGCAACAAACCAAATTTTATATGCTATAATAGCATCAAATTATGATGAGCCTTTAACATATAGACAAGCGGTGCGACTTGTAAAATTAGAAGATATTGAATCAATTATTAATTTTGTAATAAGTAATACACCAGATATAAAAAAAGGTAATACTATAAATATGAACAACTCAAAACACAGAATGTAGAAAAATGTAAAAATATGTCGAATTGTTTTCCTTGCAATGTTTTGCTGCAAAAGGTAAAATGTAATAAGGAAGGTGATATTATGGAATGTCCAAAATGTAATAAAAAAGTAAGTGAACTAGACGAAAAATGTCCATACTGTGGATTAGATTTTGAAATTTATGAAAAAGAAAAAAACATAAAAAAAGAGAATTACGAAAGCGGCTATAAAACAGTTGCTTTAAGATTTATAAATGCTTTTCAATTAATTTGTTGTATAATAATTGCTTTTGTGAATTGGAGCAATGAAAAGATAATTGTAGGATTTACATTTTTATTTAGTGGAATTGTACTGTTTGCATTTATAAAAGGCTTTTCAGATATAATCGATTTGCTAGATAGTATAAATGGTAAATTAGACAATAAGTAGAATATTAAAAAACAATGAGTATCAAACAATAATGAAGTAAGCTTTTGCAGAAGGTTGAACAGCTTGTAAAGTTTGCCACTAGGAGATGAACAAGGATGAATAATAATAACATAGAATCTAAATACAAGATAATAGGATTTATTGCATTTATTATAATTTGCATTGTATTATACTTTTGCATATTTGGCTCTAATAGTAAAGAAAATAATACAAGTAAAGAACCAGACGGAATAGAATTAATGACTTATGCTCAAATGGTCTTAGAAGATAATTTATATAAACCAGACTATTCAAGTTATAAAGGAGATTACGAATTTATAAAAACAGGATTAAGATATAAAATAGAAGGAAAGGTAAATGGCGAAAAGTTCTGGATGATTATAGAATTTGTAGATGAAACATATGAAGAATATGATTTGATATCACTACAAATTGGAAATAATAAAATATATTAATAAAAAACATTTGCAAATGCAGGTACTTTTTTATTTAGCATCAGATTTACTCTGGTGCTTTTATTATGCTTAAAAAGAGGTGAAAAAAAGTGGGAAGTAATGATTTAAAAAGAGTAGGGCTTATATTTACAGAAGAAGGAGCAAAAGATTTTAAGAAAACTCTTCAAGATATAAATATAGAAATGAACAAGAATTATAATCAATTTAAGCTAACACAATCACAATGGGATAATTCTACTAAATCAACAGAGAAATTAAAAGCACAACAAGAATATTTAACAAATGCTTATGAGATTCAGTCAGATAAAGTAAATGTTTTAAAAATGCAATTAGCTGATTTAGAAAATGCAGAAAATAAAAATACAACAGCTATAAAAAAGAAACAAAATGAATTAACTAATGCAGAAATTAAACTAAAAAATTATGAGAGTAAATTAAAAGATGTTCAAACACAACTTACAAATACAGGTAAAAAACTTGAAGAATGGGGAGAAAAAGTTGAAAAATCAGGAAAGAAAATAGAAAACGCAGGCAAGAAGTTGTCTGCGTTTTCTGCTGCAAGTATATCAGCCTTAACTTTAAGTGCTAAGAGTGCAATAGATTTTGAAGATGCTTTTGCAGGAGTAGAAAAGACAGTTGATGGAACGAAAGAACAGATGGAAGAGTTAAAACAGGGCATTAGGGACATGGCAAAAGAAATACCTTCTTCTACAACAGAAATATCAGCAGTAGCAGAAGCGGCAGGACAGTTAGGAATAAAGACAGAAAACATATTAGATTTTTCAAAAGCAATGATAGATCTAGGAAATTCCACAAATCTTACTGCTGATGAGGCTGCTTCACAGCTTGCAAAATTCGCAAATATAACTCAAATGTCACAAAAAGACTTTGACAAATTAGGATCAACAATTGTTGATTTGGGTAACAAATATGCAACAACAGAAGCGGATATTGTAAGTATGGCCATGAGGTTAGCAGGTGCAGGAAAACAAGTTGGTTTCTCAGAAGCGGAAATTTTAGGGTTGGCAACAGCATTGAGTTCAGTTGGAATAGAAGCAGAGATGGGTGGTTCAGCAATTTCTAAGGCAATGGTAAAAATGCAAAATGCTGTTGAACAAGGTGGCAAAAAGTTAGATACAGTACTAAAAAAGACAGGAATGACATTAAGAGAATTAGAATTGATGTCTGCAAATGATTCAATGGGCTTTAAAGAATTGTCACAAAGTATTGGGATGACAAGCACAGAATTAAAACAATTGATAACAGCAGGAACAAATCTTGAAGACTTTGCAAAAGTTTCAGGAATGACAACAGAGCAATTTAAAAAGGCATGGAAAGAAGATGCTGCAGGTGCACTATCAGAGTTCATTAAAGGCTTAGGAGATGCTAAAAACAAAGGCGAAAGCGCAATTACAATGCTTTCTGAAATGGGGCTAACTGAAGTTAGATTAAGAGATTCTTTGTTGCGTGCAGCAAATGCTGGGACCCTGTTTAATGATGCAATAAATACAGGAACACAAGCATGGAAGAATAATACAGCATTAACAAATGAAGCAAATAAAAGATATGATACTCTAAAAAGTAAAATAAAAATAGCAATTAATAAATTAAAAGATATGGCTATTACTCTCGGAAACAAACTAATGCCAAGCATTGAAGGCTTAATAAAAACACTTGGAACTTGGATTGATAGCTTTAGCAAATTATCAGATAAGCAAGTAGATATGATAGTAAAAATAGGACTTATTGTTGCGGCAATAGGACCTTTGGTTACGATAATTGGAAAAGTAACATCAGTAATAGGTGGAACAATAAAAGGAATAGGGACTTTTACTCAAGCAATAGGAGTAGCAAGAGGCAAAATAACATCTACATCTGAAGCAGTTAATGGATTGGCAAAAGTGTTTACTGTAGTAACGAGCCCAGTGGGATTAGCATGTACAGCAATAGGATTAGCTGTTGCGGGAATTGCTATCGCTGTTAATGAAAGTCAAAAGAAAACTAAGGAAGCTTTCGAAAATATGAGCGAAGGGGTATCAGATTTTTATAATGGTTTAAAGAGTGCGGAGGGATATTTAGACAGTTTTAATACAACGATGTTTGCAACTAATGAAGAACAACAAAAATTACAAACGCAAATGGATGAAGTACAAAAAGGAATAACTGATATTTGCAAAACTGCATCAGATGAACGTAGAGGGTATACGCAAGAAGAAATAACTCAATTAGATGAATATTTTAAAAAATTGAGAGAGCTAAAGGACAGAGAGATACAAATTCAACAACAAATTGCAGGAGCTATAACTCAACAAGCAGTAACAAATGCAGAAACTTTTCAAGGCAGTTTAGATGAGTACAAAGTACAATCACAAGAATGGATTGCAACAGCACAAAAACAGTCAGAACAAACAAAACAACTTATAGAGCAAGGAACAATAGAAGAAGTTGCTTTATTAAATCAAAAATATGGAGAACAAGCAACAATGCAAAATGAGGCTTATGCTACTGAATATAATAATATAATGGCACAAAAACAAGCAAAAATAGATGTAGCAAATGAAGAAGTAGCAAAGATTAGTGAAGCATATGCAAATGGATATTTAGAAAGAGCAAGTCAAAATGATGGGTTTTATACTAAATTACAGGAATACAATAAAAAGATAGAAGAAGAAAACAATAGACATAACGATGTGATTCAAAATATTGAAGATGGAAATTTTAATAAAATATTAGGAATAAAAAAAAGTAAAGAAAGTGAAGGATGGAAACATTACGAAAACCAAAAAAAGATTTGGGAAGAAATGTACAAGAATATGTCTGAAGAGCAGGCAAAAGAACTTGGTGTTTGGTTGGAGCAAGTGGCACAGACAGAAATGTATGGTGGAAAAATTAGTGATGCAACTCAAAAAATGGTTAATTTTATTATGGACAGTTATGATAACATGCCAGATGATACTAAAAAAGTAATGAAGCGAACTATGGAAGGTATGCTAAATGGTATGAAAGATGAGGAACCATCATTATTTGCAAAAGCGAAAGGAATTGCAGATGGAATATTGAACCGATTAAGAAAAGCTTTTGATATTCATTCTCCGTCAAGGAAAACAAGAGCAATATTTAAAAATGTGATGAAGCGGAATGGAAAAAGGAATAGAAACAGAAGAAAGTAATTTATACAAGCAAACGGATAAAGTAGCTGAGCATGTATTGGATTCTCTGGATTCAATCAATTCTGATGTTAATCTTAAATTCAAACGTACTGGAGATCTTAGCGCGAATATAGACTATAATAAATTATTTAATATATTGTATTCTGCTTTCATTAAAGCGTTAAATTCTTGTAAATTAACATTAGATGAAGATGGTTTTGCAAGGATAGTTAAAAATGAATTATACGAGGTGCTATAATGTTTAAATTTAAAGGAATATCAAATACAGATATGCAAGTTGTAATTGAAGAAGAAGAACATTTCTTAGCTAAAGCTTCACAGAAATATGAAGTTACAGAAATAGAAGGAAGAGATGGTGCTATTTTTGATGAATTAGGTTATTCTTATATTGAAAGACCTATTTATGTGCAATGTTTGAATCCTAACAAACTTGATGATATCCTTGCGTGGCTAGATGGTGAGGGAGAGTTAGAATATAAAGGAAGAAAAACGAAAGCAAGATTTTATGCGGAATTAGAACCAAAAAGGACAGCAGGAATCAAAATTATTGATACTAATTTTATCAGAAATCCATTTTGGGAGAAAGCTGATGATAATTATATAGTAGTTACAAATAATGTTCAAAACGAAGGAAATAAAACAAGCAGACCTATAATAAGAATTGAAAAAGGTTCAAGTGATAGTATTGAATTAACTTTAGGTGATGTTAGGTTTAAATATACGTTTAGTGAAAATGATACTTATGTAGAAATAGATTGTGAAGAAAAAACAGTTGTATACGAAGGCCTTAATAGAAGCAGAAATCTTGAAATAGGATACAAATACCCAAAATTAGAAGTAGGAAACAATGCAATCGTAATACATAGTGGCTCAGCTACTGTCAAAATAAAAAGAAAGGACAGATGGCTATGATTAAAATATTTAATGCAACTGATACTGATTTTAAAACAGCAGGAAACATTATTATTAATCCTTTACATTGTCATGAAATTAAGAAAAAGTCTTTAAATGGATGGTATATTGAAGTAGAAATCCCAATTAAATATAAAGAGTATATAGAAGCCGATAAGCTATGTGTAGTAAAAACAAAATCTAAATTAAAACCACAAGCATTTAGAATAAATGATAGCATAACATATACGAATAGAAAAATAAAATTCACAGCTGAACATGTAATGTTTGATAGTAGAAGATATGTACTTTTAGATGTAAGACCAACTAATTTAAATGGCCAGAATGGGTTAAAATATGTTAATGAAAGGACTGATAAAACCAGTCCTTTTTCTATTGACTCAAATGTTGAAAACGTAAGTACAGCATATTTCATAAGAAAGACTTTATTAGAATCTTGGCAAGTATTTGAAGAACGATGGGGAGGAGTATTTGAAGCAGACAACTGGGATATTAGTTTTAAACAAAGCATAGGAAAAGATAATGGCGAAACTATTGTTTACGGTAAAAATATGCAGGGATTCGAGATCTTTGAGGACTGGTCTAATGTATGCACAAAAATTTTACCAGTTGGATATGATGGACTTTTATTGCCTGAAATATATTTAGAAAGCGAAACACAATACGAAATATCGTATACAAAAATAGTAGATTTTCAAACAGATTTAGAAGCAGAAGAACAAACAGAAACTAATTTATTGTTAGAGTTAAGAAACAATGCAAGCAAATATTTAGAAGAAAATTGTGTTCCTAAAGTTAGTTATACAGTAAATTCAAATGTAAATAATGATTTAGAAATTGGGGACACAATAAAAGTTTTACATCCTTTTGTAAATATTTTTACAGAGGTTTTAGAGTATGAATATGATTTGATTTCTGAAAAAGTGAAGTCATTGACTTTTGGAAATTACACAAGAGATGTCAAAACAAAATTTAACAATATAAAAAATACTATTGAAACAATTAAACAAACAGTATCAAAACAAGAGATAACTATAAAAAAACAAACAAATTTGATTAATTCTCTAAATAAAAATGGATATGTTTATATAGATGATAATGAAATTTTAATACTAGATAAACTTCCGAAAGAACAGGCTAAAAATGTCTGGAGGTTTGGATTAGGAGGTATAGGATTTAGTTCAAAAGGATATGAAGGACCCTTTGAAACAGCTATTACAATGGATGGGCAAATAAATGCTAAATTTATTACAACAGGGACAATGGCTGTAGCAAGAATAGAGGGTTTGGCTAACTTTATAACTGAAACGAGTTCGTCAATAACCAAAATTGAATTAGAACAAGGAAGAATAACCAGTAAAGTATCATCAGTAGAGCAATCAATAGAGAGCATAACAAAAATAGAAGGTACAGCAGAAGGAAAGAACATATATATAGATGATGCATCTGCGGAACCATTAATAGATATAATGCTAGAGGGCGAGAGCCAACAGGGAGCAAGCCCTAGCCCAGATAATCTAAGCAAAATAGAGAATTTGGAGGGGAAGAACAAAGTTAAAGAAATAAATTGGAAACAGATGCCAAGTATATCAACAGGAGCAACTATAACAAATGTAAACGGATATGGAACAGATTATATTGACGTTGATAATACAAAACAATACATTTTTAGTTATCTTGGAACATCAGGTTCTAAATATATTGTATATTATGATAAAGACAAAAACTTTTTAGGATATGATACTGAAATACAAATAAATAACTTTGCAAAATGGAATGAAACAGGATATGTACGTTTAAGAATAGATTGTCCTCAAGGTTCTGTAACAGCCTTTCAGTTAGAAGAAGGCACAGTAGCAACAGGTTACGTACCATATAATTCTCTAGAAATAAAAGATGTAGGAAAGAATCTATATGCAGGAAATGAAATAACAATAAATGGCACATATTCTTCAAATACATCTGTTAATTTAGGCTCAAGATATTTAAGTGAGGGAACTTATACTATTAGTTTGACTAATAGTTTACCAAACAATAGTTATATATATTTAGGCGCGAATGGTTCAATAGCAACGGCTATAAGGAACAAAGCAACTTTTACATTAACAGAAGAACAAAATGTTCCAATGCGACTAGTTGTTAAAGCTGGAACATATAGCAACTTTACTACGAAGATAATGATAGAAAAAGGCATGGTCGTAACAGACTACGAACCCCACCAACAACAAACAGAATACTTCCCATTATCAGAAGGACAAAAGCTATACAAAAACTCTTATTTGGTAGATGATGGAATACATCATAGTAGGAAACAAGTTGTGCTGGATGGGACAGAAACAGGTTGGTATACGCTAGCAAACCAAACTGGTACAAACACCTCATATTTCTGTATACCTAAAAGTGATATGAAAAAGGCGAGCACATTAATTTGTGATAAATTTATTAATCGAAACGTTTGGAATACTGATGAAGAAGGCATTCAAAGTATTATAGATAATCTTATAAGATTAAGAATCAATACTAGCAGAGCAAGCACGGTTGCAGAGTTAAAAACTTGGCTATCAAACAACCATATCAGAGTAGAATACGAGCTAGCCGAAGAAGAAATAGTACCTTATACAGAAGACCAAAAAGAAGCGTGGGAGAAATTAAGACATTTTACATTATTTAGAGGTATTAATAATATAACAAGTACAGCAAATGCGAAAATCACATATGTTAGAGATAATGGATTAAACAACACATATGAAACCAAACGAAACGTAAAAGAAAATTACTACACAAAAAGTGAAACAGACTCACAAATAAGTCAAACAGCAGACTCTATCAAAGAGTCAGTCAAAGCAATAAACGAACAAACACAAGAAAAGCTTGCAACATTGGAGCTAGCCAATCAAAGTTTAGAATTTGCAACTAGAAGAGTAGGCGGAAACAATCTAATCAGAAATAGTGCAATGATTAATGATAATAATTTCTGGCTAGCGCACGCTAAATATCCATATCAAGAGTCAGATACACCACCTGACAATCCTACTGAAGGAGCATACTGGTATTGTACTGCCAATAGTGGAAGTTACATAGAAAATCAAATGTATGTGTACAACAGTGGTTGGCAAGTATCAGAACTGTCAAGAAAATCATTGTTAAGTGCTCAAAACTACTTCGCTTATACAACTTCTAACGAATATTGGGCAAACGGCAAAAATGCTAATGAAAATACACTGAGTGGACGAGTTATTAAGCTTGATGGAAGACAAGACTATACAGTATCACATATATTCAATATCACAGAACCTATTACATTAAATCAAAATGAAAACAAAATGGCAATATCACACTTTATAAAAAACAGTATAGTACAAGGAAATGTCTGCGTAGGACTAATGTTCCTTAATGAAGCAGATTTTACTGAGGTAGAGAAGCCTTATTCATTGTATGAGCCAGGTATTATACTGACACCAGACGATTTGAAAGATTTAACTAAAATAGAACAAATAATAGAAATACCCAAGAAATCAGATTTTATACCTGTAGTTGTAAGTAACACAGCACCTACAGATACAACCAAGAATTGGTTAGATACAACAATATACTTACCTAAAAAATATAACTCGCAAACATCACAGTGGGAAATATTAGATACAAAAATGTCATTATATAACGAGAGTTCAAGAGAAGTTTGGACTTATAGATATTTTTATGGATTTTATTATCAAACACCAATAATATACGATACAGCAGAAATCAAGAGTTGTTATGTGGCATTAACATTTTATCCTGCGTTTGCAGTCTATACAGGAAATGTAGAGCCTACACCTTACAAAGGGTTATATTGGAATAATAAAACAACAAATTTAGTTAAGAGAGCAAAATATAATAATACTACTTTTGTAGAGTGGGAAACACTTGATATTCCAAGTAGTTTATTGCCAACTGGCGCTAGTTTAGGTGTTGAACTATTTGATTACATAGTACCAATAAAGGGATTCGTAGAAATTGCTGATTTAAAGCTCGAATATAACACTATGTGTACTCAGTGGACTCAATTTCCTGGAGAAGTTTATGGCAAGAATTATAAAATGGACGAAAAAGGATTTTGGATCCAAGCCAATCAAAATACTATGTTTATAGATGAGGACGAAATCCTAGCAACATATAAAGGAATAAATATATTCCAAATTAATAAAGATTTAGCATATTTCTACAAAATACAAGCTACAGAGAGTATAGAAATAGGAAACTATTTCTTGAAAACTCAACAAATTAATTCAAAGAATATGCTGTTACTTTATTAGAAAGGAGAGCATATGGCAGTATCAAGTAATATATCAATAACACAAAACTCACAGAATATAGCAAACAATAAAAGTAATATAACTGTTAGAGTACAAGTAACAACGACAGGAGGCTCGTATAATGGATATTCTAAACCAGGTACTTGCACAATAGACGGAACAACATACGATTTTAGTCATAATATACCTCAAAATTCAACTACAACAATTTTTGAGAAAACATTAGATGTAACACACAATAATCAAGGAGAGAAAACCGTTTATGCTAGTTTCTCGTTTCAAACAGGTATATCAGCAGGAACAATAACTGGGTCAACATCCAAGAAATTAACAACAATTCCTAGAACTTCCGAAGTAAGTTTAAGTAAAAAGAATTTCAATATTGGCGAAACTATAACAATATATACTAACCGCAAAAGTGCTAGTTTCACGCATACAGCAATTATCAAATTCAATGGACAGACAGTTAGAACACAAACAGGGATAGATGCTTCATATAGTTGGAATACAAATGAATTATTTGCTAAAATTCCAAATCAAAATCAGGCTAATGGTACAGTGGAACTTACAACTTATAGTGGTGGTACTAGAATAGGAACAAGTACAGTTGATTTTACAGGTCATGTAGTAGATAGCGACCCAGTATTTAATAATTTTGATTGTGAAGATACTAATCCAATAACTAAAACTTTAACTGGAAGTAATCAAAAGTACATACGAAAGTATAGTAATTTAAAGGTAACAATAACAAGTGCAAATAAGATGACTACCAAGAACAGTGCTACACCTAAATATTACAATATTGTGGTTGGTAATAAAATTGAAAAATTAGATTATTCAACATCAGACATATCAAAATCTATAAATAATATGGACGACAATACAGTAACAGTTTTTGCCGTTGATAGCAGAGGAAACCAAAAAGACAAAACAAAAGCATTAGATATTGTTGAATATTCCGAAACTGTTTTACAAAGTGTTAAAATTGAAAGAAAAGAAGGTGTAGGGGAAACAGTCTTAATAAGTTTATCTGGCAAATATGCAAATATTAATTTTGGAGCAAAACCCAACACAGTCAAAAGCATTCAATTTCGAAAAAAGAGCAAGACAGAGACCGAATTTGGCAGTTGGGTTGAAATAAAGCAATTGGTTACAATAAACACTGAAAACGGCACATTTAGCTGTGACTCAAAAGAAATTACAGGACAAACTTTCACTCTAGGTACAGAGTATGATATAGAAGTTCAAGTTAAAGATGAATTGAGTTCAGACACAGAACCAGTATCTCTTAATAGCGGAAAAGTGCTACTTTCAGCACTAAAGAATAAAGGAATTAGTATTGGGGGAATTTATAATGAAAAATTAGGAGGACCATTACAACTAGACAAGAAGAACGTTATAGATTGGATAAATGGTAAGCAGGATAAACAAAAACATATTCTAAAAGCTATTCTTGATACTGATAATACAACGATAACATCTTCTAAAGACTACGACTCTGTATTAGTATCTCTAAAACAATACATTAAGATGGGAAACAAATTAAGTTTTAGTAATGGAAAAATCGTTATTGGTTCGGGTGTAAATTATATTAGAATATCTGCTCAAGTTATGATGTCATATATTCCAAGTTCTTTAAGAACAATGGGATTAGCAGTTTATATAACGAATAGTCAAGTTTATACAAATTATGGAATCAGAACTTCATCGGATTTTCTAACATATAATGCACCAGGAATGATATTCCCTGCTAAAGCAGGAGACACAGTATCAGTTCACGTATATATTGAACCATCAGGAACAAGTGTCAAGCTAAGAAAATACTCACAAAGCACTTTCCTACAAGTTGAAGTAATAGAGTAGGAGGTGAGAAGATGCAAGATAATATAATAATGTTATTTCTAGGTTTTATTACAACGATGATTCCGATATTTACTGTAATTGTAAAGCTCAATAATACAATAACAAAATTGAATGTAACAATTCAAGTTCTTTCGGATCAGATGCAAAAAGGTCAAGAAGATAGAACCAAGATACATAATCAGCTTAATAACCACGAAACAAGAATATCAATTTTGGAAAATGAAAGGAGGGAAAGATAAATGGATTTATCGGTATTAACACAATATTTAAGTATAGTAGTTGTTGGAATATGCCTTTGTGTAGGTT
>ENA-OPVH01000454-OPVH01000454.1-human-gut-metagenome-genome-assembly--contig:-NODE-454-length-27512-cov-2.154168_pt1 | contig 27512 bp, 25 predicted proteins | sample MGYA00241494_ERZ501980 | MGnify/ENA primary metagenome ERZ501980 (study PRJEB25962, sample SAMEA1964914) | human gut metagenome | biome: human gut; feature: human-associated habitat; material: faeces... | reverse complement strand
GGGTCCTTGTTTCCGCTGAATCCGAAGAGTTCGGTGGCAATCCGCAGCTGATGTGCTACTGCCTCGGTATCCTTGCCATGTTTGATGGCATCTACGACATCGACACCGTGAAGATGGCGATCTACCAGCCGCGCCGTGAGAATGTCAGCGTCCATACCATGACAAAGGACGAACTCCTGAAATGGGCAGAGGACACTCTCGCTCCTACCGCTCTTCTGGCTATGGAGGGCAAAGGCGAATTTGCTGCCGGAGACCACTGCCAGTTCTGCAAGGTGAAAGCCACCTGCAGAAAGAGAGCCGAATACAACCTGGAACTTGCCCGGTACGACTTCCAGATGCCGGACACCCTGGAAGACCACGAGATCGATGCCATCCTCATGAAGGTGGATCAGCTGGCTTCCTGGGCTGCCGACGTCAAGGAATACGCACTGAACCAGGCTCTCCAGGGAACAGACTACGGTCACTTCAAAGTGGTCGAAGGCCGGAGCAACCGCAAGTACACTGATGAAGACCAGGTCGCAAAGGCTGTCACCGATGCAGGCTATGACCCTTACGACAGATCTGTCAAAGGCATCACAGCTATGACCAAACTCCTGGGTAAGAAACAATTCGATGAGCTGCTTGGCAGCCTGACCTTCAAGCCCCAGGGCAAACCGACATTAGTACCCAAGTCGGACAAGCGTCCGGCAATGAAAAATTCCGCACAAGAAGATTTTAAAGAGTAAAGGAGAACAAAAATTATGGCAAAGTACATGAATCCCACCAAAGTTATCACCGGTCCTAACACCACCTTCAGCTACCTCAACTGCTGGGACCCCAAGGCAATCCAGGGCGGCACTCCCAAGTTCAGTGTTTCCCTCATCATCCCCAAGTCCGATGTGAAAACCATCGAGAAGATCAAGGCAGCTATCCAGGCAGCTTATGAGGAAGGTCAGTCCAAGCTGAAGGGCAACGGCAAGTCCGTACCCGCATTGTCCACCCTCAAGACCCCGCTGCGCGACGGCGATCTGGAGCGCCCCGATGACGAAGCCTACAAGAACAGCTACTTCATCAACGCCAACTCCGGCACTGCTCCCGGCATTGTGGATGCTGACCGTAATCCCATCATCGACCGCTCCGAGATGTATTCCGGTGTGAAGGGTCGCGCCTCCATCAACCTGTACGCCTACAATGTGAACGGCAACCGTGGCATCGCCTGCGGTCTGAACAACCTTCAGAAAATTTCTGACGGTACTCCTCTCGGCGGCAAGTCCCGTGCAGAGGATGATTTCGCTACCGAGGACGATGAGGATTTCCTCAACTAATCGATACCAGTAAAACAATAACCGGGGCGGCGGCACACACCGCTGCCGCCCCACATTTTTAAGGAGGATTTGACCCATGAGTAGAATTTACACATCAGAGCAGGTATCCCGTGGTCATGTGGATAAGATCTGCGACCAGATCGCAGACGCGATTGTCACGGACTGCCTCGCCCATGACCAGAACAGCCGTGTGGCGGTGGAATGCCTGATCAAAAATAACACCATCATCATCGCCGGAGAGATCACCAGCCACCATGAGCCGGATTATGCAAAACTGGTCTGCCAGGTCATGGACCGTATCGGCATTGACAAACTCGGCTATGAGAGACTCGAAGTGAAAGGCATGATCAGCAAGCAGTCCGCTGATATCGCTCTTGGTGTAGACAAGGGCGGCGCTGGTGATCAGGGCATCATGTTCGGCTATGCCACCAATGAAACCCCAGAGATGCTCCCGATTCCTTTTGCGGTTGCGACACGCTTCATCCATCACCTGGAAGGCTTGAACTGCGAAATGTTCAAAGCAGATGCAAAAGCCCAGGTCAGCTATGATTATGAGAGTGGCCGCATCACCACCTTCCTCTGTTCCGTACAGCACAGCGAGGACGCTTCCCCGGAGGACATCCGTGCCATCATTGAGCCTTTGATGATCCTGACCGCTGCGGAGTATGGTCTGAACACCGACTTTGAGAAGCTCATCAATCCCACCGGGCGTTTCGTCATCGGCGGTTCCAAGGCTGACTGCGGAGTGACCGGAAGAAAACTCGCCTGTGACACCTACGGCGGCATCGGCAGGATCGGCGGCGGTGCGCTGTCCGGCAAAGACCCTTCCAAGGTTGACCGCTCTGCTGCCTACATGGCACGTAAGATTGCAAGGGATATCGTCCAGGGAGGGTATGCTGATAAGTGCGAAGTTCAGATCGGATATGCCATCGGCAAGGCAGAACCTGTTTCTGTTATGGTTGAAACCTTCGGGCCCGGCCGGGTCTGCAACCATCTCCTTCAGGGATACATCCGCTCCAACTATGACCTCACTCCAAGGGGCATCATCGAATTCCTCCACCTTCTGAAGGTGGATTACAATGCCGTTTCCTCCGGTGGTCATTTCGGCAAGGAATGGCTACCTTGGGAGATGGATGAGGAAGAGTCCGAATATCTCTACGGCGAAGAATAATCAGAACTGCCGGGGTGTGGATACTCGCACCCCGGTTTTTAATACAGGAGGCAATTATGGACAAAATGAAATCATTATCTATCGACCTTGAGACATTCTCCGATGTCGACCTTAAGAAATGCGGTGTGTACCGCTATGCAGAATCACCCAACTTTGAAATCCTGCTTTTTGCTTATTCCGAGGACAACGGTCCTGTCCAGGTGATCGACCTTGCGTGTGGGGAAGAGGTCCCTGAGCATATCCTTGCGGCTCTTACTGATGAGGAAATCACAAAATGGGCATACAATGCATCCTTCGAGCGGGTGTGTCTGTCCTACTGGCTACGCAAGCATCACCCGGAGCATTTCTGCAGCTACAGCATCCCGGAAGACACCGTTGGAAACTTTCTCGACCCGTCATCCTGGAAATGCTCCCGCATCTGGGGAGCATATATGGGGCTTCCACTTTCCCTCGAAGGCATCGGTGCGGTACTGAAGCTGAATGACCAGAAAATGAAAGAGGGAAAAGACCTCATCCGCTATTTCTGTGTGCCGTGCAAACCTACCAAGACAAACGGCGGTCGCACAAGAAACCTTCCGGAGCACGATAAGGAGAAATGGGAAACCTTCAAATCCTATAACAAGCGCGATGTTGAAGTGGAACTTGCAGTGAAAGACCGGCTGACCAAGTATCCTGTCCCGGAGTTCATCTGGGAGCAGTATCACCTCGACCAGGAAATCAATGACCGGGGGATAGGCGTGGATATGCAGCTTGTCAGGAATGCCATCAGTATCGATGCCCAGACCAAACACTCGCTCCTCTCCCAAATGCAGAACAGCACCGGACTGGAGAACCCCAACAGTGTCAGTCAGATGAAAGGGTGGCTTTCCAATAAGGGAATTGAAACAGAGTCCCTCGACAAAAAGGCTGTCAAAGAACTGCTGCCGGATGCTGACAGCGAGGTAGCCGATGTACTTCTCTGCCGTCAGCAGCTTGCCAAATCCTCGGTAAGTAAGTACAAGGCTATGGAGAACATGGTGTGCGCCGACAGCCGCGCCAGGGGATGCTTCATGTTCTATGGAGCAAACCGTTCAGGGCGGTGGGCTGGCCGGGGCATCCAGCTGCAGAACCTTCCTCAGAACCACATGGAAGACCTGGAAGAAGCCAGGAATCTTGTCCGTGACGGCAACTTCACCGCCCTGGAGCTTCTCTACAATAATATCCCGCAGGTCCTTTCAGAACTGATCCGGACAGCCTTCGTGCCAAGGCCAGGGTACAAATACATCGTCAGCGACTTCTCTGCTATCGAAGCAAGAGTGCTTTCCTTCCTTGCCGGGGAACAGTGGCGCATGGATGTATTTGCAGAGGGGAAAGATATCTACTGTGCAAGTGCAAGCCAGATGTTCCATGTCCCGGTTGAAAAACACGGCATCAACTCCCATCTTCGCCAGAAGGGGAAAATTGCTGAGTTGGCTCTTGGTTACGGTGGCTCCGTTGGCGCATTGAAGGCGATGGGGGCTTTGGAGATGGGCTTACAGGAGGAAGAACTCCAGCCCCTGGTGGATGCATGGCGCTCTTCCAATCCCAATATCACTGCATTCTGGTGGGCGATAGACGCAGCTGTCAAACAGGCTGTGATCTATAAAACTTCCGCTGACACACACGGTTTCCATATCTACTACCAGGGCGGTATGCTCTTTATCGATCTTCCATCCGGCAGACGGCTCTCTTATGTAAAGCCTCGAATGGGTGTAAATCAGTTCGGCTCTGACAGCGTGACCTATGAAGGAACCACCAATGGAAAGTGGGGAAGGATTGAAAGCTACGGACCCAAATTCGTGGAGAACATCGTCCAGGCAGTAAGCCGTGATATCCTGGCTTATGCCATGCAGACCCTTTCCCACTGCTTTATCTGCGGTCATGTGCATGATGAACTGATCATCGAATGCAGCCCCGATGTATCCCTGGATGCTATCTGCGAACAGATGGGGAGAACCCCTCCCTGGATCAAGGGACTGCTTCTTAGAGCAGACGGGTATGAATGTGATTTTTATAAGAAAGATTAAACCCATAAAGCTACGAAAAAGCATCGGTCAAATCAAACTGACCGATGCCTTTTCATTCGCACACTTTATATTCTATTTACTCTTCATCCGGGATAAATGCATATCCAAAGTGACACTGTCCATTACTGATTGCTTCTTTCACATTGGTGCCTGTCTGTCTGAACCAAAGCATAGATGCTCGCATTGTATCTTCTTCTTTTAAGTCCACGATATGGAACCAGATTTTTGCGGTTTCTTCTTCGCCAAATTCTGGAGGGATAATTGCTGCATCACCTGGGCAGGTAGTTTCATCTCTGTTTGAAACAATCTCCTTAATTGTGGCAGAATACTTGATGTCGTTGTATCCTTCACCAATGGCAAAGTACATTTTTACTGTTTCTCCAGAACGAATAGCATCGTTATAAAAATTAACCTTCTTCTTATTCATTCCAGTAGAGAGGCTCATGGTGCTAAACCATGTTTCGCCATGCTCCTTGATACTTCTCATATAGGCTTCCATAGTTTGAATACCGGTCAAGGGTTCCCCATCTACATCATGAGAAGTACCCAGTTTCATAAAAACATAATCATTAATTGGCTGTGAATCTTCTTTCTGCATAATAATCTCCTTTACACTCTCCACATTTAAAGACTTCTGTAACAGTGCGTTGTATAACTCAGAATCCTTCGCAAGCATATAGATTGTCATCATGTCCGTTAATGCCGTGGACTTTGTAATACCCTTTGTTGCAATAAACTCATCAAAAATTTTCTGTGTTCTTTCATCAGCATACAGTGAAACATATCCAGGTCGTGCCATACTCGTTCCTCCTTTTCATAATGTACCGCATCGTCTATCGACTTGTTAATAATAAGATACCACACACTTTAATCCATGTCAATGATTTTGTACCGCAAATTCGATGGACTGCACAAGCCGTGATATGCTTATGCAGTCCATTGTAATCAGAAGTACATTTTCAGTAACGTCTCCAGTGCTTTTTGTGCTTCTGCACGGTAATACTCGGTATCACCGACCTTGTTTGCACTAAAGTTCTGCGTGTCAATCTGGTCAAAATCGGAAATCCTCTCCGGCGCTGTACCAAGAACCTGATTGCGGACACGGTTCGCTGCATCGTGCTTCAGATGCATACGGGTGGCAAACTCTTCTCCCTTGTATCCCATGCCCATGAGGAGCATGGCAAGACAGTGTTTCGGGGACTTGTCCATCATGGCCTCGAACTTAGCCACGATTCTCTGCTGAGCTTCAGAGAGATTTTCTTCTTCAATGAGAATCGAATCTGCTGCCGGAACTTCTGCCAGAGTAAGCCCATTCTCGTCCTGCTGCTCTTCAATGCTGACCTTGGCGATCAGCTTTCTGTCGTACTTACCTTTGTTAGGACAGTTGATGCAGGATATCCGGTTATCACCGTTCTTCTTCGGGCACTCCTTATATGTACCATCCGGCTGGGGGATCATGCACCGACCCTCAGTAGGTGCCGGAAGTGGCTCCCTCTGCCAGGAGTTAAACTGCGCCTTTGCAACAGCTTCAAACTCCTTGGGCACTGCTTTCAATACGGCCTTTACAGGCTTCCCGGCTTTCGTGATGGTGACAATGCTCTCCTTGTTGGTCACATTGTTCTTGACATCTTCCTCGTCATAAGGGGTGAATACAAGCACCTCATCAGCCTTCAGCGGTTCTCCATTGTAGTTCACAGTAACGTTCTTTTTTGTCATAGTCTTGTCCTTTCTGACCGATTAGGTCAGAGGGCAAAACAGTGACTGACGTCTCTGGAGATACAGCCCCAGCCGAAAATGAGCGCACTTGACCGGGGGTACTTCCATCACCGATGCACTCGACCTTTCGGCCTGTGAAATAATGTGATGAATGTGTACCCCGCCTTCGGACGTCACTCCGGCGGTATTACATTATTTGTGAGCATTGAATGCTCAGATGGCAGCGCAGTGATCTGTGCAGCCGTCTCAGAATTCAATGCTTGTAATTTTGTATTTATATGATAAAATGAAATGTGTCATATTAGAATATGACTTCCCATATGACATACCCGGAAAGGGGGCAATATAATGATTACAAATCCCGGTTTTTCATTTAGTGGTATTTCTGGAACCCATAAAATTGTTCCAGTTCATGAAACAGACCTTGAATCGTTGGGTGAAAACTATAATGAATGTATCGTTTGCACCTATGATGGCGATTTGGTGAAGGTCTATGATAATGGTCCTGGTTTTAGCTACACCGACAAATCGGTGGCTATGGAATTTGCTTCTATCAAACCTACTGACCGCGATGCTATCATTGACTTCTGCAATCGGTATGGAATGCCAGGTTCCATGCGTCAATTTGGCAACTTTCGGAATGACTACTTGTTTTTTAAGGACGATAAAGACTCCTTTTCAAAAGTCATCCCTCTTGGCAATCGCCAGGAACGAGTTTGGTTGTACACTGTACAAAGAGATATTCTCCAAATGCAAATGACAATTGAACTGAATCAATCAATTCAGGACAGAAACATTCAGAGAATCATAGAGATTCTTCTTTATCTCTGTTTTGACTTGCATGGTATAGATTTTGAAGGGTCTCAACGGCATACAGAGACATTCCAGTTCAACCACTTTTTTTATCGATACGCTGAAGAAAACGGTTTTACATTGCATACTCGCCTTGCAGGTCTTTCCATCCACGATCTGATTACTGGTTTCCTCAAAGATATCGAAAACGACTATTACGAAACGGAAATGTATCATTCCTTTGGATTTCCTCGAAAAGAGAAATATGTTCAGATCAGTTTTTCAACTTGGCAGCATCTATGTGATTTATTCTCTTTTGTCACTGAAAAAGAGAAGGTGTTGGACATCACTCCATTTGGAGAAGTAATTATGTCAGATTCACTTTCAAGCTATATAAATACATTCTCCGAAAAGGATACTGACGGTGTGTTAATGTGTGCCAAAGCAGTTTTTTCCGACATTTTTAAGGAACATCTCCATTCTGTCTATCCTGAAATGGTGTTCAGCAAAAATGGTGATCCTGAATCTTCATGGCGAATACCTTCATTACTTGATGCAATGTATCTTGAACTCTTCTTCCGTTTTTCTCCGAATTCGAGCGTTAGAAAATGTCAAAATCCAGACTGCCCGAATTACTACACACGAACCAGTAGTAGACCAAAGAAGATTTATTGCAGTGAATCTTGTGCGCTGCTTATGGCGAAACGCATGGAACGTGATAGAAAACGGAAAGCCAAGAACAAACCATCGGATGACAATATGAAAGAATCAAAACTGTAAATCCGACATTTTTCTTTCTTTTTCCTTGTATCCAGTTTACTTGCTGTGCTATGATATATTCAAATGGAGCATACTTATCTGTTTTACGAATTTATCATTCTTGGGAGGAATAACTTATGAACGCAGAGAATTATGAAATGCTCATCACGAATATCGAAATGCTTATGCGCAAGCAGGGAATAAACCAGGCACGACTTATTGAAGCAACCGGAATCGCTCAACCCCAAATGAGCAAAGGACTTAACCGTAACAATAAGGGACAGCTGACCTTTGAACAGATCTGGAAAATAGCAGATTACTTCAAAGTGTCCATTGATTTCCTTGTTGGAAGAAAACCAGAGCCAACAGAAACAGAGTCGCTCCCTGCGGCAGCCGTTTGCCGTCAGTTGATGCAACTTGTTGAGAGCGACATGGTCAGCTATAAAGAAATTGAAGTCGAAGAGGATATGTATATGCGGGAATACTCTCCTGACCCAAATGATTACCCATATCAATGGCGTAAAGGGAAAAACAAGTACACCGCTTTCTATTTCTCTAACTTCATAAATCCGGATACCACAGGGCTTCCAGAACCAATGCTCGATGAGCTTCAGTACGATTTTGGAACAGGAGGTAACTCCAACCATACCAATGAAGAGATCAACAGTTTTTTAGCTTACTTTTTTAAGTTCTATGATCTCCTCAAAAAGAATGATCTTCCGAGAGATATTTTTGATACTGCGATCTCTGATCGTCTTAAAACAATGGAGAAATAAAAAAACCGGGGTAGAAGTCAGCAGATAACCAAATTGGTTATTGCTAAACAACTACCCCGGCTTTGATACTTCGTGATCGGCACGTTCAGGTAAACACTGTATTTATTTTATCGGACTGCACCCCTTCGGCAGCCACATTGTTTTCGTTAGAAATTCAAACTGTACTTTGGAAGATCCCTCGTATAGAATTCCTTGTTCAGTTCATCAAGTGTGGTATATCCCACAATCTCATCGCCCTTGAAAGTTGCCAGTGCTTTCTCTCCATTGATAATGGACGGAATGCCCTGCGCCATTTTTTGACCGTGGGCGGTATACAAACGGTCTGCCTTCTTCTTTTTATTTTCTTCCATTCACTGCCCTCCATACTTAAAACGGGAATTGATCGCCATCATCGTCATCACCCAGATCGTCTCTCATAAAAGAATCAATTGCATACATAACAGCTTTGTTCAGTTTTGGGTGCTGCATTCTCTCCTTTACGATAGAAAACAGCGTGTCCACCAATGGAGCAATCGGTGTCTCATCCTTGTTGCTTACCAAGAACTGGCAGCCAACATGAGGTGTGTATGTCCAGATTTCTTTTGCATAAGCATTCTGATCATTCACTTTATGAACACTCTTCTCAATATCCATGAGATAAAGAGTTGTCCCATTTTTCATTCTAAGATTAAAACAATCTCCACATATAAAAGTCTTGGGACCAAAACTGTGCGAAGTGAATACAACCCTGGTTACTTCATCCGGATACTCGCATTCGCTCTGCTCATAGAAAGTCTCCATGTCAAAAAGAGGATGATCCACATATCCATTCATATCGGTGTCAAGCCTATTCAAATAATCAGGGCTTTCGATCATCCAGTCCAGCTTATCCGCAATAGTGTCTGCTTTCAGCTTATCGAAAAAGTTCACGAGATACTGCTCTGTTGGTGTCAACCCTGTAAGATTAACAGAAACAAGTGTATCAAGACTTACCTTCAGAAGTTTTGCAGCGGTAACGATGAATTCCATACTCGGCTCAGACTTGTTTCCTTCCTTCTCTAAACGAGACATATACCCCAGGCGAATTCCAGCTTCCTTTTCAATCTGCCCGATTTTTACATCGGGGTTCTGCCGGAGAAGTTCTCTAATATTGGAGAAACAAACCGATTTATCAAAATTCTTTTTTTCTGACATCAGTTCTTCCAATTGTGTCATAAGATGCGCCCAGGCATCTCGTTCCTTTTTTCTCTCTGTATACTTCTTCTGAATATCTTCTGAAGAACCATACTCCTCACTTATCCCTCTAACTGTATTTACATCGTGTTCATCAGCAGCCGATAATAACTGCTCATCTGCGGTCTGAAGGTCTGCCATCTCACCATTCAGCTGCTCTATCTTGGCGGTCACAGTTTCATATCTTTCAAGAATTTCTTCCTTTGTAGCCAACCCCTCCTTGGCAGTTAGAATGAATCCTCGGATAATCTGTTTTTCATCTATATTGCTGACTTTCTTTTCACTCAGATTCATAATTCCACTTTCCTTTCGCATCTATTTGCAATCATTATATCACATTCTCATTATTTGTCAATAGATGCGAATGTTATTTTATATTTGCACTAATTTGCAAATTAGCAATTCATTTGCCCTGGCATGATAACCTTATCCCGGTTATCACACGGCATCTTCAAATCACCCAGCAGACAAGCCTGGAATATGGCTTTCTTCCCAAATCGCCGCCTTATCTCCTCAATACAGTCATCCAATCTATCCAGGCGGTCCAAATGTCCTATATCGGTAAATAGGTCAAGCTGCTCCGGCTCACTCTTCGGCTTAAGGTTTATGGCTCGTACCGTCACTGCACGAACCGGAACAGTCCATCGATAGTTGTCCTGAAATATCTGAAAGGCTTTCTTTGCAATGATTGTCGGGTTCTGAGAAGCAAGGGTTAATGGAGCCTGAAACTGGCGGTATCCAAGGTCATTGCTCCTGATGCTGATCTGAACCCCTGTTGCCTTCAGCTTATGAACTCTCAGTCGATGACCGATGTCTTGCGACAATTCCAACATAACCTTCCATACTTCATCTTCGTTTTCGAGGTCAGCAGTACAGGTGATTCCATGACCGATGGACTTCATCGGAGATACGAAGTCCTTATGCATGACCGGGGTATCATCAAGCCCGGATGCAGACCGCCACAGCCCAAGACCATTCACACCTAACAGTCTTTTCAGCATCATGGGGTCGGCATCAGCAATACCACCAATTGTTGTGATACCATACTGTGCCAGTTTTGCTGTGGTTGCTCTGCCTACAAAGAGTAAATCGGATGCTGGCAACGGCCATATCTTCTCTTTGAACTCATCCTTGCGGATTTCTGTAATGGCATCCGGCTTTTTCATATCACTTCCCAGCTTGGCAAATATCTTATTAAAAGAAACGCCTATCGAGACTGTAAGCCCTAACTCCTCCTTAACAGTCTGCCGGATTTTCTCTGCGATCTCCATGCCGGTTCCGCAAACGCCTCTGCTGCCAGTAACATCAAGCCAGCACTCATCCATTCCATAAGGTTCTACCTGGTCGGTGTATCTATGGTAGATGTTACGCGCCAGCTCCGAATACTTGAGGTACTGGTCATACTGCGGTTTTACCATGATGAGGTTTGGGCAGCACTGTCTTGCCTCCCAGTTGACCATGCCCGTTTTTACTCCTGCCCTCTTTGCGAGTTCCGATTTCGCCAAGACAATACCATGCCGATTCTCTGTACTGCCACACACCGCTACAGGCTTTCCTCTCAAAGACGGGTCAAGCATCATTTCAACGGAGGCATAAAAGCAATTCATGTCACTATGTAATATGGTTCTTTCACCCAACTTCATCACCTTCCTTATAAAACTTCAACATTTCCTGTTGACAAGATGAAGTTGCGGCGATATAATCAAATTACAACTTCATCAAACTTCACTCGTATAATATCATCGAGATGTAGTTTCGTCAATAGTTCAGATGAAGTTGATGAAGTTACAGACCAAAATTTTAGAAAGGAAGGGCTACCATGACATTTTCCGACAAAATCAAAGTATCAAGGGAACTCTGTAATTTAACCCAACAGCAGCTCGCTGATAAGGTTGGCGTATCCAAGCGTACAATCGCCGCCTATGAAACTACCGATGCAAAAGCACGGTCTTCTACTATGAGGAAATTGGCGGTAGCGCTAAATGTTTCATACGACTACCTTGCGAACGATGATGTGACCGATCCAAAGCAGGGAATCGAAAAGACAAGCCATATCGAACTGGCACGAAGCCAATATGGAACAAAGGCTGCGAATGAAGTGGACGAACTGTTAGAGAGAAATGCTGCTCTTTTTGCTGGCGGTGAATTAAGTGAAGAAGCCAAGGACGCTTTCTTCACCGCTGTTACCAGAGCCTATCTGGAATGCAAAGAGCAGGCTAAAAAAACCTACGGCAGGAAGAAATAAGTCCCTTTTATTGTACAGCTAATTTTGTAGAATTATAAAATAGGATTAGTATATACAGAAAAGAGGGATCTGAATGAGCGTGGATTATATCTGCCGTGAAGTCAAACGGCTGAAAAAGAAATACCATGAATCAGACCCGTTCAAGCTGTGCGATACTATGGGTATCATACTTCTGGATGCGCCAATGGGCACCTACCCGGGAGCCTGCAAAGGCTTTTTTCTGACACAGAGCCGGAAACGCTCCATCACGATCAACAGTGATCTCCCAGAAGAACTTCAGCGTATTATTGTCACACACGAACTGGGTCACGCTGTACTCCATGCCAAAGCCGCCGGGGTGAATGCCTTCCACGACTTTGAACTGTTCGACAGCGCCTCTATCATGGAATATGAAGCTAATATTTTCGCAGCCGATTTTCTCATGGACGATGACGATGTTCTGGAAAAACTCAACGAGGACATCTCCTTTTTTGGTGCAGCCGCACTCTTAAGAGTTCCACCAGAACTACTGGATTTCAAATTCCGTCTTATGAAACGGAATGGCTATAAAATGATCGATCCTCCCTTGATGGCAAACAGCAACTTCCTCAAAAATGTAGAAACGGAGGTACATAATGAATATTAAAGTCTATGTAGATGTGACCGCCCGGTTCAACAGCGAGGGCGTTCTGATTCCTCTCAGCCTAACCTGGGAGGATGGTGAAGAATTTGAAATTGACCGCGTTACCGACATCCGGCAAGCCGCTGCGATGAAGGCTGGCGGTCAGGGTGACCGATACACGATATGGGTCAGAGGAAAACAAAGCTATCTCTTCTTTGAACGGAACCACTCTCTCACCGGGAACAACCTGGGGCGTTGGTTCGTAGAGAGGAGAACCGCATGAATACAGAGATTACATACACAACAGTCGATACGGATGCTCTCGATTTTCTAAAGGTGATTTATTTCGGAGTAATTACCAATCCTTACGAAGCCGCCAGCAAGAGAGCCTACCTGGATATGAACCGAACAATCCGTTTCAATGGAATGCCGGAAGAAAAACGGACTGAACTTCGCTCTTCTGTCACCACTCTCCTTGAAAAAGAAATCCGGCTATTATCACCGGAGATCATCACAAGCCAGAAGGAATACGATGTCTGGCATCATGCGCGGTGTACAGAAATCCGTTCCCTCTACCGCAATAACGGAATCGAGTTCCATTTTGGTCAGTCACAGAAATGGCTGAACATGATGATAAAGTATCTGTATATGATTGGTGAATGCTCCTTTGACGGCATATTTGAATTTCTCCATGTACCTCTGGATAACTATGTATTTGATGTTGCCCAGAAGGAACTTGGAATCTCTCGCCCGAAAATCTCCTGGAGCAGATGGGATGACTACTCCGGGCAATACGAAATATATCAGAATGAGTTGCGTTCCAGAATCCATGACTACCCACCTCTGCGTTGGGAATTCAAATATTGGATGAAAGAAGCACGGCAACACTCGTTAGAGTAGGTCGCACTACTTGCGGAGGAGAATGCATGACAAATACCGAAAAACAAAGAGTTCTCCAAGACCTCAAGAATACTGAAACCTGTTCGGTAAGCAGCTACTACGAGGCTCTGGAGAACTTAGAAGATATGAAATACAACTACGGTGATTACATGATCACCGAACCAATAGACTGCCAGGAGGAATTGAAACGGTTACCGGAAGCTGACTATGACCTGTGCTGCGCACTACTCACGATGCTTCTACGGGAAGACCATTTCTGCAACGGTTCCTTTGAGAGACGGCACAGAGCCGGAGATGTTCAGCCCATTCTGGATAGGATGCTTGCTCTCCTGGCAGATGGAGAATAGGAGGCGGAGATGGCAACACTTGAATCATATGGTCGAGAAGTACACAGCATCTTCCAACTCCTCGGTGAAAAAGAGAATGACATCACGCTTAGTATGTCCTGGGCATTAACAAGATGCCCAGAGTTCCTCAAAGCTGTGGTGCAGCATATCTGCGGTTTGGAACCGGACACGGATGCCGTCACGGTCATGAACCAGAAGTATGATGCCGACACAGGCATCACTGATATTGAAGTGACCGACCACAGAACATTCCATATTATTTTTGAAGCAAAGCGTGGATGGCTGCTGCCCTGCGAGGAACAGCTGACGAAATACTCTGTCCGGCTGTCGGCATCATCGGCTGCAGTCAAACAGATCGTGACCTTGTCTGAATGCACACAGGCATATGCCGGAGCGTACCTTCCGTTCACGGTGGCTCCCAACGGCATTCCCATTCAGCACCTCTCCTACCGGGAGGTCTACCAGATGGCGACTGATGCCAGAGCCGCTTCGAACCATGAACAAAAACATCTCCTTGCGGAGTTCTGCGATTACTTACGGGAGGTAATGACCATGCAGAAAAAGGACTCAAACATGGTGTATGTCGTTGCCCTGGGAACCCAGAAGCCGGATGGTTGCGACATCACTTGGATCGATATCGTTCAAAAACACAATAAATATTTCTGCCCTGTCGGAGGCAACGGCTGGCCGAAAGAGCCGCCAAACTACATAGCATTCCGCTACTATGGGCAGCTTCAGTCCATCCATCACATTGAAGGATACACCGTTTCTCGGAATATGCATGATGAGATACCAGAAATGCCGGACGAAGTCTGGGATACCGATTGCTATATTTACAAATTGGGACCGGCAATCGTCCCCGGAAAGACAGTTAAAACTGGGAAGATTTTTAGAAATGGGCGAGTATGGGCAATGCTGGACACTCTCCTGACCTGTGATACCATCAGCGAAGCGAGAGATTTGACCCAGGAACGACTTGGATAATTTTTACGAGGAAGTGAATGAAATGAAACATTATTTACCACTATTCTTGGCCTTTATCCTATGCTTCACCTTCGCAGGTTGTAGCGATGCCGCCGAGCATTCTTCTCCAGCAACATCTCTTTCCGAAAGCATTGTCCAAACCGAACCGGAATCAACCACGGTACCGACCGAGGAGATGACCTCGCAAAGCGATGAAACAACAGTGCCTGCTATGCCAGAAGCCACAGAGCAACCATCAACCGCCCCTACTACTCCACCTGATGTTGCGGAGCAACTCCCTGTGGATTCCTCTTTTTCAATTCACTATATTGATGTGGGACAGGCTGACGCTGCTCTCGTGGAATGTGATGGTCACTACATGATGATTGATGGCGGCAATAAAGCGGATTCCAGTTTGATTTATTCAGTCCTCAAAAATACAGGTGTCACCAAACTCGACATCGTTGTAGGCACCCATGCACATGAAGACCATATCGGCGGTCTGCCAGGTGCTTTCAATTATACAACCGCTGATCTCACACTCTGCCCAACTACCAATTATGACAGCGATGCATTTAATGACTTCAAAAAATATGCTGATAAAAGCGGCGGCGGCATTACAATTCCGTCAGCAGGGGATACATACACATTAGGGAGTGCTACCATTGACATTCTTGCTGTGAATGATGGAAGTGACACCAACAACACGTCCATCGTCTTGAAAATCACTTATGGCAGCACAGCCTTCCTGTTTACTGGCGATGCCGAGCGTGAAGTGGAACAGGCCATTCTAAACAGAGGAGCAGACCTATCCGCCACAGTACTGAAAGTGGGCCACCACGGAAGTGATACCAGCACCACATATCCATTTCTCCGTGAAATCATGCCGGAGTATGCCATCATTTCTGTGGGAGAGGGAAACTCCTATGGGCATCCTACTGATAATAATCTGAGCCGTCTGCGTGATGCTGATGTAACTGTGTACCGGACAGATTTGAATGGAGATATTTTTGTCACCTCGGACGGTCAGTCAGTTTCTATTTCTTCTGACAAAATGGCTAATATAGATGAAATTATGACTCCCGGCAGCGGTGCCACCACTACACCTCCTGCTACGCAAAAGCCTGACTTTTTCCAGAATGATTTGCCTTCAGAAGGCACAGATTATATCGTCAACACCAACACGGGAAAATTCCACTATCCTTCTTGTAGCAGTGTAAAGAAGATGAAAGAAAGCAACAAAATGTTCTTTACTGGTACACGGGATGAACTGATTTCCCAAGGCTACGATCCATGCGGCAATTGTCATCCGTAAAGAAAACGGCTAATAACCGTTTCAAACGGCGAGCCGGTAACGCATAGAACTCAATTGGGGTTTTGTGACCTATCTCATTCAAGTAAATTAACGGACCAGTTCAGGTTTATTGGCCCATTACCAAAATAATATATGGAGGAAATCAATGGCTACTATATTTAACGAAGACAACACCATTGAGCAGATGATACTTTCCACACTTCAGGGAAACGGCTGGAAATATATTCCCGCCGAAGAACTCCCTCGTATGTATTCGGATGTACTCGTTGAGCCGATGGTAAAACAGGCGCTTATTCGCCTCAACCCTGAAATTGCAGAAGACCCTTCCCGCGCGGATGAGGTGATTTATAAGCTGAGAACAGTTATTCTGTCTGTTCATCCTCATAACCTCGTTACTCAGAATGAGGTCTTCAAGAAAATGATCTTTGAAGAAAATTCTTATCCTTTTGGCAAAGATGGCCGTATGATTCCGATTCGTTTCTTCGGTACGATGCGCAAAGAAGACCTTGCTCTCAACGAATATGTTGTAACCAACCAGTGGGTATATCCTCAAGCTGAAGGCGGCAAACGACTGGACATAGTTCTCTTGATTAATGGTTTTCCAGTTGTTGTTGGCGAACTAAAAACTCCTGTTCGTAGCGCCATCACATGGCTGGATGCAGCTGGAGATATTTCCGCTTACGAAAAAAGCATTCCTGCTATGTTCGTAACCAATGTCTTCAACTTCGCTACCGAGGGTAAGTGCTATCGGTATGGCTCTATCAATATGCCTATCAATATGTGGGGCCCTTGGCATACTGCCACTCACAAAACTGAAGGACGCCTCGCCGATGTAAAAATCAGCGTCGCAGATATGATTACACCAGAGAACGTCATGGATATTTTCCAGTTTTTCACGATGTTCGCTACGGACAAAAAGTATCGTAAATATAAAATAATCTGTCGATACCAGCAGTTTGAAGGCGCTAATATGATTGTTAACCGTGTAGTTGCTGGATATCCGAAGAAAGGCCTTATTTGGCATTTTCAAGGTTCCGGCAAGTCACTGCTAATGGTCTTTGCCGCACAGAAGCTAAGAATGATTCCAGAGCTCAAGAATCCAACTGTTGTAATCGTTGATGATCGTATAGACCTGGAAACACAGATTACCGCTACGTTTAATGCATCGGATATTCCAAATCTGACCAGTGCGTCAACCAAAGAAGAACTTATTGCTTTCTTCCGAGGGGACATGAGAAAAATTCTCATCACCACTATCTTCAAATTTGGAGAAGTAAGCGGCGAATTGAATCCTCGTGATAATATCATTGTCATGGTTGATGAAGCCCATAGAACACAGGAAGGCGATCTGGGTGAAAAAATGCGAATTGCACTGCCGAACGCATTCTTCTTCGGCTTAACCGGTACCCCTATCAACCGTATCGATAAAAATACCTTCGCAACGTTCGGTGCTGAAGAAGATCGTACAGGCTATATGAGCCGTTATTCCTTTTCTGATTCTATTCGAGACGGTGCTACTCTTCCTCTCCACTTTGAGCCTGTACCAGTTGAGCTTCATGTCGACAAGGATAAATTGGATCGCGAGTTCGAAGCTATGACAGATGAAGTAGGTCTCAGCAAAGAGGAAAAGAATGAGCTTTCTCGCAGAGTTAACATGAAAGCGATTATGTATAACCCTGCCCGAATCCGCAAAGTGTGTGAGCACATTGCTAAACACTTTAAGGAAAAAATAGAGCCAAATGGCTATAAAGGTCAGGTCGTGGTTTATGATCGTGAGTGCTGTTTGATGTATAAAGAAGTCCTCGACGAACTGCTCGGAGAAGAAGCCAGCACAATCGTCATGGACACAAATAATGATAAAGAGGACCGATATAAGAAGTATCGCCGTGACCGTGATGCAGAGAGTAAAGTGTTGGATACTTTCCGTGACCCTGCCAGTCCTTTGAAGCTCGTTATCGTTACTTCAAAATTGTTGACTGGTTTTGACGCACCGATTCTTCAAGTGATGTATCTGGATAAGCCAATGAAGGATCATACACTCCTACAGGCAATCTGTAGAACCAATCGTACATATGACCAGGGAAAAACTCATGGACTTATCGTTGACTACATTGGCATCTTTGATGATGTGGCCCGTGCATTAGATTTCGATGAAAGTAGCATGCGCAAAATAATCACAAACATTGAAGATATCAAAAAACAGCTTCCTGAACTTCTCAAAAAGTGCCTGGGCTATTTCATCGGCGTTGACAGAACGATTGAGGGCTGGGAGGGGCTCATGGCGGCGCAGGAATGCTTGCCTACCAACAAGGAAAAAGATGCATTTGCTGCCGACTACCGTGTATTAAACCGCGCTTGGGACGCCTTATCTCCTGATATTTTCCTGAATGCCTACAAACCTGATTACCAGTGGCTGTCTCGTGTATACGAATCAGTGAAGCCAACCGATGGCCGTGGTGGATTGATCTGGGCTTCTTTGGGTGCAAAAACAATCGAACTTGTCCATCAGAATCTGACTGTCGGCGAGGCGGATGAAGATATGGAAATTCTCGCAATGGACGCTGACTTGATAGATGATTTCTTGGAAAAGCAGAAGGATTTGAAGAAGACTACCAAAAAGGTAGAAATCAATCTTGTAGCTAAAATCATGAAGCACACTAAGGACCCGAAATTCATCAAGCTTGGCGAAAAACTGGAGACGCTACGTGAAAAGCATGAGCAGGGTCTTCTGACCAGTATTGAATTCCTGAAACTGCTACTCGAACTGGCTAAGGAAGCTGCACAAGCCGAAAAAGAGGTTGTGCCAGAGCAGGAAGTCGATAAAGGTATCGCTGCACTGACTGAACTTTTTAACGGTTTGAAAAACCGTAGTACACCTGTCATTGTTGAGCGGATCGTAGCCGACATAGACAGTATTGTAAAAATTGTGCGCTTCGATGGATGGCAAAGTACCTCTGCCGGAAAGCAGGAGGTCAAAAAAGCTCTTCGCAGTGTTGTTTGGATCAAATATAAAATCAAGGATAAAGATGTTTTTGATAAGGCCTACAGCTACATCGAGCAGTATTATTAATATCACCCAAAGAAAGCGAGGAAATTAGATGATTGGAGCGATTATTGGCGACATCGTCGGTTCCAGATTTGAGTGGGACAATCATAGATCGAAAGATTTTGATTTCCTTACTCATAAATGTTTCTTTACCGACGACTCCGTCATGTCTCTGGCCATATGCGATGCCTTATTGCATTGCAAGCCGGACTACAGTGACTTAAGCAAGGTTGCGGTCGAATCCATGCAGCGTATAGGACGCCCTTATCCACATTGCGGCTATGGCGGTTCCTTCTGCCGTTGGATTTATTCAGATGATCCGCAGCCCTATAACAGTTTCGGCAATGGGGCTGCAATGCGAGTCAGCGGATGCGGTTATGCAGCCAACTCTGTTGCTGAAGCTGCTGCACTATCAAGAGCCGTTACGGAAATAACCCATAACCATCCGGAAGGCATCAAGGGTGCTGAAGCTACTGCTGTTGCAGTGTATCTTGCCCGCACTGGAAGCAGTTTGATTGACATTCAGGATTACATCGTGAAGCACTACTACCCAATTGACTTCACGCTGGACGATATCCGTGATACCTACCAGTTCAATGAAACGTGCCAGGATACCGTCCCTCAAGCCCTTGAAGCATTCTTTGAATCCATCAGTTTTGAGGATGCTATCCGAAATGCCATATCCATTGGCGGTGACAGTGATACCCTGGCAGCCATCACCGGTGCTGTGGCTGAAGCATATTATGGTGTCCCTACAAACCTAAGAAAACACGCTCTCACATTCTTGGATGAGCGTCTCCTGAAAATTCTGCTGGAATTCGAGAATAAATATCCAGCCAAATTTGAGAAGATTCAGGAAAACGGTAGCATAGGAGTGAAACCTTCTACCGGCAAAAAAGTAAAGACAGGAGGTCGTGCTGAAATGATGCAATCTGCAATGGATGTTGCTGATATGGAACTGGAAGCCAGTGTCGCTCATCCGGAAGAAACAACCAGTCAGAAGCTGTTTTCCCACCTGTTTGAAGCCTGCAACATTTTGCGTGGCCCCATCAATCAGGACGAATACAAGAGCTATGTAACACCTATTCTCTTCTTTAAGCGCCTTTCTGACGTTTATGATGAAGAAACGCAAATTGCTCTTGAGGAGTCCGGCGGCGACGAAGAATATGCCAACTTCCCGGAAAACCACCGTTTTGTTATTCCTGAAGGATGTCACTGGCAGGACGTCCGTGAAGTCAGCGAAAATGTCGGCGTAGCTATTGTTACTGCCATGAATGGAATTGAACGTGCTAACCCTGACACCCTTAGTGGTGTGTTCAGCAGCTTCGACGATGCGAACTGGACAGATAAGACAAAGCTGTCTGACGAACGGCTGAAAGATCTGATTGAACATATGTCAAAAATCAAGGTCGGCAACAACAATTATTCTGCTGACGTGATGGGCGATAGCTATGAATTCCTTATTATGAAATTCGCTGATCTGTCCAAGAAGAATGCAGGCGAGTTCTATACCCCTCGTTCTATTGTGAAACTGCTTATCATGTTAATGGCTCCCAAGGCCGGAGAAACAGTTTATGACCCAGCCTGTGGCACGGGGGGCATGCTCATCGAGGCCATTAGATACATGCATGATGACAAAATGACCTACGGGAAAATTTATGGGCAAGAAAAAAATCTCGCCACATCTGCAATCGCTCGAATGAATTTATTCCTACACGGTGCGCGAGATTTCAAAGTTACCCAGGGCGATACCCTACGCTCTCCGAACTATCTGGAGCGTGGTTCCTTGCAAACCTTTGACTGCGTAGTCGCAAATCCTCCTTTCTCGCTCAAAAACTGGGGTGCAGAACAATTCAGCAGCGACATTTACGGCAGGAATATCTGGGGATGCCCGACAGATTCCAATGGAGACTTTGCCTGGCTTCAGCACATGATTAAATCGATGAACCCCAAAACCGGTCGCTGTGCTGTGGTATTACCCCAGGGCGTACTTTTCAGAAGTGGGAAGGAAGGCGAGATTCGCAAGCACCTTGTTGAATCTGATAAACTGGAAGCCATCATCACTTTGGCCAGTGGTGTCTTTTATTCAACCGGTGTATCCGCTTGTATCTTGTTCCTCAATAATAACAAAGCACACGAACATCGCGGCCGCATCTGTATGATTGATGGTTCTGGCATTTACACTCCGCAGAGAGCACAGAACATCATGACCGAAGATGATATCCAGACTGTATTCAAATACTACATCAAATACGAAGACGTCATCGAAAAGGTCAAAATCGTAACAATACCTGAAATCCGAGAGAAGGATTATTCTCTTGCTATTAACAACTATATCGAAAAGAAGGAACAGGAAACCGTTCCCCCGGCAGAAATCCGCAGACAGTATTTTGAAGCGTATGAAGAAATGCTTGCTGCAGAAGAAAAGATGCGCCAGCTCTTAGTGGAAGGAGGTTACATCAATGAGTAAAAGAATAACCATCGAAGAACTTCAGTCCTACCTTTGGAACTCGGCAGTGCTTCTGAGAACCAACATCGATGCCGGTGCATATAAGCAGTATATTTTCCCGCTGCTATTCTTCAAACGCATCTGTGATGTGTACGATGAAGAAACAGCTCTCGCCATTGAAGAATACGGTGAAGACGCTGCTGAATTTGACGATGACGAAATCCATACCTTTGTTGTCCCGAAGGGCTATCACTGGAACGATGTCCGTGCCGTGTCTGAAAATGTCGGTGTGGCCATAGTCGAAGCCTTCCGTAAGGTAGAAAACGCAAACATCGATAAGCTACAGGGTATTTTTGGTGATGGTGCTTGGACAAACAAAAACAGGCTCCCTGACAGGCTTTTAAAGGACCTTCTGGAACACTTCAGCACCAAGACGCTCTCCATCGCCAACTGTCCGGAGGATGAACTCGGCCAAGGATATGAATACCTCATCAAAAAGTTTGCTGATGACAGCGGGCATACAGCGCAAGAGTTCTATACCAACCGTACTGTTGTTCATTTAATGACCGAAATGCTTAAGCCAGAATCCGGCGAATCCATCTACGATCCAACATGTGGAAGCGCTGGTATGCTTATCTCGGCTATCGCATACCTAAAAGAGAAGAATAAAGAATGGCGTAATGTTGCCGTGTATGGCCAGGAAATCAATGCTTTGACCTCCGCTATCGGCAAAATGAACCTCTTCCTTCATGGTGTAAAGGATTTTACCATCGTAAATGGTGATACCCTTAAAGCTCCTGCTTTTGTCGAAAACGGAAAACTGAAACAGTTCGACCTTATCCTCGCAAATCCACCCTACTCGATTAGCCAGTGGGACCGTGCGGCATTTGAAAGTGACAAGTATGGTCGTAACTTCTTGGGTGTGCCACCACAGGGTCGTGCTGACTACGCATTCCTTCAGCACATCCTCGCAAGTCTGAAGGAAGATACTGGTCGATGCGCCATCCTGTTCCCACACGGAGTTCTCTTCCGCAATGAAGAAAGTGCTATGCGTGAGAAATTGGTACGCAGCGATAAGGTGGAATGTGTCATTGGCCTTGGACCGAACCTCTTCTACAACTCACCTATGGAAGCCTGCATCATGATTTGCCGCATGACGAAACGTCCTGACCGTCGTGGGCAGGTACTGTTCATCAATGCTGTAAATGAGGTTGAGCGCAAAAATGCTCAGAGCTATCTTGAAGACCGCCACATTGCTCGAATCGCTGCCGCTTATGACAACTACACCGACGATGGAGATTTTGCAAAGGTTGCTACCATTCAGGATATCGCTGACAACAACTTCTCACTGAGTATCCCTCTGTATGTAAAGCCGGAGGTCAATGAAGCAGATGTGGACAACCGAACTGTCCAGGAGCATTATGATAGTTGGCTTGCAGCTTCTGAAATGATGAAACTGAGTTATGAGAAATTGAATGCACTACTGGGAAAGGAGGCAGATGTAAATGAGTAAAGTTCTTCTTGGCGACGTCGCTGTAGAACATAAAGAGAGCTGCAAAGGAAGCAAGGACGGCTATCCTATCGTTGGCTTGGAGCACCTGAGCCCGGAAGAAATTACGTTGACCGCTTGGGATGAAGGCAGCGAGAACACTTTCACTAAGATGTTCCGCAAAGGCAATGTGCTGTTTGGCCGCCGCAGAGCCTATTTGAAGAAGGCTGCTGTTGCTCCTTTTGATGGCATCTGCTCCGGCGACATCACTGTTATCGAAGCAAAGCCTGACCGCATTCTGCCGGAGCTGCTACCATTTATTATTCAAAATGATGCTCTCTTCGACTTTGCTGTTGGCAAGTCTGCTGGCTCCCTTTCTCCCCGTGTTAAATGGGAGCACCTTAAAAACTATGAGTTTGAACTCCCAGATATGGATAAGCAAAGAGAACTGGCATCATTGCTCTGGGCTATGGACGACACAAAAAAATCCTACCAGAAGCTGATTGCTGCCACGGATGAGCTGGTGAAATCTCAATTTATGGAGCAGTTCGGGGGTTGCAATTATCCTCTCCGGAGTATAAGGGATTTGTCGGATGTCGTTACAAAAGGAACCACACCTACTACGCTCGGATTTGAATTTGTTAAATCTGGCGTAAGCTTTGTAAAGGTGGAAAATATCACAACAACAGGACAAATTATAAAGGAAGAATTAATGCATGTAACGCAGGAATGTCATGAGAAACTTGGCCGATCTCAGCTTTGTGAAGGGGATATTCTCTTTTCAATAGCGGGAGCTATCGGCCGTACAGCGATTGTCCCGGCGGATGTACTCCCTGCAAATACAAATCAGGCATTGGCAATCATACGTCTCAAGAAGGATGTGGACGTTCTGAAATCATATTTGCTTGCGGCTCTATCGTCACCGTATGTTGAAAATCAATATAATGATCAAAAAAAAGGCATTGCACAGATCAATTTGTCTCTCAAAAACATAAGTGACTTGCTAATTCCTATACCACCGCTGGAGACACAAGAGCGATTTGCAGCCTTTGTCCAACAGAGCGATAAATCAAAATTTGAACTCGAACAGGCTCTCGCCGAGCTGACCGCAACCTATAAGCGCATCATTTCAGAAAATCTTGGATGATTAATATATGGTCATGAAGTTTCCTCCGGCTCGTGGGGGACCGGATAACGGAGGAAATGAAAAGGAGGAAACATCATGATCAATCAAATTATCGCAAATATTCAGCAGGATTTATCACAAATTCTGACAGAAAATCAAATGGAAGCATTGTCAAAGACTCTCGTCAAGCATTTGTCTACGCTATCCGTGGACAAGGCGGAAGTGGAGAGCTCAAAACCTGACATGCTTCCATTATTTATTGCAGCAAAACGTGTTGAAGGATGCTCTGAAAAGTCTCTCCGCTATTATGAATCGACGATCCGTAATATGCTTGAGTCCATCAACAAGCCCGAATGTCAGATCACTACCGAAGACCTGCGTGGCTACCTTGATACCTACCAGCGCCGTGGAACTGTTAGTAAAGTCACGCTTGATAACGTGAGACGAATTCTTTCCTCTTTCTTCGCATGGCTTGAAGATGAGGACTATATCGTCAAGAGTCCCGTGAGGCGAATTCATAAGGTCAAAACAGGAAAAACAGTTAAGGAAACCTATTCTGATGAATCGTTAGAGATTATGCGTGACCACTGTGACAATACGCGTGATCTTGCCATGATCGATCTTTTATCTTCTACTGGCATTCGTGTAGGTGAACTGGTAAAACTTAACCGCAGTGATGTGGATTTTGAGAACCGCGAATGTATTGTATTTGGCAAAGGCAATAAGCAGCGGAAGGTATACTTTGACGCAAGAACAAAAATTCATTTGCAGCGTTACCTGTCAGAACGCACGGATGATAACGAAGCTCTGTTTGTATCCCTGATTAAGCCTTATGACCGCTTGCAGATCAGCGGCGTCGAAATCCGTCTCCGCAAAATTGGTCGAGAGTTGAACCTTCACAAGGTTCATCCTCATAAGTTCCGCAGGACTCTGGCAACAATGGCCATTGACAAGGGAATGCCAATAGAACAAGTCCAGCAGCTTTTGGGGCATCAGAGTATTGATACGACATTGCAATACGCTATGGTCAATCAGAACAACGTAAAAGAATCGCATAGAAAATACATCGGATAATGCTGTCAGCTGTTTGCAATTCTCAATTTATCGGGCCCGCAGCCCACAAGGATTTCTGCGTTCATGCCACTCTACAAAGGAGGTGTGCATAATGGCGAAATATCGATTTGAACAGATAGCTATCAACAGCACAGAGAAGAAAAAGCCTGTTGAAGAAGACCGCTTCACATACCTCGGATTGGAGCACCTTGATTCTGGTAGCTTGAAAGTTAGCAGATTCGGTTCCGACGTTGCTCCTATCGGAGAAAAGCTCGTGATGCACAAAGGCGATGTACTGTTTGGCAAGCGTAGGGCCTATCAGAAAAAAGTTGCCATCGCTCCTTTCGACGGTATCTTTTCTGCTCATGGCATGGTGCTGCGGCCCAAGGAAGATGTCATCGACCCGGATTTCTTCCCGCTATTTATCAGCTCAGATTATTTTTTGGACGCTGCCATCAAAATCTCTGTAGGTTCGCTTTCACCGACAATCAACTGGCGTGACCTCAAAATTCTTGAGTTTGATCTGCCAGATCTGGAAACACAACGTAAGCTGGCAGCAGTTTTATGGTCTATCATCGATACGATGGAATCATATAAAAAGCTGATTTCTGCTACGGATGAGCTTGTTAAGTCTCAATTTATGGAGCAGTTCGGTGATATTGAACATGTTCCAGATGGCTGGAAAAGGGTCTCATTTGGAGATGTTTGCAACTTAGTAAATGGTCGTGCGTTTAAGCCCTCAGATTGGTCCACCACAGGTGTCCCAATTGTGAGAATCCAGAATTTAAATGATGTAAATGCAGATTACAACTATTATGAAGGCACAATAGAGGATAAGTATTGGATAAATGATGAAGACCTTTTGTTCGCCTGGTCCGGAACTCCTGGCACTTCTTTTGGCGCATTTATCTGGAATCGCGGGAAAGCAGTCCTTAACCAGCATATCTTCCGTGTTGAACCAGATTCCTGCATTGACAAATGGTTCTTAATGACTTGCTTTGAAGGCCGAATGGATTTAATCATATCAAAAGCTCACGGTGGTGTAGGCCTTAGGCATATTACAAAGGCCGAGTTGGAAAAGATTGAGTTTTTACTGCCTCCAATGCCTACGCAGCTGCAATATGCAGCCTTCGTCCGACAGAGCGATAAATCAAAATTTGCTGCTCTGAGATGTTCAAATCTCAATTTATGGAGCAGTTCGGTGACCCGACAAACAACGTGCACAAACATCCCATTACCACACTGAAGGAAGTGGCTATAGGACCCTTATCTTATGGTTCTGTTTCGTCTGCTGTGGAGTATGATGGAGAAACTCGCTATGTTCGGATAACGGATATTACTGACGATGGTGCTCTGGGCAACGATATAAAATCTGCTAAAAAGACTGAAGTTAAATACCTGCTGCATGAAGGAGACATTCTGTTTGCCAGAACCGGGGCAACTGTAGGAAAAACGTGCAGGTATAGAGAAAAATACGGTCGCGCAATATACGCAGGATTTCTAATCAGATTAGTACCAAACACTAAACTCATTGATCCTGATTACCTGTACCACTTTACGAGATCAGATTATTATTGGGACTTCGTAAAATCAGCACAGAGAGTAGTCGCGCAGCCCAATATCAATGCTCAAGAATACGGTGACCTTAAACTACTTCTTCCCGCAATGCCGGAGCAAAAGCAGTTTGCAGCCTTCGTCCAGCAGAGCGATAAATCAAAATTATCCGCATCGTATATGATGCGGATAGTCAACCAAATCACTATGGCATTGGATTAGTTCGTCGGATTCGCAACTCACCATCACCGACATTGACTTCAACTCTATCATTGATTGTGAAGCCAGCATCCTCCAGCCATTTACCTTTGAGAATAATTGCAGGGGTATCCTGGTACCTGTACCCCGATTGTCCATAAACCTTGAGTTTTCTTGTTTCCTTCTTGCTCATTTGTCTCCTTTCGGCTTGTTCCTAATTTGAAAATTATAACGATACCTGCTTGGTATCGTTATAAGGGTATGCAATTATCAACTACCACTCAGAAATCACTTTGCGCGTCGTTTCATTCTGGAAGGGTATCTTTTATCGCTTGACGGCCAAAAAGCCATATATCGGCCTTCTACGCCGCTATAGGCATATCTGTTTGTATCAATATGCTCGTTTCTTTGTTCATGCCCGCCACCAACATGAAGCGGGCGGGAAAACGCA
>ENA-OPVH01000449-OPVH01000449.1-human-gut-metagenome-genome-assembly--contig:-NODE-449-length-27816-cov-2.059904_pt1 | contig 27816 bp, 32 predicted proteins | sample MGYA00241494_ERZ501980 | MGnify/ENA primary metagenome ERZ501980 (study PRJEB25962, sample SAMEA1964914) | human gut metagenome | biome: human gut; feature: human-associated habitat; material: faeces... | reverse complement strand
GAGCGCCTGGGACGCGCAGGGACGCGAGTGGAAAATGCAGAAGGATGTCAGCATTCACGGAGCCGACAGCCAGAAATGCGAACTGGTTACCCCGATCCTGAACTACTCCGATATCGAAACCCTACAGAAGCTGGTCAGACGCCTTCGCAAGGCCGGTGCCAAGAGCGACTACACCAGAGGCTGCGGAGTCCACATCCACATTGGAGCAAAGGGGCACACCCCTCAAACCTTGAGAAACCTGGCCAACATCATGGCAAGCCACGAAAGTCTTTTGAAAGACGCCCTGGCACTGGATGACTACAGAGTAGGCCGCTACTGCAGACCGGTTGATCCTGATTTCCTGAAGGCGGTCAACAAAAAGAAGCCGCAGACCATGAGCGCCCTGGCAGACGTTTGGTACGAGAGCAACGGAGCCAACTACGGACGCAGCCATCATTACAACGATAGCCGCTACCACATGCTGAACCTGCATGCCACCTTCACCAAGGGCACCATTGAGTTTCGCCTTTTCCAATTCGATGCACCGGCAAACGGAAAGCTGAACGGCCTTCACGCCGGACAGCTTAAGAGCTACATTCAGCTTTGCCTGGCCCTTAGCCAGATGGCCAAGAGCGTGAGAAGCGCCAGCGCCAAGCCTCAGCAGAACGAGAATCCGAAATACGCGATGCGCACCTGGCTCCTTCGCCTTGGATTCATTGGCGAAGAATTTGCGACCGCAAGAGAGGTCCTGACCCGCCGCCTTTCCGGAGACGCAGCTTTCAGAAGCGGCTGCAGAGCATAAAGGACTTAGCATTATACAACCGACACCCGCTCCGGCGGGCTTTCGGTGGTAGAAGGGTGAGCCCTTCAGAAAGGATGGACAACCAATGAAAAGATATTACTTAGCCTATGGCAGCAATTTGAACCTAACCCAGATGCGGTGGAGATGCCCGGATGCCAGAGCCCTTGGTATCGCCGAGATTGCCGACTACCGGCTTTTGTTTAAGGGAAGCAAGACTGGCTCCTACCTGACGATAGAACCCTTCGCGGGTGGCAAGGTTCCGGTAGCGGTTTGGGAAGTTTCTGCAGCGGACGAAGAACGCCTCGACCGGTATGAGGGGTACCCAACCTTCTACTACAAGAAGGAGCTGCCGATCACCTACACCGGAATCCGGACAAGCAGAAAACGCAGCGTGATGGCATTCGTTTACATCATGGATGAGAGCAGACCACTGGGCATTCCAAAAAGAAACTACATGGAAACCTGTTTGCTTGGCTACTACGATTTCGGCTTTGATGCAAAGATACTGAAAAGAGCAATGCATGACAGCATGGAGGGAAAAAATGAAAACTGAGACAAGAAGCGTTAGAACCTGCCCGATTTGCGGCAACAGCTACACCGGCCATCCGGCACTTTCCAGAACAGACGGCGAAACGCTGATCTGTCCGGATTGCGGCACGCGCCAGGCCCTTGAGAGCATCGGCGTAAGCCAGGAAGAGCAGGAGAAAATCCTGGAGACCATCCACCGCGCGATGGCATAAAAATACACACATTTCTCCGGCAATCTTTGGTACATATATGCCTCAAAAATGAGTTGCTATATGTGTGTTTTAGAGCGAATATGTCACTACCGGAAGGGAAAACAACTAAGAAAACGGAGGAAAATACAATGACAAGATTTGAAAGAGAACTTAGCGGATCCCTTGGAGCATACTGGAAAGCAAGCGCAGAAAAGGAGCTTGCCGAGATTAAGGCAGACCTGGAAAACGGCAAAATCACCATCGATATGAATGGAGTTGCAAGGAACTGCATCGGGCGGGTTTTGATGAACGATATGCTGGAGAAGCTCACCTACGTAACCGATGAGGTTGACGCGGAAGCCACAAAGGTCGCAAGAGAGGAAGAGGTCAGCAGAAGCCTTGCAGAATACCGCAGGAGCGCAAGACCGGCAAGCCAGGAAGAACTGGATGAGATGAGAGCGGCCATTGGCGAAGGCCAGACGGTGGTGAACATTTTGACCGGCGAACGCTACAGCCTTTAAGAAAACAGAAAGGAGCTTCTCAATGAGGCTCCATTTCACGTTGAGGAGATATAATCGAATATCATTTCTTGGTGTCATATTGCCCAGTATTTCCTCCTCATATTTGTGTAGATTATGGCTTTGAATGTACTTGATAATATGTGCATTCAGAGCGAATATGTACACACCGAAAGGGAAAACAAAACAAACGGAGGAAAACACCATGACAGGCATTTACCAGATGAGAGAAACATTTGAACTGAAGGAGTACAACACCGCAATCACCAGAGCCGATTTTGAGGCCCATTTCACCAAGACCACAGAAAGCGTACAGTTTACTTTCAACGGCTGGGACGGCAAAAGCTACGATGGCGAAAGCCGGAAGGCCAGAGTCTACCTCACGAACATCAAGGGTTACGAAAATGTCCGGTTTATCAAGGTCGGAAAGGCACTTTGCTACATTGACGAAGAAAGCCTGATCCTTGAAAAGGCTACAGGCGAAAGCCACCCGGAAGCAGAATGTCTGGTAGATGTTCTTAAAGCAGCGAAGTAAGGAGGATGCGGACCATGTGGAAAGAAGGTACAATCGGAATTCCGGAGAAAAGCGGAAAATATAAGGCAGTTCATTACTGGGTCAAGGTCTACGAAGAACCAAGTGAGGAATACGGTATCAACGGCGGTAAGATTTCAAAGTTGAGCCTTAAGATGGATGGCGAGTGGATTGCCAACTATGACAGGGGCTGGGACATTAAGCCAACTTGCAAGGAAGCAGAACTCGCCTTGTGCATTCTCCTTACAAAACACAACTGATCCCGGATTTGTATATTCCCGGATGCGGAAGCCATGAGGCTTCTGTATCTCGTTACGAAGGTCGCACCAACTGGTGGCGGCTATTTTTTATGCCATTTGGAGGTGACAATGTGAAGAAGAAAAAATATAAGCCGACCAGGTTCAAGGCAAAGGACTCGGTGTATAATGAGCAGCTTGCAGATTTTGCCGTGAACTTCATCGAGTGCCTGTGCCACACCAAAGGTACATGGGCTGGAAAACCGTTTCTGCTTTTGGACTGGCAGGAGCAGATCATCCGTGACCTGTTCGGTATCGTCAAGCCAAACGGCTACCGACAGTTCAACACTGCGTATATTGAAATCCCCAAAAAGAATGGAAAGAGCGAACTCGCTGCGGCGGTCGCTCTTTTGCTTTGCTGTGGGGATGGCGAGCAGAGAGCGGAAATCTACGGCTGTGCCGCCGACAGAGGGCAGGCTACCATCGTTTTTGATGTGGCCGCCGATATGGTTCGGATGTGTCCGGCGCTCAATAAGCGGTGCAAGATACTGGCATCACAGAAACGGATCATCTACACACCCACGAACAGCTTCTACCAGGTGCTTTCCGCAGAAGCGTATTCCAAGCACGGTTTCAACATCCACGGCGTTGTGTTTGATGAGCTACACACCCAGCCGAACCGGAAGCTGTTTGATGTTATGACCAAGGTTTCCGGTGATGCCAGAATGCAGCCCTTGTATTTCCTGATCACAACAGCGGGTACAGACACCAACAGCATTTGCTATGAGACACACCAGAAGGCAGTGGATATCTTGGAGGGACGGAAGATCGACCCAACCTTCTATCCGGTCATCTACGGAGCCGGACAGGAAGAGGACTGGACAGACCCGAAGGTGTGGAAGAAAGCAAATCCATCCCTGGGTGAAACCATCGGCATGGATAAGGTAAAGGCGGCCTGCGATTCTGCAAGGCAGAATCCCGGAGAGGAGAACTCCTTCCGGCAGCTGAGACTTAACCAGTGGGTCAAGCAGGCAGTACGCTGGATGCCGATGGAGAAGTGGGATGCCTGTGCGTTCCCTGTCAACCCGGAAGATCTGGAGGGGCGTGTGTGTTACGGAGGGCTCGACCTTTCCAGTACATCCGACCTTACCGCTTTTGTCCTGGTGTTCCCACCGGAAGAGGATGAAGAACCATATTACATTCTCCCCTTCTTCTGGCTGCCGGAGGAAACTCTTCCCATCCGTGTGAACCGGGATCATGTCCCCTACGATGTGTGGGAGCGGCAGGGTTACATCCAGACCACGGAGGGCAATGTTGTACATTACGGCTACATTGAGAAGTACATCGAAAGACTGGGTGAGAAATACAACATCCGGGAGATTGCATTCGACCGCTGGGGTGCTGTCCAGATGGTGCAGAACCTGGAAGGTATGGGTTTTACAGTCGTGCCTATGGGCCAGGGCTTTGCATCCATGTCCCCTCCTACCAAGGAACTGATGAAGCTGACCCTGGAAAAGAAGCTGGCTCACGGCGGGCATCCGGTTCTTCGGTGGAACATGGATAACATCTACATCCGAACCGACCCTGCCGGAAACATCAAGGCAGATAAAGCAAAATCAACCGAGAAGATTGACGGAGCGGTGGCAACCATTATGGCACTCGACCGGGCAATCCGATGCGGTAACGATACAAGCGAGAGTGTCTACGACAGCCGTGGGCTTCTCATTTTTTGAAAGGAATGGTGATTTGATATGGGAATTTTAAGTGGATTGTTCCGTACCAGGGATGCTCCCAAAAACAGGACAAGCGGCAGCTCCTACACCTTTTTCATGGGTGGCTCTGCATCCGGCAAAAGGGTCAATGAAAGAACCTCCATGCAGATGACGGCGGTTTACTCCTGTGTCCGTATCCTGTCTGAGGCGGTGGCAAGCCTGCCGCTGAATGTGTATCGGTATACGGAAAGCGGCGGCAAAGAGAAAGCAATCGACCACAGCCTTTACAGGCTTCTGCATGATGAGCCGAATCCGGAGATGAGTTCCTTTATCTTCCGGGAGACCCTCATGACGCACCTTCTCCTGTGGGGCAATGCCTATGCCCAGGTCATCCGAAACGGCAAGGGCGAGGTCGTTGCACTCTATCCCCTGATGCCTGACCGCATGACAGTAGACCGGGACAAGAACGGACATCTGTATTACAAATACACGAAGTCCAATGATGACGCTCCAACGATGGAAACCGGATCTGTCATCCTTGACCCTTCCGATGTGCTTCATGTTCCGGGACTGGGGTTTGATGGGCTTGTGGGCTACAGTCCCATTGCGATGGCGAAGAATGCCATCGGCCTGGCAATCGCAGCGGAGGAGTACGGCAGTAAGTTCTACGCCAATGGAGCAGCACCAAGCGGTGTGCTGGAGCATCCGGGAACACTGAAAGACCCGGCAAGGGTGCGTGATTCCTGGAACTCGACCTTTGGCGGTTCTTCCAACAGCCACAAGGTTGCCGTCCTGGAAGAGGGCATGAAATATACACCGATTTCCATCTCTCCAAATGAAGCACAGTTTTTGGAGACAAGGAAATTTCAGATAAATGAGATCGCTCGAATTTTCAGAGTGCCGCCCCATATGGTGGGTGACCTCGAAAAGTCGAGCTTTTCTAATATTGAGCAGCAGTCTTTGGAGTTTGTGAAATACACCCTTGACCCCTGGGTTGTCCGTTGGGAGCAGGCTCTGTACCGGACGCTTCTTTCCGAAGAGGAGAAGAAGACGCTGTTCTTTAAATTCAATGTGGAAGGTCTGCTCCGTGGTGACTACGCAAGCCGCATGAACGGCTATGCCGTGGCCCGACAGAACGGATGGATGTCCGCAAATGACATTCGTGAGTTAGAGGATCTTGACCGAATCCCTGCGGAGCTGGGCGGTGACCTCTATCTTGTCAACGGCAATATGCTTCCCCTGGTTTCTGCCGGGGCTGCTTATGCAAATAACAATCTCAAAGAAATGGAGGGTTCCGATGAAGACAAAGAAAAGGTTCTGGGAATGGAAAAACCAGGCAGACGAAGGGTCGGAGAGAGTTCTTGAACTCTACGGCACCATCGCAGAAACTTCGTGGTTTGACGATGATGTCACGCCCAAGATGTTTCACGATGAGTTGTTTGCAGACAAAGGCCCCGTGACTGTGTGGCTCAATTCCCCTGGCGGTGACTGCATTGCGGCAAGCCAGATTTACACCATGCTGATGGATTACCAGGACGATGTGACCATCAAGATCGATGGCATTGCGGCTTCCGCTGCATCCGTCATTGCGATGGCCGGTACCAGGGTGCTGATGGCCCCTACCGCATTGATGATGATCCACAATCCCATGACGATGGCCTATGGGAATCAGGCAGATATGGAAAAAGCCATCGAAATGCTGGACGAGGTCAAGGAGAGCATCATGAATGCCTATGAGATCAAGACCAGCCTTTCCCGCGCCAAGCTGTCCCACCTCATGGATTCCGAAACCTGGATGAATGCGAACAAGGCCATCGAACTTGGCTTTGCAGATGACATCCTGAAGGATTCCAAAAAGGATGCAGCGGACATTCTGGCTTATGCCTTCTCCGGCAAGGAGACCGAAACCAGGCTGATGAACAAGCTGACGGCTCATTACAAGCCGAAGGATAAAGGCATGACACCCGCACAGGCGGCAGCGATTCTTGCCGTCAAAGAAATCCCTGCGCAGGCAGGAAAAACCTATGACGAGTTGATGACCCGTCTCAATCTTATCAAACCTTAAGGAGGATTCTTATTATGAGCAAGATCAATGAACTGCGTACCCAGCGCGCTAAGGCTTGGGATAAGGCACAGGCTTTCCTGACTGCCAACCGTGACGATAAGGGCATCCTCTCTCCTGAGAATGTCAAGATTTACGAGGGCCTGGAGCAGGACATCGTGAACCTGGGCAAGGAGATCGAACGCCAGGAGCGTCTGGATGCGATGGAGCGTGAGATGGCTGCACCCGTTTCTACGCCGATTACCGAGAAGCCTGAGAATACCAAGAAGCCGGACACCAAGGTCGGCCGTGCTTCCGATGCCTATACGAAGGCATTCTGGACTCAGGTCCGTGCCAAGGACGGTGTTTCCTACGAAGTGAGAAATGCCCTGTCCGAGGGTGTTGACTCCGAGGGCGGCTATCTGGTTCCTGATGAGTTTGAGAACACCCTGGTTTCCGGCATGGAGGACGAAGGTTCCATCCGTTCTCTCGCACATGTGTTCACCACTTCCAACGGTGTCCACAAGATTCCTGTGGTTCGTACCAAGGGTTCTGCCAACTGGATCGATGAGGGCGGTTCCTACGGTGACAGCGATGATGTATTCGGCCAGGAGCAGATCGATGCACACAAGGTCGGTACGGTCATCAAGGTTTCCGAGGAGCTTCTGAACGACTCCGCCTTCGATCTGGAGAAGTATTTCCAGGAAGAGTTCGCCCGCCGTATCGGTGCCAAGGAAGAGGAGGCATTCATTGTCGGTGACGGCAATAAGAAGCCTACTGGTATTCTGAACGCTGCTGGCGGTGCAGAAGTCGGCGTGACTGCGGCCAGCGAGAAGGCCATCACTGCTGATGAGATCATCGACCTCTACTACAGCGTGAAGGGTCCTTACCGCAAGAATGCAGTGTGGATTCTCAACGATTCCACCGTTCGTGCGGTTCGTAAGCTGAAGGATTCCAACGGTCAGTATCTGTGGCAGCCTGCTCTCCATGAGGGTGACCATGAGACCCTCCTGGGCAAGAAGATTCTGACTTCCCCTTATATGCCGGAGATTGCCGCCGGTGCCAAGGTGATCATGTTCGGTGACCTTTCCTACTACTGGATCGGTGATCGCCAGGGCATTACCTTCAAGCGTCTCAATGAGCGTTATGCGGATATGGGACAGGTCGGCTTCCTGGCATCCAAGCGTGTGGACGGCAAGCTGGTTCTTCCTGAAGCCATCAAGGTGCTTCAGATGAAGGGTGCCGCTGGAGCCTAAGTCCGAGTAATCTGGTGATGCCATTCTTCGGGGTGGCATCACCCATTTTACAGAAAGGTGGTGGTATGAATGATCATTACCCTGGATGAAGCAAAGAACTATCTTCGAGTTGATACAGAGGATGATGACCGCTTGATTGAGAGTTTCCTGACTGCCGCCAGAAGGCTTTGCATGGATATTCTCCGCACCGATGAATTATCGGATTTGGAAATCGAGCCGAACGCAAGAGTGGCTGTACTGTATGCGACTGCGTACCTTTACGAGCATCGGGAGGAAGCTGACCATAAGGCGCTCACGCTGTCTCTAAGGGCATTGCTTTCCGGGAGCCGAAAGGAGGCATTCTGATGGATATCGGACTTTTGAATCTTCGGATACAGATACAGAAAAATGCGGTCATATCGGATGCTATCGGAAACCGGAAAAATACTTGGACGGACTATTTCTCGTGTTATGCCACCATCGGCGGCGAGAGTGGCACAGAAATATACCGCGCTGGGGAAATCTTGGAATCCACAGACCTTACCTTTACCGTCCGGTATTCAAGTGAAACGGCGGCAGTCACGCCTTCCGGATACCGCATTGTGTACGGCGGTGAATTGTATAACATTATTGCAGTTGACCATCAGAATAATAAGCGGAAGAGTCTGAAATTCCGTTGCTCGAAAGTGAGGCGGTAATTATGGCAACGAAGGTATCCATCGGAAATATGGCTGATGCCATCATGAAGGAACTGAACGACTATGCAGAAGCCACATCTGACGGTGTGAAGTCAGCCGTCACGAAAGCGGCCAAAGTTGTAAAAACAGAGATACAGGCAGGCGCACCTACAAGAACGGGTGCATACAAGAAAAGCTGGGCAACAAAGAATACTGCGGAATCTTCCAACAAGTTGGAGATCACCGTGTATTCCCGTAACCGCTATCAGCTTGCCCATCTGTTGGAACACGGTCATGCAAAGCGTGGCGGTGGACGTGTAGCGGCAAGACCGCACATCGCTTCGGCAGAGCAGTCCGGCATCGAACAGCTAGAACAGGAAATCGAGAGGTGTATACGCAATGGATAAACTGCTAGAGATTTTGAAGGCAGTGGGTATCCCTTTTGCCTACGATCATTTTGCAGAGGGCGAATCTCCAGAACCGCCTTTCATCTGCTATCTGCTGCCGGATTCGGACAACTTTTCCGCTGACGGTAAAGCCTATTACAAAATCAACGAAGTTCATATTGAACTCTATACCGATACCAAGGACTTATCGGTGGAGAGACAACTGGAAGCTGTGCTGGATGAGCATGGCATTTTTTATGACCGCTCTGAGATCTGGATCGAGAGCGAGAAACTGTATGAAGTCCTTTACTCTTTTGAAATGGAGGCTTAAAAGCTATGGGTAATAAAGTGAAATACAATCTGAAGAATGTCCATGCGGCAAAGTTGACGGAAACTACGGAAGACGATGTTACCAAATATACCTATGAAGCACCCCAGGCAATTCCCGGTGCAGTCAGCATCAGTCTGGATGCCGAGGGTGATTCCAGTCCCTTCTATGCAGACGGTATTGTATATTTCCGATCTAATACCAACAATGGCTACAGCGGTGATCTGGAAATTGCACTCATTCCTGAGTGGTTCCGTACCGATATTCTTCAGGAAAAACTGGATTCCAATGGAGTCCTTGTGGAGAAGTCAGATAATGCGGGCAGTGTGAAATTCGCATTGCTCTTTGAGTTTGACGGTGATGTCCGTGCCATTCGTCATGTGATGTACAATTGTACCGCATCCCGTCCTTCCATCGAGTCTGAAACCAAAGAGGACAAGATTGAGCCGGGAACGGAGACGCTTTCTTTGACTGCCGATCCTCGTGAAGATGGTCTTGTAAAGAGCCGTACCGGAGATACGACCTCTGCGGAAACCTATGCGAATTGGTATAAGTCGGTCTACATTCCTCAGGAAGAGGAAGCAAAAGGTTAATGGAGGTGTGAGATATGCTGCAGAAAACAGTAAAGATCGGTGACAAGGAGGTGGCATTCCGATCCTCCGCAACCATCCCCCGATTGTACCGTATCAAGTTCAAGAGGGATATTTTTAAAGACCTGTCCAGACTGGAAAAGTCCTATAAGGGAAAGACCAGCGAGGGTGGGTCTTTTGAAATTGAAGACCTGGAGATCTTCGAGAATGTGGCGTACATCATGGCTTTCCATGCAGACCATACCATCCCGGATAACATTGATGACTGGCTTGATCAGTTTGAAATGTTCTCAATTTATGAGATTCTGCCGGAAATCCTGGAACTGTGGGGTACGAACCTTATCACAGATGTTCAGTCTAAAAAAAACTTAACCGCAGTAGCCGGGAAATGACAACTCCCTTATTCCTTCTGCGCTGCACGGAAATAGGTATCAGCATTGCCGACCTTGACCTTCTTACTATCGGTCTTGTTATGGATATGTGGACGGAAAAAGGAAATGACAGTGTGAAATACAGCAATACCGTAATCGCAGGACAGGAGGAATTTGACAAATTCTAAGGAGGTGAGCGAATATGGCAAGCAGGATTAAGGGCATAACCGTTGAGATTGGCGGTGATACCACAGGCTTGCAGAATGCGTTGAAGGGAGTCAATTCCACTATTAAGAATACGCAGTCTGCATTAAAGGATGTGAATAAGCTACTGAAACTTGACCCATCAAATGCGGAACTGCTGACACAGAAGCAGAAACTGCTGAAGGATGCCATTGCCGCCACATCCGAGAAACTGGAATCCTTAAAGACAGCACAGGAACAGGTTAAGGCACAGTTTGAAAGCGGTAATCTCGGTCAGGACAAGTATGATGCTCTTCAGCGTGAGATTATTGAAACAGAACAGGAGTTGAAACGCCTGCAGGAGCAGGCTATCGATTCCAATGCGGCTTTAGCAAGAATCGAAGAAATCGGCGGCAAGTTAGAATCTGTAGGAAACAAGATGACCGGAGTTGGTCAGAGTCTTCTTCCGGTAACTGCAGGAGTGACTGCACTCGGTACAGCCGCTGTTAAAACAACTGCCGACTTTGATTCTTCCATGAGCCAAGTTCAGGCCACGATGGGCATTACGAAAGATGCCATGTCTGAACTGAACGGAGAGTCTGTAAACACAGTGGATGCTCTCCGTAATCTGGCTAAACAGATGGGTTCTGAAACGGCATTCAGTGCAAGTGAATGTGCGGATGCCATGAACTATCTTGCTCTTGCAGGGTATGAGACACAGGAAATTTACGATACACTACCGACCGTTCTGAACCTTGCGGCGGCAGGCGGTATTGACCTTGCAAGTGCGTCTGATATGGTCACTGATGCCATGTCTGCTCTTGGTATGGAAACATCCGAGGCAGATACTATGGTGGATCAGATGGCAAAGACCGCATCCTCCACCAACACCTCTGTGGCACAGCTTGGTGAGGGCATCCTGACTATTGGCGCTACGGCACGAACAGTCAAAGGCGGTACTGCGGAACTAAATACTGCACTCGGTATCCTCGCTAATAACGGTATCAAAGGTGCCGAGGGCGGTACCCATCTGCGAAATGTAATCCTTTCTCTTCAGAATCCGACTGATAAGGCGGCTTCGCAGATGGAGGCACTGGGGGTATCTGTGTATGACTCCGAAGGCAATATGCGTTCGCTGAACGATATTCTGGGTGACCTGAACGCCAGTATGGACGGCATGACTTCCCAGGAGAAAGCAAATATCATCAGTCAGATCTTCAATAAGACCGACCTGTCTGCGGTAAATGCCCTTCTTGGAAATACCGGGGATACCTGGGATGAACTGCAACAGTCCATTGTTAATAGCGGCGGTGCTGCACAGCAGATGGCAGATACACAGCTTGATAACCTTTCCGGTCAGCTGACGTTGCTGAAATCGGCTCTTGAGGGTTTGGCTATTTCATTCGGTGAGATACTGATGCCGATGGTGCGAAGTGCAGTGGAGAAGATCCAGGCATTCGTGGATAAGCTGAACGGTATGAGTGATGCACAGAAAGAAACCATACTAAAGAGCGCAGCTCTTGCAGCGGCAATAGGACCGCTTCTTATCGTACTTGGTAAAACCATATCCACGGTGGGTACGACCATGAAGACCTTCTCGTCTTTGACGAAAGGGGTGGCAAAACTCGGAGTGAAGATTGCAGGCAGCAGCGGTTCGATCACATCACTCGGCAGTGCCCTCGGAGCCGTTGCCGGTCCTGTTCTTGCAGTAGTGGCAATTGTGGCAACACTTGCGGCTGCTTTCAAACATCTATGGGATACCAATGAGGAATTTCGTGCTGCGATAACAGGTATCTGGGAAGGAATCAAAACAAAATTTGAGGAATTCGGGCAGGCAATCACAGAGAGACTGAATGCTCTTGGATTTGATTTCCAGAATATTGTGGAAGTCCTAAAATCAATCTGGGATGGTTTCTGTAGCATGCTTGCTCCGGTATTTGAGGCGGCTTTTTCCCTTATCAGTACAGTCCTTGGAACGGTACTTGATGTGATCGTCGGTATACTGGATGTTTTCATAGGACTGTTCACAGGAAACTGGTCGCAGATGTGGAACGGCATAACGGAGATCTTCTCCGGTATCTGGAGTGGCATCACGAGTGTGTTCTCTACTGTTCTTGAAATGCTGAAAGAAGTAGCTGATGTATTTCTTGGGTGGTTCGGTACTTCCTGGAATGAAGTATGGACAGGCATTTCCTTTTTCTTTATGAATATCTGGAACGGCATTGTGGCCTTCTTTACAGGAATATGGGAGTCGATCAAAAATGTGGTATCTGTTGGAATTCAGTTTATTGGAGCAATTCTGGAGGCGGCTTTTGATATTATCACACTGCCATTCCGATTTATCTGGGAAAATTGCAAAGAGACTATCACAACTGTGTGGGAGACCATCAAGTCGATTGTTTCCGGTGCCATCAATGCGGTCAGCAATGTGATCAGCACAGTAATGACTGCCATCAGTACGGTCATTTCTACTGTTTGGACAGCAATCAGTACTAAGGTATCCACGGTACTCAATGGCATCAAGACAACCGTCAGTACTGTATTTAATACCATTAAAACAGTGGCATCCACCGTGTGGAACGGCATTAAAACCACCATATCCACGGTGGTGGACGGCATCAACAGTAAGGTGTCCTCCGTATTTAATTCGGTAAAGAGTATAGTATCCTCTGTCTTTAACGGCATCAAGTCCACAGCCACTTCCGTGTGGAATGGCATCAAGAGTGCTATAACTACACCAATCGAGGCGGCGAAGAACACTATAAAGGCATCACTGGATAAGATTAGCGGGTTCTTCTCCGGTCTGAAACTTCAGTTGCCGCATATCAAGCTGCCACATTTCAGTATTTCGGGAAGCCTGTCTATTGCACCGCCAAGCGTACCACATCTGTCTATCTCTTGGTATAAGGAGGGCGGCATTCTGACGAGACCTACCGTTTTCGGTATGAATGGAAGTTCGTTAATGGCAGGAGGAGAAGCTGGAGCGGAGGCAGTTCTTCCGTTGAGTGCTTTTTATAAGGAACTGGAAAACATTCTGACAAGCAGACTGAATAACGACAATGTGGAGAAATACCTGTCTATCATTGCAGCGAACAGCGGCAAGGGAATCTATCTGGATGATGGAACTTTGGTCGGCAGACTTCTTCCGGCAATTGACAGCGGTCTGGGTCAGAATCAGAAACTGAATGCGAGGTTGAGCCTATGAAACCAGATATTTTGATAAACGGTATCTCTATGCTCGGGCTGGGGTGGTTAAGGGAAAGCATCGACTTCCCCACACCGCAGCCTCAGTCTGAGACGATAACCGTACCGGGGAGAAATTCCCCAATCAGATACACTGAGGCTTTAGGGCGAGTTTCCTACCAGCCTCGTTCTTTTGATATCACGCTGTCCATGCTCGGCAGCAGAAGTATGTTCAACACGATGGTGGAAAACACAGTCAACCGTATTTCAGGACGGCTTTGCCGTGTCATTTGCAATGATGAGCCGGAACTGTATGCCATTGGCACTCTGGAATGTATAACTGCGTACAACCCTTTGACGGGCAAGGGACAGCTTACCATTTCCTGCACAGATGGGGATTCTTTTCGCTACCATGTTGAAGAAACAGTGGTGACGATTTCTGGGAGCGGTACGGTAACTTTGCTTAATGACTTCATGCCTGTTGTTCCGGTGATTACCACCACAGCAGATACAGCTTTCAGTTGGAAGGTCGGTACAGATACTTTTCAGAAATCTGTGAGCACCGGAACATGGGAGTTTCCGGAATTGGAACTGACAAGAGGAGAGAATACAGTAAAGGTCAGTGGTACGGGAAGTACTACTTTTCGATATAAGGAGGGGCGGCTATGAGCTTTTTTCGTATTTATGTGGACGGCAGTCTGTTCTATCATCCGAACCTCTCCAAGCTGGCAATCACGCAGGCAAAGGTGTCCGAGGATGCGGAGAGCATCGACTTTCTTACCCTTTCTGCTCCTTACAATCATCCTTATCTGGATTCCGTACATCCAATGGCATCGGTCATCATCTGTAAAAAGGGTGAAACCATTGTTTTTGAAGGCCGTGCGATGGATGACGGATCAGACTTTTATAATACACACACATGGAAATGCGAGTCCTGCCTTGCATATCTTAAGGACACTGTTCAGCCTCCTTTTTCCTATAAAGGTCCGATCCGAGGGCTGCTTGAACATTTTATCAGTGTTCACAATTCGACAGTGGAAGAGCAGAAGCAGTTTACCTTGGGAACTATTACGGTCACAGATGACAATGATTACATTTCCTACAGCAATTCCGAATACTCTGTGACGATGGATGCCATAAAAAGCAAGCTGCTCGATACCCACGGCGGCTATCTGCAAGTGCGGTATACCGGAGAAACAAAGTATCTGGATTACCTTGCAGATTTCAACACCCGGACGCTGCAGACCGTGGAGTTTGGTAAAAACCTTCTGGATGTGAAGATAAGCCGAGACCATACAGAGAGGGCAACTGCGCTCATTCCGCTTGGTGCCCAAAAGAAGGGTACGGATGAGGACGGCAATGAAACAGAAACCAATACCCGTGTGGATATCACGTCTGTCAATGACGGCAAAAACTATATCTGCGATGAAACCGCCGTTGCCGAGATCGGATGGATATGGGTAAGTGAAGTGTGGGAGGATGTGACCCTTCCTTCCAATCTGCTCCGAAAGGCAAAGACCAGACTTGCTGATTTGGTAAAAGGTGTGACGAGCATTGAACTTACCATCGTAGATGAATCTGATACCGGAGCGGATATTGAAGACATCCGGGCGAGGATGTATGTCGAGTGCATCTCCAAACCGCATGGAATCAACGGTACCTACTTGGTTGTCAGCCGGACAAGGGACTATCTGAATCCGTCCGGCAATACCATCACCATTGGTGCAAGTGGAGTGACCCTTACTTCGGCATCGGCAAAGCAAGACAGAAATATCGAGGCACTGGAGGAGGACCTGTTTGGTCAGACCTCAAAAATAGAAACAATTTCCGGGAAAGTCGATGATATCAATGCCCAGAAGATGTATCGAACAGAACTGGTGGTTGACGGGGTCAACATCTTCCGTGACAGAGGTCAGACAAGCCGGATGCACTGCAAGGTGTATTCCTGGGACAAGAATATCACCGATACATTATCCGCATCGGCATTTGCATGGCATCGCCGTTCCGGCAATTCCGCAGCTGATGAGGAATGGGATGCTTCCCACAGCGGAATGAAATCGATCATTATTACCACAGAAGATGTGCAGGACAACGCATCCTTCTTCTGTGAAGTAACATTATAAGGAGGATTAAAGCAATGCCTACAGTATTAACTTCGAGTCAGCAGACTTTTGTGGACATTACGGACCAAAGGAAACTGTCGGCCTATATTACTTCCAATCTGCCGAAAACGCAGAGTGAAGACCCGAATGTCTTGCCGCATACCTATGCGCCAAGCTGGGCATCTACAAATCTTGTGCTTACCCCGGTCGTATTCCTTGACCAGACAAGCATTGCTCTGAATTCCACGGGATTGACGATTACCTGGAAGAGAAAGGACGGCACGGGGGCGGAGACAAATCTTACAACGGGTGAAACGGTGACGAATGGGGTGCTGAAGGTCACGCAGAACAAGTTGTCTGCATCGACTTCCGGTATGATTACTTATATTTGCTACATTAGCTATTATGATTCTGAAACCAAGAACACTGTCAATATTTCTTCGGATATCACCTACACTCTGGTGAAAAATGCGGAGAATGCGAAACTGGCTTATGTGACCGCAGATACCTATGTATTTAAGTATGATAAGGACTCTGTACTTGTCGGTGCAACCCAGGCTACCCTGACGGCGCAGGTGCAGGGGGTGACAATTTCCAAGTGGCAGTATAAAGATAATTCCGGTTCTTGGGTGGACTATCCAACCACCGCAGATAATACAAACATCACAAGCGGGATACTGGTCGTTAAACCGTCTCATGCTGTATTTATCAACAATGTGGCACAGATCAAGGTGGTGACCAGTGATACTGATGTGTTTGATACGGTTACCATTACAAAAATTTTTGATGGTGTAAAAGGTGACCAGGGTGACAAAGGTGATCCGGGAAGTTCTGGCAGTGGCGGTCTTTCCGTCATACTTGGAAATGAAGCCCAGGCCATTGCCTGCACATCGGAGGGCAAGACAGCAACTGCATCGACTATTTCTATTCCTTTTACGGGATATGTAGGTATCACACAGACTGCCTGTGCCTGTTCGGTGGGTACGTTGCCTACCGGAATCACGGTCAAGAGCAATACGGCAGCAACCGCATCGACCGCTGGGATACTGGAACTGTCGGTAGCTGCTTCTTCCGATCTGGGTGGCACAGCTGTCCTGACAGGAAACATCACTTTAACTTTCACAATTTCAGGCAAGAGTGTGGTGAAGACCTTTACCTGGACAAAAGCCAAAGCAGGCAGCAACGGAACAAATGCTGTCGTTTTTTCTGTGTACGCCCCTAATGGAACCGTAGTTCAGAACCAATCCGGTACGCTGACTCTCACAACCTCGGCCTATAGCGGAACGACCGCCATCACAAGTGCAACTTATCAGTGGGCGAAGTATGCGAACGGCACGTGGACGAATATCAACGGTGCAACATTCTCGACCCTTACCGTATCCGGTGCGGATATTGTAAATATCCAGTCTTACCGCTGTACCATGACATACAGCGGCAAAACCTATGTGGACGTTATTACGGTGGAAGATAAGTCTGACCCGTATGTTTCCGAGATGCTCTCCATCGGTGGTTTTACCGTGAAGAATAATCTTGGGGGCGTTGTGCCGTATGTTATTGTTCGTACAAATCAGAAGGAAGTGGATGAACTGCTTGGTGTCATCAGCGAGGCAGAACCGTCCACACCGAAGAGCGGAGATTACTGGTATAAAATTGACCATTCGGCAAAGACCGTAACCTTAATGAAATACAGCGGAACGGCATGGGCATCGACCACGGATACACAGAGTCTGACCTATACCTGGTATGCACAGGATAAGGATGGCAAGGAGATGACCTTTGGCAAGATGGGAAAGGTGATCTATTTGTCTGCTGCGGACATCGACAGTATCATGACACTCCAGTGTGATGTTTCTAACTAAGGGGGTGTTCGGATGGCACTTTTAACCTGTTGTCAGCAGACATTTCAGAATGTAACAGCATACGAAGAAATGGTCGGAGATGTGGATGAACTCAAGGTGCAGGTGCATGAGTGTTATTCGGAAATCACCAAAACATCCAGTGAGATCATCGGTACTGTGCAGGATACTTATATCTCAAAATCCGATATGGAGATGATAAGACAGGATTTCCAGTCCAGTATCACCCAGAACAGTAGTGAGATTCGTATGGATTTCACCGCTGTTACGGATGAGATTAAGGATAATGTAGCCGCCAATCAGCAGCTTCTTGAAGAATACATTCGTTTCAAAGGAGCCTTGATTGAATTGGGGAAGGTTGGAAACTCCTTTACAGCAGAACTTTCAAATGAACAGCTTGCCTTCAAGGAGAATGGCCAGACCATTGCTTACATTTCAAACCAGTCACTGGTTATTACCAATGCTGAAATCAGATACAAACTGTCTCTCGGTACGGAAGATCGTGGCTGGTTTGACTTTATTCCACGAAGTTCGGGCAACCTCTCCATTGTATGGCGTGGTGCAGTAACATCATAAAGGAGGTATGATCTATGGCTTCCAGCGGAAGTATTACAACAAATGAAGTGGAAGGGCGTTCAGTTACCTTATCATGGACGCTGAGCAGTCAGAGCATTGAAAAAAATACCTCTACGATTGCATGGACGCTTCAGGGTTCAGGTTCGGCATCAGGGTATGTGAAGTCTGGTGGTTTTAAAGCTGTAATTAATGGTACGACTGTTTATTCGATATCCACAGACAATCGTATTGAACTGAGAAATGGTACCGTAGTTGCATCAGGATCTACCACTATCGCACATAATGCAGATGGTACAAAATCGTTTTCCTTGAGTTGTGAGGCGGGCATTTATAGCTATGCCGTTAGTGCAACAGCAAGCGGAACACATACACTGACAACGATTCCGAGAGCATCTACGGTATCGGCAACAAGCGTGAACATGGGTTCGGCATCATCGATCACGATTACCAGGGCATCATCCTCTTTTACACACATGCTGACATATTCTTTCGGCAGTGCGACAGGAACGATAGCTACTAAGACCACATCCACATCGGTATCCTGGACTCCGCCACTTACACTGGCAAATCAGATACCGAATGCAGTGTCCGGTAAATGCACCATCACCTGCAAGACTTATAACGGAACTACGGAGGTGGGCTCAAAGACCTGTACGATGACACTGACTGTTCCTTCAACGGTAAAACCAACTATTACAAGTCTGACGGCGGCAAGAGTTGATGGAACAGTGCCGTCAGCATGGGGTATTTATGTACAGTCGAAGTCGAAGGCAACGCTTACTATCAATGGTGCGGCGGGGGCATATGGGTCTACTATTTCATCTTATAGTATTACGGGTGGTGGCTATTCGAGTACTGCGTCCTCGTTTACTACGGGCTTCCTTAATACATCCGGGTCTATTACCTTTACGGCATCCGTTACGGATTCGAGAGGCCGTGTGTCTGCCAATGCCACAGTGACGATAACTGTTGTGGCATACAGTGCGCCGAGTTTCTCCAAGTATATCTCTCAAAGGTGTAACAGTGCGGGAACTGCCGCAGACAACGGAACCTATATAAAATCAACAGTCAATTTCAGTTATGCATCGTGCAGCAGTAAGAACACGATAACCACAGCGACATACTACAAGAAAACAACAGATACCTCCTGGACAAATGCCAATAAGACCTTTACTTCCGGTACGGCCTTTACTTTTGGTGGAGGAAATATCTCAGCTGAAAGTTCTTACGAAGTGAAGTTCACGTTGAAAGATGCTTTTGCGACCATTGAAGTTACGGATACTTTATCGACAGCTTCGGTAGTCATGGATTTCAAGAGCGGCGGTCTGGGGGTGGCTGTAGGAAAAGTATCCGAAACAGATCGGTGCTTTGAAGTATCGGATGCATGGGATGTGAAGGTATACGGTATGCTTCTCAGTGCCTATATCCAGAGCCTTATGACTGGCGGGGGTCTTGATTTTGCTACTTGTTCAACTGCTGCGGGAACAGCTGCCAAGGTGGCAGCATGTACCGGATTCAAACTTGAAACCGGAGCAGCAGTCCTCGTGAAATTCGCTAATGCCAATTCATCGGCTTCCCCAACATTGAATGTTAATAGCACTGGGGCTAAGAATATTGTTACTTATGGCACAACTGCAATTGGCACCTATTACTGGAAGGCCGGACAGGTTGTGCTTTTCTTATATGATGGTACTTCGTGGCAGGCTGTCAATATGTCCACGGCAACTACGTCTTATTATGGTATTACTAAACTGTCCTCCAGTACTTCGTCAACAAGCACAACTCTGGCGGCAACAGCATCGGCGGTAAAGGCTGCCTATGATAGAAATTCATGGGACAGCATTACGCTGACCAATGCACTGGGTATTTCCTATGGCGGCACAGGAGCAACCACTGCAGCGAGTGCCAGGTCTAACCTTGGAATCAAAGCAACTTCTCTCTATAGCGGAACGCTTACAACAGGAAGTACGACATTTTCTACCGGTTATAAACTGTATGTCATCATCGGTCAGCCGACTTCCAGTGGTTCAAGGTGTGCCATTGTACTACCTGGAAGTCAGATTTCTACCACTTCGGCTCATTATCAGATAGCGGATGAATCAAATTATTATTCGTTCAATATCTCGTATTCGGGATCAACGATAACTCTTTCCTACAGAGGTAGAAGCAGTTCTGGGCAGATACTAAAGATATACGGAGTCAACTAAGAAGGAGGGGTGCGGTTATGTTTGTGCTGTTGAATGATGATGGATATGTAGAAAGCTATGCAATCGTAGGCAATCTTGTGGGCGGCATTGAAGTGTCTGACCCTGAAGACATCGAGCATTTCGAAGAACACTATGAATCCTATGGTTTTTCCGAAGGAAAGATTCACTTCGATGATGTCTGGGAAAAGGAACTCAACAAGGCAAAAGAGACAGAGAATATCAGGAAACGAAGAGAAACAGAGTGCTTTCCTGTTATCAACAGAGGTCTGCTTTGGTATGAAACATTGTCGGTAAAGCAAAAAATCGAATTAACCAGGTGGTATCAGGCATGGCTTGATGCCACCAACACAGGAGTCGTGCCAGAAAAACTGACATGGCTCTAATTTTTTGAAACGGAGGATTTTATCATGAAGGAATTTTGGAACACGATTCAGTTGATGTTCACGGCAGTCGGCGGATGGCTCGGATGGTTTCTCGGAGGGTGTGACGGTCTGTTGTATGCACTGATTGCCTTTGTTGTCATTGACTACATCACGGGTGTCATGTGCGCCATCAATGACCAGAGCCTTTCGAGCGAGGTGGGATTCCGTGGTATCTGCCGCAAGGTGCTGATCTTCCTTATGGTCGGTATCGCAAACATTCTGGATGTCAATGTTATCGGAACGGGTAGCGTTCTTCGTACCGCTGTGATTTTTTTCTATATCTCCAATGAGGGTGTTTCTCTGATGGAGAATGCAGCGCACCTTGGCCTTCCTGTTCCAGAGAAAATCAAGGTCGTTTTGGAGCAGCTCCATAACCGTGCAGAAGATAAGGAGGATGAATAATTATGAAACTTGTGCAGTCTATTCTTACCAAGAATCCCTGCTATACGGCAGGAAGAAAGATCAACGTTAAAGGACTGATGCTCCATTCAGTTGGCTGTCCGCAACCAAAGGCATCGGTCTTTATTAATTCTTGGAACAGTGCATCGTATGACCGTGCCTGCGTTCACGCTTTCATTGATGCCAACGATGGCACGGTCTATCAGACCCTGCCTTGGAATCACAGAGGATGGCATGGTGGGGGTTCCTCTAACAACACCCACATCGGTGTGGAAATGTGCGAACCTGCCTGTATCAAGTATACGGGCGGTTCGTCTTTTACCTGCTCTGATACTGCCACAGCAAAAGCCTGTGCGAAAAGAACTTATGAAGCGGCAGTGGAACTGTTCGCCATGCTGTGCAGACAGTATGGACTGAATCCGCTGACGGACATCATTTCCCATAAAGAAGGTCATGTAAAGGGTATCGCATCCAACCACGGTGATCCGGAGCATCTTTGGAATGGGCTAAAGATGGGATACACGATGGATACCTTCCGAAAGGCGGTCAAGGCGGCAATGAGCGGTGGCGAAACTACGTTCACTCCTGCGACTGGTACGCAGGCCACCGTTTTTTTAGATCTGACCGAGGAGCAGGTCATCAACAAAATCGGCACACTTTTCACCGCAGACCAGAAACGTAGTGGTATTCTGGCCTGCATTTCTTTTGCCCAGTTTATTCTGGAGAGCGGTTACGGCAAATCCGAACTGGCGCAGAAAGCCAATAACTGCTTTGGAATGAAAAAGTCTCTGTCCGGCAACACCTGGAGCGGTTCTTCCTGGGACGGTAAAAGCATCTATACCAAGCAGACCAAGGAGCAGAACAAGGACGGCAGCTATGTGACCATCACGGCTGATTTCCGTAAATATGCCAGTGTGGAGGATTCCATCGCCGACCACTCTGCTTATCTGCTGGGGGCTAAGAATGGCACTGACCTTCGCTATCCCGGGCTGAAAGGCTGCACCGATTATCGCAAAGCAGCGCAGATCATCAAGGATGGCGGATATGCGACCTCACTCACTTATGTGGACAAGCTGTGTTCCATCATCGAAAAGTGGAATCTGACCCGGTTCAACTATACTGGTGGCATTGAGACGAACACCTGGTATCGTGTTCGGAAGACCTGGGCGGATTCAAAGAGCCAGAAGGGCGCTTTCCATAGCCTGGAGAACGCAAAGAAGTGTGCGGATGAGAACGCTGGCTATTCGGTCTTTGACGAAGCCGGGAATGCGGTATATACTGTTCAGCAGCAGTTCACTCCGTATCGAGTCAGAGTCAAAATCAATGATCTGAATATTCGCAAAGGCCCCGGCACAGACTGTGCCAAATGGGGCAAGTACACAGGTGCCGGAGTGTTCACCATTGTGGAAGAAGCTGATGGCCCCGGTGCATCCAAGTGGGGACTTTTGAAGTCCTATGCGGATAAGCGTAACGGCTGGATTTCCCTAGACTATACCAACAGGCTGTAAAGCGTTATCAAGGCTCTGTATTATGGTTTCACGCCATAGTGCAGAGCCTTTTTTTGCGTTATGTTGATGATTCACAATGCGATTAGTTCTAAAGAACGATAACTTGGTTTCTGGCTTCTGTATAGGCTGAAAGGCAACAGATATAATATCTTTAGACCGAGTAATCGTTCTGGAGGAGGTGTTGCAATGGATTTACGAATTGTTGGTCTGCGGATAAAAGAAGCAAGAGAAGCGAAGAACCTCACGCAGGAAGACCTTGCCGCTCTGGTTGATTTGAGTCCGACACACATCAGTGTGATTGAGCGAGGGCTTAAGGCTGTCAAATTGGATAAGTTTGTTGCAATCGCAAATGCGCTTGATGTTTCGGCGGATAGGTTATTAGTTGATGTTGTGACACGATCCGTTGATGGAGTGGCAAATGAACTGTCGCAGGCGATTAAGAAGTTCCCGCCGGACGAGCAAAAGAGAATAATCAAAGCTGTAAGGGCTTATGTTGAGGATTAGTAGAAGGGTGTTTCAGTACCGCCCTTCTTTTTTTGCCTCTTTTTTCGCATTTTTTGTAGATTCGTGTCGAGTAAAAAAGATTTCATTGTGTGTCTATCTGTGCTATATTAGTTCTAAAGAACAAGTTTTAAGTCTAACAAAAGAGGGGTGTTTCTATGAACGTCAATGAAATCATTAAGAAAGTAGCCGAGGCACATAATACAACACCGGAAGAAGTTTATTCCGAAATGCAGATTGCAATAGAAGCCGCATTTATGAGTAAAGATCCAAAAGTCCAAAAAGAATGGGCGAAGATTCCTTTTAAGGGGGAACGCCCGACCCCAGAAGATGTAATCCCATACCTAGTAAGTCAGTTGAAGGTTTCACAGGAGGCGGTTTCATGAAAAGTAGCAGGAATAGCAGGAGATTTATGCTTCTGGCTCTTTTAATATGCTGTATTTGCTCTGGGTGCAGTAATAAAAAAGAAGGAAAGCCGGATTTGCTGAGTAGCTTCAGCATGAATCGTGATGAAAACCTTGTTGTAATTGCGAATCGGAATGAGATCGAGGACAAGGCAGAATTTGCACGGCAGCTCGTGCGGATGTGTAAAGAGAATTCATTCCAATCAATCAAATTCTCCACTGACCGTGGATATGCGACAAGCCTCGATATGCGAGTGTACCTATGGAGGGATGAGGTCGAAGACAACGATCCTGTCATGACCGTGGAGTATAAACCGGACGAGTGGAACCAGGAATATGACATTGTGAATAACCCAGAAGAGTTCAGATTATATGTCGATGGAGAACTGGTAGATAATCAGTAACGAATGCAAATAGGCTCAGTGGTACGGTAGCCCCGTATTACTGGGCCATTTTTTTATGCTTTTTTCTCTGAAGTTCGGAATTTGTAACGATACGGCTGCATAGCTGGCAGAAGGGATGACCCTTCAACGATGGGAGGACATCAGCTATGACAGATGAACAGCGTGTGCAGATAACGAATCTTCGGGAAGCAGGAAATGGTTATAAAAAGATCGGTCAGATACTGGGCATTTCAGAAAACACAGTGAAGAGCTTCTGCCAGCGGAGAAACCTTGGTGGTGTTGTCGTTCAGACGGCAGCAGACGTTTCGGTTTGTAAGTGCTGCGGTAAAGCGGTACCACAGACCGCTGGCAGAAAAGAAAAGAAGTTCTGCTCTGACCGCTGCCGGATGAAATGGTGGAACAGCCATCTCGACCAGGTGCAGAGAAAAGCAAATTACGACTTCGTTTGCCCGGTTTGCAAGAAACCCTTTACGGTCTATGGAAATGCGAACAGGAAGTATTGCTCCCATGAGTGCTACATCGAGGATCGGTTTGGGGGTGGCAGATGATGAGTCAGGAAGAAGGAAAGCGTGAGATCATCTTCCAGATGACCATGAGTGCCGCCCGTCAGATGCTCGAAAAAGGGTTGATTTCGGAGGATGACTACAAGCAGTTTGATACAAAGATGCAACAAAAATACCGCCCGATATTCGGCACATTATTCTCCAATATTGACTTGCAATAGTGCGGTTATTACGGGAATATGTCACTGCGAAAGGAGGCGGTATCATGCCAAGAATCAGACAAATCACACCGAGTGTGACACAGCTAAAGCGTAAGAAACGAGTAGCCGCTTATGCCCGCGTTTCCGAGGAATGTGAGGTGTTGCTGCATTCCCTGTCAGCACAGGTCAGCTACTACAGCACCCTCATTCAGAAGAACCCCGAATGGGAATATGCCGGGGTATATGTTGACCAGGGCATTACCGGAACGAGTACAGCGCACCGTGATGGGTTCAATCGCCTGGTGGCAGACTGCGATGCAGGCAAGATCGACATGGTGCTGGTTAAGAGCATCAGCCGATTTGCCAGAGACACGGTTGATTGCCTGAATACGACCAGGCATCTGAAAGACCTGGGAATAGCGGTTTACTTTGAACGGGAGAAGATCAACTCCCTTTCAGAAGACGGAGAATTGATGCTTACGCTGCTTGCATCCTTTGCACAGGAAGAAAGCCGGAGCATTTCAGAGAATATCAAATGGGCTACCAGAAAGCGGTTCGAGCAAGGTATCCCAAACGGCCACAAAGCACCCTACGGCTATGAATGGGACGGAGAGATGTTCCGCATCATTCCCGAACAGGGCGAGGTGGTGAAGGAAATCTACAGAAGGTACCTTGCCGGGGAATCAGCCTATGGCATTGCAAAGACCCTTGCAGAGCGAGGTGTGACCGGGCAGATGGGAATGCCGATCGAGCAGACAACCATAAAGGAGATACTTTCAAGCCAGTCCTACACCGGAACGATGGTGCTTCAGAAGAATTTCTTCACCGAAGGTCACATCCGCAGAAGGAACAAAGGAGAACTTCCCATGTACCTGGTGGATGAGATGTTCGAGCCTTTGGTATCAGAGGAAGATTACCAGAAGGCATTGGAAATCCGGCAGCAGAGAGCGGAGCAGTTTCCAAATAATCAGGACAACCTTACAGCCTTCTCCGGCAAAGTGAAGTGTGGATATTGCGGATGCGGTGTTAGCCGGAGAACCAGTGGAGGCAGAAAGCGGTGGGTCTGCAACACCAGAGAGCGCAAAGGCATGAAGCAATGCGAGTGCCGACCGATTTGGGAAACGGAACTCACAGAAGCTGCGAAGACAGTGCTTGGCGGTTCCTTTGATGAGAGTGCTTTCTCAAAGGAAATAAAGCAAGTGACCCTTTATTCCGACCGTATTGAGTTTTCCCTGCTGAATGGAAACAGGAAATCCATCATCCGGCAGTTTAGCGGCCGCCGGGGCCAGAATGCTTTCACCAATAAGGTCTGGTGCGGTTCCTGCGGATGCAAATGCGAAAGGGACAATTACGGCAAGAAGAAAATAAAAATCTGGTGCTGTTCCAAGCCGAGAACGCAGTGCCAAATGAAACGCCTGTCAGAGAGTGAACTGCTTGAAGCGGCAGAAAACCTTCTCGGTGAGAACTTCCAGGCAAGAGTATCCGCAGACATTGACCGGGTGATCATTTCTGACACCCAGGTGGATTTTGAATATAAGGATGGGACGGTAAAGACATGGCAAAGAAAGTAAGAAAAATACCTGCTACCCTCAACCAGTTCACATCGGAGCCGGTGGCAGTCAGAAGGAAAAAGAAGGTTGCCGGATACGCACGAGTTTCTACGGATCGTGAGGAGCAGGCAACCAGTTACGAGGCACAGATGACTTACTACAAGACCTACATTGAAGGCCATGAGGATTGGGAGTTTGTGGGGATGTACTCAGATGAAGGCATCACCGCCACCAACACCAAAAAGCGTGACGGCTTCAACCAAATGGTGGAAGATGCCCTTGACGGAAAGATTGACCTCATCATTACCAAGTCGGTCAGCCGATTTGCACGTAACACGGTGGACAGCCTTACCACCATACGAAAGCTGAAGGAAAAAGGTATAGAGGTGTATTTTGAAAAAGAGAACATCTGGACGCTGGATGCCAAGGGCGAGTTGATGATAACCATCATGAGTTCCCTGGCACAGGAGGAAAGCCGGAGCATTTCCGAGAACACGACCTGGGGCAAGCGAAAGCAGTTTGCTGACGGCAAAGGCAGTGTTGCCTACAGTTGGTTCCTTGGGTATGACAAGGACTTCAAGATAAACGAGGAACAGGCAGCCACGGTTCGGCTGATTTATCGGCTTTTCATCAGCGGCCTTTCCCTTTATGCTATCACAAAGGAACTGGAAAGCCGGGGTATCAAGTCACCTTCTGGTAAAGACAGATGGCACATCAGCACGGTGAAATCGATCCTTACCAACGAGAAGTACCGAGGGGATGCGCTCCTCCAGAAGCAGTACACCACGGACTTCCTGCAGAAGAAGAGGAAGACCAACAACGGCGAAATCCCCCAGTATTATGTGGAGGAACACCATGAAGCCATCATTCCCCCTGCCCAGTTTGATTTTGTGCAGGCAGAACTTGCCCGCCGGGAGCAGAATGGTCGTTACAGCGGAGTAAGCATCTTCTCTAATAAAATCAAGTGTGGGTGCTGCGGTGGATGGTACGGCTCAAAGGTGTGGCATTCCACCGACAAATACCGGAAGGTCATCTACCGCTGCAACCGGAAGTACGGCAAAGACACCCCACCCTGCAACACACCGCATTTGACTGAGGAAGAAATCAAGCAGCTGTTCCTCAAGGCACTGAATGCCCTGGTTGATGCGAAAGAGGAAACCATAGAGAATCTGCAAGGGTTAATTGAAACGGTCTGTCAGACGGAGTCCCTTGACGCAGAGCAGGAACGGCTGGAGCAGGAACTGAGGATTATCGCGGAGAACCTTGCGAACCTCATCCAGAAGAATGCCAGTGTTGCTTTGAATCAGACGGAGCAGGCAGAGCAAGAAGAGAAGCTCCGCAACCTCTATGGCGAAAAACATAGCCGATTTCAGGAACTGGAAGCACTCATCCAGGAAAAGAATGACACGAAGGAGATACTCACGAACTTCATCACCAAGCTGGAAGATTTGACCGGAGAACAGACGGAGTTCCGGGAAGAACTGTGGGGCGGTTTGGTCGATCACATCCGAATCGATGAGAAGAGCAGCACGGTAGTCTTCCGGGGTGGGATTGAGATTATTATTTAATATGTAGAAAAGCATATAATTTTGCAGAGACAAAGAGTTTTGAAAACTAGAAAAGCCACGGTAAACACTTCAAATCGGAGCATGACTGTGACTTTTTATTTATGCACGGGCATGATTTTTCTAT
>ENA-OPVH01000444-OPVH01000444.1-human-gut-metagenome-genome-assembly--contig:-NODE-444-length-28001-cov-1.858262_pt1 | contig 28001 bp, 23 predicted proteins | sample MGYA00241494_ERZ501980 | MGnify/ENA primary metagenome ERZ501980 (study PRJEB25962, sample SAMEA1964914) | human gut metagenome | biome: human gut; feature: human-associated habitat; material: faeces... | reverse complement strand
CTGTCCACCGGGGTGCTGATTTTGATCTCCACTACCATCTGCTTGTACATCGGCACGGAGGACAGCATCCGTGTCCGCTATCCAAGGAATATTTATGTTGAAATTGAAAATGCCGGAGAAGAGGTGCCGGGAAAGGTAAAGTTCATGGTTGATGCGGCGCTTCAGGAGCATGGGCTGGAGCAGAAGGATGAGCAGTCTTATTACAGAGACTTTTATCTGGTAAAGCAGGACGGAAACCGGTTTCTGGCTGTGAGTGAGGCGGACTATGACAGCGTGTCCACAAAGGAATATGCCAGCATCGAATGTGTCACACTGGAGGATTATAACCGCCTGACAGGAAAAAGCGAGACGCTGGAGGCGGATGAGGTTCTGGTTTATGTGGAAGAAGGAGAGCTTGAAGAGGGAGAACTCTCTTTTGGGGAAACAGTTTTTCATGTAAAAGAAACTCTGGAGGAGCTGGGATCTGTTACCAATATGTATTACCTGATTCTTCCGGGAAAAGAGACTTCGGAGAAAATCGCGGAGGCTCTGAATGAGAGGTCGGATGCAGACGGACAGGTGATGTTCTGGGAATATTATTACAGCTTTGATCTGGATGCGGAGGAGCAGGAACAGCTTCAGGTATGGGAGAAATTGGCTGAGGCGGTGAAACGCTCCGGCATGAGCGGCTCTGTGAGAAGTGCGGCGGAGGCCAGAAGCAGCTTTTACACGATGAATGGAAGCCTGCTTTTCTTAGGAATCTTCCTGGGATTTCTGTTTCTGATGGCTACCGTGCTGATCATCTATTATAAGCAGATCTCCGAGGGCTACGATGACAGGGAACGGTATCAGATCATGCAGAAGGTAGGCATGAGCCGCAGGGAGGTCAAAAGCTCCATCCGAAGCCAGGTGCTGACCGTATTTTATCTTCCGCTTCTGATGGCGGGCATCCATATCCTCTTTGCCTTCAATATGATCAAGCGGATCCTGCGGATGATGGGACTGTATAACATTGAGCTTTTCATTCTCTGTACAGCGGGTACAATGATTCTTTTTGCCGCGTTTTATTCACTGGTGTACAGCAGGACGGCGAAAGCCTACTATAAGATCATAAGCTGAGAAAGGCGGTTGGAGAGCCGGAACATGCATGCTCTGTTTCGAGAGAAATAGGGCATGCATGTTTGCTGTTTGCCGGGCATAAGAAAAACTGAAAATATAGCATTTCAGGGGGACATATGGTATACTGTAACAATAAGATGTTAGGGTTAAAAGATACCAGACGGATTGTTCCGCACTTTGTGCTCCCACAATCCTGCAAAAAATTCCTCATCCACTTACGTGCAAGCACGACGTGGATTCAGACCTTTTGACCCTGATATCACAATAACATAATACGAAAGGATAAGGAGGTCTCATATTATGAATGTTACAGAACGCCGGATGCAGATTTTTGACCTGCTGAAGAAGAATGAAGTAGTGGAATTAAATGAGTTGGCGAAGCAGTTTCAGGTTTCTACCATGACGATCCGAAGAGACTTGCAGATGTTTGAACGGCAGGGGCTGCTTCATATGAGCTATGGTGAGGCGTATTTGAACAAACAGTCAGTTCATGAACCCAGTTTCGCTGCAAAATCGGAAAGAAACGTGCTGCGAAAACAGAATATCGGGTATCATGCCGCACAGTTTGTAGAGGATGGAGACACGATTGTCCTGGACTGTGGAACTACGCCGCTGCAGATGCTTCCGTTTTTAGAACATAAGAAGGTAACGGTGATCACAAATTCCTGGCCAAGTGCGCATTACGCAGGGGGAAATTCAAAAATTAAGCTGATTTTTGCACCGGGCATGTATTGCGAGACGAGCGCCGGGATTACGGGAGTGCTTACGGAGGAGTTTTTTGCCCGTATTCATGCGGATAAGGTGTTTATGGGGGCGCATGGATTTGATGTGGAAAATGGCGCGATGGAACCGGATCTGGAGGTCAATTCCAAAAAGGCAGTGCTGGCATCCGGCAGAGAAAAGTTTCTGCTGGTAGATTCCACGAAATTCGGCAAGATTTATCTGATGAAGTATGCCGGACTGGAGGAGTTTCATCATATTATCACAGATGAGTATTTTGAAGTGGAAAACAGGGAGAAGCTGGAAGCTGTGTGCAGTGATGTGATCTATGCTTCCAGATAGGAAGAAAAGAGATAAAGTAAGATACTGGGAAAGCGCGGAGGCAAGTGTGACCAGACGGCAGGCGGATGAAGAAGGAGGAGAAGGATGAAGAAATATCAGTATGGAATTTTAAGCACATCCTCTATCGTGCCCAGATTTATCGGCGCGCTCCGGGAAAGCAAAACGGGAGAGGCGCTGGCTCTTGCCTCCAGGAGCGCAGAGAAAGCGGCAGAAAAGGCGGAGGAATGGAAGATACCGAGAAGCTATGGAAGCTATGAGGAGCTGCTGGCAGATCCGGATATTGAAGTGGTCTATGTGGCGATGGTAAACAGCGAGCATTACAGGTATGCGAGGAAGGCTTTGGAGGCAGGAAAGCATGTGATCTGCGAGAAACCTCTTGCTTTAAAGAAGGAGCATGCGCAGCATCTGTTTCAGCTTGCAGAGGAAAGGAAGCTTTTTCTGGCAGAGGCGCAGAAGGAAGTCTTTCTTCCTGTGATCCAGGAAGTGAAGGCGCTGATCCGGGAGGGCAGCCTGGGAGATATCCGGCTTGTGGACGTTACCAATTCTTATGTGGTGCCTGACGATAGCTGGCTGAGAAAAAAGGAGTTTGGCGGAGGAGTGCTGGCAGGCAGCGGGAGCTATCCGCTTCATCTGGCAAAATATCTGTTTGACGAGGAAGTGACGGCATACTCCGGTGTGTGTACGAAGGGAAGTTCCGGAGTGGATGAGCAGTGTATGATCAGTTTAAGTCTCGGGAACCGCATTTTGTTAGCCAGCAAGCTTTCCATGAATGGAAAAGCCATCGACAGTGCGCTGATCTTCGGAGAAAAGGGATATATCGAAATCCCGGAATACTGGAAGGCTCGCAGGGCGGTGGTTCATTATCATACAGGGGAGGAAGCCATTCTGGAGCATCCCTGCCGGTACGAGCTGATCTATGAGATCCGGCACTTTCATGAATGTATGGAAAAAGGATTGCTGCAAAGCCCGGTGATGAGCAGGGAGATGACGGTCAGCACTCTGGAAATTCTGGAAACTATACGGGGAAGCTGGGGAATCGACTGCGGGCAGTCGCTTGGCTCTCTGCCCGCGAGAATAAAAGGAGAACAGAATAATGGGAAAGACCGTGATTTTTGATATGGACGGGGTGCTGACAGACACGGAGGAAGTGAGCGCCAGAGCATGGCGGCAGAGCGGTGCGCTTCAGCAGATTAAGGATATGGAGGCTACGATTCTGGACTGCATCGGCCGAAACGAAAATGATATGCGGGAATATTTTGCGAAAAAATACGGCGCGGATTTTGAATATCAGACATTCAGGCAGAACAAAAACAGGATTTTTGAGGAGATTCTGGAGACGGAGGGGATTCCAGTGAAGAAAGGGGTCCGTGAACTGCTTTCGTTTCTGAAAGCAGAGGGCTACGGCATCGGGCTGGCCAGTTCCACCAGAGAGGTCAATATCCGCAAACGCATGGAAAAGATAGGGCTGCTGCCGTATTTCTGTACGATCACGGCAGGCGATATGGTGAAACACAGCAAGCCGGACCCGGAAATCTACCAGTTGGCTTGCCGGAATATTGGCGTAAAGCCGGAGGATGCCATTGCCATTGAGGATTCTCCCAACGGGATCCGCTCCGCATACCGGGCGGGGATGAAGGTTATCATGGTGCCGGATTTGATCCAGCCGGACGAGGAGCTTCGGGGGATGCTGTACGGGTGCTTTGGGTCGCTGCTGGAGGTCCGGGATTTTCTGGCGGAAAATTAGAGATAAAAGATAGAATTCCCTTGCATATTCCATTAAAGAATGATAAAATATTATTAGCAATTAAATTTTATAAAACACAGAGAAAAAGAGGGAACAGGGAAAGCAAAAGGTTTATGGAAGGGGTTGGTACGAATGAAAAGAAATTTAAGAAAAGCGGGATGCATAATGGCGGTGATCCTTGGAGCCGTATTCGCTTCCGGCAGCATTTTGGATGCCTCTGCTGTCGGAAATAATCTGGCAAAAGGAAGTGTATTTGAGGAGTATGAGCTGTGGGATTATACAGATGTGATCAGCGATGCTGCACAGATGGATAATTTTAAAGATTCAGCCGACGCATATCTCGCGAATAAGAGGTTTCGAAGCACAGGAATAAAAATGACGGTTTCAACCGGGGAAAATAACAGAGTAAAATTGAAAAAATCGGTGAATATATATTCGTTTTCGGACGGGACTTCCGGTACAGGCGTTGTTTTTGGCGCGGATGAAGAAAACCCGTGGAGCAAGGGAACGAATATTTCTTTCGATTTTACGAACAGTGCACAGGCGTATTTCTATTTATTTACAGCAGAGATAGGATTTTGGGGAAACGCGCCGAAAGTGTGGAAGCTTCAGGTCAGCTATGATAACGGAAAGAATTATGAAGACATAAAGGGCGGGAGAGTAACGGTGAAGGAGGAAGGGCATACGGAGGTGCTGTTTGATAAAGTAAGAATTCCGGCGCCGCTTTATAGTCTTACGGATTATTTTAATGCCCCGGATATGGCCGTTTATTCCCGTATGCCATACAGACTCCGCCTTGCGGCAGTTTCGGAAGAAAATGATGACTGGGAGGGAAGCACATCGGGAGAGGTCTGCGTGAAGAAGGTATCTTTCGGTGAGTGGGCGATTACCCTGGATGATCCGATTGATACATACCCTGTAAAAAACTTCCGAATTTCCGAACCTGTATTAAAGGCAAAGGCTCTGGGAAAGCAAAAAGCAAGGCTGACATGGAAAAAGACAGATGCCGATGGATATGAGATATATCAAAAGGCCGGAAATGGGAAATTTAAAAAGATAAAAGCTTTAAAAGCAAACAAGACAAAATATGTAGTAAAAAAGCTGAAAAAGAAAACGTATGCTTTTAAAATCCGCGCGTTTAAAGGAAAAGGGAGAAATCGAGTGTACAGTGATTTTTCAAAAATCAGGAAGGTGCGGATGAAATAACCCGGCCTGTAAAATTGCTTAAAAAAGGGGAAAAGTATTGCTTGTGTATTCCTGCAGGATGCGCTATAATGAAACCGTAAAAAATATAAAATCTTCAGGGCGGGGTGAAAGTCCCCACCGGTGGTAAAGCCCACGAGCCGCGAGGCCGATTCGGTGAGATTCCGAAGCCGACAGTATAGTCTGGATGAAAGAAGAAGGTATCATATAGATAGAAACAGGAAACGGCAGCATCGTTTTCCTGTTTGTTATATTTATGATAAGAAGGCTCTGGATGTGTATACATGCCAGAGCTTTTTGTGTCAAAGAAAAGTGCTTCGCATTTTCCTTTGCAGGATTTCCGAAGACAGCGGAAATCGGAATTTCACGTCCTGGATTTTTGACCGGGGCGTTTTTTTGTATCATGGGAAATTTTGTTCCTTATGATACAAAAACGCTCTGCGGGGATGCACACAGATGCGTATGGAAGATGCCGCTGGTGCAGCCGCATCCCGCATATTTTTATGCTTAAGCAGGAAAGAAAGGACGCAAGCGGCGCGTTGTCTGCATGGAGGAAGAAAATGGAAGACAGAGATTATATGAGGATCGCCCTGGAGGAGGCGGTAAAAGGGGAGGGATGGACGAACCCCAACCCGATGGTGGGAGCTGTGATTGTAAAGGACGGGAGGATCATCGGCAGAGGATATCACCGCAGGTACGGAGAGCCGCATGCGGAGCGGAATGCGATCGCGGACTGTCAGGAAAGCATGGAAGGGGCGGCCATCTATGTGACGCTGGAGCCATGCTGCCATCACGGGAAGCAGCCGCCCTGTACGGAGGCGGTCATCCGGGAGGGATTTTCCAGGGTGGTCATCGGTTCGGATGATCCGAACCCTCTCGTCGCCGGAAAGGGGATCCGAATGCTGAGAGAGCATGGAATCACTGTGGACACGGGAGTGCTGAAGGAAGAATGCGATGCCATAAACCGGGTGTTTTTTCATTATATCCGCACAAAGACGCCGTATGTGGTCATGAAGTATGCCATGACGATGGATGGAAAGATTGCCACATGTACCGGAGCATCCAGGTGGATCACCGGGGAGGCGGCGAGGCTTCATGTGCAGAAGTCCCGTCACAGATATGCGGGGATCATGGTGGGAGTGGGTACGGTGCTTCTGGATGATCCCATGCTGAACTGCCGTCTGCCGGAGGGGAATTCTCCCGTCCGTATTATCTGTGACACGAACCTGCGGACACCTCTGGAAGCAAAGGTGGTAAAAACGGCGGGGGAAATCCCTACGATCCTGGCGACGGCATGTGAGGATGAGAAAAGAAGGAGAGCTTATGAGGAGCGGGGGTGTGAGATCCTTTCTGTCTCAAAGGAGGAAGGCCATATTTCTCTTTCGGAGCTGATGCGCAGCCTGGGAGAACGAAAGATGGACAGTATTCTTCTGGAGGGAGGGGCGGAGCTGAATGACAGCGCGCTTCGGGCAGGGATCGTAAATCAGGTGCAGGCATATATCGCGCCGAAGATTTTCGGCGGCAGGGACGCCAGATCGCCTGTGGGTGGCAGAGGCGTGGAGCTGCCGGAGCAGGCGTTTCGTCTGAAAAACTGCCGGATACAGGAGATCGGCGAAGACATTCTGATGGAGTGGGAGGTGGATCGGTGTTTACCGGAATCATAGAAGAGAAAGGACGGATCGTCAGCATCCGGCGGGGAGTGCGATCCTCCGTCTTGCAGATCGCGGGGCAGCGGGTCTTTGAGGATCTGAAAATTGGTGACAGCGTGGCGGTAAACGGCGTATGCCTGACCGTTACCGGTATGGCAAAGGGCAGTTTTACGGCTGATGTGATGAGCGAGACATTAAGCAGAAGCTCATTGGGAGAACTAAAGGTGAACAGTGCCGTGAACCTGGAGCGGGCGATGGCGGCAGACGGCAGGTTCGGCGGACATATCGTGTCCGGACACATTGATGGCACAGGGGTCATCAGCAAAATCGAGAGGGATGACAATGCCGTCTGGTACACGATCAGGGCGTCGGAAAAGCTGATGCGGTGCATTGTGGAAAAAGGTTCCATTGCCATTGATGGAATCAGCCTCACGGTGGCAGGGACGAGCCGGGAGGAATTTCGTGTTTCAATAATTCCTCACACGATGCGGGAGACGGTTTTGGACACGAAAAAGGTGGGGAGTATCGTAAATCTGGAGAATGATGTTGTGGGGAAATATATCGAGAGGTTTCTTTCATGGCCTGCGAGGGAGGAAAAATCGAAAGCTCCGGAGAGTGGGATCACGATGGAATTTCTTGCGAAAGCAGGATTTTAAAACTGGGAGGTAATAAATGTTTACATTTCATACAATCGAAGAGGCGGCAGAGGATCTGAGAAAAGGGAAGATCATCATGGTAACGGACGATGAATACCGGGAGAATGAGGGGGACTTCATCTGCGCGGCAGAGTTTGCCACCACGGAGAATATCAACTTCATGGCAACCCACGGCAGAGGGCTGATCTGTATGCCAATGGCGGAAAAATATATTAAAAAGCTGCAGCTCCCCCAGATGGTGAATTTGAATACGGACAATCATGAGACAGCGTTTACCGTGTCCATCGACCATGTGGACACCAGCACGGGAATTTCGGCGGCGGAGCGCTCCATTACGGCTATAAAATGCGTGGAGGAGGATGCGAAGCCGGAGGATTTTCGCAGGCCCGGACATATGTTTCCTCTTCTGGCGAGGAAAAACGGCGTGCTGGAGCGGAACGGACACACAGAGGCAACCGTGGATCTTCTGCGGATCGCGGGGCTAAAGGAGTGCGGGCTGTGCTGCGAGATCATGCGGGAGGACGGCACCATGATGCGGACCGCGGAGCTGAAAGAGCTGGCAGAAAAATACGGGATCAAATTTATCACCATTGCCCAGCTTCAGCAGTACCGGAAGGTGCATGATAAGCTGGCGGAGCGGGTGGCAGATGTAAAGATGCCTACAAAATACGGAGAGTTCCGGGCATATGGATATATCAATAAGCTGAACGGGGAGCATCATGTAGCGCTGGTGAAAGGGGATATTTCAGACGGCAGGGACATTCTGTGCAGGGTACATTCCGAGTGTCTGACGGGCGATACGTTTGGTTCCCTGCGCTGTGACTGCGGCCAGCAGTTTGCGGCGGCCATGACGCAGATCGAGAAGGAAGGCAGAGGCATCATGCTCTACATGCGTCAGGAGGGCAGAGGCATCGGCCTGATGAATAAGCTGAGGGCCTACGAGCTTCAGGAGCAGGGGATGGATACGGTAGAAGCAAATCTTGCCCTTGGCTTTGACGAGGATCTGCGGGAGTATTACATCGGCTCCCAGATCCTCCGGGACCTGGGGGTGAGATCCATGCGTCTGCTGACGAACAATCCGCTGAAGGTGCATGGACTGGAGGATTACGGCATCGAGATCATCCGCCGGGTGCCGATCCAGATGGAGGCTACGAAGTACGATGCCTTTTATCTGAAGACAAAACAGAAAAAGATGGGGCATATCCTGAATTATTAAAAAGGATCGGATATTTGACGGAAGGCTTGTGAAGTGCCTGAGGCACGCATAGGTGCAGGAAGGGAACCGGCGATATCAAAGGTCCGGTATGAGAAGTGCTTTGAAATGATGTAACAGGTCAGCTTGTCTGAACTGTTACGAAATGATATCTGCACAGGAGGATGCGGATACAGAGAGGCGAAACCATAAGGCAGATAAGCAGAAAGGAAAATAAAAATGAACGTATTTGAAGGAAAAGTTGTATCAAAGGATATCAGAGTCGGAATCGTAGCGGCGAGATTTAATGAATTTATCGTATCCAGGCTGGTGGGAGGGGCTCTGGACGGCCTGAAGAGGCATGATGTGAAGGAGGAAGACATTGATCTTGCCTGGGTTCCGGGAGCCTTTGAAATTCCGCTGATCGCATCCAGGATGGCGAAGAGCGGAAAATATGATGCAGTCATCTGCCTGGGGGCAGTCATCCGGGGAGCTACTTCCCACTACGACTATGTGTGCAATGAGGTTTCCAAAGGAATCGCCTCCGTGTCTCTGGCCTCCGGAATTCCGGTGATGTTCGGCATCGTTACCACAGAAAATATCGAGCAGGCCATCGAGCGGGCAGGCACCAAGGCAGGAAATAAAGGGTATGACTGTGCGCTGGGAGCTATTGAGATGGTGAACCTGATCCGCAGGATGGGGGCGCAGGACAGTTGATTACTTTGCCCGAAAAGATTTTTTGATGTTGTTTATAGTTTTTTCAAGTGCCTGATACTGTTTCTGGCACTTTGATTTTTCTGTGTTAAACTGAACGTCCGTAGGAAGCGTGATGTAGTAAACAGTAGAGTTAACCCGTTTCAGATATTGGAAAGCAGGCAGGTAAGAGACACGCTCTGCATATTCCGAACCGCTGCACCACTCGATCGTAAACAGGTGTCCATAGTATCCGCTGCGGTAGTTGGATTTTGAACAAAAAGAGATATGATCGTCCCCTGTCAGGATAATATATCCATATTTTTTCCATGCGGGCGGCAGAGTCAGCCGTATCTTTTTGTAAGAAACGACAGTCTTTCCCTTTTTCGTCTCTCTGATCTTCAGCTCCGGATTTTTCTTTGGCAGGATCACAAGGCAGCAGGATTCGTAGGCGTCTCCGCTGGGTACGGTAATATAGTCGATCCCTGCGCGCTGGGCCGTTACCTTGATTTTTGAATTTCCCTGTACGGTATAGGAAAACAGGGAAGTATCTTTGTCGTAATGGGCGACTTCCGGAAGGCTGTCGGAATTTACCAGTGTAAGAATTTTACTTTTGCCCTCTTTCATAATAACTGTCTTTTTTTTGAATTGCCTGTCCGCTGCCTGGGCTGTCAGCGTAAATCCCAGACACAGCGTAAAGATGCCGGCAAGAACCAGCAGTTTCTTTGTCCATTTCATAGCAGAACCTCCTTTGTCTGATGTATAGTCATGTGATACGATGCCAGGATTGCTTTTGGCAGCTTTTGACCTTAACATGATTATACCTGTAAAGAGCAGATAAAAAAAGAAAGATTTCTCTAAATTAAGAAAAATTAAGGGCTGCAGGCTGTTATTCTGCTTTGTCAGCCGGAGCAGAAGCCGTGGATTCGTACGGAGCAAGGTATCTTTGGAGTTCCTCAAAGTGTCCGCCATAGATCAGCTCCAGCAGCCAGTTCGTCCTGCGCAGGGATTTTTCAAGCTGTACTTCCGTCAGAAGGCCCTCCGCCGTGGCGTCTGCCAGTTCGTCCAGGTCAAGAACCTTCACAAAACCATCCGGGTAAACCAGCACATCGGCCAGCAGATCCGTGAAGATGTATGTATCCGTGTCGGGATCCCAGGAATGGGAGATGATATCGCAGTACCAGCAGATCAGGTTGTCCTCTGCATCGCAAAACTTGCTCACCTTAATTCCTTTTTTTAGAAAATAACAGGACATGCCGTGGTGCAGGTCCTTTTTGGGGCGGATCGTGTTCCACTTTGTGATCAGAATTTCTTCATCGCGGTACAGAAGGATATCGTCTTTCAGCAAAATACATTCGTTGGGAATCAGCCGTTTGCGGTATAAAATAGGTGATGTCATCGCTCTCTCCTCCATTTCTTGCAGTTTCTTTGCGAAAATAATCTAAGTTTTTCAGTTATTATACGGTAAAATATAAGAAATGTCTATTCTTTTTAGATTACTTTTTCCTAACGGTTAGGAGAAACGACCGTCCTCTTTATGCCGTAACTCCGCCGCATGTTTTATATTTGTATTTACTTCCGGAAAATGATGCGGTATATTTTAAGTAATACACACAGAAGGATGGAGGCAAAAGCATGAATATTATAGGTATCATCGGGGCTATGGATGTGGAAGTGGATGCCCTGAAAAAAGACATGGATATAAAACGTGAGGTAAAACGGGCAGGGATGACCTTCTGCGAGGGTGAGCTGTGCGGGATGGATGCTGTGGTAGTGAGAAGCGGCGTGGGAAAGGTGAATGCGGCAGTCTGCACTCAGATTCTGATTGATGAGTTCCAGGTAGATGCAGTGGTCAATACAGGAATCGCAGGTTCCCTGAAGGCGGAGATCAATATCGGGGATCTGGTGATTTCCACGGATCTGGTGCACCATGATATGGATGCGATGGGATTTGGATATCCGTTGGGGCAGATCCCGCAGATGGATGTTTTCTCTTTCAGGGCGGATGAGGAGCTGGCAGAGCTTGCGAAGAAAGCCTGTGAAGAGGTTAATCCGGAAATTCAGGTCTTTCGGGGAAGGATCGTCAGCGGCGACCAGTTCGTATCGGACAAGGCTGTGAAAGAAAAAATAGCGGGAAATTTCGACGGATACTGTACAGAGATGGAGGGAGCCGCCATCGCCCAGGCCGCCTTCTTAAACGGCGTTCCCTTCGTAGTGGTGCGCGCTATTTCTGATAAGGCAGATGACAGCGCAACCATGGATTATCCGGCATTCGAGCGCCTTGCGGTGGAGCACAGCGTGAAGCTCATCGAAAAATTTGTTACCCTCTTAAAGTAAAAGAAGAATCTCCTCCTTTCGATAGGGTTCATGGGAGAAAAAGCCTGAAAAACCGAGGTTTTCAGGCTTTTTTTGTCGGACGGTTTTGCTTTGCAGACAGAGAAAATCCGGCTATAATGGCGGGGTAAAAGCAAAAGGCTTCTGGCGTGTACGGAAAATGCAGCCCTGGGGACGGGCTTTCCGGAAAACGTCCCGGCATGGCGGAAGCTGGTCAAATGACTTTCGCAGCATCTGCGAAAATGATAAGGGGGATATCGTATTATGTCACAATTTATGCAGCAGAATTTTTTACTTTATGGAATGGCAGTTGCAGGCGTTTTAGGGGTGGTAAGCCAGGTGATTCTGCGGGTGGTGTATGACAAACTCATCCGTGACATGGAAAAACCGGCGTTTGCAAAGGGAAAATATATGAGACAGTTAAAGCAGCGGTACAATTTGTACAGGCGTACCCAGACGGGAGCGGACAGCATCAGCGTCTTTATCCAGAAAAGTATGATGGAATATAAATATATGGGTATGACCCTTCATACCTGGCGGCGTATGGGCGCATATGTATTTGTACTCTGTGCGGCCGCCGGTGGAACGGGATGGTATCTGGCGGGGACTGTGCAGTTGGCAGAAACCCTGCGCCAGAATTATCTGTGGGCGGTCCTTGCCAGCGCCCTTCTGATCGCCGGAGCCTATGGCGTGACGGATACGGGGTACCGGAGGAAGTATCTGGAGACGGGGCTGCGCAGCCTGTTTACTAACAGCAGTACCCAGGCGGCACAGTCTGTAGATCCCGCTGATTCTGCGGTACAGCGGGGGAATGTACGGCAGGAGACGAGACGCAGGCGGACGGCAGCGGAGGATTCCGGACATAGTGGAGAGCTGACGGTGATGCAGGTGGAGAATCTGACAGAGGCCGAGCGAAAAGGCAGGCGGGAAGCAGGAAAAGAAAGGGCGGCTCTCAAAGCGGCGCCGGAGACACAGAAAAAGAGGAGTAAGATCATAGAGACGAAGGCGCAGCGGGATAAGCGCGAACTGAAGGCAAACCTGGCAAAAATAAAGGAGGGGATTGCAGAAACTGCGGCGGCGGAGCGGCAAAAAGAGCGGAGCAGAGAGCAGAATACGGAGATTCTGCGGCAGATGGATCCTGCCGAGCAGGAGCGTGTAATCCGTGAGGTGTTGAAGGAGTTTCTGTGATTGTATCTTGATAAAGTAACACAACTTTGTTAAAATGGGGAAGAAATGCAGGCAGCAGCCATGATGCTGCCGCCCATAATACAATAAAGGAGTGTTAGAAATGGCAGAGAAAGTAACGTTTGATTATTCAAAGGCAGCGAAATTTATTGGCGAAAACGAATTGGCTCCTATGGAAAAACTGGTAAAGGATGCCAGGGAGGTTCTTGTCAGCAGGACAGGCGCGGGAAATGATTTCCTGGGGTGGATCGATCTGCCTGTAGATTATGATAAAGAGGAGTTTGAGAGAATCGAGAAGGCTGCTGAGAAGATCAAAGCAGACAGCGAGGTTCTGGTAGTGATCGGTATCGGAGGTTCTTATCTGGGAGCAAGGGCGGCGATTGAATTCCTCCGTCACAGCTTTTATAACAATGTTTCAAAGGAGATCCGCAGGACGCCGGAAATCTATTTTGTGGGAAACAGCATCAGCAGTACCTATCTGGCTCACCTGATTGATGTGATCGGAAACAGAGATTTTTCTGTTAATATGATCTCAAAATCAGGAACTACCACGGAACCGGCGATTGCTTTCCGCATCTTTAAGGAAATGCTGGAGAAGAAATACGGAAAAGAAGAAGCGGCAAAGAGGATCTATGCGACAACGGACAAGGCGAGAGGATCTTTAAAGAATCTGGCTACAGAGGAAGGCTATGAGAGCTTTGTCGTTCCGGATGACGTGGGTGGAAGATTCTCAGTACTGACAGCCGTGGGCCTGCTCCCCATCGCAGTCAGCGGAGCAGATATCAAAAAGCTCATGGAAGGCGCCGCAGCCGGAAGAAAGCGCGCGCTGGAGGCTGATTTTGCTGACAATGACGCATTAAAATATGCAGCGATCCGGAACATCCTGCTGAGAAAAGGAAAAATGATCGAGATTCTGGCAAACTATGAGCCGAGCCTTCACTATGTATCTGAGTGGTGGAAACAGTTATACGGTGAGTCCGAAGGAAAGGACCAGAAGGGTATCTTCCCTGCATCTGTAGACCTTACTACAGATCTTCACTCTATGGGACAGTTCATTCAGGACGGAAGCCGTATCATGTTTGAGACCGTATTGAACGTGGAAAAATCACGCTGTGAACTGGTGATCGGCAAAGAGCCGTCAGATCTCGACGGACTGAACTATCTGGCAGGAAAGACCGTTGATTTCGTGAACAAGAGCGCCATGAACGGAACCATTCTTGCACATACGGATGGAAGCGTACCGAACCTTATGGTAACCATTCCGGAACAGAATGAGTATTATCTGGGTGAGCTGTTCTATTTCTTCGAGTTTGCGTGCGGCATCAGCGGATACCTTCTGGGTGTAAATCCATTCAACCAGCCGGGTGTTGAGAGCTACAAGAGAAATATGTTTGCGTTACTTGGAAAGCCGGGATATGAGGCAGAAAGAGAAGAGTTGTTAAAGAGACTGTAAAAATTATATAAAAGGGTGCTGTGCATAAAGAATAAACCGCACAGCACTTTTTTCGTCTTTTCATGAACCGCAGCTAATCCTCCTCGATCACATGAAATTCCAGATAATCAAAATCAACCGTCTCAATAAAATTATCCTGATAAAACCGGGTTTTGGCGTGGCGTTTAAATTCCCTTATGGTGGAGTCCAGCCAGATCGGTTTTCCCAGGTCAAAGGTGTAGCACATTTCCTCCAGCGCACGGAATACCTTGTGCGTCCTGGTATCGCTGGAAGGGTCTTCTACAACGGTATCGGCAATCATACGATTGTCTTTCCATAGTTTTCCCCAGACACGGAACATGTTTGTTACCTCCTTGCGGCAATCTATTCTTCGGATGCTACAGTTATCTCGGTTTGCGGCGGATTAAAATGGTTGTATACCATTTTGGTGATCTCCCGGATATGGGTGATCGCCTGATTGCCGCTGTCCCATTTGCTGGACATGATGCACAGGACGAAATCTCCGCCGGGAGAGTAGATGATGGAAGAGTCATTTTCCGCATCGCTGACCTCTCCGGTCTTATTGGCGCTGATGGCCTCATCGGGCAGGGCTGATGGTATCTTGTAAGTGATTTCCTGAGCGAGCAGCAGATCTTCCATCTTTCTGGATGCCATATGAGAAACCAGCGTTCCGTCGTAGATCCGGGAGAGCAGCTCGCCGCAGTCTCTTGCGGAGGTTCTGTTGATATCGGAAGGGTTATGCCGGAGACTGGAATCCTCCAGACCGTTTACCTGCCGGGTATCGGAAAAGCCCTGGCGCTTTGCGAAATTGTTCAGGAAGGAAAGACCGTCTTTATGGTCGTGTTTTTCGCTCAGGCAGCGCACCAGCTCGTTGGCAGCTTCATTATCGCTTACCGTGATCATCTCGTGTAAAAGGCGGTCAATGGTTTCTGTTTCCTCCAGAGTGCCGTTATGAATTTGCTCCATAACTGCCCCCATGATAAAAAGCTTGATCAGGCTGGCGGATTCCATAGGATTCTCATTGATACTGATCACTTCACCATTTGAAAGATTTTTTACATACACAGACCAGTTTCCGGAATAGCCCTCCGTCATGGAGGTAAGCTCTTCTTCCAGATGCTCCCAGGACAGGGATACCTCTGTCAAATCCAGATAATTTGGCTGGAACTGTACAAGGAGACGGACATCAGCCATAAGTTCAGAAGCTGCGTCGCCGGTATTTGCCAGTGGAGAACCGTCTGCATATTCTACCATAATAGAGCCTTTGGCACTGTCCTCTGAATCTGCTTCTTCTGTTTCTATAGGGCTGTCAGGCAGTTCCGTTTCCATATAATGTTCGGAGGGGACTTCCGATTCCGATGCAGCTTCTGTGTCAGGCATTTCTGCAGACGCTGATTCCGACGCGTCCTCTGTGTCTGAGGCAGGCTCAGAGGAGAGCTCTGTGGAGGGATCCTCCGTCTGGGAGGTCTCCGGGGAGCGCTCCGTTTCCTGCAGGAAGGACTGTGCTGTAGGGGAATAGGTTCCGATGTTGTGCATTCCGGCGTATAAAAGACCGAGAGCGCCGGCTCCGGCAAGTGCTTTTACCAGCCGGAAATTAAGGTTGTGTGGTATCTTCCAATCAAATTTCATATATGTCCAGCCTTTGCGTAGTATTCTTCTGTTACAGTTCGGCCCTTGGCTGAACTGTAACAATCATACAATATTTATAACTGTTCAGCCATGCACAAAATAAACAAAAATTTTACGCAATACAGATTCCAAAACAAATATTTTTATCGGTTTTATACAAAAAAAGAATGAGAAGCCCGGATTCGTAAAGGAATTTTCGGAAAAAAGAAAGCGGGATATCAGCGGGTTTGCAGATGCGGGAGGAAAATAGGGAGAGTCGGAAGGAGCCGGATTTTTTGGCGGGCGGCGGTGCGGGGAATATGAATAAAGTCTTAACAATTCTTAAATATATTGTGAGGTTCCTTGAGAATAGAAGTCCAGCCTGTTATACTTTGTTTTATGGCTGACCGGCAGGGTTATGAACCATAGGAAAATAGCAGTAGGGGACAGGAGAGGGACATGAAAAAGATATGGGAAAAAGCGGCGGCGTTTATCCCGGCATACGGCCGGGTGCCTTTGATTCTGGCAGTTGTGTTTAATATGACAGTCTACGGGGGCTCCCGGATGCTCACAAAAGGCTGGCATCATTTTAATATTGAAGGACCGTTGGATGCACTGATTCCCTTCTGGCCGCCGTCTGCGGCGGTATATCTGGGGTGCTACCTGTTCTGGTGTGTAAATTATATTCTGATCGCCCGTCAGGGGAAAAAAGAGGTTTATGAATTTTTTGCGGGGGATCTGCTGTCCAGGTGTATCTGCCTGCTGTTCTTCTGTGCATTTCCCACCACGAATATCCGCCCGGAAGTGGCCCCGGAGGGTTTCTGGAATCAGGTCATGCGTTTTGTTTACACCATAGATGCGGCGGATAACCTGTTCCCTTCGATCCACTGTCTGGTGAGCTGGTTCTGTTACATAGGGCTGCGGGGAAGGAGAGATATCCCGGTCTGGTACCGGGCCGCCTCCTGCATCATGGCGGTGCTGGTCTGCATTTCCACGCTGACGACGAAGCAGCATGTGATCGTGGATGTGTTTGGAGGCGTATTTCTGGCAGAATTCTGTCTGAGGATGGGGAAAAGGCCGAAGCTTTGCAGGATGTATGAAAGGCTGATTACTCCATCAGAATGGAAGCTTTTCAGGCGGAAAGGAGGAATTCTGTGAAAGGGAAAAAAGCCATAGGAAATCTGCTCTTTCTTCTGGTAGTCTTCGGGCTGACCGTTTACGGGGTATTTCGCGGACAGGATCTGGGGGAACTGTTGGCGGTGATCCGGACGGTGGATATCCGGTGGTTGATTCCGGGAGTGATTCTTGTCATCTTTTTTATCTGGGGTGAATCTATTATTATATGGTACATGATGGGTTCTTTTGGGATTCGTCTGAAGAAGAGGATATGCTTTCTTTTTTCCTCTGTGGGATTCTTTTTTAGCTGCATCACGCCTTCGGCCAGCGGAGGGCAGCCCATGCAGATCTACTATATGAAAAAAGAAAAGATACCGATTCCAGTGTCTACGGTGATCCTGATGATCGTCACGATTACATATAAGCTGGTGCTGGTCGTTATAGGACTGGGGGTTCTTCTGTTTGGAAGAGGATTTATCCATCATTATCTGGAGGAGGTTCGGCCCGTTTTCTGTCTGGGGCTGGCGCTGAATGTTTTCTGTGTAACCCTTATGTCGGTGCTGGTATTTCATCCGCTGCTGGCAGAGAGAATCTTGACGAAGGGGCTGGACTGGATGGAGAGGCTGCGCCTGATGAAGCGGAGGGCAGAGCGGCGGGAAAAGCTTCAGGTCTCTATGGAGACGTACCGGGAGACGGCGGCGTATTTAAAGGGACACGGGAAGGTGACGGCTGCGGTTATAGGGATCACATTTGTCCAGAGGATCGCCCTGTTCGCCGTTACATGGACGATTTACCGGGCCTTTCACCTGTCCGGAACGGCTGTGTGGGAGGTGGTGCTTTTGCAGGCGGTGATTTCCGTTTCTGTTGATATGCTTCCGCTTCCGGGCGGAATGGGAATCAGCGAGAGTCTGTTTATGAAAATTTTCGTGCCGGTTTTCGGGGCAGTGACGCTTCCGGGAATGATTTTATCCCGGGGACTCGGGTATTACACACAGCTTTTGATCAGTGCGGTATTTACTGTGGTGACACAATTTTACTATATGAGAAAAGAGAGAAGAGAAAAAGCGGGAGGATAAATGAGATGATAGGATTTTATGATTATACGGTGGTGCTGACTTATATCAGTCTGGCGTCTTCCATAATGGGGATTTTCTGTGCGATATCCGGGAGGATGGCATGGGCGGTTTTCTTTCTGGCTTTTTCCGGTCTGTGCGATATGTTTGACGGAAAGATCGCACGGACGAAAAAAAACCGGACGGAGGATCAGAAAAGCTTTGGGATTCAGATCGATTCCCTCTGCGATATCGTGTGTTTCGGGGTGCTTCCCATCATCATCTGTTATAAGACGGGCATGAACCGGCTGCCCGGCATGGCGATTCTTGTGTTCTACGGGATCGCAGGAGTGATACGGCTGGGATATTTTAATGTCATGGAAGCGAGGCGCCAGGCGGAGAGCAGCGGGGAGAGGAAGTATTATCAGGGACTTCCCATCACATCGATGGCGATCGCACTGCCGATCCTGTATGTGGTCTATCCTCTGTTTCCCGGCAGGGGCATCTTTATCGCGGCAGAGCATGTCCTGGTGGCGGTGGTGGGGGCTTTGTTCATCACAGATTTCAAACTGAAAAAACCCTCGGTGAAAGGTGTGTTTATGATCACGGCGGCGGTAGCGGTTTCCGTTGTGGTGCTGCTGATGGTCTGGAGAGGCTGGGGGCGTTTTCTGCATTTTCGCAGATAGAAAGGAAGAGAGATGCATTTTACAGCAGACAGAAACGGAAAGATCAAACCAGAAGATTCGGCGCAGGACCGTCTGCTGACGGTTCTTTACGGACATGGGGCAGGGCGGGTTTTGCTGAAGCTTCTGATTTCCCCGGCGTTTTCGAAGCTTGGCGGACGGCTTTTGGATTCCGGATTTTCAAAGGCGCTGATTCCGCTTTTTATCAAAAACCACGGAATTCATATGGAGGACTTTGAGAAGCGGCAGTATACGTCCTACAATGATTTTTTTACACGCAGGCTGGCCCCGGGCGCCAGAAAGGTGGAGGAACAGCCGGAGCTTTTTGTCAGCCCCTGTGACAGCAGGCTGGCCGTCTATGCTCTTGACGGAAGGAAAAGATTCAGGATCAAGAATACGCTGTACACCGCAGAGAGCCTTTTGCGGAGCCGGAAGCTGGCAGAGAAATACCGGGGCGGCTATGTGTGGGTATTCCGTCTCTGCGTGGAGGACTATCACCGTTATATCTATACGGATGGGGGATGCACATCAAAGAATGTCCGGATTCCGGGTGTGTTTCACACGGTGAATCCGGCGGCGAATGATAAAGTGCCGGTTTATAAAGAAAATACAAGGGAATACTGCCTGCTCCGGTCAGAGAACTTCGGCACTGTGGTTCTGATGGAGGTAGGAGCCATGCTGGTGGGAAAGATTGAGAACCGTCCGGTGAAGGGAAAGGTAAAGAGAGGGCAGGAAAAGGGGAATTTTGCTTTCGGAGGTTCTACGGTCATCCTGATGACGCAGGCGGGAGCGGTTCTGCCGGATGCAGATATTCTGGAGAATTCCCTGCGGGGAATGGAGACAAAGGTAAGACTGGGGGAACGTGTAGGGATCGGGATGTTTTCAGGTAAAGGAGTATAAAGAATGGATATGATCGAGTTTTTGAAGGCAGTTTTGTTTGGAATCGTGGAGGGAGTGACCGAGTGGCTTCCCATCAGCAGCACGGGACATATGATCATCCTGGATGAAGTGGTAAAGCTGAATGTGTCGGAGGAATTTTTGTCGATGTTTCTGGTGGTCATCCAGCTTGGGGCGATCCTGGCGGTGGTCCTTCTGTTCTGGAACCAGCTTTTTCCTTTTTCTTTTAAGGAGAGGCCTTATGTGAAAAAGGATATCTTTGAGATGTGGTTTAAAATCATTGTGTCCTGCGTTCCGGCGGCAGTGGTGGGGGTTTTGTTTGAGGAGCAGCTTGATGCATGGTTCTATAATTATCAGACGGTAGCTGTGATGCTGATTCTTTTTGGCGTCGCTTTTATCTGGATCGAGAACAGGAACGCAGGGAAGGATGCAAAAATAACTTCTATTGCGGAGATCACCTGGAAAACGGCCTTCTGGATCGGAATGTTCCAGCTCATTGCGGCAGTCTTTCCGGGAACCTCCCGCTCCGGCGCCACGATCCTTGGGGGGATCATGCTGGGACTTTCCAGAACGGTAGCGGCAGAGTATACGTTCTTTCTGGCAGTTCCGGTCATGTTCGGGGCGAGCCTTTTGAAAATCGTAAAGTTCGGACTGGATTTTTCTGCGCCGGAGCTGATGATCCTTCTGGTGGGAATGACGGTGGCGTTCGTGACCTCTATTGTTGTCATAAAATTTCTGCTTGGCTATATCCGAAAGCATGATTTCAAGGTGTTCGGATGGTACCGGATTATTCTGGGGATCGTTGTGCTGGCCTTTTTTATGCTGCGGCAGAACGGTTAATTTTAAGCTTTGTAGCTTTTGGTTTTGCTTATGTGGGTGGAGTTCCTGCTTCAAATCGACTGTGAATAGTAACTTTTTGTCAGAACTTGCGATATTTTCCCCGCCCTTTTGCAGAAGGAATGTGCTATACTTTTGGCGTAAGGAGGGGAACAAATGGGCGAAACCAGGTATATGATTTCCGACATGGCTAAAAAGGTCGATGTGGAAGCGCATGTGCTCCGGTACTGGGAAGAGGAATTGGAGATCGGAATTTCACGGACAGAGCTGGGGCACCGTTACTATACCGAGGAGGATATCAGGCTATTCCTGAAGATTAAGGAACTAAAAGAGAGAGGGCTTCAGTTAAAAGCCATCAAGGTGCTGATCCCGAAGCTGGAAAAGAAGAAGGAAGGGTGCAAAGAGCAGGAAGAGGCCCCGGAGGATTCCGTTACCCTTCCGGAAGAGGAAAAAGACGGGGAGACTTCGGCAGAGACACTTCCTGCTATCGGACCGGATCCGGACAAGCTGAAACAGTTCGAGAATATTGTTACCGGAATCTTCCGCCAGGTGATTCAGGATAACAATGCGGAGCTGGAGTGCAGGATCACGGACAGCGTGACGAAGGAGATGAATCTTCTCATGCAGGTGCGGGAGGAAAAGGAAGAAGAGCGTTTCCGCCGCCTGGACGAGACGATTCGTTCCTACCAGAAAAACAGGCAGCTCGTGGCAGCGGCAAAGGAGCCGGAGGGAAAAAGAAAAAGGTGGCTTGGATTTTTTTCATAAATATACAGGGAAGCACGCCAAAGGCGGGCTTCCCTGTATATTTTTGCCGGTATGTACCGGATAATAGCTGACAGAATTATTCAGCGGAGATCGCACCTGTCGGGCACTCAGCTTCACATGTTCCGCAGTCTAAGCATGAATCAGCATCGATCACGTATTTTCCATCGCCTTCGCTGATTGCTTCTGCCGGACATACGCCAGCGCATGTTCCACAAGATACACATTCATCAGAAATTACATATGCCATGATAATTTTCCTCCTATTTCTTTCGGCTTGGACTTTTTCTTCAAGTCTTATGATTGATTTTAATACATTTTATAGGATTATACAAGAAGAAAATTTATGAAATTGTCAGCCAGTGTTATACATATTTTTTCAATCAGCCTCTGGAAAATTTTATTCATCAATGAGAGAGGATCTGCCCTTTGAACAGCAACAGATCTATGGACATTTTCACAAAAATGTGTTAGTATCAACGAATATATATAGACATAAGTAATAAAATATTAAAGTGGGAGGAGGAACAATATGTTTCCAAAGAAAATGAAGAAAGTGGGGGCGATGTTTCTGGCAGCGTGCGTCATGCTGGGATCTGTACAGCTTCCGCCGCTTCAGACAAAAGCGGCAGCCGCGAATCTGGCTCTGACTGCTGTGGCAACGGCTTCAAATTCAGAGAAAGACAATGGAATTGCCCGGATTAATGACGGCGACATGAGCACCCGATGGTCGCATGACGAGTCTGCCAATTCATGGGCACAGCTCACCTGGGATACTGCCCAGACGATGAAAAGCTTCCGGATCAACTGGGAAGTAGCAAGAACAGCCAATTACAGCCTGCAGATATCGAATGATGGGGCAACCTGGCAGGATATCTGGACCAGGAACGGCGCGCCCGGCAGCACGACGGACGAGATCACTCTGGACGAGCCGGTGACATCAAAATATCTGAGGCTGAATATGGAAGGGATCACCGACAGCGTCTGGCAGGCAGTATCGGTCTATGAACTTGAAGTTTATGCAACCTCGCTCGAGGATGCCAGAAGCGATGTGGACAAACTGGTCTCCGGCATTACGGCGCCGCAGGTAGCGGCAGACGGCAGAAGCATCACCATGCCGGAAGTACCGGAAGGTGTGTCTGTTCGTTTCTGCGCTGATTATGAGCAGGTCATCGGTGAGGATGGAACTATTTATCCTCCATATGAAGATAAAGTGGTAAAAGGCTTTTTTGAAGTAACACAGGGTGAGGAAAAAGCCAAAACGAGTGAATTTACCGTGAACGTCGCAGGCATATATCCGCAGGAAGCGGGAGCGAATGAAAAGCCGTCTGTGATTCCGGAGCTGCAGGAATGGCATGGCGGAAAAGGCCAGTTCGTACCTTCTGCATCAAGTAAGATCGTGGCAGCCCCGGAGCTTGCCAAAACAGCGGCCATCTTTGCGGCTGATTACGAAGATATTACAGGAAATCCGATTGAAGTCGTAGAAGGAAATCTTCTGGATGCTGCAGCAGGCGATTTCTGCCTGACGCTGGATACAGACGATCAGGGACTTGGCAAGGAAGGATATCTCCTGAGGATCGGAAATGTTGCAGTTGTAGAAGCGGCGGAGGCGACCGGCGCATACTGGGGAACGGTCAGCATCCTGCAGATCCTGAAGCAGACAGGCGGCACGATTGCAAAAGGTATCGCCAGAGATTACCCGAAATATGAAGTGAGGGGATTCAGTCTCGATGTGGGAAGAAAACCCTTTTCTATGGATACTGTAAAACAGTTTGCAAAAAATATGTCCTGGTACAAGCTGAACAGCTTCCAGGTACATGTCAGCGACGATCTGATCTTCATGGAAGATTATTATAATGATTCAGAAGACAAGTCAAAGGATGCGGTTCTTAATTTGACAAAGGAGAATGCGTACTCCGGTTTTCGCCTGGAATCCAGCCTTGTCAATGAAGAAACAGGAGTATCGCTGACTTCTGAAGATATGTATTATACAAAGGATGAGTTCCGGAGCTTCATAAAGGACAGCAGGACCATCGGCGTGGATATTGTTCCTGAAATCGATATGCCGGCGCATGCGCTTGCCATTACAAGAGTATTTCCGGAATATATGAGCTGGGATTGGATCTCAAGTACCCATCGGCCGATCATTGATGAACTGGATCTGACGAATCCGGAATCCACAGAACTGGCAAAGCGCATCTGGAATGATTATTTTGAAGGGGACGATCCGGTTTTTGATGAGGAAACTACGGTACATATCGGTACGGACGAATTTCACGGGGCAGCCGGGCAGGAAGGCAAAGAAATGTTCCGTAAGTTCTCGGATGATATGATCAGATTCGTGCAGGGCACAGGCAGGAAAGTCCGGATGTGGGGAAGCTTGTCCAATAAAGCAGGAACGACTCCGGTCGCAGTGGACGGCGTACAGTTGAATGTCTGGGATAAAGGATATTCTGTTCCGAAAGACATGTACGATCTGGGTTACGATATGATCAATACGCTGGCATCCGCCGGAAGCGGAAGCCTTTATGTCGTTCCGAGCGGAAGCGGAAGCAAAGGCGGATATGCGGATTATCTGGATACACAGCATCTGTACAACAATTGGACGGTAAATAACTTTGACGGATATGAAGTAATGGCTGGAGAAGATCAGATGCTGGGCGGCGTATATGCAGTATGGCATGACAATATTGATACCCGTAAAAATGGTATTTCTGAATATGATTCCTTCGACCGTTTCTTTGACGCGCTTCCAACCGTGAGTGCAAAACTGTGGGGCGTTCCTGAAAAATCGTGGAGCGAATTTACTGAAATAGAAGAAAAGACAGGTACTGCGCCGAATACGAATATGTATTATGAAGTGGATTCCGTAACGAGCACGGTCATGAATTATACTTTTGACGATACATTGACGAAAGATGCCAGTGCAAACGGTTATGACGCTACAGAGCAGAAAAATGCAGAGCAGGTCGCTGTGGACGGCGGAAAAGCATTAAAGCTTGCCGGCGGTGAGAGCTACATCACGACTCCGGTTAATAAAGTGGGACCGAACAACAGCCTTACAGTAAAAGTAAAAATGGACGAGGATGCACAGGGCGAGCAGATCCTCTGCGAATCCTGGGAAGAGTTCGGAGGTTTTGGAACCTACGCGGTAAAGGCGTCACAGAAAGAGACCGGCAAGGTGGGATTTTCAAGAGAAGGCTATGATTTCTCCTTTGACTATACGCTTCCGAAAGGCCAATGGGTAGAATTAACGATCAAGGGCTATCAGAATACAGCAGAGCTTTATGTGAACGGTGAGCTGGAAGATACTCTGACACAGGAGCCGACCGTGAAGAATGCCGGCGTGAAATGGGTGAATACTCTGGTTATGCCGGTGGGACGTATCGGAAGTAAGACAAACAGCTTTAAGGGGCAGATCGATTATGCGGTTGTAGGCGGCGCAGAGTGGACAGCCAGCGATGATCTTGGAAAAATCGATCAGAGCGAGATGACAGCATCAGCCTGCACGCAGCATTCTGAGGGAGCGGCTTCCAAGGCGATTGATGGCGATGCTTCTACGATCTGGCATACCGACTGGGGGTCAAATCCGAAGGATCTTATTACAGATTCTCATACGCACTGGTTTAAACTGACGCTGGATACTGCAAAGACAATTAATAAGCTGACTTATCTGCCGAGAATAACAGGAACGACCGGAAATATTACGCAGTACCGCATAGAAGTTGAAAAGGCAGACGGTACTGTGGTTACAGATGCAGTAAGCGGAACATGGGAGCTGGATGGAACTCTGAAGACGGTAACCTTTGATCCGGTCGAAGCAAAAAGCATTACGATCCATATTCTGGATGCCGGTGCAGACAGCGCCGGAAAGCATGGCAGCGCTGCAGAGTTTAATCTGTATCAGCCGGTTGAGGTCAATGCGGATATGCTGAACGCAGAGCTTGACGCTCTGAAAGACCTGAACGCCGCAGACTATACGGCGCAGAGCTGGAAAGCATTTACGGATGTTATTGCAAAGATAGAGGCGATTGCAGGAAACAGCGGCAGCACAGATGAGGAAAAACTCTATGCCTATGGACTTGCCGGGAAAGCGAGAGATGTACTGGCAGAAATTCCAGAGGCTGTTACGGTAGATACCTCCGCGCTTCAGGCAAAAATCACGGAATTGGAAAATAATATGAATTCCTATACAAATGAAAGTGCAGCAGCATTTGCAGAGTATCTGGTAAATGCAAAGAAGCTTCTGGTAAATCCGGTGACAGATACAGAAGTGACCATGATGCTCAATACTCTGGAAAACGCAGAAGATATTCTGGTAAAGAAACCGACGGAATCAGCGAAACTGGATGGTGCAGTGACAGATGCAGAAAAACTGGATTTAACAGGTTATACAGAAGATTCTGTCAAGATATTCAAGAATGCACTGGGAGAGGCAAAAGCTGTTCTTGCTGATAAAAATGCAACACAGGAACAGGTAGATGCAGTATTGAAGAAACTGAACGATGCAATAGCGGGTCTGAAGAAAGCAACGGCATCGAAACCGGAACCGAATCCAAAGCCGGAACCAATCCCGGAGCCGGAACCGATTCCGAGTTTAGAACCGCTTCCGGCAGTTGGCAAAGCAGTTGTCCTTAATGGCCTGCAGTATACGGTTACGAAATCTGACGCAAAGCAGGGAACCGTAGCTGTGACAAAGCAGATAAACAAGACAAAGAAAAAAGTAACGATTCCTGCGACCATAGAAGCGAATGGATATACGTTCAAAGTAACATCAATTTCGAAGAACGTATTTCAGAAGAATAAGAAGCTCACAACGGTTGTAATTGGAAGCAATGTTACAAATATTGCAAAGAAAAGCTTCTACAAGTGTTCTAAACTTAAAAACATTACCTTCAAAGGAAAAAAAGCACCGAAGATTGCCCGTCAGACATTCAAGGGCATTCAGGCAAAAGCGAAGATTACTGTTCCTAAGAAGATGAAACAGAAACAGTTTAATACACTGAAGAAGAGAATGAAGAGTGCAGGAGTTGGCAGTAAAGCAACCTACAAAAAGAAATAAGTAAGATTTCAGGGACTGGTCAGTAATGGCCGGTCCCTTTTATATCACGCTGCCTTTCCGAAAGCCTTGACGGACGAAGCGGGGGTTATTAAAATAAAGGAAAAGGGCAGGATTTTAAGGAGGAAAAGCCGGTGAGAATGTATGATCTTATTGTGAAAAAGAGGAATGGAGGAAAACTTTCAGAAGAAGAGCTGCGGTTTCTGGTGAAAGGCTATGTGGCAGGGGACATCCCGGATTATCAGATGTCGGCTATGCTGATGGCTATCTGGTATCAGGGGATGGATGATGAGGAGACGACGGCTCTGACAGACGCTATGGCGAGATCGGGAGATATGGTGGATCTGTCAGCCATCGAAGGGAGAAAGGTGGATAAACATTCCACGGGCGGAGTGGGAGATAAGACGACGCTGATCGTGGCGCCTCTGGCAGCAGCCTGCGGGGTGAAGATCGCAAAGATGTCCGGCAGGGGGCTGGGGCATACGGGAGGAACCGTGGATAAGCTGGAGTCCATACCGGGACTTCGGACGGCATTTAGCCAGCAGGAATTTTTCGATATCGTGAACCGGACGGGGATCTGCGTGGCAGGGCAGTCGGGGAACCTGGCGCCTGCGGATAAGAAGATCTATGCATTGCGGGATGTGACGGCCACCGTGGACAGTATTCCCCTGATCGCCTCCTCCATCATGAGCAAAAAGCTGGCGGCGGGAAGCGACTGTATCCTGCTGGATGTGAAGACGGGGAGCGGAGCCTTTATGAAGACCTTGGAGGATTCGGTCTGTCTGGCTGAAAAAATGGTGGCGATCGGGGAGCGGGCCGGGAGAAGAACGGCGGCACTGATCACAAATATGGATATTCCTCTTGGAAACTGTATTGGAAATTCGCTGGAGGTCATGGAAGCTGCGGAGACGCTCCGGGGAGAGGGACCGGAGGATCTGACGGAAGTGTGTTTGCATCTGGCGGCGGATATGTTATACTTGGCGGATAAGGGAACTCTGGAAGCGTGCAGGCTTCAGGTAAAAGAGGCTATGGAAAACGGCAGTGCGCTGAAAAAGCTGGCAGAGATGGTAAAGGCTCAGGGCGGCGACGCAGAGGTCATCTATGATGCAGGGCTTTTAAAGAAGGCGTCCTGTGAGCATCCGGTACATGCGCCCCGGACGGGATATATCAGCCGGATGGACACGGAGGCGGTGGGAATCTCCTCCTCCCTTCTGGGGGCGGGGCGTACCACAAAAGATGACAGCATCGACTATGGCGCGGGCATGATCTTAAAGAAAAAGACGGGAGATTATGTGAGAGAGGGAGAGACGCTGGCAGTATTTTATGCGTCAGACGAGGCGCTGTTTGCTCCGGCACAGGAAGTATTTCTGAATGCCCTGGAATATTCTGCCAAGAAGCCGGAGAAGGAACCGCTGATCTATGCCAGAGTGGAAAAAGAAAAAACAGAGCTGTTTTAGAAATAGAAGGAGCAGCAGTAGGAGAAAGCTATGAAAAAAGAAATCTGGAAACCAGGCAATATGGTGTATCCGCTTCCGGCAGTGATGGTGAGCTGCGGGGGGAAGGGAGAGCGGCCCAATATCCTGACGGTGGCGTGGACGGGGACAGTCTGTACCAATCCCGCTATGGTGTACATTTCTGTGCGGCCTGAGAGATTTTCCTATCCGATCATCCGTGAGACGGGAGAGTTTGTCATCAACCTTACCACCGACAGGCTCGTA
>ENA-OPVH01000439-OPVH01000439.1-human-gut-metagenome-genome-assembly--contig:-NODE-439-length-28367-cov-2.983470_pt1 | contig 28367 bp, 24 predicted proteins | sample MGYA00241494_ERZ501980 | MGnify/ENA primary metagenome ERZ501980 (study PRJEB25962, sample SAMEA1964914) | human gut metagenome | biome: human gut; feature: human-associated habitat; material: faeces... | reverse complement strand
AACACCCCTCACGCTCACGAAATCAACGGCTCGACGAACTGACATCCACGAAAACAGCAATAGCGCCTAATATGCCGAACCCCGACAAATATTGAAAAGAATAACTACGACCATTAGCAATGTTAACGATATGACCTGCGTACCATTCCTCCAATTCAGCTTGGATTCCATGTCTTCTGCTAGAGATAAGAATGCAATCAGAATCGCTAAATATCGTGATTCATATCTAAATCAATTATTCGTTTCAATCGACAGTAGATTCATGTTCATAGCCATCTCATTGAGAAGAGCATATGACTCATGTTCGGAATCATTAACAGTAAACACGCAACAATTCTCCACATTGGCAAAAGCAATCATCTGCGTCTTACCGGGATGTTCTTGATCTGCAACACGTATATTCGCATACAGACGATATGTTCCGCTGTTCAGCATATCAATCGGCATCTCGAAATGCAACGTACGCTTACCTGCTCCTTGCTGAGGATACGTCCGTGAACCGGTATCATACGTTATTCCACCACGTGTCAAATCGTACAACGTCGCCACAACAAAATGGTCGATGTCCTCTGTGCACTCATATTCGACATCGAACAGGAAAGACGCACCGTGCTTCGCCTCAAGAGGCGACTTAGGAACTACCTTAACTGAGGGGATTGTTTCGTTCAGACCCACAGGATAACCCGTATCCATGTCTCTGGCTGCGGCTGTTTTAAGGTTATCAAGCGTATACTGGCTAGCAACTTGATCTTTGTCACCGCTAACGACAATTTCTCCATCACGAATAAGTATCGCCTTGTTGCAGTATTTTTTTACCGATGACATATCATGCGTGACCAAAATCACCGTTTTGGAGGGATTCTGCTGTATCTCTTTAAAGAAAGTATCACACTTACGCTGAAATGCCTCATCTCCAACTGCAAGGACCTCATCCAATACCAAGATATCGGCCTGAGCTTTGATCGCCACCGAGAAAGCAAGACGGACTTGCATACCACTGGAATAATTCTTCAACTTCTGATCCATGAAATCTTCAAGTTCAGCAAACGAGACGATGTCGTCATACATGGCGTCGATTTCATTATGAGAAAAGCCAAGTAGTGCACCATTAAGATACACATTCTCGCGCCCTGTTAATTCAGGGTTGAATCCCACACCGAGTTCAATGAAAGGAACAAGCTTACCCTGAATAGAAACCGAACCTTGTTCGGGCCTGTAAATGCCTGATATTATTTTCAGTAGCGTTGACTTACCAGATCCATTACGTCCAACAATACCAAAAAAATCTCCTTGGTGGACCTCAAAATTGATGTCCTTTAGTACTTGCTGCTCACGATACCCCTTAATGCCCTTGGTCCAATTCAGGAATGCCTGCTTAAGACCAGAGGCCTGTTCAGTGGGTAATCTAAATGATTTGGCCACGTGCTTTACCGAAAGCACGATCGGAGACTCATTATCAGATGCCATATTTTTTTCACTATTATTCTGATCTACCACTACAATACCTCAGCAAACTTTGCACTGTTCTTTCGGAATACGTATATACCCAACCAAAGCAATACCACGGACAGAATATAAGGAATTATCGCCAGCCAAGGACTTCCCTCCCATGTCCACACAGTAGGAATGTATTCAGGAGAAAGTAGATTATGCCTAATATCCATAATGGCTTGTGCCACGGGATTCAACAAAATCAACTTTGCAATCAAAGGATAATCCTTGGAGACCATCGTAATTGGATAAATAATAGGAATAGCATAAAACATTGCTTGCAAAATAACTTCCCAAATATGAGCTACATCTCGGTAGTACACGTAGAGGGTCCCCAGTAGCAATGCAATACCCAGAGCAATACCGTAAAGCTGAATAATGCTCAAAGGAACAAGAATTACTCGCCACGTGTAATGAGCATGAGCGAAAAGACCAAAAATAATTACAACAACCATGTTGATTCCCAAAGAAATCATCGACCCCATTGTGGTCGCAGCCACAATGATGTAGCTGGGAAAATGAATCTTTCTCATCAAATCGCCACGTGACACTATGGACAACATACCTGTACTCGTTGCTTCATTGAAAAAAGACCAAAGGCAGGTGCCGCACAATAGCGAGATAGCAAAGGTCGGAGTTCCGTCCGAAAACTTCAAGAACCGCACAAAAACCATGTACATGACAGCAAACAGCATTAGCGGCTTTAGCACTGACCATAGGACTCCAAGAAAAGAACCCTGATAGCGTAACTGGAAATCGGTTTTCACCAGTTCTTTGAAGACCACTACCGAATAACGAGTTCTTTCTTTTAACCAAGTTAAGGCATTACTCACGAAATAACCATCCTAGCAATAATCAAACGTCCATAATTGAATCAACAGTATAATGCACCAGTCAGTCTACGACCTAAAGGGAAGCAAAAAACCACGAATCGCGCGCCTCATGCGAGACTCTTCGGGAAGTAGCTTATCTACAATTTGCTTTGCCGCACTTCCAGTCTTCAGAAGTCGGCGTCGTTCGCGTTCCTCGGTAAGGGCTCTTTCGAGCGAACGCTGACGCTCCTCCTCAGCCAACAAGTTAGCTTTGACCTGCTTGTCGATTGCCCCGCGCATACGATCAAGATCTTTCAACTGATTTGCTAGTTCTTGGTCTGAGATATGTTCAGGTCGTATCAGTCGCAACATGTCATCCCAGCGGTAGTAATCGTCACCATCTACTGGTGTAAAATGTCCGTCCACCAATTCCTTAGCCCGAGCGAGAAATGGAATCAAGAGCACTCCACATGCCGCTTCTTCGCCCCACGTTTGGCGCACGGCCTTCAAAGCTTCTTGCTGCTGCTCAGGGAGAAGACGCCTTCTCCACTGATTCTCTACAATACGCAATACATCGCGTCTGAATCGTGCAGCCAAATCCCTAATAAAGTCATCTTGGGTTTCCGCGTATTTTTCGACTGCGCAAGTCACGGCAAACATGCTACTTTGGTCCTTGACAAATGTCGATGTTGTCATCGTCTCGGAGCCGGATACTCCACGACCGTAATGGTACCGAAGCAAGCGGCACTCCGGAATTGTAATTAGACTCTGAGCTTTGCTCGCGATGACAAACGACTCATATGCATCTTGCATGCGGCCAAGCTTCACTCGTGCAATACTATTGCAGGTAGCACGAATCCAATCTCCCTTGAACACCGAATCAATAACGCAATACGTCAGTTTGCTATCACGTCCGTCTTCATACATAGCACAGATAATCTGCTTGCCATGCAATGCTTCAGTCTTTTTGTTGTACAAATACTCTAAGGCGGGGACCTCCGCACGATCCACATCGGTCTCTCCAACCACTGTCCTACCAAACCGGACGATATCAACATCGTGGCTTCTTATAAAAGGTTCCAACAGTTCGCACGCGGTGAGTTCTAAAGCATCATCACCATCCACGAAAATTACATAGTCTCCAGTAGATGCTGCACATCCATCGAGGCGAGCTAAATGAGCCCCCTCATTCCGCGATTTCGCAATGACCCTTACACGACTGTCCTTGTCCGAGTAGGATCGGACTACATCCAAAGTCCCATCAGTACTTGCATCATCAACAACAATGATTTCGATATCAGTGAAGGTCTGACCAACTAGGCTGTCGAGGCATTGCCTTATATAGTCTCCGCGATTATATGCGATGACAACCAGAGAAAATGTGGGCATAACGATACTTCTCCTAGCCGTAACCTTCATGAATTCACTATATCTTACACGTCGATGTTCCTGCCATGGCGATAGCATTCTGTTAGTCTTTTTATGCAATTAGCACTATTAGTTTTGTGAGGGTGGTTTGTTGTATGCGTTTTGCTGATGATGGGGCCGTGAACCGGCTGGGCATCTTCTTCTTCTACGACGCGCAAGGCGTGGTGGACGACTACGTGACCACGCTGCTCGACGGGCTGGCGCCCCACTTCACCGAGATGGCCATCGTATGCAACGGCGAGCTCACCGACGAGGGACGCGCCAAACTCGCCCGGTACACCGGCAACATCACCGTGCGCGCCAACCAGGGATTCGACGCATGGGCATACAAGACCGCCATGGACTCCTACGGATGGGACGCGCTCACCGAATTCGACGAAATCGTCCTGTTCAACGCCACCATCATGGGCCCCGTCCACCCCTTCTCCGAGATGTTCGACGCCATGGACAAGCGAGACCTCGACTTCTGGGGCATCACCAAGTTCCACAAGGTACCGTTCGACCCCTTCGGACGCAGCCCCTTCGGCTACCTGCCCGAGCACATCCAGTCCCACTTCCACGCCTACCGCAAGAGCCTGGTGTCCAGCAAGGAATTCCAGAACTACTGGGACAACCTGCCCCCCATCAACAGCTACGAGGACTCCGTGGGACTGCACGAATCCCTCTTCACCAAACGATTCGCCGACCTCGGATACACCTGGGACGTCTACGTCAACACCAACGACCTCGAAGGCTACACCTACGGGCCAATTAACTATGCGCCGAAGAAACTCGTGCAGGAAAAAGGTTGTCCAATTTTCAAGCGACGGCTGTTCTTCCAAGACTATGGTGACATTATCGAGCAGTCGGTTGGTAACGCTTCGCTTGACCTGTACGAGTACCTGCGCGACCACACCGGTTACGACACCGGCCTCATATGGCAAAACATCCTGCGCACCATCAATCTTGCGGACGTTGTTAAGACCTTGCACCTAAACTACGTGCTTCCTCAGGATCATACTTCATATGAACCAAATCCAAAACATGTGGCACTAGTGTTTCATTTGTATTACATCGACCTGTTGGATTCCAGTCTTCAGTATATCTCATCTATGCCTGAGGGTTGTGATGTGATCATCACCGTGGGCAGCGAGGAGAAGGCATGCATCGTGAAAGAACGGTGCGAGGGCATGCCCTACAACATCGACGTGCGCGTCATCGAGAACCGCGGACGCGACGTCAGCGCCCTCCTCGTCGGAGCCGGCAAGGACGTCCTCAACTACGACCTCGTCTGCTTCGCACACGACAAAAAAGTAACTCAAATTAAGCCGCTTAGTGTCGGAGATGGATTTGCATACAAATGTTTTGAGAATATCCTTGCCAGCAAAGCATACGTGGCCAATATTATAGATCAATTTGAGCGTGAACCCCACCTGGGGGTACTGATGCCTAATCCTCCAGAACACGGTAATTATTTCCCCGTATTTACCCTAAGTTGGGGAGATAACTTTGACGGTACCGTGCAGCTGCTAAGGGATATACATAAAACCGTTCCATTGGATAAGAAAAAGGAAGTCATTGCCCCTCTAGGGACCATGTTCTGGTTCCGTCCCAAGGCACTTAGCGATGGACTTCTTAATCACAATTGGCAGTACTCAGATTTTCCAAAAGAACCAAATAAAATTGACGGGACCATACTGCACTACATTGAACGTGCATACTGCTACGTAGCCCAAGCCAATGGATACTACAGTGGGTATGTTTTCTCAGATCGTTATTCGAGAATAGAACTCACTAATCTGGCGTATACAACGCGAGCATTGACTCGTTGTATTACTGATACCTGGTTGATGCCAACGCTTCCCTTTACTTGTGATGCAATCGAGCATGGTAAACATTTCCGTAACATGATTGTTCGTATCCTTCGTAATTGCGTTTCTTTCATTCCGGGTATTGGTCCCAAAGCAATCGGCCTGTTTGACCGAATTGTTCGAAAAATCGATAGGATGCACAATCATCGGCGTAGGCAACATCTACTTTCTGCATATGAGCGGCAAACACGTTCGAAATAACACATCATGTAAAAAGCGTTGTTGCTCAAACAGTATTAATCGTTTGTGAGGGTGGTTTGTTGTATGCGTTTTGCTGATGATGGGGCCGTGAACCGGCTGGGCATCTTCTTCTTCTACGACGCGCAAGGCGTGGTGGACGACTACGTGACCACGCTGCTCGACGGGCTGGCGCCCCACTTCACCGAGATGGCCATCGTATGCAACGGCGAGCTCACCGACGAGGGACGCGCCAAACTCGCCCGGTACACCGGCAACATCACCGTGCGCGCCAACCAGGGATTCGACGCATGGGCATACAAGACCGCCATGGACTCCTACGGATGGGACGCGCTCACCGAATTCGACGAAATCGTCCTGTTCAACGCCACCATCATGGGCCCCGTCCACCCCTTCTCCGAGATGTTCGACGCCATGGACAAGCGAGACCTCGACTTCTGGGGCATCACCAAGTTCCACAAGGTACCGTTCGACCCCTTCGGACGCAGCCCCTTCGGCTACCTGCCCGAGCACATCCAGTCCCACTTCCACGCCTACCGCAAGAGCCTGGTGTCCAGCAAGGAATTCCAGAACTACTGGGACAACCTGCCCCCCATCAACAGCTACGAGGACTCCGTGGGACTGCACGAATCCCTCTTCACCAAACGATTCGCCGACCTCGGATACACCTGGGACGTCTACGTCAACACCAACGACCTCGAAGGCTACACCTACGGGCCAATTAACTATGCGCCGAAGAAACTCGTGCAGGAAAAAGGTTGTCCAATTTTCAAGCGACGGCTGTTCTTCCAAGACTATGGTGACATTATCGAGCAGTCGGTTGGTAACGCTTCGCTTGACCTGTACGAGTACCTGCGCGACCACACCGGTTACGACACCGGCCTCATATGGCAAAACATCCTGCGCACCATCAATCTTGCGGACGTTGTTAAGACCTTGCACCTAAACTACGTGCTTCCTCAGGATCATACTTCATATGAACCAAATCCAAAACATGTGGCACTAGTGTTTCATTTGTATTACATCGACCTGTTGGATTCCAGTCTTCAGTATATCTCATCTATGCCTGAGGGTTGTGATGTGATCATCACCGTGGGCAGCGAGGAGAAGGCATGCATCGTGAAAGAGCGGTGCGAGGGCATGCCCTACAACATCGATGTGCGCGTCATCGAGAACCGCGGGCGCGACGTCAGCGCACTCCTCGTCGGAGCAGGCAAGGACGTCCTCAACTACGACCTCGTCTGCTTCGCACACGACAAAAAAGTTAGACAATTGCGTCCTGAGACCATTGGCGACGGCTTCGCCAAGAAATGCTTCGGAAACACGCTTGCCAGCAAAGCATACGTCGCCAATATCATTAATCTATTCGCCGATAATCCCCGACTTGGCGTAGCGATGCCGAGCGCGCCCAACCATGCGGATTATTTTTATAGCTATGCGTTCAGCTGGGGACCCAACTATCAGGGGACAAAAGATTTACTGGACGGACTTGGAATCAAAGTGCCGCTCAGCCCGCATGCTGATGTTATCGCCCCTCTGGGAACCATGTTCTGGTTCCGCCCGAATGCGCTCCATGGTCTAATTGACAGATCATGGGACTATGCAGATTTCCCGCCCGAACCTAACCCTGCAGACGGCTCGTTTTTACACTTCGTTGAGCGCGCTTACTGCTATGTGGCTCAATCCAATGGCTACTACAGCGAATATGTGTTTTCCGAGCATTTTGCAAAGTTGGAAATCACCAATCTCGCTTTCGAAACTCGTGAGCTGGCTAAAGCGATAGGTCCCGCTTTAGCCCGCCCCACTTTGCTGGAGACATGCCGCAACGCTTCGGCTAGTCAAAGTCTTCGTGCAACGATTATGAGAAACGTCAAGGGACTTATCAAGCGAAATGTCATGTTAACCAAGATGGCACTATCAGTTAGGCATCTTCTCGGCAAAGACCCAGTAGTTCACCGCCATGAAATCAACTCCGCGAAAGACAAGTAACAATTAATCGGTAACAATCCGAGGTTAGAAGCAGAAGGAAATCAGGAAGCGCAATGGCAACATCAGATGCAACAACGGCATCCCCATCAGCAGCAGAACTACAATCCTCGGAGGCAGAGACCAAGCGTCGCCCTCGATTATTCTATCTAGATCTTATTCGTGCCATAGCCGCAGTGCTGATTGTGATCACGCATTACAATAATCCATTCCTGCAGTCTCATCCCGTATTCATCAATGAGCCTTTTGGCATTTACATAGGAAACCTCGGTGTTTCACTGTTTCTGATTATCTCTGGTGCCGCATTGATGTATAACCACGGTGGAGTCAAGAAACTAGAACTGAAATCTTTTTATTGGAAGCGTTTTAAAACGCTATACCCCATGTTCTGGATAGCGTTTATTGTTGCGAATGCCTTCCTGTTTTTGCGTGCGGGAGGAAATCCTCATCCCGGAGTGCCTAAGGAGAATATTATCTTCTCCATTCTTGGGGTAGATGGGCTGTTGGCCAATGCTGCGATCCCCACTTTTTACACCCTTGGCGAGTGGTTTCTTGGATTCATTATTATCTTCTATCTTGTATTTCCGCTGCTGAGATGGGGTGTAAAAAATTACCCTATTCCAACACTGCTGATAATAGCCGCACTATATATTGCAATGCTCCTGCTCAATTCCAATGTTATTGGATACCTTCCCAAGGCCGTAATCCTCACCACAAGATTACCGGAACTTGCTTTCGGCATGTATTTCACTCAGTACATAAAAAGAATTCCATGGCCTGTGGCGTTGGTCTCTCTGTTATTTCTTGTAGTACAGGAAATTCATCCATTATTGGTCGACGATCTAGGAACCACATTTGTCGGTATTGCCGCATTTATGCTACTGGTCTATACATCCCGTTTTGTTGACTACCAGCCAGTTAGAGTACCAGTGAAATCCATCTCTCGGTATTCCTACCCCATCTTTCTCGTCCATCACGTGGTAATCATCCAAATTTTCAATTTGATCAATCCTACGAGTCTTTCCGCGAGTGCGGCCTATTTGCTATTCTTTGCCGACTTCACCATCATTATGGTGTTCTCTGTGATTCTCTATCGTGTCAATAAATCCACGCTTGCATATATCAGGAGCATGTTCGTAGCAGAACAATAATCAATAACTAGAATCATTGAATGCTGGGGGGAGGACTCAGTGAGTCCTCCCCCCAGCATTCAGCGCTACTTCGAAAATATCAAACAGACATAATCTGTTTAATCTTCGTAGCATCACCCCACACGCCAGGTGAATCATAAGGACGGTCCGGGAACGCCCCGAAATCGAGCGTGATATTGAGATCATTGTCCTTAATGTATCGCTCGACTCGCTCTGCCAGAGTGATGGGCTGACCCGTACAACAATTGATAATGCCATCCACTTCAGATTGGGACACTACAGCTGCTATCTGACGAGCGAGTTCATCTACATTGATAAAATCGTATTTATTCTTACCCGTGGTGAAGGGGAAAGTGGTCTTTCCTTCCTGCGCAGCCTGAAGCAGCTTTGAAAAGATGGAATTGCCTCGCGCATCGTCTCCAACAATGTAGTAGGCACGAATCCATTGTGCCACAGCGTTATGCTCTTTAGCTAGCATCAAAGTGGCTTCTCTCAGCGCATTCTTTGCGATTCCATACATGGAAGCAGGATGACAAGGCGTGTTTTCATCAATCGCACCTTCCCAGTATCCAACCTCATGCATAGTCCCCATGACTGCGACCTGTTTCAGCCCACCTTCAAGCATCGTCTTTATGAAGCGATAATGGTTAGAGAGGTCACCCATATGATTATCGGAATTATGCTTGAAGCCATCACGCCACGCCATATGCAAACAAACATCCGGCGAACCCAGCTTGGTAAATAAGCCATCATCCGGCTCGAAGATATTTGTCACAATCTTCTGGGCTCTGTCATCTACATCGTCCAAACGTAGGTCGGAAGCAATCACTTCCTGACCAGCATCGAGCAATGCTTTCACCACATGACGGCCAATATAGCCGCCAGCTCCGGTAACGAGTATCTTCTTTTTCATTATCTCAATACCTTCCATACTCATTGCTGCGGATCATCAGAAGGCCTGCTGATAATCCTGTCTTCTGCCACACTCTTAAGATGTTGCCCGTATGGGGACTTGCCGTACTTGGCTGCTGCTTCCATTAACTCATTGCGAGTAATCCAACCGTTTTCAAACGCGATTTCTTCGGCAACGGCAATTGGAAGCCCCTGTGCACGTTGAATGGTACGAACAAATTCACCGGCCTCATACAAGGAATCCATCGTACCGGTGTCCAACCAAGCATAACCTCTTCCCAAGGTCTGTACGGTAAGGGAACCATCCTTAAGGTACATCTGATTAAGATCAGTGATTTCCAGCTCACCGCGAGCAGAAGGTTTTACCTGCTTAGCGAATTCAGTAACTCGACTATCGTAGAAGTACAGTCCGGTTACCGCATAGTTGCTAGCCGGATGCTGTGGTTTTTCTACGATGGAAACAGCTTTGTGGTTCTCATCAAACTCGACCACACCGTAGCGTTCTGGATCGTCTACATAATAGCCAAACACCGTAGCACCATGTTCAACGGAAGCAGCGCGGCGTAAGACCTTTCCCAATCCGTTGCCATAGAAGATATTATCTCCTAGAACCAGCGCGCAAGGTTCCCCATCGATAAATTCCTCGCCCAAGATAAACGCCTGTGCAAGGCCATCAGGAGAGGGCTGAACCTTGTAGCTGAAATTCACTCCGTACTGGGAACCATCGCCCAATAATCGCTCAAAATTCGGTAAATCCTTGGGCGTGGAGATGATGAGGATATCTCTGATTCCCGCCATCATTAACACGCTCAGCGGATAGTAAATCATCGGCTTGTCATACACAGGCAGAAGCTGCTTAGACGTTACTGTCGTAAGAGGGTAGAGTCGGGTCCCCGAACCTCCAGCGAGGATAATACCTTTCACTTATTCAGCTCCTTCGTGAGATAAGATGCGAGGGATTCCTCCCAGTTCCGGGGATGATAACCTGCTGCTTCAAGTTTGCTTAAATCGAGAGAGCAATTTCGCGGCCGCAATGCGGCATGGTGCTCTCGCGCATATTCGGCGACAGAATTGGCAACAAGATTATTTTCATCAGCTCCGACAGCTTTGAACACAATGCTTGCAATGTCATACCAGCTTACGACACGGCCCGAACCAGTCATATTGTAGGTGCCGAATGCGGCACCAGAATCCAGCAAGTGGAAGATAGCGCCAGCCATGTCATCGGTGAATGTCAGACGTCCAAACTGATCAGAAGGAGCTTCTGCATGTTCACCGTTATTTGCCAAGCCAATCATACGAGTCACAAAATTACGGCCTTCGCCAATAACCCAGCTGGATCGCAATAGATAGTGCTGTGGGACATTCTCTACCAGCGTGTCACCAGCAGCTTTAGTCTGGCCATACACGCCTAGCGGAGCGAACTCTTCATCTTCTTTATGCAATTCTTGAGAGCCATCGAAGACATAGTCACTGGAAATATGAATGAGCGTAATACGGTGCTCGGTACAGACACGAGCGAGATTGCCCACTCCCTTTACATTGGTCTGCCACGCAGCCTTACGACCTTCAGGAGTCTCTGCCTTGTCTACGGCAGTATATGCCGCCGCGTTGATGATAGTGCCGTACAGATCCCAGTCGATACCCTCATAAGCATGAGAATCAGCAATATCGAACGTATCAGTATCGTGATACTCAAAGCCCTGTAATTGATGCTCATCTGCATATCGTCGTATGGCACGGCCCAACTTGCCTTTGCAACCAAACACCATGGTGCGCTTCGGGCTCATGGGCTTGGCGTCCTTGAGCATGGGGTGGTGCAGGTCGGCCTCGCTACGCTCGGACTCCTCCAGCGGGATGGGCCACTGAATGTTGAGTTCAGGGTCCGCGAGGTTCACGAACGTGTACGTCTTCTTCTGCTCCAAGCTCCAGTGCGCGTTCACCAGATACGTGTACGCGGTGCCGTCTTCGAGGGCCTGGAAGCTGTTGCCCACGCCACGCGGCACATAAATCGCACGACTCGGATCCAGACGAGTCGTGAACACCTGTCCGAAGCTCTCGCCCGGACGCAAATCGACCCACGCGCCGAATATCTCACCGGTCGCGATGCTGATGTACTTGTCCCATGGCTCCGCGTGGATGCCGCGCGTCACGCCCTTCGTCGCGTTGAAGCTGATGTTGTTCTGCACCGGGCCGAAATCCGGCAACCCCAGCTTCAGCATCTTCGCACGCTGCCAGTTCTCCTTGAACCAGCCACGATTGTCACCATGCACCGGCAGGTCGAACACCAACAGACCCGGGATGTTCGTCTTCTCGACCTTCAGTTCCTTCTCGAATTCAAATGCCATGATCGGATCACTGTCCCTGCTGCTTGTACTTGGCTTCGGTAGCGGCCTTCGCCGGCTCCCACCAGTCACGGTTGTCCGTGTACCACTTGATGGTCTGCTCCAGACCCTTCTGGAAATCCGTGTGGGTCGGCTTCCAACCAAGCTCGGTCTGCAGCTTGGTGGAATCGATCGCGTAGCGGCGGTCATGTCCGGGACGGTCCTTGACCCAGTCGAATGCGTCAGGATCCTGGCCCATCACGGTCAGGATGTCGCGCAGCACCGTGATGTTGTTGCGTTCACCGTTCGCACCGATCAGGTAGGTCTCCCCCAGACGGCCCTTGGTCAGGATGGTCCACACGCCCGTGGAGTGGTCGTCCGTGTGGATCCAGTCGCGCACGTTCTCCCCGTTGCCGTACAGCTTCGGGCGCAGGCCCTCAAGGATGTTCGTGATCTGGCGCGGGATGAACTTCTCCACGTGCTGGTAGGGACCGTAGTTGTTGGAGCAGTTGGAGATCGTGGTGCGAAGCCCGTAGGTGCGGGTCCAGGCGCGCACGAGCATGTCGGAGCTCGCCTTGGTCGAGCTATACGGCGAGGAGGGCCTGTACGGCGTCTCCTCGGTGAACTTCGCCGGGTCGTCGAGAGCGAGGTCGCCGTAGACCTCGTCGGTGGAGACGTGGTGGTAGCGGACGCCATATTTGCGGACGACCTCCAGCAGGCGGAAGGTGCCCTCGACGTTGGTGCGCAGGAAGGGCTCCGGGTCGGCGATGGAGTTGTCGTTGTGGGACTCCGCGGCGTAGTGCACGATGGCGTCGTGGCCCGGGACGATACGGTCCAGCAGCGCGGCGTCGCAGATGTCGCCCACGACGAGCTCAACGCGGTCCGAGGGCAGCCCGGCGATGTTCTCGGGGTTGCCGGCGTAGGTCAGCTTGTCCAGGACGGTGACGTGGACGCCCGGGTGGTTGTCGACCACGTGGTGCACGAAGTTGCTGCCGATGAAGCCGCAGCCGCCCGTGACGATGATGTTCCTGGGCTCGAGGAGCTCTTCAGACATATTTCTATCTCCCATGGATCGGATTAGTACTCGCGCGGGCTGTTGACGATCTCGCCGGCGGCGACCTTCTTGAGGTGCTGCCCGTAGACCGACTTGCCGTAGGCCTCGGCGGCCTCCTCCAGCCCCTCGGTCGTGATCCAGCCGTTCTCCCAGGCGATCTCCTCGGGCACGGACACGGGAAGGTCCTGGGAGTGCTCCACGGCGCGGACGAACTCCGCTGCCTCGTGCAGGCTCTCCATGGTGCCGGTGTCCAGCCACGCGTAGCCGCGGCCGAGGGTCACCACGGACAGCGTCCCCTCCTCCAGGTACATCCGGTTGAGGTCGGTGATCTCCAGCTCGCCGCGGGCCGACGGCTTGACCTCGTGGGCCTTGGCGGCGACGTCGCCCGGGTAGAAGTACAGGCCGGTGACGGCGTAGGAGCTCTTGGGCTCGGCGGGCTTCTCCTCGATGGATACGGCCCTCCCCTCGCGGTCGAACTCCACGACGCCGAAGCGCTCGGGGTCGTCCACGTGGTAGCCGAAGACCGTGGCGCGGCCCGACTCGGCGTTCTGGACGGCGCGCGTCAGGTGGCGCGACAGGCCGTTGCCGTAGAAGATGTTGTCGCCCAGCACCAGGGCGCACGGCTCGCCGTCAATGAACTCCTCGCCGATGGTGAAGGCCTGCGCCAGGCCGTCGGGGCTCGGCTGCTCGGCGTAGGACAGGTTCACGCCGTAGCGCGAGCCGTCCCCGAGAAGGCGCTCGAAGTTGGGGAGGTCGGTCGGCGTGGAGATGACCAGGATGTCCCGGATGCCCGCCAGCATGAGGGTGCTAAGCGGGTAGTAGATCATGGGCTTGTCGTAGACCGGCAGCAGCTGCTTAGACGTGACGAGCGTGAGCGGGTAGAGGCGAGTGCCGGAGCCCCCGGCGAGGATAATGCCTTTCATGAATTAGCCTCTTTTCGAATGGCTCTCGTCGTTGTGATGACGTTCAAACTTTTCTATCGCCAACTGCTGGGTAAGCTCGCGAAGCTTTGTATCGAGCTGAGAAAGACGAACGCTCAGCCTAAAGCAGACAATGAGCAAGACAAAGATGAAGAACAGGAACACGAAGTTCGAAGGCGACATGGTGCCAACGAGATTCGAAAGCCAGAAAAACACCTGAGGAAAAATACTGGCAAGCAGCAGCAGGGCCGAGAAGCAGAACCAGAACAAAGAGTCTTCAAGACGCATTTTTGAATCGCGAATCTTAATGGTCATATAACCAAACGTGAGCAAGGACGCTGCAAACAGCGTAATACGAAGCGGCAGCGTCATGCAGCATCGCCCTCCAAGCTTTTACGGAAGAACTGGATAAACAGAATAGATAAAGTCATGCGAAGCATATACTTGACGGACGACTTCCAGTTAAAGTAGCTCTCCCCCGCCTCGCGCTCGGCCATCTGAACCGGCACTTCGACAACTTTGGCATGGGCGGCACGAATAAGGTATGAAACAGTATCGGGCTCGGGACCCATGTTGAGCCCAAGTGCGAGAAGCTTGATCATGCGCTTGTTAAAAGCACGCATACCCGACGTGGGGTCGTGAATAACCTGACCAGTCGTGAGCTTAATGGCGCCCTGGATGATATTGCTGCCAAACATGCGCAGCGAGCTGCCCTTAGACTGATCGACGAATCGCGAACCGATCGCGATATCACATGTCTGGAGCGCTTGCACAAGATCATGAATATACTGCGGCAAATGCTGGCCATCAGCATCAAACTGAATAGCGCAATCATAGCCATGACGATAAGCGTATTTAATGCCCGCCTGAAATGCGCCGGCAAGTCCAAGGTTGCAGGGCAGATCCAAAAACGGATAGCCGTTATCGCGGCAAATTTGAACAGTTCCATCGCTGGAACCGTCGTTAACGACCAAGTAGTCAACATCGGGAACGGCAGCGGTCAACTTGGCAACCGTAATACCCAGAGATGCCTCCTCGTTGTAGGCAGGAATAATGATTAGCGTCTTCAAAACTAGCTCTCACAATATTTGTCTAATAATGTATCCATGATAGCGAATATTTAATGACTATACCTTAGCCAGCTTAAATGTGGCAATTTCTCCAGTTTAAGGATAAGAAACGTAAGGAGCCACGATGCGATAAGCACAACTACAAACATCGTGGTTTGAGTAACGCGACACCCAAAGTAACTTATCAAAATGAACTGCAGGTTTGCATGTAAACAAAATGTCACCGTGCTCGCACAGCGTAAAAACCTCGTATGCTCAATTTGAGCATCACAACTAAGCAGCAGTAGAAATACAGGAATGCAGAAAAACGGCAGCGTAAAATAACAGTCGTCTGCAACAGCCCAGCCCCGTGACATAATTAGATATTGCTCACAATAGAGCAAGACAATGCCAAAGGCACTTAATATAACGAGTTCTTTGGGTTTCGGAACCTTATCAGGCGGAAGTTCTGCAAGCATTTTCCCAACTACAACCCAAAACAGAGCAACCCAAAAATTGTTATAGTCGAACCCATATGATTGGGAAAATACGCCAATATGAGCCTGCATAAATGCAGTATTACCGTAACCGCTCATAAGGCAACATGCACCAAAAGGTATCAAAGACAATAGAAGCATCGTGGTATTCGAAAGATATCGCGAGAGGACAGTTACCAAAACTGTTGCAATAACGGCTGGCATAATAAACCATGAAGCAATAAAGGTACTGCCCACAAAAAACGACCTAATCCACAAAGCAAACCCATTAAGCACACCATTCGCAAACCACTGTCTATACCTAATGGTAGGAATCAGAAATACTGTCATCCAAAACAGATATAAACGTAGATTTCGAGAAACATGACGCTCTATATGGGCGACCTTTTCATCCAGACAAGACAGGCTCTTATGCCGGACGAAGAAAAAATAAGACGTGATTAGAAAAAAGAGCGGAACAGCCGTTCTGAGGACAGGACGGAAATATGCTGAATATGCGTCAAATGGTCGAACATGAATTGCGACGACAAAGATGCTCAAAACAAATTTTGCCAGATCAATCGAATCGTAGTTTCCACGTATCGCAGAAGGCATTAACACACCAACCAATCTTTTAACTTATTAAATAGCATATGAATACGATAGAGATAGACCCCCTATCGGCGTACATAGCAACCAAGTGCGGCGAAGCCTATAATAAACATTGCTCAAGCGGTCATTCAAGACTCACAAGCACTGCAAGTTCAAGCGTCAAAGAGAGCATTATGCCTAACATCTCTGTCATTATGTCAACATATAAAGAAAATGCAGCCCTCGTAGAGGCATCTATTGACTCAGTTCTTCACCAAACCTATTGCGATTTTGAATTTTTAATTGTTATCGACTGCCCAGATAATAAGCCGGTAAAAGACCTCGCATACCAAAAACAAATCGAGGATAATAGGATTACAGTAATTGAAAATGAATATAACCTAGGTCTCGTTAAATCTCTGAACAAGGCACTCGGCATAGCAAGAGGAAATTATATTTGCCGAATGGACGCTGACGATATTTCGGAGCCCAATCGAATCGAATCACAGCTGTCGTTCCTAACATCGAACGAACTAGATCTTGTTGGCGGCCGAATGAGCATTATCGACGAGAACGGCACCTACCTTTACGACATTCCCCAGCCGCCTATAACACCAAATGCCGTCAATAGAGCCTTGCGCTGGAATAACTGTGTCCCACATCCCACCTGGCTTGGCAAAGCCTCCGCTTTCGCCCAGGGCTACAGGGAGATCCCCCTCTGCGAAGACTACGACTTTTTACTCCGCGCATCCATGGCAGGACTTAGGATTGGAAACTGCAACCAAGAGATACTTAAATACCGAATGACTTCAGAAAGCATCTCAAGGTCATCGCTCTTTCGACAATATCTCTATCAGCGCTACATTACAAAAGAGTTCAGAAAAAATCGGGCAGCAGACCCTCGAGAAGCCAATATATATGTTGATGCTGCCTACTCAGAAGCAAAAGCCATTCGCTACTCAAAGGCAAACGATATCTTCAACAACGCTTTGGCGTCCTTGGGCAAACGCAGATATTTTAAAGCCTCCGCCTACTCAGCAGAACTTCTATTCTGTTCAATCAATTATCTCAACAAGATGCTCAGGCTTGCCCTAGCGGCCCTGGCTTCCTAGCGGCTGCCTTCATTTAGACATTATCACATTAGCCTACCTTGCTATTATCCAATAAAAGCGGAAGGGTGGCCCCAATACGGGCCACCCCAAACTATGATAAAGCGAAATTGCTATCCTTAAATGTAATACGCCTCATATGAATGACGGACTCTATCTTCCTCCGGAGGCAGCTGCATATAATCGCCGAATTGACAGGTAAGCACATCATCGAACCGCTTGGGCACGTAGAAAGATTTCCCGCAAAATGAGAGCTCGGCGACCTCATCCCAAAGCGAGGCGTCGAAATAGTGTTCATCGTGATCAGCCCAAGTGATATCCATAAGCTTATCGCCAGAGTCTGGCATCAACTTTTCAATCTCGAGCATCTTGTACGTGAGATTTGGACAGGCAGCGCCAAATAGAGAAATAATTCCTTTTACCATCGTCAGCAAAGGTGACAGTGCTTTGTATAGCGGTGTAGAAAAATCACCAGCAACAGCAATCTTATTCAGGTTACGCAATTTCATTATGTGGTGATACTTATCGATGGTCTTAGAAAAGTCGGCGTCGCAGTGTGAGAGGCGAAATACATCAAGCCAAAGCCCGATGGAATATTGGCGATCAATATCCTTTTCATAGACAACGGTGCATGTATCAACGACTTTTAAAAAGGGATAAAAGTTTGGCAACTCTGCAGGCAAAAGAAACTTATACCGCTTCAAAGAATCAAGGTAAGGGTCTTCTTTAGCAAGTGCAACGAGCTTGTCATATTCAGCGTCAACCATAGAGACATCTGCATCATCGTCCCACGGGATAAAACCTTTATGTCTTACAGCACCTAATAAGGTTCCATCAGACAAAAAATATACTAACCCATGTCGTACGCAATAATCGTGAAACGCAGAAAGCATGTCAAGGAGAAGAGGCTGGATATCGTCCTGATTAATTGATCGCATCGCTAAAGCACCTCTTCATATTGTCCAAAATCAAGCTCTTTGGGAAAGTGATTCGTGCGTTTCTCGACCGGAGGAAGCTCCATATAATTTGAACCCATATGCCTGCAAACTTGTTTCTCGTACTCGTGCACAAGCTTCACGCTCGTGTTTTCGAAAGGCATGTCAACCAGGGGATACAATTCATCCTCGTCAACATACATGTACGTCATGCCGTAATCTGTAAGAGCGGAATAGCGCTTGGTTTTTCCCCTATACTTTTTGGACAGGGCATCGTATTTCTCCCATATCCACTTCTCGCTTCCTGGAATCAAGCGCAGTGCATTACCAATAAGATAACTTGCAACATACTTGGACTTGCCCATCAAAGTGTCCTGAGTATCAAGCAACTTTTCAAAATGAACATGATAGGCAAACCATAAAATGGTAAACAACTTGCACTGACGATGGTATTTAGCAAGTTCACCCTTATCAACAGGAATATTGTCATAGATAAACAGATCGAGGAAAAAACCGGGCTTGAATCCCGCAGACCATGCTTCATTGGTCACGAACGTCGTGCCCTTTAAAACCAGATGTGGCTTAAGGTTGTAATACTTATGCTCAAACTCGGGACCCATCAGATAATACTTGTCTGCAAGCTCCACCTTTGCATATCTTACAAATCGCTCGTAGTCATCACGCAGCATGGCTATGTCAATATCGTCATCCCAAGGGATAAAGCCCTGATGACGCAATGCGCCAATTGCAGTACCGGATATTGCAAAATAATTAATCTGATGACGTGCACATAAATCTGCAAAATCCTGATAAATGTAGAGATTGATCTTATGGACCTTCTCAAGGGTCTCGCTGTCATAACATTTAGAAATCAATTTTGCTCCATGATGCTAAAAAGTAGCGGTAACTATACACATTAATTGATGGTCTTCGTAAAGCGAGCACAACAAAAATGCTCAAAAATTCGAGCTATCGCGATTGACTCGTCAAGGGTTACTCCGGGCATGCGGGCACCGCGCTCGACGGCACGAGAAAAAGCAGCAAGCTGATTACGAATACCTTCACCGTCAAGCTGAAAAAAATAACGCCTGTTATTATCGGGATTCTCACGCCTAACTTCAAAATAATCAGTTTTCCACCATGGAGCCGGAACATAGATATACCCCTCCGTTCCAGAGATGATTAACTCGCCCTCAGATTTAACTGTACGCCCCACTTTAAATGAAGCCACTGCGTTGGGATATTCAAACGAACCGCGTACAAACATATCAACGCCTTTTTGAGCGGCGTCGGTAAAGGAAACATAGCTCTCCGACGCAAAGGAGTCTCCAAGAAGCTGGACGATAGGAAGAACTGCAGTAGGAGCCCAATAATCCATCGCGCCTTGCACGGCATCGCCATCAGTACAATGGGATCGAAAACCACTCATTCCAGTGCAAGTAGCATCAACAGACACAATCCTTCCGACCGTTCCGGCCTTTGCTAGCAGGAGAAGACGTGCGTACGCCATCGCATGGGCAGTTTTAATGGCATCCATTAATACAAGACCACGTTCTTGGGCAATTTTCTGCAGGCAACGAGCCTCATCTTCAGTTTTGGCAATAGGAGACTCACATAAAACGTGAACACCGCGATGTAAGGCAGAAAAAATCTCTTGATAGTGGCCGTCGGGATGAGTGGCGAGGAATACCGCATCACTCTGAGCGAGAATATGTTCATAGTCCTGGCTCGAGGCATCCGTTACTCTCGAAATAACGAGCCGACCAGCTTCTTTCATCCCGTTAACAAAAGAGCTCTCCGCAATATACTTATCAAGCACTGGGCCTGATCCAACAAATGCCATTTTGAGAGCTTGCTTTTTGCTTCGGATCTCGGAACTAGATATACCTGCAGTGCGATCGAGATACACAACCTTGCAGTATTCGTTGAGGTAGTCAAAATGACCCTGCCAGTCAGAGCCAACGGTGAATATATCGATATTGTACCTACGGATATCGTCGATTTTCTGGCCCTCGTACTCCTCAACAATGATCTCATCAGCTAAGCCGGTAGCTCGAACGGCTTCCATGCGCTCTGCCAAAGGCTGTTCCACGTTGATTTTTCCACGGGCACGATCGAAGTCATCGGCGGTAACGCCAACGATAAGGTAATCACCTAGCTCACGCGCCCGCTCCAACAGTCGAATATGACCATAGTGAAGCATGTCGTACGTGCCATATGTAATGACTTTAACCATAGTGACTCTATCCCACCGCCCTACAAAAGCCCCTTTGAGAGCATATCCTTAAGAGCAACGATCAGCACTGTATTGTCTTCAATTGAAAGACATCCGATATGACCGACGCGGAAGATAACATCAGCAAGATCACCGCCGTTGGGGCAGACCCAAATGCTATAACGATCCTTAAGGGTTGTAAAAACATCGCGCGCGGAAACATGCAGAGGCTTAAGAACGGTCACAGCATTTGAGGGTGCGGGGGAAACCTGCTCAAAAGGCATATCCGCAATGCGAGACCTAAAATCATGGGCCAGGGAGGCGACGCGGTCAATCTCAGCAGAGGGGCCACCGTTATCAGCAATCAAATTGAGACGCTTATTAATCTGCAGGAGCGTTCCCACAGCAGGAGTAAACGGAGTCTGCCCACGCTCGCCGTTCTTAAGAGCAGAGCGAAGGTCAAGATACATACAGCCCGGATCGTTGGAATTTACGCGGTCGATCGCCCGAGGCGAAAGAGCAATGAGCGAAACGCCCGGCGGGCACGCAAGAGCCTTTTGCGAACCCGTAATAAACACATCGACACCAAGCTCGCCCATGTTCAGAGGGTCGGCCAAAAAGGCACTGATGGCATCCATGATGTACAGAGCATTATTTCGCTTGCAAAAATCTGCAAGCATGGAGGCGTCGTACAGAACACCCGTTGAGGTTTCATGAACATTGACCAGGAGTGCCGTGTAGCCTTTTTGATCATACTGACTCAAGATTTCCTGCGTCAACGTAGTTCCAAAGGGCAAAACGATATCGTCATGGGGAACCCCATGGATATCGCAGAGCTTGGAGAAGCGCTCGCCAAAACTGCCTCCAACCACAACAAGGGCCTTATCTTTTGGCGACAACGTATTGGCAACCGCCGCCTCGAGCGATGCGGTACCCGAGCCTGTAATAAACACCGCTCGAGAATTCTCGGGCGCATCAATAAACTGAAGAAATAGCCGCTCGTTCTGCAGCATCACGTCAGAAAACTCAGGCGTTCTAAAATACGGAACCTGTTCAGAGCCAAGGCGAAGCACCTCGGAATCGGACATCACCGGACCGACGGTAAAGTTAAGCATAAGAGTTCACACCAACCAAAAAACAAAGCGAGTAAATAACAGCTACTAATACTTGTTAAGTAGCATCTTAATAGGAAACAAGATATTTTCGACGGTATAGGGGGATTTAAATTCAGAACTGAACGCAAGCTTAATGCGCTTTGCCAGAGATTTTTCAGCAGAGATGAAGGTTTCGCACAAATCGAGACACCCCAAATCCATTATTTGAGAATAGCCCTTGATGAGCTCGGAAGCAGCTTTTACCGCCCAATGGGGATTATCATCCCTCTTAAACAGATAAACAGGCATCATTGCAATTCTTTTGAATCCCAAAGAACCAAGCCCACGCTCACCGACTTGATTCTGTCCAGAAATGCGACGTTTAATGTAAGCATGGTCAAGATCGGGTACTTGCGCATTTATCGAACGAGCGACTAGATGTACCCAACCGTCATGAAGCCGAGGCCAAACCGTCGGAACACATTGCTGAAGCACAGATGCAAAAGCCGAATTAAATACCATTGTGCAGCCTGAAGCCCAATTAACGGTCAACAACAATCCAAAAGAATCGGAATAGGGACCAAAGGAGCTATATTCACTCGATCCGCCATTAAGTTGTTCATCAACGTTGCATACGTCGCTGTAATAAAGTCGTGGACCTTCGCCGGCTGCAGCGATAGCCTCAATCGCTTTACTAAGTTTATTGGGCATCCAGTAGTCATCTTGATCTGAAAATGCGAAATAATCAAAGGATCTCACATCGGAATCATAAAGCATGTCCATAAAGTTCCTAGCGAGGCCCTTGTTGCACTTATTCACAAAGAAATGGACGTTCGGCGTATTCTGGGCATAACGAGCACAAATCTGCGGAGTACTGTCGCATGACCCATCATCCGATATCAAAAGCGTGACATTCACACCTTCTTGGGCAAGAATGCTATCGATTTGTTCCGCGACGTACTTCTCGCCATTGTAAGTTGCCATCATCACGAGTACGGATGGCTTTTGCGCCATACCGTTAGTCATGAACGCTCCAGCAATCAATCATGGCACGATACATATCAGTGAGCGAATCGCTGGGCTCCCAGCCCAATGCCTTGAGCTTAGACGAATCGAGCATAAGGTCAGAAGCCTTTCTGAATGTTGCCTCTCGCTCTGGATCAAACTCTCTACGAACTTCTGCGCTCTCTGAGCCAAACTGGTCCAAAACCAACTGCGCCATTTCCCTAATGCTGCAATACGCATCCTCATTAACTGCGTTATACGCTTCGCCCGATTGACCATTAACCAGTGCAATCAAAATAGCACGCACAGAATCGTCAACCGAAAGGTAGCCGTTGCGTTTAAGGCCATCACTCAACAGAACGATGTCCTTGCCTTCGATAGCATGACGGCCAAAATCGGCAAACACACGCATGTCGTCAGGATGAACGCCCTCGCCAAACGTCTGGGCTAAACGCATAACAACCGAAGGGACGCCATGTTCGGTGGCATACGAAGCGCACAGGCACTCGACAAGCCGCTTAGCCTCGGGGTAGCTGTTGCGAACCACCATGGGATCCAGTTTACCGAGGTTATCCTCAGTGGCTACGCCCTCAACCTCGCCGTAGACTTCCATGGTGGAAAGGAATAGAACCTTCTGCACATCCGCCGAGCAAGCATACTTAAGTACAGCTTCCCCACCATGGACAATCTGCATGATCGTCGTAGCGGGAGTCTCAAGAAAACTCTTGCTCGATGTTCCACAAGCAGCGTGAATTACATAATCCACGTACTCGGGGCCTTTAAGACTGTCGCCAAGCGACCATTCCAGAACGGAAACATCGTCGCGCTCGCCAAACAGAGCCTGCGCCTTCATGATATTTCGAACAGGTAGAATGACTTTAATACCTGCACTAAAGTGATCATTTCTAGAGAGTAAGGTCCTCACAACCTGAGAGCCAATAAGCCCCGTTGACCCCGTCACTAAAACGGTGCAACCGTCTAGCTCAACCCAAGGAATGTCTGCCTGGGCGGCAATCTGCGCAGCTCGGTTAAACAAATATTCATCTACAGCGGCCACAACTGCTCCATTTCCTTGTAATCAACAAACCCCTTAAACGCAAAGAAATCGCGCTGCGTGGTCACCTTAATATTATCTGCAGGCCCTTCAACCGTATGGGCTTTGTGCCCATAGTGCGCCATAAGCGAAATTGAATCGATGAAATCATGCCTGCCCTCCTTAAGCGCACGGAGGTGCTCGGCATAGATTTCATTAAACTTAAAGCCTTGGGGAGCACGCGCAAGTTTGCAGCGCGAACGGTCGACGACACGCTCCACCACTCCATTCTCTTCCTCGATTATCGTTTCGGCCGAAGGAGCAACCGTTGCGGTGGGACCATACTGGGAAACAGAATCGATACACGCAGTAATGGTCTGCTCGTCAATAAGAGGTCGCACGCCGTCATGAATCAAGACAATAGAGTCCTCGTCCGTTACGCCAAGCCGATTAAGTTCGGAAAGACCCATAAAGATGGAATCCTGACCAGTCTCGCCGCCCGGAACGATCGACAAAACCTTAGAGTAATGAGCATCCTCGACTATTTCGCGCATGTGGTCTATACCCGAAGCAACACACACGACAACAACGCCCGCCACCATCGGGTGCTTTTCAAAATGGTCGATGGTATGAGCAATAATGGGCTTTCCGCCCAGTTCCAAAAATTGCTTGGGGACTTTTGCTCCGCGCATACGCGATCCAACGCCGCCGGCAAAAATAACCACAAACACATTTTTCGTTGTGCGCACAATTACCTCCGTATAAATAATCTGGCGCGCCTGCTTACTAACCACGAGGTCGCGGACAGACGAATGAACTGATATTCGTGTACCGCTCCAATTATATTCATTTCACTTACGTCGATTTAAGCACATGTCGAAACAACCAATGAAAGCCACGCCGCGCATATCAAGAGTTTATATAAGCGGCATCGATATGAACGATGTCTTAACCAACGCTGCTACAATTACCAGTCAAACCACGCCACAACTCTCATGTAAGCGAGACTCATGAACTTAAAAAAGATACTTAAAGATATCGCCTTGGCATTTTTGTCCCAAGGAATAAGCACACTCTCGTCCATCGTGCTATCGCTCGTGCTTCCCAAGTTGCTAGGCGTACGCGAATATGGCTACTGGCAGCTACTAATCTTCTACATGAGCTATGCAGGATTTATGCACTTTGGCCTCAACGACGGCCTATACCTAGAAAAAGGCGGGCAAACTCGCGGAAAGATCGATAAAAAATCAGTCAACTCGCAATTTATGGTGAGCCTCCTGTTTCAAGGCATCATGGCTGTTGGCGTTTTTACTGTCGCCTTGATAGGCCCCTTTGAAGAAGAGCGCGCTTTTGTACTTGCCATCTTTAGCATCACGTTCTTACTAACCAATGCATCAACACTTCTTGGGTTCGTCTTCCAAGCCATGAACGAAACGCCGCTTTTCTCGCTTTCGTGCGTCATTGAAACGCTCTCTTTATTTGCGATCTTTGTTGTGCTGATGATTGAACGCGTAAACGTGGTCGAGCCTTATCTTGTGGCATATCTTATCTCCAAGGTATTTCGCCTTGCCTACTGCGTTTTCCATGCCAGAGACTTTATTAGAGCCGGTCTGTATTCTCCAAAAGAAAGTGTCTCCCTTTCCATCCACAGCATCAATATCGGTATCAAGCTCATGATTTCAAACATCATGAGTCAGCTCATCTTGGGTTGTGTTCGCTTCTTTATCGATGCCAATTGGGGTATCGAAGTCTTTTCTATCGTCTCGTTCTCCATCTCGATCGCATCGCTATTCCTAACCTTCTTGTCTCAGGTAAGCATGGTGTTTTTCCCCAACCTTAAGCAAACCTCCGAAGACAACCTCAAAAAGGTTTTCTTGGTAATGCGCGACGGTCTAGATGTAATGCTTCCCGCCATCTATGTTCTATTTGGGCCGATTGTTGTCATTCTGACCGCTTGGTTGCCGCAATACGCCAAAAGCCTTGAGCTGTTCTCTATCCTGTTTCCCATCTGCGTCTTCGATGGCAAGATGGACATTGTGGGAACCACATTCTTTAAGGTGCTAAGAGAAGAGAAGGCCCTACTCAAAACAAATATTGCGGCCTTTGTCGTGAGCGCATTCGTCACTATTACGGGAACATTCGCTATTCACTCAGTAGAATTCACGCTAACTGGCGTTATGTTAGTTTTAGGAGTCCGAAGTACCTATTCAGAGCTAAAAATTGCTAAGATTTTAAACTTGAAAGAGGGCTTTCTTGGATTTCTAACACTCGGGCTAAGTTTGATTTTTGTCGTTATTGCAAGAGGAACGCAGCCTCTTACTGCTAGCCTCATTTACTGTTTTATCTACGTGATGTATCTAGTCATCAATAAGAGGACAATTCGCTCAATTCTAAGTACTGCTGGTTCGTTAAAGAAACATCTTTAACAAGGCCAACGTTAAAAATGCTTGAACAATAATCTCTATAGATAACAGCCAGCTAATTAAAACTTGACAGGAGCAGTAACGCTAGATGCCTATAACACAAAGCAATGTTGCAGAAACAGACTCAATAAGAATAAAACGCTCAATCAAAGTAGCGAGCGTTGATAGCTACATTAACAAACACCATAGCCTATGTCTATATGGTCTAGCAGCAATCGCTATGGTGTATCATCATCTATTTTGCATCCCCGAACGGCTCCATGGCTACTGGATATCTATTCCTATGCTGTTAGGCATCAATATTGAGATAACCATTGCGTGGTATTGCAAAGTCTGCGTTGCGGTCTTTGCATTCCTATCGGGGTACGGGTTTGTTCATTATGCTGAAAAAAAATGGAACCATACTATTAATATCGAATTAATGAAATCGTTTTGGTATAGCAGGGTTCGCAAATTTTATCCAAAGTTTTGGTTTATAGCTGCTGTTTTCTTAACTTATGGTGTCTTATCAAATAAGATAGTAATTAACCCTTCAAGTATTATTACTACTGCACTTGGTCTATCAACTCAATTTAATGGTGAATGGTGGTATATAAAACAATATTTAGTTTTAGTTGTTTTATTTCCTGCCCTATATCTGCTACTACACAAAACAGACGGAAATCACCATTTACCCATACGATTATTTTTGGCAATAACGCTTGCTTATATAGCGTCTAAGCTATTGAATGCGCAGTTTTACTATTGTTTGATATTTATTGAAGGAATCGCGGTTGCTCAATATCGTTTATTTGATAGGGCAGCTCAATATATTCAGAAAACGCGGCAAGCGCGTTTAATAAATATCACTCTTCTAGTAGGCACATTTATAATTCGAACAGCATTGGCCAGCGAAGCCTCAAGTTCGTTTCCTGATTTAATTATTATTGCACCATTCATTTTTTCCGTAGTATCCCTTTTGGGAACGAAAAAAAACCGCGTGCTCACATTATTCGGAAATCACTCAACGGCCCTCTGGTTATCCCATACGTTTTTAATTTACTATTATTTCCAGCCGATAATTCTGATCCCAAAGTATTCTGTGCTTATATTTATTTGGGCATTGTTATTATCTTTAGCGGTATCAACACTTCTTGACATCTCCTATGGAAGACTGTCAGGAATTCTCAATGAGATAAGATTACACAAATAGCCAAAAATCTAGAGCCGATATGCAACTAAATTTGCATATCGGCTCTAGAACGTCTGTAGACCCATTACATGCACAAAACATCATGAACGATTGCATTTAAGCCTTCGCCGTAACCTTTACCGGGAACGGCCCAACGTCCATTTAGGTCCGTTGTCTTGGGAGCACACCCACGGGAAACAAGATCAAAGCGTGGGTCAATACACGGATTATTCAAAGGTTCAGTTGTTGCGTATGCTTTTAAATGCTGCGCCTGAACCCTAAGCCCTACTCTAACGGAAGTAAAAGTATATCCAGGATTTCCAGGGCCGGTGGCTCCAACACCTCCAAAATTGCACTGTTTTGCCTGGACTAAATTTCCGAATCTTAAATAGCCCGTTTCTTTCATGACTTGTGCATATAAAACTTCAGGACATACCCCCTCAAATGAGGCTTCCTCGTAAAGAATCTTACAAAACTCATCAATAGAGGCGCTGCCTTTACTTTTATACACACTTGTTGGATAAGCTTGCCTCCCAACAGTCCTGCTGTAATGAGCGGCAGCATCCTCGTAAGAAGTAAAAGAGGAGGACATTATATAGCCCTCAAATCCAGTCATGCTCGAACCATTACGGTGCTCTTTCATCCCATATTTGAGATAGTGGAGATAATACGATTTTAAATCACTTCCGTAAGCCTTCCTGAGATCGAGATATCTGGTTTTATAACCATAAACGTCGAACGCCTCGTTGCCTCGGCGGCCCTCGGCCATGCCGTGGTTGATGAAGTGGCGCAGGACGGCAGAGTCGTCGAGCATCGTCACGCCGCCGTAGGTCGTCTTGGTGTAGGCCTTCTCGACGTCGTCGTTGTGGGAGAGGTAGTACTCGGGGTCGTAGACGGGGGCGTAGTCCACGCCGCCGGCCTTGGTGACGGGGTCCTTCAGGGCCGAGCAGCCGCTGACGTGGCGCCCCTCCTTCTTTCCGTACCTAAGGTAATGCGAGTAGTACTTCGGGAGGCCGGTGCCGTACGCGAGCCTGAGGTCCTGGTACTCGTTGTAGTAGCTCTGCACGTCGAACGACTCGGATCCGCGGCGGCCCTCGGCCATGCCGTGGTTGATGAAGTGGCGCAGGACGGCAGAGTCGT